>Ga0209147_100031_pt1 | contig 357464 bp, 288 predicted proteins | sample AraplaCol_mLB_r2_FD_184278 | JGI IMG/M metagenome (GOLD analysis project Ga0209147, IMG submission 184278) | Arabidopsis root microbial communities from North Carolina, USA - plate scrape CL_Col_mLB_r2 (SPAdes) (version 2) | ecosystem: Host-associated > Plants > Roots > Endosphere | place: USA... | reverse complement strand
ACACGAATTGCTTGATTCAGTTGTTAAAGAGCGGTTGGTTAAGATCTTTCGTCTCAACCGAGGCGCGCATTCTACAGCAGCCTCATTTGCTGTCAAGTGGTTATTTTCAGAAGTTTTCGAAGATTTCTTCAACAACTTCAACCACTTGCGCTTGCGATCTCTCGTAAGCGGGAGGCGAATTCTACAGCGTTACACGCCGCTGTCAACACCTCTTTTTCAACTTCCTTTTGGCTTCGATGAACTGAAGCAACTTGCTGCCGAGAACTGCGTAACTCATTGTTTACCAAAGAGTTTTCCGTTTCGACTGCGCCGGAAGTGGGGCGAATTATAGGCTTCCAGAATTTGCCGTCAACCTTCTTTTTCACATTTCTGTCATATAAGTCAAAAAAGCTCCAACAACGCAAAGGCCGGCCCCAAGGGGCCGGCCTTTTACCTACCGAGCCTTACAGGCTGGGAAAGGCGAATTGCGACGCTTCATGGCTGGCCCGTTGCGGCCAACGCTGGGTGATCGCCTTGCGACGAGTATAGAAACGCACCCCGTCCGGCCCATAGGCATGCAAGTCGCCAAACAGCGAACGCTTCCAGCCACCAAAGCTGTGATACGCAACCGGCACCGGCAGCGGCACGTTAACACCCACCATGCCGACTTCAATCTCATCACAGAACAGACGCGCCGCTTCACCATCACGGGTGAAGATACAAGTACCGTTGCCGTATTCATGATCGTTGATGAGTTGCATCGCCGCTTCCAGGCTATCCACCCGCACTACGCACAACACCGGGCCAAAGATCTCTTCTTTATAGATACGCATCTCAGGGGTGACGCGGTCAAACAAGCTGCCACCGAGGAAAAAACCTTGCTCATGCCCGGCAACACTCAAGCCACGGCCATCAACGACCAGCTCAGCCCCCGCCGACACACCGTCTTCTATATAGCCACTGACTTTATCTCGCGCCTGCCCCGTCACCAACGGGCCCATATCCAGCCCGCAAGAAGTGCCCGCACCAATCTTCAACGCCTTGACCTGTGGCACCAGCTTGGCAATCAATGCATCCGCCACCTGATCGCCCACGCACACAGCCACCGAGATCGCCATGCAACGCTCACCGCAGGAACCATACGCCGCGCCCATCAGGGCACTCACAGCGTTATCCAGGTCTGCATCCGGCATCAGCACCGCGTGGTTTTTCGCCCCGCCCAGCGCCTGCACACGCTTGCCACGTTTGGTCGCTTCGGAATAGATGTACTCGGCAATCGGCGTCGAGCCTACAAAGCTCAAGGCTTTGACTTCAGGCGCTTCGATCAATGCGTCCACCGCGCCCTTGTCGCCATGCACCACGCTGAGCACGCCTTTGGGCAGCCCGGCTTCCTGCAACAGCTGCGCGATCAACAGCGTCGAACTCGGGTCGCGCTCTGAAGGTTTAAGGATGAAACAGTTACCGCAGACAATCGCCAGCGGGTACATCCACAACGGCACCATCGCCGGGAAGTTGAACGGGGTAATACCCGCTACCACGCCCAATGGCTGGAAGTCCGACCACGCATCAATGTTCGGCCCTACGTTGCGGCTGTATTCACCCTTGAGAATCTCCGGCGCCGAGCACGCGTACTCCACGTTCTCGATCCCACGCTTGAGTTCACCCGCGGCGTCTTCCAGGGTTTTGCCATGTTCTTCGCTGATCAACTGCGAGATCCGTGCTTCGTTCTGCTCCAGCAGTTGCTTGAAACGGAACATCACCTGGGCACGCTTGGCCGGCGGCGTATTGCGCCAGGCCGGAAACGCCGCCTTGGCTGAGTCAATCGCCTGTTGAATGGTTTCACGGCTGGCCAACGGCACCTGGTGAATCACCTGGCCGGTAGACGGGTTATAGACGTCGGCACTACGACCGCTGTCGTTGACCAGCTCACCGTTGATCAAATGCTGGATAAGGCTCATGCAGGGCTCCTGAAAAATTGTTCTATATAGAAGGAGAAATCAGTCGATCTTGTTCAGCACTTCGCCGACCGCGTCAAACAGACGGTCCAGGTCCTGCGGCTTGCTGTTGAAGGTTGGCCCGAACTGCAGGGTGTCGCCGCCAAAACGCACATAGAAACCGGCCTTCCACAATGCCATGCCGGCCTCGAATGGACGCACGATGGCATCTCCATCACGCGGGGCAATCTGAATCGCACCGGCCAGGCCGTAGTTGCGAATGTCGATCACGTTCTTGCTGCCCTTCAAACCGTGCAGCGCATTCTCAAAGTGCGGTGCGACTTCGGCTACGCTCTGCACCAGGTTTTCTTTCTGCAACAGGTCCAATGCCGCCAAGCCCGCCGCGCAGGCCACCGGGTGCGCCGAGTAGGTGTAGCCGTGGGGGAATTCCACGGCGTATTCCGGCGTCGCCTGATTCATGAAGGTCTGGTAGATCTCGCTACTGGCAATCACCGCGCCCATCGGGATCGCGCCGTTGGTGACTTGCTTGGCGATGCACATCAGGTCCGGTGTCACGCCAAAGCTGTCGGCACCGAACATCGAGCCGGTGCGGCCAAAGCCTGTGATCACTTCGTCGAACACCAACAGGATATTGTGCTGGTCGCAAATTTCGCGCAGGCGCTTGAGATAACCCTGCGGTGGCACCAATACGCCAGCGGAACCGGCCATCGGCTCGACAAACACGGCTGCGATGTTCGACGCATCATGCAGCTCGATCAGCTTGAGCAACTCATCGGCCAAGGCAATACCACCCTGCTCCGGCATGCCCCGGGAGAAGGCGTTGCTGGCCAGCAAGGTGTGAGGCAGATGGTCGACGTCCATCATCGCCTGGCCAAACAGCTTACGGTTACCGTTCACACCGCCCAGGCTGGTACCAGCAATGTTCACACCGTGGTAACCACGGGCTCGACCAATCATCTTGGTCTTGGTGGCCTGACCTTTGAGGCGCCAGTAGGCCCGCACCATCTTCACTGCCGTATCGGCACATTCAGAGCCCGAATCGGTGAAGAACACATGATTCAGGTTGCCTGGGGTCAGGTCGGTGATCTTTTCCGCCAACTGGAAGGACAACGGATGACCGTATTGGAAGCCTGGGGAGTAGTCCAAGGTGCCCAATTGCTTGGCGACCGCTTCCTGGATTTCCTTGCGCGTATGCCCGGCGCCACAGGTCCACAGGCCCGACAACGAATCATAGACCTTGCGCCCCTTGTCATCGGTCAACCAGCTACCCTCGGCGGCCACGATCAGGCGTGGATCGCGCTGGAAGTTGCGGTTGGCGGTGTAAGGCATCCAGTGCGCATCCAGCTTCAATTGGCTGGCCAGTGACGATGGGGCGTTTTCGGGCATGTTCATCAGCAAAACCTCGCAGGGCAAAAGGCAGCGTCGGGATTGAAAAAGCGTTGTTGCAGCTAAATTGCCACGGGGATAAAGTCGGTGAAATCCAACTCTTCTAACCTTCAGTCAGGCCTTCACTAAACTATGAGCAGCCGTCGTCCCGACCCTTTGGCCCAAGTCAGTGACTTCGATATTCGCTTGCTGCGCATCTTTCGCAGCGTGGTGGAGTGCGGCGGCTTCTCGGCAGCGGAAACCGTCCTTGGCATCGGGCGCTCGGCCATCAGCCAGCAGATGAGCGACCTTGAACAACGGCTCGGGCTGAGGCTCTGCCAACGCGGCCGCGCCGGGTTCTCTCTGACAGAAGAAGGCCGCGAGGTCTATCAGTCTGCCCTGCAACTGCTGAGTGCCCTGGAAAGTTTTCGCACCGAGGTCAACGGCCTGCACCAACATTTGCGCGGAGAGTTGATCATTGGCCTCACCGACAATCTGGTGACCCTGCCCCATATGCGCATCACCCACGCATTGGCGCAGTTGAAGGAACGCGGCCCGGACGTGCAGATCCAGATTCGCATGATCGCCCCCAATGAAGTGGAGCAAGGCGTACTCGACGGTCGCCTGCACGTCGGTGTGGTGCCCCAGGCCAGCGCACTGTCGGGCCTGGAATACCAGCCGCTGTACAGCGAACGCTCCTTGCTCTATTGCGCGGTCGGCCACCCGCTGTTTTACGCCGACAACAAGCAACTCGACGACGAACGCATCGACAGCCAGGATGCCATCGCCCCCACCTTCCGCTTACCCGCGGAAATCCAGGCCCATTACCAGGCGCTCAACTGCACCGCCAGTGCGTCAGACCGTGAAGGCATGGCGTTCCTGATTCTCACCGGGCGTTATATCGGCTATTTGCCCGATCACTACGCCAGCCTATGGGTGCAACAAGGCCGACTACGTGCGCTGAAACCGGCGACACGTTTTTACGATTTGAGCCTGGCATCGGTCACGCGCAAGGGCCGTCGCCCTCATTTGGTGCTGGAAAGCTTCCTCGAAAGCTTGGCCGCCACCCGCTAACTCGGGCCTTGCACAAAAAGCTGAGCACATGGACAGCTTTTTGCAAGAGCTCAAGGACCTTGAACCGTCCGCCTTGAGTTGACCCGCCATGCCCCCAGAATCCTCCAGCCCCAGCGACCTGATCTACGGCCTCAACGACCGGCCGAAACCACTGCCCGCTCTCCTCGCGGCGCTGCAACATGTCCTGGCGGCGTTCGTCGGCATCATTACGCCGCCGCTGATTATTGGCTCCACCCTCGGCCTCACCGCCCACTTGCCCTACCTGATCAGCATGGCGTTGATGGTTTCCGGCGTAGGCACCTTCATCCAGGCACGCAGGCCGTTTGGCATCGGTGCCGGCATGATCTGCCTGCAAGGCACCAGCTTTGCGTTTCTCGGCGCCGTATTGTCAGCAGGCTTTCTGGTGAAGCAACGCGGTGGCAGCCCGGAAGACATTCTGGCGATGATTTTCGGCGTGTGCTTCTTCGGCGCGGCGGTGCAGATTGTATTGAGCCGCTTTATCAGCCAGTTGCGCCGCGTGATCACTCCCCTGGTGACCGGCATCGTAATTACGCTGATCGGCATCAGCCTGATCAAAGTAGGCATCACCGACCTCGGCGGTGGTTTCAATGCACCGGACTTCGGCGCTCCCGCCAACTTGGCGCTGGGCCTGTTCGTTGTATTGACGATCATCCTGCTCAACCGCTCGAACACGCCCTGGGTACGCTTGTCGGCCATCATCATCGGCCTGGCCCTGGGCAGCCTCGCGGCGTGGTTCAGCGGCAAACTGACTCCCCAGGCGTTGCCTGACCTGCCATTGGTCAGCCTGCCTACACCATTCCGCTTTGGTTTCAACTTCGACTGGAGCGCCTTCCTGCCGATTGCGCTGATTTATCTGATCAGCAGCATCGAAACCGTCGGCGATCTCACCGCCAATTGCATGATTGCCCGCCAGCCCATCAGCGGCCCTTCTTATATAAGCCGGCTCAAGGGCGGCGTGCTCGGCGATGGGGTGAGCTGCATGATCGCCGCCACCTTCAGCGCCTTCCCCAACACCACGTTTGCGCAGAACAATGGCGTGATCCAGCTCACCGGCGTGGCCAGCCGTTACGTCGGTTTGTACATCGGCGTGTTGCTGTTCTGTCTGGGCCTGTTTCCATTGATCGGCGCCGTGCTGCAGCAAATCCCCAAGCCGGTGCTGGGCGGCGCCACCCTGGTGATGTTCGGCAGCGTGGCGGCGGCCGGCGTGCGCATCCTTGCCCAGGCACCGCTGGACCGACGCAGCATGCTGATCATCGCCACCTCATTCGGCGTTGGCCTGGGTATCGCCGCGCAACCTAACCTGCTGCACCTGATGCCGACACTGGTGCAGAACCTGTTCGACTCCGCCATCACCAGCGGCGGTATCACCGCCATCCTGCTGTGCCTGTTACTGCCGGAGGCCAAGGCAAGTACCACCGCCGCAAACCACAGCCCGGAACGCGACAGCCTGGAGCCGCTTTGACGGTTTTATTGCATCAGGACTTGTCTGAGGCTTGAGGGTGGGTTATCTGTGCACACGTCGTCTCTATCGATCAGCACGGAAACCTCCATGAGCCTCGAAGTTCCTGCCCACAGCAACCACGCCGGTAAACCCGCCAGCCGCATTCGGCAAAAGAACGAACAAGCGATTCTCCAGGCTGCTGAAGATGAATTCGCGCGTCATGGCTACAAAGGCACCAGCATGAACACCATCGCTGCCAGCGCCGGGCTGCCCAAGGCCAACTTGCATTACTACTTCACCAACAAGCTGGGCCTGTACATCGCAGTGCTGAGCAACATCCTCGAACTCTGGGACAGCACCTTCAACGCGCTGACCGCCGAGGATGACCCTGCCGTGGCGCTCGCTCGTTACATCCGCACCAAGATGGAATTCTCGCGCCGCCAACCCCGAGCCTCGCGGATCTTCGCCATGGAGATCATCAGCGGTGGCGAATGCCTCACTGAATATTTCGGCCAGGACTATCGGGCCTGGTTCAGTGGCCGTGCCGCAGTGTTCCAGGCGTGGATCGACGCCGGCAAAATGGACCCCGTCGACCCTGTGCACCTGATCTTCCTGCTGTGGGGCAGCACCCAGCACTACGCTGACTTCGCCACCCAGATCTGCCGTGTTACCGGTCGCACCAAGCTGACCAAGCAGGACATGGAAGATGCTGGCACCAACCTGATCCATATCATTCTCAAAGGCTGCGGCATCAAGCCAGCCCTATAAACGAAGCGATTTATGTCTTTTACGCTCACCGGCTTTTGCGAGTTTCGTGAAGAAATACGCAAAAGTCGCTTTATCACCTTGGCGGCGCCGATTACCAGCCCGCAGGACGCCCAGGCGTTTTTCGAGCAACACAGCGACCTCAACGCCACGCACAACTGCTGGGCCTGGAAGCTGGGCGATCAATACCGCAGCAGCGATGACGGCGAACCCGGAGGCACCGCCGGGCGCCCGATTCTTGCAGCCATCGAGGCCCAGGGCTTTGATCAGGTGGCCGTCTTGGTGATCCGCTGGTACGGCGGCATTCAACTGGGCACGGGTGGATTGGCCCGCGCCTATGGCGGCGGGGCCAATAAATGCCTGCAAAATGCCGAGCGCATCGAGCTGATCAGCCGCGTCCCCCTGCGTTGCGCCTGTGGCTTCTCCGAACTGAACCTGGTGAAGCTGCGTGTCGCTGAACTCGGCGGGCTTGTGGTGGAAGAAACCTTCACCGCCAACGGCGTAGAGCTGCAACTCGCCCTGGGGGAGGCGCACATCGACACCCTGCAAACCCAGCTCGCCGACCTGAGCCGTGGGCGCATCCTGCTCGAACGCTGAAACTGCTACTGTTATGCGCTGAACTCCCTGAACCGCGATTTCAAAGGAAGCCTTTCATGTCTACGCCAAAAACCGCACTGATCATCGGCGCCTCGCGCGGGCTGGGCCTTGGCCTGGTCAAGCAACTGCTCCAGGACGGCTGGGACGTGACCGCCACCGTGCGCGATCCGAACAAGGCCGATGCGTTGAAAGCCGTGGGGCCGGTGCAGATCGAGAAGTTGGACATGGACGATCAGCAAGCCGTGATCGCCCTGGCCCAACGCCTGAAAGATCGCACCTTTGACCTGCTGTTCGTCAACGCCGGCGTCAAAGGCCCGGCCAATCAGGAGCCCGGCTACGCGACCCTGGCGGAAGTCGGCCAGTTGTTCTTCACCAACGCCGTGGCGCCGATCAACCTGGCCCAGCGTTTTGTCGGGCAGATCCGCAAAGACACCGGCGTGCTGGCCTTCATGAGTTCAGTACTGGGCAGCGTGACCATTCCCGACGGCTCGGACCTGGCGCTGTATAAAGCCAGCAAGGCCGCCCTCAATTCGATGACCAACAGCTTTATCACGCAACTGGGCGAGCCCAAACCGACGGTGCTGTCGCTGCATCCAGGCTGGGTGAAGACCGACATGGGCGGCGAAAACGCCCACATCGACGTCGAGACCAGCGTGCGCGGCCTGGTGGACCAGGTAAATGCCTACACCGGCAAAGGCGGCCATCACTTCGTCGACTACAAAGGCGACACCATCGCCTGGTAAGTGGCAAAGGGTCGTTATCGACCAATTGCCGTCGATAACGATCCACGCGTAAACTGCCCTCCTCGCCCTCCCCGGCGACCCTGGATCAGCAGACAGGGCAACACTGAGCTGGCAAACCTGAACCCATCATTCAGAGGAGCCGGCCAATGCCTGCGACCCGTATCTGGTTAAAAAACCCCCTCGCGATTTTCACCGCCAATGGCCTCGATGCCCGTGGCGGCCTGGTGCTGCAAGACGGTGTCATCACCGAAGTGCTGGCCCAAGGGCAAGCGCCTGCGCAGCCTTGCGCGCAGGTGTTCGATGCCCGCGAGCATGTGGTGCTGCCTGGGCTGATCAACACCCACCACCACTTCTATCAAACCCTGACCCGTGCCTGGGGCCCGGTGGTCAACCAGCCGCTGTTTCCCTGGCTGAAAACCCTGTACCCGGTATGGGCGCGACTCACCCCGGAAAAACTCGCCCTGGCCAGCAAAGTCGCCCTGGCCGAATTGCTGCTCTCGGGCTGCACCACGGCGGCCGACCACCACTACCTGTTCCCCGATGGTTTGGAAAACGCCATTGATGTGCAGGTAGACAGCGTGCGTGAACTGGGGATGCGCGCCATGCTCACCCGCGGTTCCATGAGCCTGGGCGAAGCCGATGGCGGCCTGCCGCCGCAGCAAACGGTGCAGCAAGGCCAAGTGATTCTCGAAGACAGCCAGCGCCTGATCCGCGAATATCACCAGCGCGGTGACGGTGCGCAGATCCAGATCGCCCTGGCGCCGTGCTCGCCGTTTTCCGTCACCCCCGAAATCATGCAAGCCAGCGCCGAGCTGGCCAACCAGTTGGACGTGCGCCTGCACACCCATTTGGCGGAAACCCTTGATGAGGAAGATTTCTGCCTGCAACGCTTCGGGCTGCGTACCGTGGATTACCTCGACAGCGTCGGCTGGCTTGGCCCGCGCACCTGGCTGGCCCACGGCATTCACTTCAACCCGGACGAAATCGAGCGCCTGGGCGCAGCCGGCACCGGCATCTGCCATTGCCCAAGCTCGAATATGCGCCTGGCCTCCGGCATTTGCCCGACCCTGGACCTGCTCGCCGCCGGCGCCCCCATCGGCCTGGGCGTGGACGGCTCCGCCTCCAACGACGCCTCGAACATGATCCTTGAAGCACGCCAGGCCCTGTACATCCAGCGCCTGCGCTACGGCGCGGAAAAGATCACCCCCGAAGGTGTATTGGGCTGGGCCACCAAGGGCTCGGCGCAGTTGCTGGGGCGCACGGATATTGGCGAGTTGGCAGTAGGCAAACAGGCGGACCTGGCACTGTTCAAGCTCGATGAGCTGCGCTTCTCCGGCAGCCATGACCCCATTTCCGCGCTGCTGTTGTGCGGTGCGGACCGGGCAGACCGGGTGATGATCGCAGGTCAATGGCGGGTGATCGACGGCCAAGTCGAAGGGCTGGATCTGAAAGGCTTGATCGCGGATCACAGCCAGGCAGCGCGCCAGTTGATCGCAGGCACCTAAGCCAGGTACCAATCCAAATGTGGAGCGGGCTTGCTCGCGAATGCGCTGTGTCAGTCAGTACATCTGTGACTGAACCACCGCATTCGCGAGCAAGCCCGCTCCCACATTGGGTCTGCGGCGCCGTTCAAATCGGGTTACAGCCCCAACAGCGACAGCATGATAAAGGTCGCAAACAATACAAAATGCGTCATCCCTTCTATCGCATTGGTTTCACCATCGTTGAGGTTGATCGCGCTGACGATCAGGGTGATAAACACCATCACCGTTTGCACCGGCGTCATCGCCATCTGGAACGGCTGCCCGGTGTAGAGCGCCATGGCTTCCATCACCGGCACCGTCAGGATCACCGTAGACAACGAAGCCCCCAGCGCGATGTTGACCACCGATTGCATGCGGTTGGCCAACGCGGCGCGCAGTGCCGTGAGGATCTCCGGCGCGGCCGAGATAGCCGCCACCACAATCGCGGTAATCACCGGCGGTGCGCCGGTCCCTTCCAGGCCCAGGTCGAGGGTCTTTGACATCACCTCGGCCAGCGCCCCAATCACGATCACCCCAAACACCAGGGTCGCAATGGAAAACGTCAGGCTGACAGACGGCGCGTGCTCGTCTTCCGGCTGTTTCTTACGGCGTTTTTCCGGATAGCTGTAGCTGAAGAAATAACTGTGCGGCCCCACCTGCATGCGCAGGAACAAGGTGTAAAGCACCACCATCGCGCCAATGGTGAAGGCCGAGTAAATTTTCCAGTCCGCTTCGGGGATAAATTCCGGCACCACCATCGACACACCCATGGCAGTAAGAATCATCACACTGTAGGTGCGCGCCGAGTCATCGTTGTAGGACTGTTCGCCATGCTTGATGCCGCCCATCAGCGCGGCCAGGCCGAGGATGCCGTTGATATCGAGCATCACCGCTGAGTAAATGGTGTCGCGCACCAGCGTCGGCGATGGCTCGTTGCTCATCATGATCGCCAGGATCACCACCTCCACCAATACCGCGGCGAGGGTCAGGATCATGGTGCCGTAGGGGTCACCGACTTTTTCCGCCAACTGCTCGGCGTGATGAGCCACGCGCATCGATGCCATCACGATAAACGCGATCAGCGCGAAGCCGGCCAGCAGCGCGACCAGTTGGCCGCTGTGGAGCATCCAGTGTTCCAGCGGGTAGGCGGCGATGGCGGCAATCAGCGCCAGCAGCATGAATTTTTCTTGCTTGAGGGATGTGAGCATTCCGGGCCTTTTCATACAGCGAATCAGTCATTGATGGGGTACAGACTGCGCCGAGCCGCTAACGTTTCGTTACACCTTAGTTCAGGCCGCCCTTGCGTGGGTGACAGAAATACTCTCCTGCTGGTCAGGTTTTGCCGATTATTTCAGCCATGGCCTGTAGAATGCCGTCATTGCACCTGATGAGAATTTAAAAATGTACGATTGGCTCAACGCCCTGCCCAAGGCTGAATTGCACCTGCACCTGGAAGGCTCGCTGGAGCCTGAGCTGCTGTTCGCCCTGGCCGAGCGCAACAAGATTGCGCTGCCATGGAACGACGTCGAAACCCTGCGCAAGGCCTACGCCTTCAACAACCTGCAAGAGTTTCTCGACCTGTATTACAAGGGCGCCGATGTGCTGCGCACGTCCCAGGATTTCTACGACCTGACCTGGGCCTACCTGCTGCGCTGCAAGGCCCAGAACGTGATTCACACTGAACCCTTCTTCGACCCGCAAACCCACACCGACCGTGGCGTGCCGTTCGAAGTGGTGCTCAACGGCATCGCCGCCGCACTCAAAGACGGCGAGCAGCAACTGGGCATCACCAGCGGTTTGATCCTCAGCTTCCTGCGCCACCTGAGCGAAGACGAAGCGCAGAAAACCCTCGACCAGGCGCTGCCATTCCGTGACGCGTTCGTGGCCGTGGGCCTGGACAGCTCGGAAATGGGCCACCCACCGAGCAAGTTCCAGCGCGTGTTCGACCGTGCCCGTCACGAAGGCTTCCTGACCGTGGCCCACGCCGGTGAAGAAGGCCCGCCCGAGTACATCTGGGAAGCCCTCGACCTGTTGAAAATCCAGCGCATCGACCACGGCGTGCGAGCCATTGAAGATGAACGCCTGATGCAGCGCATCATCGACGAGCAGATCCCGTTGACCGTGTGCCCGCTGTCCAACACCAAGCTCTGCGTGTTCGACGACATGGCCCAGCACAACATCCTCGACATGCTCGAACGTGGCGTAAAGGTCACCGTGAACTCGGATGACCCGGCGTACTTCGGCGGTTACGTCACTGAGAACTTCCATGCGCTGCACACCAGCCTGGGCATGACTCAGGACCAGGCCAAACGCCTGGCGCAGAACAGCCTGGATGCGCGGCTCGTGAAGCCATAACTGAATAGACCTGGACTCAACCTGTGGGAGCTGGCTTGCCTGCGATAGCGGTGTATCAGCCAGCCTCTTATTGCCTGACCTACCGCTATCGCGGGCAAGCCCGGCTCCCACATGGCCCCATCAGCTTTAAGCCTGGGTGAGCTCTTCCAGGGTCTTGCCCTTGGTCTCCATCCCAAACAACCACACCACCAGCGCCGCCACCGCAAAGCACAGCGCACCCAAGGCAAATACCCCGCCCTGCCCGGTTATCGGGAATACCAGTCCGGTTACCAACGGCCCCAGCAACGAGCCCACGCGCCCAACCGCCGACGCAAACCCCGAGCCGGTCGCACGTGCCGAGGTGGGATACAACTCCGGCGTGTAGGTGTACAGCACCGCCCACATGCCAAACAGGAAGAACTGCATCAACAACCCCGAGGTGATCAGCAGGCTTACGTTGCCGCCAAACACTGCGCTCTGCCCATACACAAACGCCATCACCCCGCCGCCCAGCAAGGTCACCACGCACACGGGCTTGCGCCCCCAGCGCTCGACCAACCACGCGGCCATCAAAAAGCCTGGGATTCCGCCCAGCGAAATGATCACCGTGTAATACACCGACTGAGTCACAGCAAAACCCGATTGCTGTAACAACGCACTCAACCACGACGTCAGCCCGTAGAACCCAAGCAGGGCGAAGAACCACACACTCCAGATCATCATCGTGCGTTGGCGGTACTGCGCCGACCACAGCTGCTGGAACGCGGAGAAAAACGTCCCCGGCGCACTCTCGATCCGTGGCAGGGCAATCGGCTCCGGCAAGTCGGCGCGGCCCAGGGAATCGCGCACCTTCTGCTCGATGCCAAGCAAGACCTTGTCCGCCGCCTCATGGCGCCCAGCCTGTTCCAGCCAACGCGGCGACTCCGGAATAAAGAAACGGATGGCCAGCACAAACACCGCCGGTATCGCCAACACCAGAAAGATGTCGCGCCAGCCAATCACCGGCAACAAGAAGTAAGACAACACGCCCGCGGCCACAAAACCCAACGGCCAGAAGCCATCCATCAAGGCGATGTAACGGCCGCGTCGCTTGGCGGGGATCAGCTCCGACAGCATCGACTGGGCAATGGGAAACTCCATGCCCATGCCAATGCCCAGCAGGATCCGGAACAACGTCAGCGTCTCCACCGTCTGCGCCATGGAACACAGGTAGCTCGCCAGGCCCCAGAGTACGATGCTCCACTGGAACACCGGCTTGCGCCCGAAGCGATCAGCAAGCATCCCGGACAGCGAAGCGCCCACCACCATGCCGAAAAAACTCGAACTGGCCAGCAACCCGGCCTGGGCCGTGCTCAGGCCAAACTCGGCTTTGATCGAGCCCAGCAGGAAGGTCATCATCGCCAGGTCCATGGAGTCGAAGAAAAACGCCAGGGCGATGATGATGAAAATGACTCGGTGGTAACCGCTGATGGGCAACCGTTCCAGGCGTTCCGCCGCGCTATAACCCTGCCTACCCATGCCGCACCCCTCGTATGAAAAAATCCCCTTGGCGAGTGTGCGGCATCGTTTACGCCGGCTATTGCTGAATGCGACCTGACGACAGCTGAGAGCGACGCCAGCACCTGTAGGAGCGAGCTTGCTCGCGAAGAACGTTAACGATAACGCGGGGCATCTGGATAAAACGCGGCGCCCTCAAGTTTTTCACGAGCACGCTCGCTCCTACAGCTTGGCAACGCGACCTATGTGCTCAAGCCCCCCGTCATTGACCGACAGGGCCCGTGACTCGTTGATCACGCTGATCCAGTTCGCCTGCAAAAACAGCTGCATCAAGCCCGCCCCCAACGCACCGCCCAGATGGGGTTGTTGCTGGCTCCAGTCGAAACAGTCGCAGGCCAGCGGCGATGCCAATGCCTGGGTAAAAATGCCCAGTTCCGCCAACGCTTGCACGCCCTTGGGCGTCACCTCGGTACGCTGCTCATGGCGCTCGATCCATCCGGCCTCAAGCATCCGTTGATACAGCTGCGCCGCCAGTTCACCGCCGAGGTGGCCGTGGCACCAGCGGGCGCGGCGCAGCAACGGCGGCGCTCGCAGCGCCGGTGGCAAAACATCCGGGGTGCTGCGGGCCGCGCTGGCCATGGTGGTGCTGGCCAATGCATCAATGGCGGTGCTGACATCAGCGGCCGCTAGCCTAAACAGGCGCTGGCCTCGCCGTGCCTCGATCCGCAACAGGCCGCTGCCGGTCAGCCGCGTCAAGTGTGCATTGGCTGACGCCGGCGACAAACCGGCCAGCGCTGCCAGCTCGTCTGAAGATTTCGCCGAACCGTCCATCAAGGCCCAGAGCATGGCCGTGCGTTTAGGCTCGGCGAGCAAGCTGGCGATCTGGCTGATGCAAGGTGCTGCTCCCATGTATTCACTCCCTGTTAAACCATTTTTTCTGCTGCGGTTGACGCCCAAGTATAGGTGCGCGGGCAGTAGGTTCCGCGGCGTCTGACAGTGCAGATCAGGACAGGATACGAGTGAAACTTCCGAGCGTGGCGCAGGCTATTGACGGGAAACCATGCGTCCCGGTCGCTGCGCCGTCAATGTCGCACAGCGGGACACGAGCATGTCCCGCAGCAGATTGATGGGTTTACTCAATTGCGCACGGTGGGCGCACAGCAGGTTGAGCGGGGTGCGCTCGCCCTGCAGTTCCGGCAGGATCAAACGCAAGCGCCCTGCCAGCACATCGGTGCTCACATCCAGCCAAGACTTGTAGGCGATGCCCATGCCCGCCACCGCCCAGCGGCGCACCACATCAGCGTCATCGCTGAAGCGATCGCCGCTGACTGTCAGGCTTACGTGGCGCTTGCCATCGTAAAAACCCCAGTGGTCGTGGACGCGGCTGCCGAGCATGTACAGCAGGCAATTGTGCTGGGCCAATTGTTCCAGATGCCGCGGCTCGCCATGCCGGGCGAGGTAACTGGGGGCGGCGCAGAGTACGCGAATATTGTCCGGAGCAATGGGCAGCGCAATCAGGCTGGAGTCTTCGGGTTCGCCGTAACGCAGGGCAATGTCCACGGGCTGACGGAACAAGTCAGCAATGCGATCACCGAGCAACAGGCGCACGTTCAGTTGCGGATGCTCCTGCTGGAACGCATCCAGCCACGGCAACAGTTGGTTGCGGCCAAAATCCGAGGGTGCCGACAATTGCAGCACACCACTGACGTGATCCTGGCCACTGGCCAATAGGCGCCGCCCTTCATCCAGCGCACTCAGTGACGCCCGTGCGTACTCCAGAAAGCCCTCACCTTCGGCCGTCAGCCGAAGGCTGCGGGTAGAGCGCGCCAGCAAGCGCGTGCCCAGCTGCTGTTCGATACGCTTGAGCGCAGCACTGGCCACCGCCGGTGACAGGTCCATGACCCGCGCTGCGGCCGACAGGCTGCCCAAGTCCGCTGCCCGCACAAACAACTGCAAATCATCAAAACGCAGCATGCATTCCCGCTCATTATCAATATTTGGTTGAAACAGCCTGCTGTTTTAGCCGCTTTTATCGGCGTGGGAAATAGCCAATCATCTGCCCATCCCGTTAGCCCGTGCCAGGAGTCGACTATGTCCACCGCTTTTAATGTCATCGCCACGCTGATCGCCAAACCCGGCCAGCACGCCACCCTGGAAACCCTGCTGCGCGGCCTGCTGGAACCGACCCGCCTGGAAGCCGGTTGCGAGCAGTACGACCTGCACCAGGACCTGCAACACCCCGAGACCTTCTACATGCTCGAGCGCTGGAGCGACGACGCTGCGCTGGCCGACCACGACCAGAGCGCGCATATCCAGAGCTTTCGCGCCAAGGCCGCCGATGTGATCGAACACTTCGAACTCAAACGCCTGAAATTTCTCGCCTGATCCCGACTTTTTTTAGGAGCGAGCTTGTTCGCGAAAACCCCAAGGACGGCGCGCGAAACCAGAAACACCGCGTCATCGTTAACGATCTTCGCGAGCAAGCTCGCTCCTACCTTGACCGTATTCACTTGGAGTCATCATGAAAGCCATTGCCTACTACGCCTCACTGCCGATCAACGATCCAGAATCCCTGCAAGACATCGAATTACCAGCCCCCGTTGCCGGCCCCCGTGACCTGTTGGTGGAAGTCAAAGCCATCTCGGTCAACCCGGTGGATACCAAGGTGCGCCAGAACGTCGCCCCGGAAAATGGCGCCGCCAAGGTGCTGGGTTGGGACGTGGCGGGTGTGGTCAAGGCGGTCGGCAGTGACGTGACGTTATTCAAAGTCGGCGACAAGGTGTACTACGCCGGTTCCCTGGTACGCCCAGGCGGCAACAGCGAACTGCACACCGTGGATGAACGCATCGTCGGCCATATGCCCCGAAGCCTGGGGTTTGCCGAAGCGGCCGCATTGCCGCTGACCGCTATCACTGCGTGGGAGCTGTTGTTCGAACGCTTGCAGGTCGCTGAAGGCAAAGACGATCAAGGCCAGAGCCTGCTGATCGTCGGCGCTGCCGGTGGCGTGGGGTCGATCCTGACTCAACTGGCTAACCAGCTCACGGCGCTGAAGGTCATCGGCACTGCCTCTCGCCCCGAAACCCAGGCATGGGCCAAGGCTCTTGGAGCGCACATGGTGATCGACCACAGCCAGCCGCTGAGCGAAGTGTTGAAACAGGCCGGGCACGGGCAAGTCACCCACGTTGCCAGCCTGACCCAGACCGAGCATCACTTGGACCAACTGGTCGAAGCGCTGCAACCCCAAGGCAAGCTGGCGTTGATCGACGATCCCAAGGCCCTGGATGTGAGCAAGCTCAAGCGCAAGAGCCTGTCGCTGCACTGGGAGTTCATGTACACCCGTTCGATGTTCGAGACGCCAGACATGATCGAGCAGCACAACCTGCTCAACCGCGTGGCCGAACTGATCGACGCCGGCACCCTGAAAACCACGGTGGGCGAGCACTTCGGCGTGATCAATGCGGCGAACCTGCGCCGCGCCCACGCCCTGCTGGAAAGCGGCAAGGCCAAGGGCAAGATCGTGCTGGAGGGGTTCTGAAAAAACGGCTGTCAGTGTCGTCCGTTATCCACGTAGGTAATGGACGACACCATTAGTCCGAGAGTTGATCCTTGTCATATTTATGAGCCCGTTCAGGTTTATATTGGCCGCCTTTGCCACGATTCTTTTACGTGAGGAAGTCAGCAATGAAAATCCTGATAAAAGCGTTAGCAAAATCCCCCGGCAGCCAATGGCAAGTTCGTCTCGACGGCGAGGCCATCACCTTTCGCAGTGAAGCCGAGGCCCGCGCCTTCGCCGACACGCTGCAGGCCCGGATCCAGGCTCCCCACCGATTCCCCCTCAACCAGCAACGTTCCGCTGGCTGAACCGAACGTCAGACCTGCGCCTGTACGGCCCTTGCCCGTTGCAGGCGCTGGGTCGCCATGGCAATGGTCACCGCCAGCACCCCGCAGAGGCAGATGACCATGGCCATCGGCATCGCCGTGCCGTCGTGCAACACACCGACCAACGACGCCGCGCCTGCCGCCACACCAAACTGAATGCAACCGAGCAACGCCGACGCGCTGCCGGCCCGAGCCCCCTGCCCGCTCATGGCGCAGGCCGAGGTATTCGGCAAAATGCAGCCCAGGCTGGCGATGCAGATAAACAGCGGCACCAGCAACGGCCATAGCGCCTCGGTGCGCAACGCGGCAATTCCCAACAGCGTCAACGCCGCCGCCACGTACACCCACACGGTGCGCGACAGCAAAAACGCGGGGCCGCGCTTGGCGAGCAATCTTGCGTTCAGTTGCGCCACCAGGATAAAGCCCGCGGCGTTGGAGCCGAACAACCAGCCGTAATGCTCGGCCGGCACGCCATAGAGCTTGATAAATACGAAGGGGGAGCCGGCGATGTAGGCAAACATCCCGGCAATCGAGATGCCGCCGGTCAAGGCATAGCCCAGGTACACCCGGTCTGACAGTAGCGAGCCGTAGCGGCGCAACGAGCCCGACAACGGCTGGCGCGGCTGATCGGCCGGGAAGGTTTCCGGCAACCCGACCGCCACGGCGATGGCCGCCATCACGCTGAATAACGACAACGCCAGGAAAATCGACTGCCAGCCCCACACGCCGACCATCAGGCCACCGGCCAATGGCGCCAGGATCGGGGCCAGGCCGGTCACCAGCATCAGTTGCGAATACACCTTGGCCGAGCCCACGGCATCGCATTTGTCACTGACCACCGCCCGGGAAATCACCATGCCCGCACACCCGCCAAGGGCCTGCACGAAGCGTGCACCAATCAACCATTCCAGGGACGGCGCATACGCACAGGCGAAGGACGCGAGGGTAAACAGGGTGACGCCGCTGAGCAGCGGCGCACGCCGGCCAAAGCGGTCGGCCAGCGGCCCGTAGATCAATTGGCCAATAGCCAGGCCCGCGAAATACACCGCCAGGGTCAGCTGGATATGTTTTTCATCAGTGGCGAAGGCCGTGGCCATTGCCGGAAAGCCCGGCAGGTAAAAGTCGATCGCCAACGGCGCGAAGGCGCTCAAGGCGCCCAGAATCAGGATTATGCGAAGGTTCATCAGACACCCAAGTGAGTCGGCAGCTCAACAGTCTAGCCGCGCTTGGGTGCCATGAACATTACGTTAGGTGGCTAACGATCAGAAAAATCACGCCAGCTTGGCGCTGTAGCCTTCTTCGGTTATCAGGCCGATCACGTCATCTGCAGATAAGCGGCTTTCCACACCCACTTCTTTCGCTGCCAAATCCACCTTTACACTCGCCGCCGGATCCTTGCTCTGTACCGCCTGGGTCACCGCTTTAACGCAGTGGCCGCAGGTCATTCCTTCAACGCTGAATATTTGCATGACATGACTCCTTTGATGAGGTTGAGCCCAGTGTCGAGCTTGCCATGATGGCAAGGTCAAGTTCTCAGTATTTCTGCCGGGCTGGTATTCGGCGGCGACGTCGGCCAAGCTTCAACCTTCCTAGCTGTGAACCACGGAGCATTCGCCATGCGCTGGTCGTTTTTTGCCCTTGCCGGCCTGATGAGTTTGCCTGCCGCTGCGCCCCAGGCCCTCGCTGCTGAAGATTATGCGGTGCTGATTATTTCCCGCGAACGCCTGGAAGTGCCGACCCACTGCGAGATCGGCCTGTATATCCAGGACCAACTGGCCGGGCGTCTGTTCCAGGAACAGGCCACCGCCTTCAACCTTCCCCCTGGCGATGTGTCGTTGCGCCTGAAAGTGTTGCCGAGCCAGGCCCCCGGCTGTCTGCCAGGCATGCTCGCGCCACCCGCGCAGAACATCACCTTGAAAGCCGGTGACGTACGCAAATTACGCATTGCCCAGGGCCCGGACGGCATGTACCTCAAAGCCGCGGCACTGGAATACTGAGTAACCCCACGATCGTTCCCACGCTCTGCGTGGGAACGCCTCATCGGACGCGCTGCGTCCCGGGTACAAGGCGCTACTTCAACGCCAGGGTGACGCGGAGCGTCACGGGCTGCATTCCCACGCAGAGCGTGGGAACGATCGGCGCAGAGCGTGGGAACGATCGGGCTTGACCTTCCCCACAGGTTAAGGTTGATCCTAGTGGCAACTTCTCTGGAGGACTGCCCCATGAATGGATCCACCACCTTTGACCTGCCCATCGGCGGCATGACCTGTGCCAGCTGTGCCGGGCGGGTCGAACGCGCGCTGGGCAAGGTGCCGGGCGTGCAACGTGTCAGCGTCAACCTGGCCAATGAACGCGCGCACATCGAAGTACAGGGCCAGATGGACCCCAGCGTGCTGATCGCCGCTGTTGACAAAGCCGGCTACACCGCCACCCTGCCCCAAAGCGAAACCGCCACCGACGCCGATCAAGCCCGACGCCTGCGCCGCGAGCGCTGGTCGCTGGTCGCGGGCATTTTGCTGGCGTTGCCCTTGGTGCTGCCGATGCTGGTAGAACCCTTCGGCCTGCACTGGATGCTCCCCGCCTGGATACAGTTTGCCCTGGCCACACCGGTGCAATTCATCCTGGGCGCGCGCTTTTATGTCGCCGCGTGGAAAGCCGTGCGCGCCGGCGCCGGCAATATGGACCTGCTGGTGGCGATCGGCACCAGTGCCGGCTACGGCCTGAGTATCTATGAATGGCTCACCGCCGCCCCAGGCGTGACGCCACACCTGTACTTCGAAGCCTCGGCGGTGGTAATCGCCTTGGTACTGCTGGGCAAATACCTGGAAAGCCGCGCCAAGCGCCAGACCGCCAGCGCCATCCGCGCCCTTGAAGCCTTGCGGCCGGAACGGGCGATCCGCGTGCAGGACGGCCGCGAAGAAGACGTCGCCATCAGTGCGTTGAAGCACGGTGACCTGGTGCTGGTCAAACCCGGCGAACGCTTCCCGGTGGACGGTGAAGTGGTGGAAGGCCTGAGCCATGCCGATGAGGCGCTGATCAGTGGCGAAAGCCTGCCGGTGCCCAAACAACCCGGCGACGCGGTCACCGGTGGCGCCATCAACGGTGAAGGCCGTTTGCTGGTGCGCACCCTGGCCCTGGGCGCAGAAAGCGTGCTGGCGCGCATCATCCGCCTGGTCGAAGACGCCCAGGCCGCCAAGGCACCGATTCAGAAACTGGTGGATAAAGTCAGCCAGGTGTTCGTGCCGGCCGTGCTGGTATTGGCGCTGATTACCGTGGTGGGCTGGTGGCTGTACGGCGCCTCCCTGGAAACCGCCATCATCAATGCGGTCGCCGTATTGGTGATCGCCTGCCCTTGTGCCTTGGGCCTGGCCACGCCGACCGCGATCATGGCCGGCACCGGCGTCGCCGCGCGCCATGGCATTTTGATCAAGGACGCCGAAGCCCTGGAGCGTGCCCACGCCGTGAGCGCCGTGGTGTTCGACAAAACCGGCACCCTCACCTCAGGCGCGCCCAACATTGCGCATTTGGCGGCCGTGGATGGTGACGAAGCCCTATTGTTGCAACAGGCCGGCGCCTTGCAGCGCGGCAGTGAGCACCCATTGGCCAAGGCCGTGCTGGATGCTTGCCGCGAAAAAGGCTTGGACGTGGCCGATGTGAGCGCCAGCCAATCCCTCACCGGGCGCGGCATTGCCGGTACGCTCGACGGTCGGCCACTGGCGCTGGGCAATCGCCGCTTGCTGGAAGAAACCGGCCTGGACGCAGGCGACTTGGGCCCGCGTGCCAAGGAATGGGAAGCCGAAGGCCGCACCTTGTCCTGGCTGATCGAGCAAGGTGCGCAGCCGCGCGTGCTGGGGCTGTTTGCCTTTGGCGACACGCTCAAGCCCGGCGCGTTGCAAGCCGTGCAACAACTCAAGGCGCAGCACATCAGCAGCCACCTGATCACCGGCGATAACCACGGCAGTGCACGGGTGGTGGCCGAGGCCTTGGGCATCGACGATGTGCATGCCGAAGTACTGCCCGCCTATAAAGCCGCTGCCGTGGCCGAGCTGAAAAAAACCGGCGTGGTGGCCATGGTCGGCGACGGTATCAACGATGCACCAGCCCTGGCCGCTGCCGATATCGGCATCGCCATGGGCGGCGGCACCGACGTGGCCATGCACGCCGCCGGTATCACCTTGATGCGTGGCGACCCGCGCCTGGTGCCGGCCGCCCTGGAGATCAGCCGCAAGACCTACGCGAAAATTCGACAGAATCTGTTCTGGGCCTTTGTGTATAACTTGATCGGCATTCCCCTGGCCGCCTTCGGCCTGCTCAACCCGGTACTGGCTGGCGCCGCCATGGCCTTGTCCAGCGTCAGCGTGGTGAGTAACGCCCTGCTGTTGAAAACCTGGAAACCCAAGGACTTGGAGGATCAACGCCCATGAACATCGGCCAAGCCGCCCGCACCAGCGGGCTAAGCGCGAAGATGATTCGCTACTACGAAGCCATTGGCCTGCTGAAAACCGCCCACCGCACCGACAGCGGCTACCGGGTGTACGGCCACGACGACCTGCACACCCTGACGTTCATCAAGCGCTCGCGGGACCTGGGGTTTTCACTGGAAGAAGTCGGCAAGTTGCTGACCCTGTGGGAGGACCGGCAGCGGGCCAGCGCCGACGTAAAAGCCCTGGCGCGCCAGCACATCGACGAGCTGAACCACAAGATTCGTGAGCTGGGGCAACTACGCGATACCTTGCAGGACCTGATGGAGCACTGCCAAGGCGATCACCGGCCCGATTGCCCGATCCTCAAGGAGTTGGCCGCGGGCAATTGCTGCGCCTGACAGACCGTACGCAATGATCGCTCCCACGCTCCGCGTGGGAATGCCGCTTTCGACGCTCCGCGTCACGCTTTGGGACGCAGAGCGTCCAGGGATGCATTCCCACGCAGAGCGTGGGAACGATCAATGTGGGAGCTGGCTTGCCTGCGATAGCATCACCTCGGTGTCACTGATACACCAAGGTGCCTGCATCGCAGGCAAGCCAGCTCCCACATTGTGAGTTACTGCATCCAAGGCGGCGGCGGTGGCTCGTCCGGCACTTTGCTCGGTGGCGCGTCATCCGCCGCGCGAATCGCCTGGCGACGCTCTTCATCCAGCCGTGCCGCTTCGATTTCACGGATCACACCGCCCACATCCGCCAGTTCTTCCGGTTCGTCGAACTCACCGGTCAATACACTGGCCGGGTGCAAGGTGCCGGCTTCGTAAAGCGCCCACATTTCCTTGGCGTACTTGGTTTTCTTCAACTCCGGGGCAAAACGCCCGAAGTAGGAAGCCATGTTGCCGACATCGCGCTCCAGCATGCTGAACGCGTGGTTGTTGCCCGCCGCATCCACCGCCTGGGGCAGGTCGATGATTACCGGGCCCGTAGGCGTGAGCAGTACGTTGAACTCGGACAGGTCACCGTGCACCAGGCCGGTGCACAGCATCAGCACGATCTGGGAGATCAGGAAGGCGTGGTATTCGCGCGCCTGGTCCGGCTCCAGCACGACGTCATTCAGACGCGGCGCCGCATCGCCGTATTCGTCGGCCACCAGTTCCATCAACAGTACGCCTTCGAGAAAGTCGAACGGCTGGGGCACACGAACGCCCGCACCGGCCAGGCGAAACAGCGCCGCCACTTCCGCGTTCTGCCAGGCATCTTCGGTTTCTTTCTTGCCGAACTTGGAGCCCTTGGCCATGGCTCGTGCCTGGCGGCTGTTACGGACCTTACGGCCTTCCTGGTATTCGGATGCCTGACGAAAACTTCGTTTATTCGCCTCCTTGTAAACCTTGGCGCAACGCAATTCATTGCCGCAGCGCACCACATAAACAGCTGCTTCTTTACCACTCATCAGAGGGCGCAGCACTTCGTCGACCAGACCGTCTTCGATCAGGGGTTCAATGCGTTTAGGAGTCTTCATCAGCTTTTATTGTGGGTCCTGTATTACCAAACACGCGTGTGGAACTCGTTATACGGCAATCGGCTCGCCGGGGGGAGAGGCTACTGACCTCTGACCCCTTGAGAATGCATTCAATGGGCCAATTTTGTCGGCAATCAGCGTTCGATAATCGCCGTCACGCCTTGGCCACCGGCGGCACAAATGGAAATCAGCCCACGGCCCTTGCCCGCCGCATCCAACAATTTAGCCAAGTTGGCGACGATCCGCCCACCGGTGGCGGCAAACGGATGGCCCGCCGCCAGGGAACTGCCCTTGACGTTGAGCCGGCTGCGGTCGATCGACCCCAGCGGTGCGTCCAGGCCCAGGCGGGTCTTGCAATAGTCGGCGTCTTCCCAGGCCTTGAGCGTGCACAGCACTTGGGCGGCGAAGGCCTCGTGGATCTCGTAGTAATCAAAGTCCTGCAAGGTCAGGCCGTTGCGCGCCAGCAAGCGTGGCACCGCATACACCGGCGCCATCAACAGGCCCTCGGCGCCGTGGACGAAATCCACCGCCGCTGCTTCGCCATCGCGCAGGTAAGCCAGGATCGGCAGGCCGCGCTCCTTGGCCCACGCCTCGCTGCCCAGCAGCACCAGAGAGGCACCATCGGTCAGCGGCGTGGAGTTACCGGCGGTGAGCGTGCCCTTTTCGCTGCGCTCGAAGGCCGGCTTGAGGCTGGCGAGTTTTTCCAGGGTCAGGTCGGGGCGCAGGTTGTTGTCGCGGGTGAGGCCGAGAAAGGGCGTGAGCAAATCGTTGTGCCAGCCTTCGGCGTAGGCCGCCGCCATCTTCTGGTGGCTCTCCAGCGCAAGCTGGTCCTGCTCGGCGCGGGGGATCTGCCAGGTCTGGGCCATCAGCTCGCAGTGCTGACCCATGGACAAACCGGTGCGCGGTTCGCCGTTGCGCGGCAGTTCCGGCTTGAGGTGATGAGGACGAAGTTGTAACAGGAGTTTTAATTTATCTCCCAGGGATTTGCTGCGGTTGGCTTGCAGCAGGATCTTGCGCAGCCCTTCATTCACACCAATCGGTGCATCCGAGGTGGTGTCCACCCCGCCGGCAATGCCGCATTCAATCTGGCCTAGGGCGATTTTATTGGCCACCAGCAGCGCCGCCTCCAGCCCGGTGCCGCATGCTTGCTGGATGTCGTACGCAGGGGTTTGCGGTGACAGGCGCGAGCCGAGCACGCATTCACGCGTCAGGTTGAAATCACGGGAGTGCTTGAGCACCGCGCCGGCGGCCACCTCGCCCATGCGCAGGCCGTGCAGGTTGTAGCGCTCGATCAGGCCCTCCAGCGCGGCAGTCAGCATCGCCTGGTTACTCGCCGTGGCATAGGGGCCATTGGAACGGGCGAAAGGAATGCGGTTACCGCCAATGATCGCTACACGGCGCAATTGAGTCATGGAAAGCTCCCTTGTGGTGGTGGGTGGAATCATCAAGCCTAGCCTAGGCTCAATCGAACGACTGCCACCCCAGGGTGGTCAACCTTTGAACCCCAGCCTTCGGAGAGCGTTCCATGTCTGACCGTTATATCGACTTCGCCAACTCAAGCCTCGGCCATCGCCTGGTCGCCGCCATTGGCCTGCCGTCACCGGTACGCCTGGAACGCTGGCAAGCCGGGCGCCTGCGCCCGGTCGAAGGCGCCCTGCTGCTGGGCGGTGGCGCATTGGCAACCCAGGTGCTGGCGTTTGCCAACCGACTCACCGACGCCGTCTACAGCTACGGCGCCGAAGCCTCGACAGCGCCCGCGTGGATTCCAGGACACGGCCCCAAGCTCAAGGCGGTGGTGTTCGACGCCAGTGCTTTGCAACACACCGAGCAGCTCAAGCAACTGCGCGAATTCTTCCAACCGCTGCTGAAAAATCTCGACCACAGTGCACACCTGGTAATCCTTGGCCGAGCGCCGGAAAGCCTCAGCGACCCCTTCGCCGCTAGCGCCCAGCACGCCCTGGAAGGCTTCAGCCGCTCCCTGGCCAAGGAGCTGCGCAGCGGTGGCGTGCTGCAGTTGCTGTACGTGGGCGACGGCGCCGAAGATCAGTTGGAAGGCGCGCTGCGGTTTTTCCTCTCGCCCAAAAGCGCTTATATCTCCGGCCAGGTGATTCGCCTGGCGGCCTGCGATACCCCGGTGCAAGATTGGACGCGCCCGCTGGCCGGGCGCAAGGCATTGGTTACCGGCGCCGCTCGAGGCATCGGTGCCTCCATCGCCGAAACCCTGGCCCGCGACGGCGCCGAGGTCATTGTGCTCGATGTGCCCCAGGCCAAGGCCGACCTTGAAGCCCTGGCCGCACGCCTGAATGCGCGCACGGTGGTGCTGGATATCTGCGCTGAAGATGCCGCACGCCAACTGATCGAGCACCTGCCAGACGGGCTCGACATCCTGGTGCACAACGCCGGCATCACCCGCGACAAAACCCTGGCCAACATGACCCCGGAATACTGGGACGCAGTGCTGGCGGTCAACCTCAAGGCTGCGCAAGTGCTGACCAAGGCCCTGCTCGACAACGACACACTGCAAAACAACGCTCGGGTGGTGTTGCTGGCCTCCATCAGTGGCATCGCCGGCAATCGTGGGCAAACCAACTATGCCGCAAGCAAGGCCGGATTGATCGGCCTGGCTCAAGCCTGGGCGCCGCTGTTGAAGGAACGTGGGATCAGCATCAACGCCGTTGCGCCTGGGTTTATCGAAACCCAGATGACCGCGCATATCCCCTTCGCCCTGCGTGAGGCCGGGCGCCGCATGAGTTCCCTGGGTCAAGGTGGCTTGCCCCAGGATGTGGCCGAAGCCGTCGCCTGGCTGAGCCAGCCGGGCTCCGGTGCGGTCAGCGGCCAGACGCTGCGAGTGTGTGGGCAAAGTCTTCTGGGAGCGTAAGCATGCAATGGCAAACGTTGGACAGCACCCCGTCTCTACTGCCGCTGTATTGGCGCGCGGCGCTCAAGCGCAAGATCACCGGCAGCACATTGCCCGAACGTGGGTTGCGCTGCCGGATAAGTGTCAATCCCGGCGCGGTTGCGGCTTATCGCAAGGTATGCGGCTTTGCTGACAGCCCGATGCTGCCCGCGACTTATCCGCATATCCTCGCGTTCGGCCTGCAACTGCAATTGCTGACGGACAAGACTTTTCCATTTCCACTGCTGGGGTTGATCCACCTGCGCAATCGCATCCGTATTCATCGGCCTTTGGGTGGAGTCGGTGACGTGAATGTCGGTGTCTACGCACGCAATCTCAGCCCCCATCCCAAGGGGGCCACCTTTGACATCGTCACCGTTATAGAGGATGCCCTTGGGCTCTTGTGGGAAGCCGAAAGCCAAATGTTATGCCGGGGCGTGAAGCTGGAAGGCGAAGCCCTGGAGAGCGGATTGCAAACCCCAGGCACGCTCACCGAATTGACGCGCTGGAAAGCGCCCACTGACATAGGCCGCCGCTACGCACGCGTGTCTGGCGACTACAACCCCATCCACCTTAGTGCGCCTACCGCCAAGCTGTTCGGTTTTCCCCAGGCCATCGCCCACGGGTTGTGGAACAAGGCCCGCACCCTCGCGGCGCTGGCAGAACACTTGCCGGCCGCCAATATTGAAATTGACGTCGAGTTCATGAAGCCGGTGCGCCTGCCCAGTGAAGTGATATTAATAAGTAGCGCGGCCGGTTCCAGCGGAGGGTTGGAACTCAAAGGCGCTGGGGATATTCAACACATGCGGGGCAAGTGGCAGCCGATTTCCTGAAAACCCCCTGATTAATTGTATATATACACCCTAAGTTATAGCGGACCTTGAGAGGTCCGCCGTTTTTTACAAGCCTTTGATTTTAATCATCTAAACGATCCGAAACACCCTCCCATTACACCTTTGGTATTAGTTCCTAAGCCGACTAAGCCCGGGTGTATATAAATCGTTAATACCAAGTTGAGCATTGCGTGAAAGAGTGCCCTGGCCTGAGATAGCCACACGGACAAACCTATCGTTATCCAAAGAAATAACGAGGGTTTGAAACAACCAAGGTTGTACCAGGTGCAAGGAACTCAATCATGAAAACTCAAGTCGTGTTTTGGAAAGCAAGTACCGCGCTGGCCCTCGTTCTGGCAATGAGCCTGGGCGGCTGCAGCAGCGGTGGTGGCGGGCATAAATCCAGCGTGGCGGCGTCATCGCCGGATGCGGGTGCAGGCGCCGGAGGCGGCACAGGTGGAGGTACTGGTGGCGGTGATGGCGGTACAGGCGGTGGGACCGGTGGTGGCACAGGCGGCGGTGACGGCGGCACTGGCGGTGGCACTGGCGGTGGCACTGGCGGTGGAACCGGTGGTGGCACGGGCGGCGGTGACGGCGGCACTGGCGGTGGAACCGGTGGTGGCACGGGCGGTGGTGACGGCGGCACTGGCGGTGGTACTGGTGGCGGCACTGGTGGCGGCACTGGCGGCGGCACCGGCGGCGGCACTGGCGGTGGTACTGGTGGCGGCACCGGCGGCGGCACTGGCGGTGGTACTGGTGGCGGCACTGGTGGCGGCACTGGTTCGACAACCACCCCACTGGTCACCGGCCAGATCGCCGGCACCCTTGGCACCACAGTCGGCAATGTCGGTACAGCGGTCGGTAACCTGGGTTCGACGTTGAATGGCGTACCCATCGTCGGCGCAACCGCTGGCGGCCTGGTCACCTCGGCAGGCACCGCTGTTAACAGCATCGGCACTGGCGTAACCGCCGGCTTGGGCTCACTGGGCACCAACACCAACTCCCTGGGCACCACGGTAGCAGGCGTAGGTAATGGGGTGGCCGATTTGGGCGGCGGCCTCTCGACCACCGGCCAATCACTGTCAACCACCCTCGGGGGAGTACCCGTCGTCGGCGGTGTGACAGGCGGAGTAGGCACTGCGGTAGGTGGCGTTGTGGATAAAGTCGGCACCACCGTCACCATGCTCGGCGATACCCTCAGCACGGCCAGCACCACGGGCCCACTGGGTTCATTGACCAATACCTTAGGCAGCAAAGTAGTGGTGCCTGTAGTGTCGCTGGTGGAAAACACCACCGGCAACCTGGGCAACGCAACCGGCCTGGGCGCTCCACTCAATGGCGTACTGGATAAAGTCGGTTCGGCTGTCACTGGCCTGGGTACTCAAGTCGCCAGCACTGGCGGCACGGGCAACCCGGTCACCGGTATTGTCGGCACCGTGCTCACTGGCGTCGGTGGCACACTGGATAAATCGGGCGGTTATGTGGCCCCAACCGGTGGCACCTCGGCTCCCGGCATTCCAGAGCTGGTGGGTGGCCTGGTGGCTAACGTGGGTACCGGCCTGAACGTGGGCAACACCAACGGCACTGTCAGTGCAGCGGGTGTGACCGGTGGTGCAGTCGGCGGCACCGTTGCGTCGCTGGGCACTGTGCTGGGTGGCACAGGTGTAGCAAACACCGCAGCTACCGCACCGGTCGCCACCGTGGCGGCCAATGTCGGCGCAGCGCTCAATCCTGTGACCAGCGGCGTCACCAACCTGACGCAAACCATCGGCACGACTACCGGTGTGGGTGCTCCGGTGAATGGTTTGGTCACTCAAGTCGGCGGCGCAGTCAGCAGCTTGGGTACCAACCTGACGGCGGCCAACGCCAACCCGATCACCAACGCGGTAGGCACCACCGTCACAGCGGTCGGCGGCACCGTCGCCTCGGTGGGTGGCCTGGTGACGGGCGGCACCACTGGCGGCACCAGCGGTGGTTTGCTCGGTGGCCTGAATATCGGCACCTCCGCCACAGCAACCGGCACGGCCACAACCACAGGCGGCACTACGGCCACTGGCGGTCTGGGCGGTTTGTTGAACGGCCTGACCGGCAAATAGAAATGCACCTGGCCGATTAGACGGCCTCCCCTACAGCGCCTACGCTTGGTTGAGACGAGAGACCTTTAATAAGTCTCTCGTCTTTTTTATGGGCGGCGACACGCTTTATCAATCGCCACCCTCCCGAACCGAGTCCCAGAACCCGGCGGGCCCGAAGCGCTGCTGCAGTTGACCATGGAGTGTCCTATGCGCGTGTTGACGCCGTTGTTATTGCTCACCCTCAGTGCCTACGTCCAGGCCGAGACCCTTCCCAGCTTTCTTAACAGCAACGACACTGTCCGCACCCTGCCGGTGCCCAACCTGCCCGCCGACGCCTACCGACCACCCTCGTCGAAAACCCAGGTACCTGAAGCGCCACCGACTGCCGGCCAGCCGCTGTTGATGGACACCAAGGTCACTATTCGAAAGTTGCAGATCGAAGGCGGAACGGTCTACCCGCTCGCCGAGACGGCACAGGTGTATGCGCCGTTGATTGGGCGAGAAACCAACCTCGCCCAACTGATTGAAGCGACCCGTGGGATCACCCGCCGTTACCAGGAGGATGGCTACCTGCTGTCCTACGCGTTCCTGCCGCAACAGAATTTCGAAAACGGCCTGGTCCGCGTGGTACTGGTGGAGGGCTACATCAAGGACTATCAACAAACCGGCGACATCGGTTCGGTGTCGGCCTACGTCGATAAACTCGCGCAGAAGCTCCTGGCTGAGCGCCCGCTGACCCGCAAGACTTTCGAGCGCTACACCACGCTGATGAGCCGCATCCCCGGCCTCAGCGTACAGGCGCAAGTGCCGCCACCGGGCACCACTGATGGCGCCACGCACATGCAGATCCAGGCCAGCCGCAAACCTTTCACCACCAGCATGAGCCTGGTGCAAAAAAGCCGTGGCGGCACGCAAGCGTTGCTGAGCGCTACCAGCAATTCCCAGACGTCCATGGGCGAGCAGCTCAGCGTCAGCGGCCTGTTCCCACCCGGCGAGGACAAAGAACACTACTACCGTGTGGACTACAACCAGTTCATCAACGCCGAGGGCACCCAACTGGCGCTCGCCGCCGAACGCTATCGCGCCGACCCCAACAGCAGCGTGCAACTGGATGGCGGTTTCGAACTCAAGCCGCACCAGTCCATCGACCGCTACTCCATTGGCCTGAGCCATCCGTTCATCGCCTCCCCCACCGAGTCGCTCACCCTGGGCACGCGCCTGTACGCGGTCGACCAGACCACGCGCTATAAACTGGTGGGCTACCCGCTGCGTTTCGACATCGAATCCAACCTGCGCGCCTTGGCCTTCGAAGGCGATTGGCGCAAAGCCGACGCGCAACGCCTGCGCATCATCAGTGGTGGCCTGTACCAGGGCATAGACGGCTTGGGCGCCACAGCCCGCAGCGACCTGGGCGTGGCCAAACCCGACCTCGACTTCTTCCGCCTGCGCCTTTCCGGCGTGCAAAGCGACAAGTTCTTCGACAACTGGCAAGGCGTGTTGTCGGGTGCGCTGTACTGGAGCGACAACACCCTGCCCGACAGCGAACGCGTGACCTTCGGCGGGCAGAATTTCGGCCGTGGCTACCCGGACGACCAAGGCTCGGGCGACAAGGGCTGGGGGGTGGCGTACGAGGTCAACTACAGCTTCAACCGCACCGGCAACTGGGTGAAGATCCTGCAACCCTACGTCGTAGTCGACCGCGCCAAATCCTGGTTCAACGACCTGCCGGTCAAGGCCAACGACATGTCCTCGGCGGCGGTGGGTTTACGTTTTGGCGACAAGAAGTACTACAACATCGCGCTGGAGGCGGCCAAGCCAATGTCGGATATCGCCCTGGACAGCTTTAATCGCAGGCCGCGATATACGCTGAGTTTCAGTTATCAACTGTGATGAGGGCACCTGTAATCAACGTGGGAGCGGGCTTGCTCGCGAAGGCGGTGTGTCAGTCAATGAATCTTTAACTGAGCCACCGCTATCGCAGGCAAGCCAGCTCCCACAAGGGTCTGTGTTGCTCACAGAATCAGTGCCCGACACAGATCCCAGCGACCTGACAGCCGAACCCCCTCTACCTGAGCCCCCGCAATCAAACGGTGGGAGCTGGCTTGCCTGCGATGACGGCCGGACAGTCGACGACTAAGTGCCTGGCACCCCACGAGCCAAATGTGGGAGCGGGCTTGCTCGCGAAGGCGGTGTGTCAGTCAATGAATCTTTAACTGAACCACCGCTATCGCAGGCAAGCCAGCTCCCACATTTAATAAGCGGTGCCGGTCCGTTACCGACCAGGTGTAGAGAGGGGAAACAGGCTATTGAGGGTATCGAGCAAGCGAGCCAGGTAGATCGGCTTGCGAAACAGATCCAGCACCTGCAAGCGCAGCATATCGCTGACATCATCCATTTCTGCATGACCCGACATCACGATCACAGGCAAATGCGAGCGTGAGGTGTGTTCGCGCAGGCGCTTGATCAAGGAGATACCGCTTTCCTCGGGCATGCGCAGATCGGTGATGACCAGGGCGATATCGGGGTGAAGTGTCAATTCTTGCAAGGCGAAGGTGACGGAGGTCGCGGTAAAACAGACGAACCCCTCGTTTTCGAGGGATTCGGCCAACTCGATCAGCGCATCCTCCTCGTCATCCACCAATAGGATTTGTTGGCGGGATGACAAAAGGGTGCTCATGGGCGGTACCTGATAAATGAGACCACCAAGAGAACAATCGAAAGCATCGACGGTTAGGCCGCTGGCGTTAATGCAACGACTACCTTATCTAAAACGCCTTTAATTTTTTCGCCAAGCCCAGTGCCAACACCCACTATTACCAACGCAACTATCGCCACAATAATCACATATTCAATGGCCGACGCCCCGTCTCTACGGCGCAGGAATAACTGAGCGTGAATGTAAAATTTCAAGAACAGGTCAAGGATCATATGAGATCTCCTTCATGCGCCACAAAGCGCCGATACAGCTGGCCCGCACAATGATTGCCGTGTGCCACTAGAGCATTGTCAACAAATTTAACACTCACAACTGTAAGAACGAATTAATCATAAAGTATTAGTCGCCGCGCCAGCCCCACAAATCCGTTATTTACAGCCCTCGCTTTAACCGCGCAGATAAATTTTTCATTCAGTAATGGCAATTTGTCCTAGCTGGGCTACCTTCAAATAGCCAAATCGTTAGTTGTTCATCACAGCCCAGTTGCGAATTTAACTCGTTTGGATTAACGGGAATAAAAGCAGTGCAACAGGATAGGGAGCGCCGTCATGAACAGTCGTATCAGCATGGTCCTGGCTGGCTTGCTGCTTATCGGAGCCCTGGTTGCAGGGTATTGGGGCCTGGTGCTGAGCCGTCCGCAGGCACCCGCCGTAGCGCCCTCGCCAGCACCTGTCATTTCCGTTGAAAAAACCGTTGCTGTCGTGGAAGACCAGACCCGCCAGCCGGTCGTGGTGCTGGTGCACGCGGTTGCGCCTTTTGTGCCCCTCACCGCTGCCGATGTCGCCGTGGAAAAACTGCGCACCGTGCCGGCTGGCAGCCTGACCAGCGTTGACCAGGCCATCGGCCGCACGCCCTTGCGGGCCCTGGGTGCCGGCACCTGGCTCAATGATGAGAGCTTCACCGCCGGCGGCCCCCTGGCCCGCATGATTCGTACAAACGAACGCGCACTGGCCGTCGCCGTCGATGAGGTCATCGGTGCCGGTGGCCAGTTGAGCCCCGGCGATTACGTCGATGTCTTGCTGTTCTTGCGCCAGGACAATGCCAATGCCGAGCAGTCGGCGCAGGTGGTCATCCCAGCGATTCGCCTGCTCAGCGTCGGCGACCAGTTGGGCTTGGCCAACGACGGCACCCCGGCCGTACCGCCACCCGCCACCGCCGAAGAACGCGCCCAGGCTGCCCAACGCCGCACTGCCGCGCGTAGTGTGGTGCTGGCGGTGCCCGAACCCTTGCTGAGCCGACTGATGCTCGCCTCCCAAGCCGGCACGCTGCGCCTGGCCGTGCGCAGTGCCGACGAACAATTGCTCAGCCGCTACTGGGCCGGCGAAAGCGACACCCCGGACAAGGTGCAAAGCGCCAACCGCGATCTCTACCAATTCACCCAATTGGCCCTCAGCGGCCCGCCGAAAAAAATCACCCCCGCGGTGGCCGACACCGGCCAGCGTCGGGGCGTCGAAGTGATTCGCGGCGCGGCGGCGGCACAACCTACCCCCTGATTGAACAAGGATGCCTTGAATGAGCCAACGCTACGCTCAATTGGCCTTGGCCTTGATGCTGCCGTGCCTGCCCCTGGGCATGGCGATGGGCGCATCGGGCAACTGCAACACCCTGGGCCAACTGCCCGCTGCGATCGAGGTGGGCGAAGGCTTGCAGACCGAGCTGCAATCGCCGGTAGCGATTACGCGCCTGGCTATCGGCGATCCGAAAATCGCCGACGTGCGGGTCAACGGCGACCGCCACTTTCTGCTCACCGGTGTCGGCAGCGGTGCCACCAGCCTGATGGTGTGGACCGGCTGCTCGACCACGCCGCGTCAGAGCATGGTGTTCGTTAAAGGCAAGGCCACCTCGGCGCTGACCAGCCAATCGCTGTCGCCCTCCGAAGACCCGACGCTGCCCAGCCAGGTGCAGACCGATATTCGCTTCGTCGAGGTCAGCCGCACCAAGCTCAAGGAAGCCAGCACCAAGATCCTGGGCATGGGCAACAATTTCTTCCTCGGCAGCCCAAGCTTGCTGTCCCCTTCAGAGGGCATCTTCAAATTGCCGGTGAGCGCTGACAGCTTCAACATCGGGTTTGGCGGTGGCCGGGTCAAGGCGCTGATCAACGCCCTGGAAAGCAGCGGCTTCGCCTATACCCTGGCGCGCCCGAGCCTGGTGGCCATGAGCGGCCAGAGCGCAACCTTCCTGGCCGGCGGCGAAGTGCCGATTCCGGTGCCCAGTGCCGGCAGCGATACCATCACCATCGAGTACAAGGAATTCGGCATTCGCCTGACCCTCACGCCCACGGTCATCGACCACAACCGCATCGCCTTGAAGGTCGCCCCGGAAGTCAGCGAGCTGGACTACAACAACGCGATCCGGATTGAGGGCATCCAGGTGCCTGCCCTGACCGTCAGGCGCACCGACACCAGCGTGTCACTGGCCGATGGCGAAAGCTTTGTGATCAGCGGCCTGATCAGCAGCACCAACCGCTCCACCATCGCCAAGCTCCCGGGCCTGGGCGATATCCCGATCCTTGGTGCGTTTTTCCGCGACTCCAATATCAACAGCGAAGAAAAAGAACTGCTGATGATTGTCACGCCGCATCTGGTCCAGCCACTGGCTGCCAATGCGCAGTTGCCGTCGCTGCCCGGCGAAAAACTGCGCACCTATGACCCGAATTGGTTCCGGCTGTTCTTCCTGGAAAACGGCAACTTCGACCGTCGCAGTGGACTTTCCCAATGAGCGATAGCCTGAGCCAGACCTTCCTGGCAATCACCCGCAACAGCACCGACCTGGAATGGCTCCAAGGTGCACTGGCGCCCCTTGGCCAAGTGATCAGCGTGGGCGGCGGCAGCCTGGATGAATTGTTGGCACTGGTGGACGTGACCTTCGCCAACCTGGTGTTCGTGGGTCTGGACCGTGAACACCTGGTGGCCCAGAGCGCCTTGATCGAAGGCGCCCTGGAAGCCAAGCCGATGTTGGCGGTGGTGGCCTTGGGCGACGGCATGGACAACCAGTTGGTGCTCAACGCCATGCGTGCCGGTGCGCGGGATTTTGTCGCCTATGGCTCGCGCTCCAGCGAAGTGGCCGGGCTGGTGCGGCGCCTGAGCAAGCGCTTGCCGCCCACCGCGCCGAACGCCCACCTCGGCGGCCTCACCGTGCTCTACGGTGCCCAGGGCAACACCGATGGCGCCTTGCTGGCAAGCCACTTGGCGATGGTGGTGCAAAAAAGCGGCCAGCAGACGCTGATGCTCGACCTCGGCCTGCCCAGGGGCGACAGCCTGGCGCTGCTGGGCCTGGACAGCACCTTCAATTTCGGCGACGCCTTGCGCCACCTGCGCCGCCTGGACGCCACGCTCATCAACAGCGCCTTCACCAGCACCGACGACGGCCTGCGGATCCTTGCCTACGCCGCCAGCGATGAACCCTTGGAAATGACCAGCGCCGCCGAGCTGTACATGTTGCTCAGCGCCTTGCGCCAGCACTTCCAGCACATCGTGGTCAACCTCACCGGGCAAGCGGACAGCGAAGCCCTGCGTACCTTTGTCAGCCACTGCGACAAGTTGCTGTGGTGCACCGACCAGGGCGTGCTCGACTGTCGGCGTAACCTGGCGGTGCTGAACCTGTGGCGCGAAAAAGGCATGAAGCTCGACCATGCCAAGCTGCTCGTCGATCGCTACATCAAAGCCTGTGCCCCCGACACCGAAGCCCTGGAAAAAAGCTTCGGCCTGGAGTGCATCGCCGTGCTGCCCCTGAGCCCGGAAGTGCGCCTGAACGCCAAAAACCAGGGGCAAAGCCTGTTCACCCTGGCCCCCCGCGAAGCCTTGACCCAAGCCCTGCGTCACCTGGGCGAGCGCCTGGCCAAACGTACCGAAGGCTTGGATAAACCCTCGACACGCTGGTTCGAACGCCTGCTGGGGGCGAGTCGATGAACGGCGAAAAACTCTTCGGCGCCCCGGCCCGTGGAAGCGCCGCGCACAACGACCATGATGGCCTGAAACTGGTGCTGCATCGCTACATCATCGATGCCATCGAAGAGTCGGGCCAGAATCTGCTGGAAGGCTCGCGCCAATCCCTGGCGCAATTTGTCATCGACAAAGTGGCCGAATACATCACGCGCATGCACCTGGCGATCTCGCGCTATGAAATGGAGCGCCTGGCCGAGGAAATCGTCGACGAGCTGACTGGCTTCGGCCCGCTGGAAGTGCTGCTGCGCGATGTGTCGATCACCGAGATTCTGGTCAACGGCCCGCACCGGGTGTTTATCGAGCGTGACGGAGTACTCCATCAGAGCGATCTGCGTTTTATCGACGCGCACCATGTAGAACGCGTCATGCAGCGCATTCTCGCGCCCCTTGGAAGGCGCCTGGATGAGTCGTCACCGATGGTCGATGCGCGCTTGCCAGATGGCAGCCGGGTCAATGCGATCATCCCGCCGATTGCCCTGGACGGTCCCTGCCTGTCGATCCGCAAGTTTCGCAAGGACATGCTCAAGAGCAGCGACCTGGTGGCGATGCAGACCATCGACCACCCTATTTTCGAGTTCTTCCAGGAAGCGGTGGGCAAGCGCTGCAATATCCTCATCAGTGGCGGCACAGGCACCGGCAAGACCACGCTACTCAATATCCTCAGCCAATTGATCAACCCCCACGAACGCCTGGTCACCATCGAAGACGTGGCCGAGCTGCAACTGGGCCACCCCCACGTGGTGCGCCTGGAAACCCGCCCGCCCAATGCCGAGGGGCATGGCGAGGTCAAGGCCAGCGACCTGATTCGCAACGCCCTGCGGATGCGCCCGGACCGCATCATCCTTGGCGAGATCCGTGGCGTCGAAGTGCTCGACGTAATGACGGCCATGAACACCGGCCATGACGGTTCCATGAGCACCGTGCACGCCAACAATGCCCAGGACGCGCTATTGCGCCTGGAAACCCTGGTGGGTCTGACCGGCCGTGTGGTGGCGGAGAAAACCCTGCGGCAGATGATCTGCGCCGCACTGGATGTGGTGATCCAGTTGACGCGCCTGCCCGATGGGCGCCGTTGCGTCAGCGAGGTGGTAGAAGTGGTGGGCGTGCGCGACGACGTGTATGTCACCAACACCCTGTTCCGCCTCGACCGCCGTACCGGTTTTGGCTTCCTGCGCGAAGCGCTCAACCCGGCCGGCGACAAGCTGCGGCGTGAATCGGCATTGCCGTTGTAGAGAGGGCTTATGACCGGACTTGTCTTGCTGCTCATTTGCATCCTGCTGATCAGCCTGTCCGTCTGGCTGTTCCAGCGAGGGCTGCGCCAGGCCGGTACCGATCGGGTGCTGGAGCGGCTCTCCGATGGCCAGCCGGTAGCCCAGGAGCCGAACGGCAGCTGGGTTGCGCTGGAGCGCATGTTCCAGCGCGCCGGCCTGGGCAAGCCCACCGACCGCCTGGGGTTGTGGCTGAGTGGCTGGACCGCGGGCATGTTGCTGGGCTATCTGCTGGCCGGCGGGCTAGGCCTGTTGGCCATGCTGATCCTGCCGCCGCTGCTGTTGCGGGTGTATATCGCCTGGCGCTACCAACGGCGAGTGCAGCGCATGGTCGAACAATTACCGCAGCTGCTGGACCACAGCGTGCGCAGCCTCAAGTCTGGGCGCACCCTGGCAGACGCCGTTCTGGGCGCAATCGACAGCACCGAAGCGCCGCTCAAACAGGCGATGAGCCGCATCCAGCGTAACGTGCAAATGGGCGTGAGCCTGCCGGAGTCGGTCAGCGACTTTGCCGAGTTTTACGAACGCGATGAGTTCCGCCTGTTTGCCCTGGGCCTGAAGGTCAACCACCGCTACGGCGGCAACGCCAGCGAGCTGCTGGAAAACCTGATCAAGATGATCCGCGAGCGCGAACAGGGTGCGCGCCAACTCAAGGCCATGACCGGCGAAACGCGCATGACCGCCTATGTGCTGGCGGGCTTGCCCATCGCCATGGTCGGCTACTTTTTGATGGTCAACCCAGGCTACCTGATGAGCATGTGGAACGACGGTACAGGGCGCTACCTGCTGCTGGCCGCGGTGGCGCTCGACATCACGGGCACCTTCGTCATGTGGCGCATGTTGCGGAGTATTTGAGATGGCCATCCTGATCTGCATCCTGCTGTCGCTCGCCGCCGTCGCCTTGATCGTCGGCAACCTGCTGGAGCAGAAGCGCCGTCAACGCCTGGTCAGCCAACGCCTGCAAGGCCAACTGACCCGCGAGGACAAACTCGGCAGCCTGATGCGCCAGTTGGGCGCCAGCGCCGTGGCCCAGCGCTCGGTCAGCCTGGACAACGAAACCCAGACCCTGCTCAACCGCGTCGGCTGGCGCAAAGCCAACCAGCGTTCCATGTTTGCGGCTTTCCAGATCGGCGTGCCCATCGTGCTACTGGGCTTGACCCTGCTCGGCCAGCAACTGCTGTTCCCCCATGCTGGCTCGCCCTGGATTGCCCCGGCAATTGCCCTGGGCATCGGTTACCTGCTGCCCAAACGCATCCTGGCCCTCAGCGCGAAATACCGCCAGGAGCGCATCGCTCGGGAAATTTCCACCTTCATTCCGTTGCTGCGCATCCTGTTCGAATCCGGCATGGCAGTTGAGCAATCGCTGCGGGTGTTGAGCACCGAAGCCCAGCGCTTGCTGCCAGACCTGACCCATGAACTGCGGCTGGTCCTGGCAAGGGTCGACTCGGGTCTGGAGCTGTCCGAAGAGTTGGGCAAGACAGCACGCCTGCTGGCCGTGGATGAGTTCACCGACACCTGCATCATCCTTCAGCAGTTGATCCACCAAGGCGGCGGTGCGATGAAATCCCTGCTGGCCCTCAAGCAGTTGCTCGACGACCGCCGCCTGACCCGCCTGCAGGAATACATTTCGAAGATGTCCGCGAAGATGTCCGTGGTGATGATGGTGTTCCTGTTTCCCGCCTTGCTGATCGTGCTGGGGGGGCCGGCCATGATCGCCATCTCCCGAGCCTTGAATAATTTTTGAGGAGCCTGCCATGAAACCACTGATCGTCGCCTTGAGCCTGCTGATGCTGGGCGGTTGTGCCAGCAATGGCCAGGTTCCGTGGGCCGGGTTGCTGGCGCCGGGCAGTTGCCCCAAGCCCAGCGCCGACCAGGAGCTGTCGCTGAACCTGGCCGATGACATGGCCAACGAAGGCAAGCTGCACGCCAGCCTCGCCAACCTGCAGAACCTGCCCAGCACCCTGCCCCAGGTTCGTCAACGCCAGGCCCGTGCCTATCGCTTGCTGGGCCGTGCTGACGCCGAGCCGTTGTACCGCAGCCTGCTGGGCACCTGCCTGGCCGCCGACGGTGAGCACGGCCTGGGGCAACTGGCATCGGCCAAGGGCGACAACGGCCAGGCCATGGCTCACCTGCAACGTGCGGCACGGCTGGCGCCCACCGACGAAAAAATCCGCAATGACCTGGGCGTGGTGTACCTCGATCAACGGCGCCTGGACGACGCACGCTTTGAATTCATGACCGCCATCGAGCTCAAGCAAAGCGATCAACTGGCGGCAGTGAACCTGGTGACCTTGCTGATCTATCAGGACAATTGGGAGCAGGCCGCGAAAGTGGTCGGCCAACTCGGGTTGAGCCCTGATCAGGTGACCCGGGCCCAGGCACGGGCGCAACACCTCAAGGAGGCTGGCACGGCACCGCAGCGTCCAGTCAAAGATCAGGTAGCGGCGGTCAGCGACACGCTGCCGGCCTCTGTGAAATAGGGAGTCGATGATGAAATTCCACCACCTTGCCGGCCTTGCCTGCCTGGCGCTGCCCCTCCTTGCTTCGGCCATCGAAGCGGGGCCATCTTCACCCCGGCAGGCAGAAACGGAAAACTGGATGGCGCTGCAACTGAGCGGGCGTGCAGCCTCGGCCAACCCGCAAAAAACCACGCCGGCAGAACGCGAACAGGCGCTCAAGCGCTGGCTGGACAGCAACAAGCATCCAATCCCGGAGTTTTTTGATCAGAAAGTAGGCGGGACTGCGCAGGGCAGCAAATAAAATCCCCCCTGTAGGAGCGAGCAAGCTCGCTCCTACAGGGGGCGGTGCTAGTGCGCCGTTACTCGCTGGCGCATCGCCGAGTTGTTCGGTGACAACGCCAGCGCCAACTGCGTGCGGTTGTGCATATGGGTCAGGCGTAATACCTGGGACACATACAGCTTGACCGTGTTCTCGGTAATCCCCAGCTCACAGGCAATCTGGTAGTTGGTCTGGCCCTTGCCCACCAGGCGGGCCACGTCCAACTGGCGCGGTGACAGTTGATTGAAGATCGCCGGGATCTCCAACGGCCCGGCTTCATCGGCCGAAGGGTCCCCGTCATGGTCCTGGGGCGTCGGGTTTCGGCGCACCTTGTCCAAGTCCATATACAAGTCGTTGATGGATTCGGACAGGTACTGCAGCTTCTGGTTGAGCGTGCCCAGCTGCAGGTCTTTCTGCCGCTCCTCCAATGCCACTTCCTGGCGCTTGAGGCCCTCGAGCAATTCATCGAGGTTGATCGGCTTCTGGTAGTAATCAGCGATGCCCGCACGCAGGGCCTTGATCACATCCTGCTTGTCGGCGCGCCCGGTAAGCATGATCGCTTCGAACGCGCGATGTTTGCCGGCGATGCGTTGCAGCGCCTGCACCAGCTCGATGCCGTCCATGTCCGGCATATGCAGGTCACACAGCACTAAACCGATCTGAAGGTCTTCCTTGAAACGCTGGACAGCTTGCTCACTGGACTCGCACGGGACACAACGGTACCCGCTGCTTTCAAGAAATTCACAGAGCTCCTCTACGATTAAGGGTTGATCGTCGACTACGAGCACTTTTACTGCGGACGTAAGCTTGTTCACGCGCTACTCCATGCCTGGCAAGCCAAATGATGACCTATCCTTTCTGACGAAAATTCCTACACAACTCCTGATTAAACGTAGACGTACTTTCCGACTATGTACATAGCATTAATCAACTCGCGCGACTGATGGATCCAAAACCAGCTGCCGGCAAAACCTGTCAAAACGAAGGGCGCAAAAGGCTGTTTTGTTGACGCTTGCCCTCCCCGTTCAACGCGGTTTGAGCTAAGCCCTTGATGCATAAGTGTCCAGGCCACCATGGCGATGCCCGCACCGATCAACGCCCCCAGCAGGTACTCGATATTGGAGGCCAGCCCCAGGGCGGCGAGCAACTTCACATCTCCCGCGCCAAAGCGGCCCAACGCATAACCCGGCAAAGTCAGCACCAACGCCAAGGCCAAGGCCAGCCCCCCCTCGCTGCGAGGCGCGCCCAGCCACGTCGACCCCGCCCACAGCAGGTAGATCAACGCCAGCAGCCCAACGCCCAGGGTCAGCGTATTGGCAATCTGGCGCTGGCGAATATCCTGCACGGCACATACGCCCAACCACAGCACAATCACTAGCGTCTGGATCACGTAAAAAACATCCCTTTTGGCTGAATGATTCTATGCTGATATCAAGTACTCGCCTCAGGGTAGACGCAGTCATGAAATCGAGCCTCCCGAGAAAGCAAAAAGGTGCTGCGGCGATCGAGTTTGCCTTGGTCTTCGTGATTTTCTTTGCGGTGTTCTACGGCATGCTCAGCTACAGCTTGCCATTGCTGTTGATGCAGTCATTTCACCAGGCGGCGGCTGAAGGGGTACGCCGCAGTGTGTCCCTGGACCCAATCACTGCAGGTGCAGGCTATTCGGCCCTGGTTGTGCAACGCGCCAAGGATGCGACCCAGGCCCAATTGAACTGGATCCCCGGCTCATTGAAATTCTTGCCCGGCTATATCACCGCCACCTACACCAATAATTTGCTGACGGTGAAGATCACCTACCCCTCGGCCAATATCAAAGCGGTCCTGCCGGCCCTGGTATTGCCCGGGGTGGGCACCGTACCCAACCTGCCCACCAACCTCACTGCTACCTCGAGCCTTCAGTTTTGACGACGGGGGATAAATTGTTCGCACGCCTGCGCGGACGCAGCAGCGCCCTGGCCTTGGACGCGCCAGCAACACCCGCGCCGGGCCTGCAAGTGCAATTGGACAACCTGGGTCGGGTGCTGAGCATCTCAGGCACCTTGAGGCCTTTGCTTGCCCAGCATCTTGCCAACGCGCCCAACCCGCCCTTGCAGACCTTGCTGTGTGCCGATAGCGCACTGAGTGTCGAGGGCACGCCGCAGGAGTGGCAACGACACGGCCTGGACCTCGACTTTCAGGGCGCTGCCGGCCAGGTCCTGCATACCCGCGGCTGGATCGAGCCGGAGGGTGACGGCTGGGCCCTGCACCTGCTGGACATCACTGACCTGCTGGCCGACCGAGTACGGGTGCAGCAACGCGAACAGAACCACCAACTCGCCGCCCTGATGAGCGAACAGCTGCGCGTGTGCAGCCTCAACCGCTTACCCCAGGTGTTCAGCGAACACCTGCGCAGCGTGGCCCAGCGCTGGCGCATCCCCTGCGTCGCCATGGCACTGCTCGACGAAGATGACCAGGGCTGGCGCATCTACAGCCACTACGCCGCCCACGACGCCCCGGCCTTATGGCAAACCGGGCAACACCTGGGCACCAGCCTGGACAGCATCAACGGCAACACGCCACTGAGCCTGGACATTGTCCAGGGGCGCAGCGACAACCCGCGCCTGCACGGTGTATTTGGCAACGCCGACGGCTTCCTGGTGCCGTACCGCGACAGCCATGGCGCCGCCGCGTGGCTGCTGTGTGGTTTTTATAACGGCCAGGCACACCACACCGGCGAGCGTGACTGGCTGAACCTGTGCGCAGCACTCGCCGCGCCGCTGCTGGGCCGCCTGCGCGAACAGCGTCACCACCAGCAACTGGAACGGGTTGAAGCCCTGCAAGGCCTGCTCGGCACTGGCTGGTGGGAACTGTTGCCCGCCACCCAGGAGATCCAGCTGGCGCCACAATTGCTGCGCAACCTGAGCCTGGACGAAGGCCCCACCCGCCAACCCCTCGGCACCTGGCTCGAACTTATCCACCCCGCCGACCGCCAGGCCCTCAACAGCCGCCTGCAAGACCTGCAAGCCCTGGGCAAGCCACTGCTGACCAGCGTGCGCCTGCAACGCACCGAAGCTGAACAGGCGCCCCTGTGGTACCGCATACAAGGCCAAGTGCTGGGCGTCGGCAATGAACGGCGCTGGATCGGCTTCATGCTCGACATCAGCGACATCCAGAACCAGCAACTGCAAGCCGCCGCCGCCCATGCGCGCCTGGACAACCTGATCGCCAGCTCACCGGCCGTCATCTATGTGCAGCGCTACGTCAACGGCGCGCTGCACCCGGCGTTTTTCAGCGCCAGCCTGTTGCCGCTGCTGGGCTGGACCTTGGCCGATTGCAACCACGACACCCTGGCGGCGCTGATTCACCCCGACGACCGAGAACGCTACTTCGAACGCACCCGCCAACTGCTGCGCGAAGGCAACGTGCGCAGCCGCTACCGCCTGCGCGATAAACAAGGCAACTACCACTGGCTGCTCGACGAAGCCAAGCTTTTGCGCGACGACCTCGGCCTGCCGGTGGAAGCCGTAGGCCTGTGGCTGGACGTCACCGAAGCGACCCTGGCCGCCGAGCAGGTGCGCCAAAGTGAAGAACGCTACCGCATCCTGGTAGAAGACTCGCCAGCGATGATCTGTCGCTACCGCCCCGACCTGATCCTCACCTTCGGCAACACGCCGCTGGCCAATTACCTGGAATGTCGGCCCGAGCAATTGCCAGGCATCGACCTGGGCCAGTGGCTGTCGGATGAACAACGCGCCGCCTTTGTACAGCGCATCCAGCAACTGACCCCGGAATTCCCGGTGAGCACGGCGGAAATCAGCCTGCAACTGCCGGGGCGCGAACATGCCTGGTGGGTGTGGTCGGACCGTGGCGTCTTCGATGAACAAGGCGCCCTGATCGAGGTGCAGGCCGTGGGGCGCGACAACACCGAAGTACGCCGCTCCCAGCAGCAACTGACCCAAAGCGCGAAAATGGCCACCCTCGGCGAAATGGCCACCGGCCTGGCCCATGAGATCAACCAACCGCTGAACGTGATGCACATGGCCGTCGTCAACGTGCTCAAGCGCCTGGGCAATGGCGATGTGCAAATCGACTACCTCACGGAAAAACTCCAGCGCATCGACGCCCAGGTGCAACGTGCAGCACGGGTGGTCGACCATATGCGCGTGTTCGGCCGCCGCTCGGAAATCGAGCAGCAACCGTTCGACCCGGCGCAGGCGCTGGAGGGCACTCTGTCCCTGCTCAGCGAAGGCCTGCGCGGCAAAGGTGTGGACGTGCGCATCAGCCCCGCGGACTTCTCGGTGCAGGTCAAAGGCTATGTCGACCAATTGGAACAGGTGCTGATCAACCTGATGGTCAACGCCCGTGACGCCCTGCTCAGCCAGCGAGAAAAAGACCCTGCCCTGCGCCCCTGGATTGCCCTGCACAGCGAGCACGACAGTCGCCATGTGCGTATCTGGGTTGAAGACAACGCCGGCGGGATTGACCCGCGCCTGTTGGAGCGGATTTTCGAACCGTTCTTTACCACCAAGCCAATCGGCGTCGGCACCGGATTGGGGCTCTCGGTGAGCTATGGGATTGTGGAAAACATGGGTGGGCGCTTGAGCGTTACCAACGGCGAGGCCGGCGCGAAATTCTGCGTCGAGTTGCCCATCGCGCAGAACTCAATCAGCTAACCACGATGCGAAGCGAGCCGCTGTAAAAGCGGAACCCTAAGCGGCCGTTACCGCAGGTGGATATGTATTCGGTATAGGTATAACTGTGTCGACTGGCAGGCCGCTATCGCAGGCAAGCCAGCTCCCACATTTGGAACGCGGTGCGTCAGATAGACCAACAGGCTAAATCACCAGATAAGCCCGGCCCATATGGCAGGTGAGATTGGCGCCGACTTCGGCGTTGCCCAGGTTAATGCCCAAGGCGCTGAGCAAGCCATCCACAATCGGGTCTAGTATTGGCGACAATACGCTTTTGATCGCGGTGACCAGCGTATTGGTGATGGTGGAGAGTAAACCCGAGACCGCCGGCAGGATTCCACCCGGAGAGCTTCCGGCTGGGGGAACGTAATTCACTTGAATAGCCCCTAAGGTATTGACCAATCCTTTGACCACTTCTGTCGAGGGAGGAACAGATTTATAAGTGGGTGTCAGATTCATATCGTTGACTGGAGAAAACACTAGAGCTTGCTCCCCCCCGCCAACCTTTGCGTGAACAACCGATAAGGATAAGCTCCCACCTACACCAGCCTTACGTGGGCCACAGCCGAATATTCCCTTGCATGTCTGCACACCGATATCAACAAGTGCTACTGGTTTCACATCAGCATCCACTGCTGAGGAAAATGCCTGTACCGGATCCACTTTCCCTACCGACACATCTGCAAGCGCAGTCTCAACCTGAACGGTCAGTGATTTCGCCGCATTGCTCGCACAATTGAAATCCGTGACATGACTCTTCGCGCTCGCCACCTCGATATTGATGTCCAGGCCGCTCAACAACTGAACATCCGTATGGTCACAAGGCTTTAAAATCAGGCACAAGAGTGGATCCAGCAGGCTCACCAAGTTTAAATGCAGCAAGTTATTCACGACACCTGTCACCGGCGTCGTTATAGCGGAGACCGCAGACGTCAATCCATTGATACCGTTCAGCACGGGCAGTTGAACAGACACCAAAGTCCGCACTTGCGCAGTGCGTACAAAAATCTGATCGGTCGGCGGGCTCTTTTTCAAACCTTCCTTGGCCAACAACGGATTGCCAATCGCCGACAGCTGCGGTGGCTCAATCACTTTAGTCTGGATCGAAACGTTACCGACCAACGGAATGTTCAGTTGCGCCGCCGCACTCACCGCATTCTTGCTACTGGACAACTGCGCTACCGCTTCCAGCAGTTGAAACAACTGCACGTTGCTGTTCAGCGCCGCTGTCGGCGTGCCGGTGGCGATGTCGACCAGGTCTCCCACCGTTAACAGCTTGCTGTTAGGTGCAATGGCTTGAATCGAAATCACGTCATTGATGACCGCCGTGGCCGCCGCGCCGTTTTTCTGCAAGACCTTCACAGCAGCGTCGATCAGTTGAGTCGCCGAGACCGCGGTACTGAGCAAGGCATCGTAGTCACCGGCCTTCACGTTCAGGTTGATCGCTAGTTGGTCGAGGTAACTGAGCAGGTTGACGTTGGTCTGCAGCAAGCCGTTCCAACCCGCCGCCGTGAGCGAAAGGTTGCCGCCGAGCAGGTTGCCGATCACCAGGTTGAGCAGCGGGGATTTGCCTGAATCGACGCTGGCCAGGCTGCTGCGGATCGACAACTGCGCCACGGGCGGCGGTGTCGCCGCGACGGCGGTGGCGCTCAAGTTGATCTGCGGGTTGATCGGCGCGCCGCTGAACAGGTTCCACAGGCCATTGGCGATGCTGGTCAGGACGGTGCGCGAGGCCACCACGCGGATTGCGTCACTCTTGGTGGCATCGGCGCTGAACACACGGGTGTTGAGGGCGTTGGTCGCCAGGGTGCCGCATGTCACCGCCAGGGTGCTGCCATTACCGACCACAAAACCGTTGCGCGCCGCATTTTGCGTGGCATAGGCGTTCGCGGTGGTGTTGGTACCGCACTGGCCACGCAGACCAGCGGCTTCCAACGCCGAGGTGTCGGCGACGGATTGCAGCTTGCGCTTTTCCAGATACAAGCGCCCGCTGTCGACCGCCAGCAACGTGAACACCAGAGCCAAGGCCAAGGTGCCTGCCGCCATCAAGCCTATTGCACCACGCTGTCTGGAACCGAATCGGGGAGACATCGAAGCACTCCTGCGCTAACTCTCCGTTGCACTGGAGTGTAGACAAGGCTTCGACAGGTTGCTGGCAACTCGCCACATTGGCGACTGGCGGAGATGCCCAGAATGTCGGCCCCCTAATACAACTCAGCTAAGCGAACGCTATGCTCAAAACACTGAAGATCAAATGTGGGAGCTGGCTTGCCTGCGAAAGCGGTGTGTCAGTCACTGAAGCAGTGAGTGACACACCGCTTTCGCGAGCCAGCTCCCACAGGGGTGAGGGGGGGGGATCAGCGCGGCGGGTAGTTGGAGAGGATCTTGGTCACAGTGCTGCGGATGGCCTTGTTGCGATCCTCGGGGTTTGGCGTGCTGGCCATCATTTGTTCGTCGCTGCCGCGCCACACCAGTTTGCCGTCCTTGCCGTCGAGCAGGTCGATCTGGATGGTCGCCACTTTGTAGGTGATATTGCGCGTTTCGTTGTACATCGGCGCGCCCCAATAACCATTCCACGGGCCGCCCCAGGCACCGCCATAGTTGGTGGTGACTTGCTGCTGGCGGTCTTCGACAATCAAATAGGCCTGCACATTCAGGTCTGCCTTGGTACCCGCCGCCGCAGGACGCAAACCGCGCTGATCCAGCTGTTCGCCCACGGCCTGGCGGATGCGTTGCTCGGTGAGGTCGCTCTTGATTCGCGGGTCATCGGGACGGTACTGCAACGCCGGGTCTTTCCAGGCCCAATTGCGATAGGCGCCGAAGTCTCGGCTGGCGTCGAAATCATGGTTGACCTGGTTGCTCTGGCAACCGCCCAGCAACATGACAACAGCAAGTGCAGCGATGCGACGAAGCATGGTGTTCTCCAAAAAACAACGTGGGCCTGTAATGAGAATAGCTGCTAACTGGGCGGATAGGCGGCCATTGCCTTCTGCATCGCCTTGCGCAAGCTATCGGCGCGTTCGCTCAGGCTGCCCTGGCTGGTGGTTTCGGCGCTGGTGCTCCACACCGGCTGGCGGGTGCGCGCATCGAACAGGCTGATACGCGCCACGGCCACTGTCACTTCATAGGTACGCACCACCGGCACGCTGTTGTACATGCCATAACCATTGCCATAACGGTTGTAGCCACCGTAGCCATACCCGTAATCATCCTGGACCTGGCGCAGGCGTTTTTCCAGGCGTACATCAGCGCTCACCAGCAGGTCGGGCGCACGCTTGTCATGCAAGGGACGCAAGCCACGCTGGTCGAGAGCGCTGCTGACCGCCTCGGCAATCTGCGCCGAATCGGCCCAGGCCGTACCCGCCGGCAACTGGCCGTTGAGCCAGCCCCAACTGCGGTAGGCGCCATAGTCGCGTACCGGCGCGGGGTAAGCGCTGGCATCAAAGGTAGTGGCTGCCTGGGCGGGCGCCGGCGGCATCGGTGCCGAACTGGCGACGTAAGGGTTGGGGCTCGAACAAGCCCCAAGACCTAAAGACAACAGGATTAAACCGAGACGACGCATGTCGACCTCCCACGCTGGGCCGCTTAAACCGGGCGGCAGATCCAGTGCAAATATCGCCCAAGCCCGGCAAAGCTTGGGTGACGACGGTGAGCGAGCTCCATCTCCAACAAGTCCTGCAGGTTGGCGCGCGCCTGGAATTCCACCGGCATATAGTCGTGGAACACCCGCACGCCACTTTGGCTTTCGACCTGCCACAGCCCTTCGAGTTGCGTCGCCAACTCCCGTGGGTCCAGGGGCTGTTGCGGCGTCAGGCTCTGCTTTTCGCCGGCCATGTCGTTCTTGCGCATTTTGCGGAAGTGGCCTTTGAGCAGGTTGCGGTAGATCAACGCATCACGGTTGTAGAAGGCCAGGGACAACCAGCCCCCCGGCAGCGTCAGTTGGTGCAGCACCGGCAGGATGGCGTGGGGCTCGGCCAACCACTCCAGCACGGCATGGCACAGCACCAGATCGTAAGGCTCGGTGAGTTGGCCGAGCAAGTCCTGCCACGGTGCATGAATAAAGGTCGCGGTCTGGCCGGCGTCAGCAAAGCGCTGACGCGCCCCTTCAAGCATCGGCGCAGCGGGTTCGGCCAGGGTTACCTCGTGGCCCTGCTCGGCCAGCCACAGCGACATATGCCCCAGGCCTGCACCGATATCCAGCACGCGCAATGGGCGTTGCGGCAAGGCTTCTACCAGGTCGGCCTGGAGCACCGCCAGGCGAATCGCGCCCTTGGCGCCGCCGTAGATTTTTTCGGCAAAGCGCGTGGCCAACTGGTCGAAATGACGATCACTCATGGGCAAACCGCCGTTCGCTATCGGCCAGTTTGGCGCGCACCACTTCGTTCATATCCAGGCCCAGTTCACTGCACAGCAGCAGCAGGTACAGGACGATATCACCGACCTCCTGGCCCGCATGGGCGAGTTTATCGGCGGGCAGTTGGCGGGATTGGTCTTCGGTGAGCCATTGGAAGATTTCCACCAGCTCGGCCATTTCCACGCTGGCAGCCATGGCCAGGTTTTTCGGGCTGTGAAACTGTTTCCAGTCATTGGTATCGCGAATGCGGTGCAGGCGTTCGGTGAGGTGTTCGAGGTTCATGCGGGGGCTCCTGAATGGGTATAGCTTACCCCATGACGGGACGCGGAGCGTCCCAGGCGGCGTTCCCACGCAGAGCGTGGGAACGATCAGCGATCAGTCGACAACGCTGAATTCGAGCCTGGCGGTTTGACCGGCTTCATCCAATACGCTGAGCTGATAACGGCCCAGCCGTTCAAAACTGGCATTGATGCTGTCCTGACTGGCGCTGTCGCCCAACGGCGCACCATTGAGGAACCACCAACGCCGGCCACTGCCGCCCAGGGCGGAGATGTTCAGGCGCAAGGCTTGCTGACTGGCAGCGGGCAGACGCAATTGATCGCCCTCGCGTACGCCTACGATGGACAACGGCGATGACGCGGCCAGCGCCGGTGGCGGGCAGTCCGGGTCAGCCGCCGGGATGCGCGCTTCGCGGCGTTCAACCCTGGGTAACCAAGGCTCCAGCGGTGCCGGCCATAGGGCAATGCTTTTGGAGGTTGCGCCAGGACAATGGGCATCGACCCGCAAGCCTTTGGTGTTAACCCAGATGCTTTCCATCAAGCCCACACTCAAGGGTTGATCCAATGCCTGCAAGGTCGGCGGCGTGGTGTTGTCCAGGGTCCAGGCAAAACGCTGGCGGCGGCAGTTGGGGTCGCTGCGGCTCATGGGCTGGCCCAGCGGCCAACAGATCGCCGCCACGCCGATATTGGCAGGCACCGGTTTGACCGGCGCACTGATGCCGCGCTGGCTGTCGCGGTTGGTCAGCACGTCGTGCACCTGCAGCATCAACGGCGCTGCCGACGCCAGGCCGAATTGCCCGGCTACCGGCGTGCCATCGGGCCGGCCGATCCATACGCCGATCAGGTAACGCGGGCCTACGCCAATCGCCCAGGCATCGCGAAAGCCATAGCTGGTACCGGTCTTCCACGCCAGCACCGGGCGTTGGACCAGCTCGGCACGCGGGTCGCGGTCGGGCCGCGCCTGGCCGCTGAGGATGCGCCGCACAATCCAGGCGGCGCCGGGCGACAGCAACGGCCGCTCCCTGAGCGCATCGTCCGGTTGCAACCGCAGGGTGGCGCTCTTGCCATCGCGGGCCAGGGCGCTGTAGCCACTCACCAGGTCCTCCAGGCGACTGCCCGCACCGCCGAGAATCAACGCCAGGTTCGGCTCGGCCAATGCCGGCAACGCCAACGGCATGCCACCGATGCGCATCTGCGCGGCAAAGCGCTTGGGCCCGTAGGCTTCCAGCAGTTGCACCGCCGGCAGGTTCAACGAGCTGGACAACGCCGTGCTCGCCGGCACTGCCCCGGTAAAGCCCATGGAAAAGTTGCCAGGGCGGTAGTCACCATAGCGTCGAGGCACATCCTGCAAGAGGGATTCAGAGTGAATCAGGCCGTCGTCCAACGCCATCCCGTAGAGAAAAGGTTTCAAGGTGGAACCGGGCGAACGCAGTGCGCTGATCATGTCCACATGGCCAAAGCGCTTGGTGTCGTTGATATCCACCGACCCCAGGTAGGCGCGCACCGCCATGCTTTCTTCTTCCACCACCAGGATGGCCGCCGAGGTGTGTTCCGGCAGGCGTGCGCGCCAGCCCAGCAACAGGTCTTCCAGACGGCGTTGCAAGGTGGCATCCAGGGTGGTGCGGATCAGCGGCGGGCTGTCGGGGCGGTTCAGCCGGCGTGCGAGCAGAGGCGCCAGGCTAGGTTCCAAGCGTGGGGCGAGCAGCAGGGGTTCTTCCAGGGCTTCATCAACCGCCGATTGCGGCCATACCTGAAACTCGGCCAGGCGGCGCAGCACTTTGTCGCGGGCCTCCTGGGCGCGCTGCGGATGACGGTCTGGGCGCAAACGGCTTGGCGCCTGGGGCAACACCGCGAGCAACGCGGCTTCGGCGTGAGTCAGCTGAGACGGTGACTTGCCCAGGTACGCCCAGCTTGCCGCCGCCACGCCCTGCAGCGTGCCGCCGAAAGGTGCGCGGTTCAGGTACAGGTTGAGGATTTCGTCCTTGGACAGGTGCCACTCCAGCTGCGCGGTACGCCACAGCTGGCGTAACTTGCCGTGCAGGGTGCGTGAATGTGGGTCGAGCAGGCGCGCAACCTGCATCGACAAAGTGCTGCCGCCGGACACCACCCGCGCGCCGCTCAGGTTTTGCCAGGTCGCACGCACCAGCGCCAACGGGTTTACGCCGGGGTGTTGGTAGAACCAGCGGTCTTCATAGGTGAGCAACGCGTCGAGGTAATAAGGCGATACTTCGCTGGTGTGTACCGGGTAGCGCCATACGCCATTGGCATCGGCAAATCGCCACAGTGGTGTGCCATCTTCGGCCAGCACTACCCGGGCCAGGTCATCCTGGGGCAGGGGCAAGGGCCAGATACGATCGGCCAGCCATAGCAGGGCAACCACCAACACCACACAACCCAAAGCCCAGCGCAATAACTGTGGGAGCTGGCTTGCCTGCGATAGCGCAGGATCAGTCAACTTATCCACAACTGCCCCACCGCTATCGCCGGCAAGCCAACTCCCACATTGGGCCGCGTACATTCGGACGTGATTAAACTAAAACTCAAACGGGCAAACCTCTATGCTTGCAGGGAACTCGCCTGCGTTATCGACAACCAAAGGCACAGTTACGCCCACCTTCTCATCAGGACACGCACATGCAGGTAGAAAGCTTTTTCGAATGGTTGGGCCAGGCGCTCGGTTCCGTCATCCGTTTTATCGTCGACGGGCTCAGCGGTTTGTTCGGGGCCTTGACCCACGCCGGCGGCAACTTTATCGACGGCCTGTCACGCACCTTGGGCATGGACACCTCGATCATCAGCATCATTACCCTGATTGTCGGGTTGTTGTTCCTCTACTCGGCGGTACGCGCCTTTATGCGGGCCTCGATTATCGTGGGGATCATCTGGCTGATGCTGGGGCTGTGGTTGCTGAGTTGGGTTGTGCACTGACAGGCAAACGCTCGATTCCCCCTGTAGGAGCGAGCTTGCTCGCTCCTACAGGGATTCAACCATTGTCTTTCAGCGGCCCTTGATCACCATATCCACCGGCGTCTCGCCCACCGCCTGCCAGTTCGGCCGATACATCGACTCTACCTGCGGCGGCGGCACGCGGTAGGTTCCCGGTGTCACCGCGCGCGCCAGGTACAGCAAGTGCGTGGTGCCATAGCCATCCAGATTCATCGCGGCCACATAGCGATCGTCCCTGAACTCCTGATGCTTGAGCGAGGCATTCTGCATCGACTCACGCCACTCCTTCACCTGGCTGCTGGCGTTCTCCAGGCTCGCCGCGCTTTGGGCTAGGTTCTGGTTTTCCAGTTCCAGGCCGGCAGGCAACAGGTCGACCACCAGGGCATCCGGCACCCGTTGCTTGGCGCTGACCGCCAAGTGCACCAGCACCAGATCACCGCTGTTGAGGTTACGCAGGTTCAACGGCTGGCCGTTCATGCCCAGGTATTCGCGGCGGATACTCAGGTTGTTGCCACCGGCCGCTGGCGGCACGTGTGGATAACCCGAGACCGTCAATTGCTGGTACACCGGCGCTTCACCCTGATTGGTCAAGGCCAGGTCGCTGGACAACAACTTACCGTCCAACTCCAACGTCGATTGCTGGTTGTTCAACTCGCGTACGCCACCACTGCCGGTGAGCGACACTTGCCAGTTCGCTTGGGGCTTGGCGAACCCGAGGCGCCCGGCCAGGAACAGGGAATTACGCTCCTGGGTCGACAGGTACGGGCTGGCGGCCAACTGATCCGACAAGGTGAACAACCGCTCCTCGCGCTGGCCCTTGGCCAAGTCGTTCTCCTCCAGCAACGCCAGGATCATCGCCTGGTCGCGCAGCGGGCTACCGTAGTCGGCCAGCCACTCATTGGCATTGCGCTGCGCCGCCAAGCCGGCCAACAACGCCTGATCCGCACGGGGCTGGTCACCCATTTTCTGCAGGGCAATGGCCAACTGCACCAGCGGTAAGCCGGAGCGTGCGTCGCTGCGCCGTTCGAACAGGCTGCGCAACGCGCCCAATGGCGCCTGCTGACTGCGCGCCAACACCATGCCGGCATACGCCTGCACGGCAAACCGGGTGTGTTCGGCGTTGTCGCTGTAATCCACCTCGATCAGATTACGTTCCTGCACATACCGCAACAGGCGCTCGCTGGCCTTCTTCAAGGCTTCAGGGGGTACGGCAAAACCCTGGGCGCGGGCGCGCAGCAGGAAGTCGGTGACATAGGCGGTCAGCCAATATTCTTCCTCGCCATCGGCGCCCCACAAACCAAAGCTGCCGTTGTAGCGCTGCATGCCCAGCAGGCGCTCAATGCCCAACTCGATCTTGCGCTTGCGCTCGGCATCCGGCTCGCCCTTGATACTCAGGCGCTTGAGCAGCGCGTCGTCGGCGTACAGCGACGGGTACAAGCCACTGGCGGTTTGCTCCAGGCAACCGTAGGGGTACGCCTTGAGTGCACTGATCTGCGCGCCCAGGTTCAACGGCGGCCGGCTCGACAGGCTCAACAACGCCTCACGTCCCGATGCATCGAATTGATCCAGTGCGCCCGACGGCAAGCTCCACGGCTGATCCTTGAGCACTGCGCGGTAATGCTTGAGCAAGGCCGGGTACGCCGGGCGTACGCCCAAGGTCCATTCGCGGCTGAACGGCGGCAGGTTTTCACCCGGCAAGTCCAGGCCGTTGACGGTGACCGTGACCTTGCCCTGGCCGAGCCCGCCCCAGGCTTGTACCGGAATACGCAGGGTGGTGCGCTGACCTTGCTTGAGCTCAACCGATTGCGCGCCACTGTTGACCAACTGCAGCTGACCTTGCGCGGTCAATTGCACATCGAGTTTCTGGGCCTTGCCCGACAGGTTGGAGAGGTCCAGGGCCAAGGTGGTCTGGTCGCCTCCTGCCAGGAAGCGCGGCGCCGACAACTCGGCAATCAGCGGGGCGGCGATCACGGTCTTGCCTTCGGCCATACCGTAGCGATCATCGCTCCAGGCTTGGGCCATCAGGCGCAGTTCGCCGTTGAAGTCGGGAATATTGACGCTGACTTCACCCTCGCCTTTGTCGTTCAGAGTCACCGGGGCGCTTTGCAGGGCAACGATGGTCACGCTGGTGTCCGGGCGCTTGCCGCCTTTGGCCAATGCCGCGTCGCCACCAAATGCCAGGCTGGCCAGGCGCCCTTGACCGGCTTCGATCAGTTGCCCATAGATGTCGAATTGGTCGACGCCATAGGCTTTGCGGCCAAACAGGCTGGCGTACGGATCGGGCGTTGGGTATTCGGTGATATTGAGGATGCCCACATCCACCGCCGCCAGCAGTACGTGCACCTGTTGGGGCACGCTGCCATCGGCGTTTTTGGCGGCGATCTTCACCGTCAGCGGTTGTTTGGGGCGCATTTTTTCTGGCGCGGTGAGGGTCAGGCCGAGTTTGCGCTGGGTACGATCCAGCGGCAGGTGCAGCAAGCCCACGGCGCGTTTAGGCGTGATGTTGGCTTTGCGCTCGCCCGGACGAATCACCAGGGCGCTTACATACAGATCGTGGCGCGACCATTTCGGGTCGAGCTTCACCGCAAAGCTTTTGCCTTCGGCCGGCACGTCGATTTCCTGCCACCACAGCGGACCTTCGGCAGACTCCACCAACAGGTAGCCTTTACCGGCAGCCGGTGGCGTGACGGTGACGTTGGCGGTGTCGCCATCACCATAGGCGGGTTTGTCCAACGCCAGCTTGACCTGGTCGGGGCGCACGGCACCGCCTTCGGTGTTGTCCTGGGCCTGGTAGCCGGCCCAGAAACGCAGGCTGCTGACCAGCCCGGTCTGCGGGTCTTCGACCTCCACGCGGTAAGGGCCCCACTCCACCTGGAAGCTGACCTTGGCGGTGTCGCCAGCCTTGATGTTCAGGCTCTGCTCATCGAGATTGAGGAATTTCTCGTTGAAGTGGTAGCTCCAGCCGTCATTCTCCGAGTAGTTCCAGTAGTAGTCGCGGCGCTCACGCACCAGGCGCACCTTGAGGTCTTGTGCGGCCAGTTTCTGACCGTCCTGGTTGGCCACCAGCACTTCGAATTCCACCGGGCCATCGCCGTTGGTTTCCTTGCCATCAAACAGGCCACGCAGGCCCGGCAACTGCTCGGCCGGCCAGATCGGCTGCACCAGGCGCCGGGTAATCGGCCGCCCGCCGGACTCTTGCAGGCTGGCTTGCACGATCAGTTGCAACGGCGATTTGGCCTCGGCCCACTTGCTTTCCAGGGTCAGCGCTTGCTCGCCATTGGCGTCGAGTACGCTTTCGTCCAGCTCGAAATCCTGGCTCAGCTCTTCTTCCGTCACGGAACCGAACTGGTAGCCCGGCAGGGATTTGACCGCCTCACGCAGTGGGCGCACGTACACCTGGCCACTGACGCGGTTACCGGATGCGGGCGCGCCGTAGAGGTAACGACCGTTGACCTGGATGACCGGGTTATCCGCCGGGCTCAACGCCGTGTCACTGCCCTTGAGTTCCAGCGCCAGGCGTTCGGGCAGGAAGTCTTCGACGAGAAATTCATACAGTTGCGGCTTGCCGTCACCGAGGTCGAATACCAACTGCCAGCGACCGGTCGGCGCCTCGCCGGCCAGTTGCAACGGGTATTGATACAGGCCGGACGCGTCGGCCTCCCACACGAACTTGCGGCTCACCTGTTCATCCGGGCGCCGTACTTCGACGCTGACCGGTTGCGGCTTTACCGCCTTGCCATCCTTGTCACGCAACAGCGCGTTGAGCAGCACGGTTTCGCCGGGGCGATACAGGTCACGCGGGCCGAACACAAAGAACTGCAACGGGTGGGAGGGCTGCCCGCCGATATCGAACTCGGCGAGGTCCAGCGCGGCGCTGTCCAGGCGCAGCAGGCTGGTTTGCTCGCCCTGCTTGGCCAGTAACACCTGGGCTTTTTTCGGCAGTGGCAACTCGGCGTGGCCACCGTCTTCGGTCTTGCCCTGGCCGAGCACGCGGCCTTCGGCATCGAGGATTTCCAGTTCGACGCCGTTGAGCGCCTTACCGCCTTCCAACGCCTGGGTAAACACATCCAGGCGATTGGCATAGCGGTGCACCGACAGACCGATATCACTCAAGGTGAACAGGGTGGCCGGTTGCGAATAGTTGTAGGTGCCCGAAGCACGCATCACCGCCAGGTACACGCCCGGCTGCTGCAACTGCTTGAGGCCGGCAATCGGCAGCAGCAGGGTTTCGCGGGTATTGCGCGCCGGGTTCAGGTCGAAACGCCCGCCGTAGACCAGCTCGGCCATTGGCAGCAGTTCACGGGACTCATAGCTTTGCAGGCTGGTATTACGCCCCCACTGCGCCAGGAATGACGGCAGGGATTCGGGTTTGATCCGGAAGAATTCCACGTCGATCTTGTCGACGTTCAACGCGATCACCGGCAGGCCCTCGGCCAGGCGCGTCGGCAACAGGGTGCCGCGGCTGGCGAAGCCGACGGTGGCTTGCAGGTCGCGGGTTTCCAGGCGGGCGCTGTATTCGGCGGCGAGGGTGTTGCCGTTGACTGCCTTCACCCCGGCGTCCACGGTCAGCACCAGCTTGCGCTGCGGCTCAAGGTGGCGCAGGCGCAATTCCATCAGGTTATCGGACAGTTCCCAGGCGCCATCGACCTTGCCGGACTTGCTGTCTACCAGGTGCAGCTTGTCGGCGAACTTCTGATCCGGATCCAGAGGAATGGAAAAGCTCACCGACAAGGTGCTGGCCCCGTCCAACTGCACCTCGGACACGTCCACCACGCTCAGCTCGCGCCCGGCATAGCGTTGCTTCAACGCTGCCACGTCCACCGCAGCTTTCACCGGCTTCGGCGCTGCCGCTACAGTGGGCGCAGGCGGTGCAGCGGGTTTATCGGAAGAATCGCAAGCGCTCAGCAGGGCCAGCGCGCAGGCCAGGAACAGTCCTTTGTTAAGCATGGGGCACTCATAGTCAGAGGGAACCGAGGGGTGAACTATATATCAGCGCCGACCAAGCCGCTGCGGCACCGGTCACATTGACCGACGGAGGGGCGGTTGGTTCTTGGTGGAGCATGAAGCCAAGCCAAATCCCACAACCATTGGCGATCAAGATCAAAATGTGGGAGCTGGCTTGCCTGCGATAGCGGTGGGTCAGTCACCGGATGAGTTGGCAAAGAGTCCGTCATCGCAGGCAAGCCAGCTCCCACATTGGGCCTGCTGTACAACTGATGGCCGGGTACAATGCCGCTCCCCCGAAGGAGACTGCATGTCCACCTTATTGTCCGACTGGCGCCACCGCCCTACCCATCGCCGCGTCTGGGCCCTGGCCGCGCCGATGATCCTGTCGAATATCTCGGTGCCCTTGGTGGCCCTGGTGGACAGCATGGTCATCGGCCACCTGCCCCACGCCCATCAACTGGGCGCCGTGGCTGTCGGCGCCAGCCTGTATACCTTCCTCGCCTGGGCCATGGGTTTCCTGCGCATGGGTTCCACCGGCTTCGCCGCCCAAGCCGCCGGGCGCAACGATGGCGCGGCGCTGCGGCAAATCCTGTTGCAAGGCCTGCTTTTGGCGCTGGGGTTGGCGATGTTGCTGGGCACGGTCGGTATTCCCCTGAGCCACCTGGCTTTGGAATGGATGCAGCCCTCCCCTGAATTGAACCAACTGACCCGCGAGTTTTTCCACACCCGTCTGTTCGGTCTGCCCGCCGCCCTCGCCAGCTATGCGCTGGTCGGCTGGTTCCTCGGCACTCAGAATGCGCGGGCGCCGTTGGCGATTCTGCTGACCACCAACCTGGTCAACATTGCGCTTAACCTGTGGTTTGTACTTGGCCTGGACTGGGGCGTGGTCGGCTCCGCCCGTGCCTCGGTGATCGCGGAATGGAGCGGCGCCCTGCTCGGCCTGGCGCTCACGAAAAAAGCCCTGCGCGCCTATCCGGGGCATATCGCCTGGGCCGCGTTGAAACTGTGGCAAAGCTGGCGCCCATTGCTGGCGGTGAACCGCGACATCTTTATTCGCAGCCTCGCCTTGCAGTCGGTATTTTTCATGATCACGGTGCAAGGTGCGCGGCTGGGCGATGCCACCGTGGCAGCCAATGCGCTGCTGCTTAACGGCCTGTTACTGACGGCTCACGCATTGGATGGCTTGGCCCACGCGGTCGAAGCCCTCTGCGGCCACGCCATCGGCGCCCGTGACCGGCAGGCGTTGCGTCGCTCATTGGTCGTGGCCTGCGGTTGGTCACTGATCGCCAGCATCGGCTTCGCCCTGCTGTTCACCTTCGGCGGCCATCTATTTATCGCCATGCAAACCGATATCCCCAGCGTACGCGAAACCGCCGATATCTACCTGCCCTACCTTGCGGTATTGCCGTTGATTGCGGTGTGGAGTTATTTGCTCGATGGCTTGTTTATCGGCGCAACGCGCGCGCGGGAGATGCGCAATGGGATGTTGCTGACGGTGCTGCTGGTACTGCCGATTGCCTGGGCGTTGCAGGGCATGGGTAACCACGGATTGTGGATCACCTTCCTGCTGTTCATGGCGGTGCGCAGCCTGACGCTGTGGGCAATTGCCTGGCACTTGAATCGGCAAGGGCTGTGGCTGGGCGGGAACTGAAGGAACGCAGACCCAAATGTGGGAGCTGGCTTGCCTGCGATGGCGGTGGGTCAGCCCCCTAACGGTTGCCTGACACTCCGCCATCGCGGGCAAGCCCGCTCCCACATTTTTATTACGAGGACAGGTACGAAGAACGGGTCAGACCCAGGCGCAACGCGTCCAGAAACTGAGTGCGCTCCGAGGCCGAGATCTTCGCACTGGCGCACTTGTCCCGGTAATGAGTCATCAACTCCTCCGGCGACAAGTGCACATAGCGCAGCATGTCTTCGATGGTGTCGTGGGTCTCGATCCCGGCGCTGTACACCGAACCGTCTTCACGCTGGTAGATGTTCACCGAGTCGGTGTCACCGAACAGGTTGTGCATGTCGCCCAGGATTTCCTGATAGGCGCCGACCAGGAAGATACCCAGCAGGTAATCTTCGCCTTCATTCAAGCCGTGAACCGGCAGGCTGGTTTCGATGCTTTGCTCGTCGACGTATTGCTTGATCTTGCCGTCGGAGTCGCAGGTCAGGTCTTGCAGCACGGCGCGGCGCAGCGGCTCTTCGTCGAGGCGGTGCAGCGGCAGAATAGGCAGGACCTGGCCGATGGCCCAGGTATCCGGCAAGCTCTGGAATACCGAGAAGTTGCAGATGTACTTGTCGGCCAGCTTGTCGTTGAGTTCGTCCAGCACCTGGCGGTGCGAGCGCTGGCGGGCTTTCAACGAGTTGTGCAGGCGGCGGCACACCGCGAAGTAGCACTGTTCGGCCAGGGCTTTTTCGGCCAGGGTCAGCTTGCCGTCGGCGTACTGGGCCGCCACATCGCTCATGTAGTGGGTGGCGCGCCAGTAGGTTTCGGTGACCATCTCGATGTCGGTCGGGCCCAGCAGGTCCACCAGCCATTGCACGGTTTCGGGCAGGCTTTCCTTGTTTTCGATGGTCGGGATTTCGTCGTTGTGCTTCTCGACGTCAGTGACCTGTACCACCAGCATGGCGTGATGAGCGGTCAGGGAACGGCCGCTTTCGGAGAAGATGTTCGGATGCGGCAGGCTCTGCGCGTCGCAGAATTCCTTGAGCATGCCCACTACCACGCCGGCGTAGTCGTCCATGTCGTAGTTGATCGAACTGGCGTTGCGCGAGTGGGTACCGTCGTAGTCCACGCCCAGGCCACCGCCGACGTCGATGTGGTCCACCGGCAGGCCGAGGTTGCGCAGTTCGCCGTAGTAACGAATGGCTTCCTTGAACCCGTGCTGGTAGTCGGCCAGGTTGGCGATCTGCGAGCCCATGTGGAAGTGCAGCAGGCGGATGCCCTGGTCCAGGCCGGCCGCGCGGAAGCGCTCGACCACTGACAGCAGCTGCGCTGCGGATAAGCCGAATTTGGATTTCTCGCCACCGGTGTCCGCCCACTTGCTCGATGCCAGGGACGACAGGCGCACACGCAGACCCACCTGCGGCTTGACCTTGAGGCTCGCCGCCTCTTCGATCACCAGCCCCACCTCGGACTCTTTCTCGATCACGATGAACACGTTGTGGCCGAGCTTCTGGCCCATCAGCGCCAGGCGGATGAACTCACGGTCTTTATAACCGTTGCAGACGATGGTGCCGCCCTTCGGCGCCAGGGCCAGCACGGCCAGCAGCTCAGGCTTGGAGCCGGCTTCCAGGCCGATGGAGACGTTCTGGGTGGCAATGATGTTCTCGATCACCGCTTCTTGCTGGTTCACCTTGATCGGGTACAGCGCGGTGTACTTGCTCTGGTATTCCAGGCGTTCGATGTTGGCATCGAAGGCACCGGTCAATTGGCGCACGCGGTCTTGCAGGATATCGGGGAAGCGTACCAACAGCGGCAACGACAGGCCGCTTTTGCGCAGCTCATCGACTTGCTCGTACAGGTCGACGGGCGTGCTGTTCGGGCCGTTCGGACGAACTTCTACGCGACCGGCTTCATTGATCGCGAAATACCCGGCCCCCCAATGGCGAATCCCGTAAACACTGCGGCTGTCCGCAACTGTCCATTGGCTGCCATCGTCTTTGCGTGTGCGTCGTACGGACATCGAAGTCCCCTATAAATGAAGGCGAAGGCGCCACCTCTCGCGGAGGCTGGCGCAGTCTAAAGAATGAAAATGACGATTTGCCTGCAAGGGAAGTAGACCCCACTGGCAGGACAGAGTTTAGCCACAGGTTGGGAAGAGGCTTTCAGCCGCCGGACTTCTTGGCCTTGTACCCGAGCTTGATCAGCTCGGCCAACAGCAACTCGACGTGATCGCCCTGGATCTCGATAACCCCGTCTTTCAACGCGCCACCGGTGCCACAGCGCTTTTTCAGCGAGGTGGCCAATTCCTTCAGGGCCTCTTCAGCCAGGGGCACGCCGGTGATGGTGGTCACCGTCTTGCCGCCACGGCCTTTGCTCTCGCGACGCACGCGGGCAATACCGTCGCCTTCAGGGATCAGAGTCTGTTTGCAGGTGCACGAATCCACGGGCTGACGACAGTCCGGGCAGTGTCGACCTGCGTCGGTGGAAAATACCAGGCCACCAAGGGCGGCGAAGGATGCGGCTTTTTTGGCCACCGGCAATCCTCTTGGGAGGATGAAGACTGATCGGCGCCGCACAAGGCGGTGACCGACCGCGAAGCCCCACTCAGGCAGGGGCAGCGCTACCGAACCGCTAATGTGGTTCGGGTGAAAAGGCGCGCAGTGTAACGGCAAAAAGCCGACTTGCTAAGAGCCAAATGGCGCCATTTTTTGCAACTTTAGCGACGCGAGGCCAGATAGCGCCGCAAGCCTTCCTGGGCGTCCGGGCAGTAGGGCTTTTGTTCGGCCTCTTGCTGGATGATTTCGATGCTTAAAAACCGCGCTTCCATGACCTCCTCGGGCTGCAGGCGCAGGGGGCCGTCCCAGACGGCAGAGTAGGATTTGCACCAAAGCCGACTGTCGCCATTCTCAAAATAGAAATGGTCATGTTCGGTCAAGGGCACACCGCTGACGCCCAATTCCTCTTCCAGCTCGCGGGCTGCCGAAACGGCATAACTCTCACCTTCGGCCACCATCCCACCCGCCGCCGTATCCCAATACCCTGGATACAACGCCTTGCTGAGCGTGCGCCGGTGCACACACAACTCGCCTTTGGAATTGAACAGGAAGATAAACGTGCAGCGGCCAATCAAGCCGCGCTGGCGCAGGTCGGACCTGACCAGGTGGCCGAGCAGGTGGTCCTGCTCGTCGACCCAGCAGATCAGTTCAGCATCGGAAGCCGCTCGGTGTGCGGCCTCCTTTTGAGTAGCGTCCATCATCAACCCTGGTTGAGGAGCTGACGCAAGTCGATCACTGCAGCGTTTGCCCGGGAAATGTAGTTGGCCATCACCAGCGAATGGTTCGCCAGTACGCCGAAGCCACTGCCGTTAAGAATCATAGGACTCCATACCGGTTCCTGCGAGGCCTCCAGCTCACGAATGATCTGGCGCACGCTGACGGTGGCGTTTTTCTTGGCCAGTACGTCGGCAAAGTCGACTTCGATGGCTCGCAACAGATGGGACAGGGCCCACGCCTGGCCGCGCGCTTCGTAGAACACGTTGTCGATTTGCATCCATGGGGTTTCCACCACTTCTTCATCAACCTGCGGCACTTCACCCGGCGCCAGCGCCTCGGTTTTCAGCGCAGTGTTCAACTTGACCCGGCCTACGCTGGCGGACAGACGCTGGGACAACGAACCCAAACGGGTGGCCACATCACCCAGCCAGTTGTTGAGGTTGTCGGCACGCGCATAAAACAGCGCGCCGCGCTGGTTCGGGTCAGACAGGCGCGCTTCGTAGCGGCTCAGGGAATTGATGCCTTCCTGATATTCCGACTCACTGGAAGGCAGCACCCAGCTCTTGTTATCGAAGTTGAAGCGCGGCTCGGCCTTGGCCAAGTCAGCGTCTTCAGCCGACTGCGACTGGGAGCGGGCGAAGTCTTTACGCAGGGCGCGGGTAAGGTCACGCACCTGCACCAGCACGCCGTACTCCCAGCTCGGCATATTGTCCATCCACAAGCCCGGAGGGAAACGGTCGTTGGAGATGTAGCCGCCTGGCTTGTTCAGCAAGGTGCCGACCACGGTCTTGAGTGTTTCAACGGTGGTGTAACCCACCACCATCTGCTTGCCTTCCTTCTCGGCGGCAAGCTGGGCGTTTTGCTGCACCGGAAACAGCGCCGGCTCCTGGCTCCAGTACCAACCCAGGCCACCGGTGACCAGCAGGTACAAGCCGATGATGCTGAGCAACGCCCGGCTCATCAGCAGGTTGCGAAAATAGCTGCGGTTGGCCGACTTGGGCTCAGGGGCGGGGCCTTTGGCACTGCCTTCGCGGTTTTTCCAGTCCAGCATGGCGATATCCTTTCAATCACTTGAGTTCATGCACGTCAATTGTCCGGGTGCGTTCAGACATTCCGACCACAACCCTACCCCATCGTGCCCATCGGTGCGGGGCTTTTACACGAAAGTGGCGCACCGGGCCGCTTGGACTATAAAGGATGCACACCTTTTACGCTGGGCGACCAGCCGGTCAATAACTGAATCTCTGGCATGCAGACTTAATTGACGTATGACACTCATCTATCAGAAAAGAGGTGCTAGCATAGAGCCATCAGTCGACCTCAGCATGCACCCTCACAGTAGTCAGGATATGACCGAGTCAGAAGACCCCAGCCGCGAGCGTCTCAAGCAGCACTTTGCCCAGCGGGTAATTCATCAGGCACGTCAAATTCTTGAGATCTGGCAGCGCCTGCAACGCAGCGAGTGGTCGAACGCCGACTTTTCCGAACTCAGCGAAGCCAACCTGCGCCTGCAGCGCTTCGCCGAACGCTTCGAACAGCCCGAACACACGCAACTGGCACGGCATATCAGTGAGTCCCTGCAAGCCGTGGACGAGAACAGTGGCCGCCTGAGCAGCCAACTGATCACCGAGCTCAACCGCTTGATGCAACGCCTGTCCCGCACCGGCCTGCGCCAGGGCGACCAGCTTGAGCAAACCTTCCTGCCGCCGATGCGCAAGCCGATCTATGTGATGCTCGCCGACCATGACCGCGCCGAGCGCCTGGCCAAGCAGCTCGAATTCTTTGGCATGAGCGCCCACGCCCTGGACAGCGTCGCCGCCTTTCGCGCGGCCATGGCCGAGCGTTTGCCGTCGGCGATCGTGATGGACGTGGACTTCTGCGGCACAGGCCTGGGCCTGAAGCTCGCCGCAGAAGCCCAAGAGGGCCTGGAGCACAAGCTGCCACTGTTGTTTTTCAGCCTGCACGAAACCGACACCCCGACGCGCCTGGCCGCCGTGCGCGCCGGTGGCGAAGAGTTCCTGACCGGCACCCTGGAAGCCTCAAGCCTGCTGGAAAAGATCGAAGTGCTGACCTGCGCGGCCCAGTACGAACCGTACAAAGTGCTGATCATCGACGACTCGCGGGCCCAGGCGCTGCACACCGAACGCCTGCTCAACAGTGCCGGGATTATCACCCGCACCTTGATCGAACCGATCCAGGCCATGGCCGAGCTGGCGGATTTCCAGCCCGACCTGATCATCCTCGACATGTACATGCCTGCCTGTACCGGCACAGAACTGGCCAAGGTGATTCGCCACAACGACCGCTACGTCAGCGTGCCGATCATCTACCTGTCGGCTGAGGACGACCTGGATAAGCAACTGGATGCGATGAGCGAGGGCGGTGACGATTTCCTCACCAAACCGATCAAACCGCGTCACCTGATCACCACTGTGCGCAACCGGGCGTCGCGTGCGCGCAACTTGAAGGCGCGGATGGTGCGCGACAGCCTCACCGGGCTGTACAACCACACGCATATCCTGCAACTGCTCGAAGATTGCAGCTTCCGCGCCCGCCGCGAGAACAAGCCTCTTAGCTTTGCCATGCTCGATATCGACCACTTCAAGCGCGTCAATGACAGCCACGGCCACCCCATGGGCGACCGGGTGATCAAGAGCCTGGCACTGTTTCTCAAGCAGCGTTTGCGCAAGACCGATTACATCGGCCGCTACGGCGGTGAAGAGTTCGCCATTGTGATGCCCGACACCGACCTGGAATCGGCCTGCAAGGTGCTAGACGACATTCGCCGGCGCTTTGCAGAAATCCACTACCCCGCCCAACCGCAGGATTTGTGGTGCACCTTCAGCGCCGGCCTGGTGGAGCTGTGCGACGATTCCGACAGCCTGATGATGGCCGCTCAGGCTGACGAAGCGCTCTACCGCGCCAAGGACGCCGGACGCAACCGCGTGCAAGCCGCTCGCACATCAAAGCAAAGTGCCATCTTTTCACCAGAATCCACCGATTCGGTCATAACGCTGTAATACAAACGCAATAAATTCAGGCGCTTATCTCTTGCCGTCGGTTGAAACCCCGCATGCGCCTGAAGCTGCTGACCAATCTCAATACCCTTCTGCTGGTGGCCGTGTGCCTGGCCCTCGGCGCGACGCTGTGGTGGTCGCAACGGGCGCTGGAGCGCCCGTACTTGTTGATGGAGCGCTACCTGGGGTTGTCCCAGATCTTTCAAAACCAGGCCGCCCGAAACATCGAGGACTACTTGGCCAGCGGCGATGCCCTGCGCCTGAGCAGTGCCACCCAGAGCCTGGAAAGCCTGCAGCTGCAACTGGGCGAACTGCCGCCCGAATTGGCGCAAAGCCTGCGGCCCAGCCTCGTGGAGTTGGAGACCTTCAGCAAGACTGACCTGTTGGCCGCCGGTAAATTGGCTGGCGACCCGCAAGCGCTGTTGCTGCAAGCCGAACGTGAACTGGGCGCAAACCTGGAACAACTGAGCCAGTACGCCAGCGGCGTCAATTCCGCGGAGGCTGCGCGCTATATGTCGCCGCTGCTCGCCGCCTCGCAACATTTGGGCAAACTGTCCCTGGCCCGCGACAAGCTGGTCAGCAGCGGGCGCGCCGAGTTGGCTGCGGATGTCGAGCGGGAGGTGACTAACCTGCGAACCCAGGCCGACCTGCTCGCGCAACTGCCCCTATTGGGAATAAAGGCCAGCGCTGAATCCAACACCGATGATTTTTCCGCGCTGATGGGGCTGGAAAACACCGAAAAAACCGAAGCTCAGGACACCGGCGTCGACCTCAAGCGCGAACTCAACAGCCTGCTGACCCGCTACCCCGCCGAGCTGCAGCGCACCCGTGAACAGATCCAGCAACGCGCCGATCTCGCCGCCAGCACCCACCTTAAAATCACTAACGTGCAACAAGCCATCGCCGGCCTGGAACCCGTGGTGCGCGCGCAACATGCCAGGATCCAGGGCGAAGTACGCGTGATGCAGGGCGTGATGATTGGCCTGATCCTGCTGATCGCATTGCTGATCGACACCCTGCAACGCCGCCTGGCGCGCGTACTGACCAACCTGGCACCCGCCTTGTCGACCTGGGCCGAAGGCGACTTCAGCCAACCGATTGCCCTGGGCAAGACCAACCGTGAACTGCACGATATCGAGGCCTCCCTCAACCGCCTGCGCGCCTATCTGGTGGATTTGGTAAGCACCATCCGCGGCAATGCCGAAGAAGTGGCGGGCAGCAGCCGCGCCCTGGCCGAACTGAGCAGCGGCCTGCACGACGGCGCCGAACGCCAGGCCGGCGACACCGCGCAAATCCGTGATTCCCTGGGTGAGTTGGAAGCCACCATCCAGCAAGTTGCCGGGGATGCCAGCCAGGCGGCCGGCGCCAGCCGCAGTGCGGGCCAGGCCGTGGAGCAAGGCCAGCGTGTGATCGGCCTGAGCCTCACCGGGCTGCATGCGCTGGTGGGCGAAGTGCAGCAAAACGCGCAGATGATCGAGAAACTTGCCGAAGAGTCCGCCACCATCGGCGGCGTGCTCACCGTGATTCGCTCGATTGCCGACCAGACCAACCTGCTTGCGCTCAACGCCGCCATCGAAGCCGCCCGCGCCGGTGAGGCCGGGCGTGGTTTCGCCGTGGTGGCCGACGAAGTGCGCTCCCTGGCCCAGCGTACCGCCGGTGCCACTGCCGAAATCCAGGGCCTGATCGCCGGCCTGCAAACCGCCGCGCACCAGTCGGTAGAAGGCATGCGCGCCCAGGTCGAACACGCCGAAGCCACCGCCCAGCAGGCCCAGGCGGCGGATGGCGCGCTGGATGAAATCGTCGGGGCGATCCAGACCATCTCGGATACCGCCGTACGCATTGCCGATGTGACCGCGCAGCAGAGTGGCGCCGTGAGCGAGATACGCGACAACAGTGAGCGGATTCATCAATTGGGTGAGGATAATTTGCTGCGTATTGGCCAGGGCCGTAGCCAGGGCGAGCACCTGCTGGTACTGGGCGGGCAACTGACTACCGCCGTGCAAGCCTTCCGCGTCTGACCCGATCTAATGTGGGAGCTGGCTGATCGTTCCCACGCTCCGCGTGGGAATGTCGCCCCAGACGCTCCGCATCCCGCTTTAAAGCCGTGACGCAGAGCATCACTGGATGCGTGCCCACGCGGAGCGTGGGCACGATCAGCTCCCACACTGACCAGATGCAGGGTCTTGGTCACAAATTTTGCGCAATCCTCGCTAATCGTGCCGGCTACTGCATAGAACTGGACAGTCACAAAGGCTTTGCGGCATAGTCGCCGGGTTCTGACGTACCCACACCAATAACAAGGAACAGCCAATGGCGACCTTACTGGTTCTTCACGGACCCAACCTGAACCTGCTTGGCACCCGCGAACCGGGCGTCTACGGGGCAGTAACCCTCGATCAGATCAACCTCGACCTGGAACGACGGGCACGTGAAGCCGGCCACCATTTGCTCTACCTGCAAAGCAATGCCGAGTATGAATTGATTGATCGCATCCACGCCGCGCGTGGCGAAGGCGTGGACTTTATTCTGATCAATCCCGCCGCTTTTACGCATACAAGCGTTGCATTACGTGACGCGCTGCTGGCGGTGAGCATCCCATTCATCGAAGTGCATTTATCGAACGTGCACAAACGCGAAGCTTTCCGCCATCACTCTTACTTCTCCGACGTAGCGGTAGGAGTGATCTGCGGCCTTGGCGCCAGCGGTTACCGACTGGCCCTGGAGGCCGCCCTGGAACACATTGAAGAACAGGCTAAACGCCCCTGACCGACCCTTGGGAGTTGATGATTCATGGATATCCGTAAAGTTAAGAAACTGATCGAACTGCTGGAAGAATCCGGTATCGACGAGCTGGAAATCAAGGAAGGCGAAGAGTCCGTACGGATCAGCCGTCACAGCAAGACCCCGGCCCAACAGTTCTACGCGCCACAGATGCAAGCACCGGCTCCAGCCGCTGCAGCTCCGGCTGCCGCGCCTGCCGCCGCCACTGCACCTGCCGCCCCAGCCGCGCCTGCGCTGAACGGCTTCGTGGTCAAGTCGCCAATGGTCGGTACTTTCTACCGCACCCCGGCACCGACCTCGCCAGCCTTCGTTGAAGTGGGCAAAACCGTGAAAGTGGGTGACACCATCTGCATCGTTGAAGCGATGAAAATGATGAACCACATCACCGCGGAAAAAGCCGGCGTCATCGAATCCATCCTGGTAGAAAACGGTCAGCCGGTTGAGTACGACCAGCCGCTGTTCACCATCGTTTGAACCGCGGAGCGCCTTCGATGTTGAAACCTGCGAAGAAACTGCAAAAAGTCCTGATCGCCAACCGCGGCGAGATCGCGCTGCGTATCCTGCGCGCCTGTAAGGAAGAGGGCATCAAGACCGTCGCTGTTTACTCGACGGCCGATACCGAATTGATGCACGTGAAGCTGGCGGACGAAAGCATCTGCATCGGCCCGCCACTGGCCACGAACTCGTACCTGAAAGTCTCGAACATCATCGCTGCGGCAGAAGTGACCGGCGCCGATGGCATCCACCCCGGCTACGGCTTCCTCGCGGAAAACGCCGATTTCGCCGAACAGGTGGAAAAATCCGGGTTTGCCTTCATCGGCCCGAAAGCCGAAACCATTCGCCTGATGGGCGACAAGGTCTCGGCCAAGGACGCCATGATCGCGGCCGGTGTGCCCACCGTTCCAGGCTCCGACGGCCCACTGCCTGAAGACGAGGAAACCGCTCTGCGCATTGGTCGCGAAGTCGGCTACCCGGTGATCATCAAGGCCGCCGGTGGCGGTGGTGGTCGCGGCATGCGCGTGGTGCACAAGGAAGAAGACCTGATCGAAGCCGCCAAGCAGACCCGCTCCGAAGCGGGCGCCTGGTTCGGCAACCCGATGGTCTACCTGGAGAAGTACCTGACCAACCCACGTCACGTGGAAGTCCAGGTACTGTCCGATGGCCAGGGCCACGCTATCCACCTGGGCGACCGCGATTGCTCGCTGCAACGTCGCCACCAGAAAGTCCTGGAAGAAGCTCCGGCTCCGGGCCTGGATGAAAAGGCGCGTCAGGAAGTCCTGGCACGCTGCGTCAAGGCTTGCATCGATATCAACTACCGTGGTGCCGGCACCTTCGAGTTCCTCTACGAGAACGGCCGTTTCTACTTCATCGAGATGAACACTCGTGTGCAAGTAGAGCACCCGGTATCGGAGATGGTCACCGGTATCGACATCGTCAAGGAGATGCTGAGCATCGCCGCCGGTAACGTGCTGTCGTTCACCCAGGACGACGTGAAGATGCACGGCCACTCGCTGGAGTGCCGCATCAACGCCGAAGACCCGAAAACCTTTATCCCAAGCCCTGGCCTGGTCAAGCATTTCCACGCGCCCGGCGGCAACGGCGTACGTGTGGATTCGCACCTGTACAGCGGCTACAAGGTTCCGTCCAACTACGATTCGCTGATCGGCAAGCTGATCACCTGGGGTGCCACTCGCGACGAGGCCATGGCCCGTATGCGCAACGCCCTGGACGAAATCGTGGTCGACGGCATCAAGACCAACATCCCGCTGCATCGGGATCTGGTTCGCGATGAAGGCTTCTGCGAAGGTGGTGTGAACATTCACTACCTGGAACACAAGCTGGCCAACCAGTAAGTGCTCCACCCAACAAAGCCGCCTTCGGGCGGTTTTGTTGTTTATGGGCCACCGACCCCTGATCGTTCCCACGCTCGGCGTGGGAATGCCGCCTCGGACGCTCCGCGTCCCGTTGTTAAGGCGTGGCGCGGAGCGCCACAAGAGGCGTTCCCACGCCGAGCGTGGGAACGATCGTCGGCGCAGTCGTCTTCTGGCTTGCTCTCGCGTAAACTTGCGCGCTTTCGCGGCCTGCCCGCCGCACATTCATTTTTTTCAAAGGTGCCCGCCATGCCTTGGCTGCAAGTCCGTCTCGCCATCAGCCCAGAACAAGCCGAAACCTACGAAGACGCGTTCCTCGAAGTGGGTGCTGTGTCGGTGACCTTCATGGACGCCGAAGACCAGCCGATCTTCGAGCCGGAACTCAATACCACGCCGCTGTGGTCCCACACCCACTTGCTGGCCCTGTTCGAAGACGGCACCGACGCCGCTGCCGTTCTGGCCCATATGGAACTGCTCACCGGCAGCCCGCTACCCGAGCATCACAGCGAAGTCATCGAAGACCAGGACTGGGAACGCAGTTGGATGGATAACTTCCAGCCCATGCGCTTCGGCCAGCGCTTGTGGATCGTGCCAAGCTGGCACGCTGCTCCTGAGCCAAACGCCGTCAACCTGCTGCTGGACCCGGGCCTTGCGTTCGGTACCGGCACGCACCCGACCACCGCCCTGTGCCTGGAATGGCTGGACGGCCAGGACCTGACCGACAGCAACGTACTGGACTTCGGCTGCGGCTCGGGGATCCTGGCCATCGCCGCCCTGCTGCTGGGCGCCAAGGAGGCCGTGGGTACCGATATCGACGTGCAGGCCCTGGAAGCCTCCCGCGATAACGCCGGGCGCAACAACATTGCCGAAGGCAAATTCCCACTCTACCTGCCTGAGGACCTTCCCCAGGTTCAGGCCGACGTACTGGTCGCCAATATCCTCGCCGGGCCACTGGTGTCGCTGGCGCCGCAACTGTCGAGCCTGGTCAAGCCGGGCGGGCGCCTGGCGCTCTCGGGCATCCTGGCCGAGCAAGGTGAAGACGTGGCTGCGGCCTACGCCAAGGACTTCGAGCTGGACCCGATCGCCAACCGTGATGGCTGGGTACGCATCAGCGGTCGTCGGCGCTAGAATGAGCGCTTGCCTGAATCGGATGGCCGCATGACCGACAGTTTCGTCACCCAGTGCCCACATTGCCAATCGCGTTTTCGCGTCAACCACGCTCAGTTGAGCGTGGCCCGCGGCGTGGTGCGTTGCGGCTCGTGCCTGCAAGTATTCAACGCCGCTCGCCAGTTGCTGGAGCAACGGGCCCAGGCGTCTGCGCCGGAGCCTGAAGTGCCGACCACCGCCGAGCCGGCCGCCGAACCGACTGTCGAAACGCCTCCCGAGCCACCGCGGGCCATCAGCCAGAAGCAGTGGACGGCCGAAGAGCTGGACCTGGATAACCTGGACAAGGAACTGGCCAGGCTGGAACGTCGCGAGATCCAGCACACCCAGGCAGTGGGCGCAGAACGTCGCCAGCCAGGCGCCGACCGTCGGCAAAAGGAAGAGTCCTTCAGTGCCAGCCGCGACACGGTCAAGGCCGAGGAAGAAAAATGGGCGGCCAGCCTGTTCAGTGAGCCACCCGAAGAGCGTGCACAGGCACCAGAAGAAGAGCCCGAGCCGGTTAAGGCACCTGCGTCCAAACAGCGCACCGAACCGTCCATGTCTGCCCACGTCGACGAACTCGATGACGAACCAGCTCTGCACGCCACTACCGTGGATGACGACCTCGACCCGCCGCTGACACCCACCCGCGACGAGCACGATGAGCCTGAACCCGAAGACCGCGCGTCCGCGCGACGCAAGCGCGCGCGAACGGAGGCCGGTGTACACGATGAGTTGCTCCAGGACCTGGAAGACGACCCCCTGCACCTGTATGCGCAGAAGCGTCCGTCAGGCTGGGGTCGCCGTCTGCTCTGGATATTGTTGGTCGTACTCGCCGCCGCCGGCCTGGCCGGCCAGTACATCGCCTACCAGTTCGACGACCTGGCCCGCCAGGACGCCTATCGCCCGTGGTTCCAGACGCTATGCCCGAAACTGGGGTGCACCGTGCCATCGCGGGTCGACATTACCCATATCAAGAGCAGCAACCTGGTGGTGCGCAGCCACCCCGAGTTCGCCGGGGCACTGGTGGTGGATGCCATCCTCTATAACCGCGCGACCTTCTCCCAGCCCTTCCCACTGCTGGAGCTGCGCTTTGCGGACTTGAACGGCGGCCTGATTGCCAGTCGTCGCTTCAAGCCCGCCGAATACCTGAGCGGCGAGTTGGCCGGCGTGAGCGAAATGCCCTCGCAGACGCCGATCCACATCTCCCTGGACATCCTGGACCCCGGCAACAAAGCCGTGAATTACAGCCTGAGCTTCCATTCACCCGAGTGAAACGGCGCGCCCACCGAGGTTTGACGGCGGATTATTGACTTGGCCATCGCCAACCAAACCGATGGCGATAAAAAAATAACTGTTCAGATTTTATCCAATTCAGCCTTTAACCCGTCATCGAGAGCGGGTATCATGCCAACCCTTTTTCGAACTCTAATGATCCGGCCCCACAACAGGGAAGTCCTATGTCGGCGGTACGCATCGGCCCATACACATTGCAGAACGGCTTGATCCTCGCCCCGATGGCGGGTGTCACCGACCAGCCCTTTCGTCAGCTGTGCAAGCGTTTGGGCGCGGGTCTAGTAGTCTCTGAAATGGTTACCAGCGACATGAGTTTGTGGAACACCCGCAAGTCGCGGATGCGCATGATCCACGAAGGTGATCCCGAGCCACGCTCGGTGCAGATCGCCGGTGGCGATGCGCAGATGCTGGCGGATGCAGCCCGGGCCAATGTGGAGCTGGGTGCACAGATCATCGATATCAACATGGGCTGCCCGGCCAAAAAGGTCTGCAACAAGGCCGCCGGTTCCGCGCTGTTGAAAGATGAGCAGTTGGTCGCCGAGATCCTGCAGGCCGTTGTCGGCGCAGTAGATGTACCGGTGACCCTGAAGATTCGTACCGGTTGGGACCGGGACAACAAGAATGGCCTGACGGTGGCGAAGATCGCTGAACAGGCTGGTATTGCAGCGCTGGCGGTGCATGGCCGCACCCGCGCCGACCTTTACACCGGTGAAGCCGAGTACGACACCATTGCCGCGATCAAGCAGGCCGTGTCGATGCCCGTCTTTGCCAATGGCGACATCGACAGTGCCGAGAAAGCCCGGCGCGTGCTGCACGCGACCGGTGCCGATGGTTTGTTGATTGGCCGGGCCGCCCAGGGGCGGCCGTGGATTTTTCGTGAAATCGAGCATTTCCTGCGTACTGGTGAAGTCTTGCCGGCACCAGAGTTGGTCGAGGTGGAACGTATTCTGCTAGAGCATCTGGCCGCCCTGCACGCCTTCTATGGGGACGTGATGGGAGTACGCATTGCTCGCAAGCATGTCGGCTGGTATCTCGCCACCTTGCCGGGCGCCAAGGAATTCCGCGCTCAGTTCAATCGTTTGGATGAAACGCAGGCACAGGTCGCCACCGTTCGTGAGTTCTTCGCCGGACGCGACAAGAGCCTGGGAACAGGGGATGGAGAAGGGGTGGCCGCATGACGATGATGACCGAGACTTTAGTGAGTGGAACAACACCCGTGAGCGACAACGTCAATTTGAAACAGCACCTCAACACGCCTAGCGAAGAAGGCCAGACCCTTCGCGGGAGTGTCGAGAAGGCGCTGCACAATTATTTCGCCCACCTTGAGGGCGCTTCCGTCACGGATGTGTACAACCTGGTGCTCTCCGAAGTCGAGGCGCCCTTGCTCGAAAGCGTGATGAACTACGTCAAGGGCAACCAGACCAAAGCCAGTGAGCTGCTGGGCCTCAACCGTGGCACCTTGCGCAAAAAGCTCAAGCAGTACGATTTGCTGTAAGCATTCAATCAAACCAGAAAGGCGCCCGCGTAAAACCGGTCGCCTTTTTTGCTGACTTCCTTTGCTTTTGATGGAAATTGAGATGACCGACCAGACCACCCGCCTGCCGATCCGCCGTGCCTTGATCAGTGTTTCCGACAAGACCGGGATCCTTGAATTTGCCCGGGAGCTGGAAGCCCTGGGTGTGGAAATCCTCTCCACGGGCGGGACCTTCAAACTGCTGCAGGACAACGGCGTGGCCGCAGTGGAAGTCGCGGACTACACCGGTTTCGCAGAAATGATGGACGGTCGCGTCAAGACCCTGCACCCGAAAATCCACGGCGGCATCCTTGGCCGTCGCGGCATCGACGACGCCATCATGACCGAGCACGGCATCAAGCCGATCGACCTGGTGGCCGTTAACCTCTACCCGTTCGAAGCCACCATCAACAAGCCAGGCTGCGACCTGCCGACCGCCATCGAAAACATCGATATCGGCGGCCCGACCATGGTGCGCTCGGCGGCCAAGAACCACAAAGACGTGGCCATCGTGGTCAACGCCAGTGACTACGCCAACGTCCTGGAAAACCTCAAGGCCGGTGGCCTGACCTACGCCCAGCGCTTCGACCTGATGCTCAAGGCGTTCGAACACACCGCCGCCTACGACGGCATGATCGCCAACTACATGGGCACCGTGAACCAGGCGGCTGACACCCTCAGCACCGAAGGCCGCAGCCAGTTCCCGCGCACCTTCAACAGCCAGTTCATCAAGGCCCAGGAAATGCGCTACGGCGAGAACCCGCACCAGAGCGCGGCGTTCTACGTGGAAGCCAAGCCTGCCGAAGTGGGCATTGCCACCGCGACCCAACTGCAAGGCAAAGAACTTTCCTACAACAACGTGGCCGATACCGATGCCGCGCTGGAATGCGTGAAGAGCTTCGTCAAACCGGCCTGCGTGATCGTCAAGCACGCCAACCCGTGCGGCGTGGCCGTCAGCCCGGACGCTGAAGGCGGTATCCGCCAGGCGTACGAACTGGCCTACGCCACCGACACCGAATCCGCATTCGGCGGCATCATTGCCTTCAACCGCGAACTGGATGCCGAGACCGCCAAGGCCATCGTCGAGCGCCAGTTCGTCGAAGTGATCATCGCCCCAAGCGTCAGCGAAGAAGCCCGCGCCATCGTCGCCGCCAAAGCCAACGTGCGCCTGCTGGCCTGTGGCGAGTGGTCGGCAGACCGCGCCGCGGCCTGGGACTACAAGCGCGTCAATGGCGGCCTGCTGGTACAGAGCCGCGACATCGGCATGATCGGCAGCCAGGACCTGAAAGTCGTGACCAAGCGCGCGCCGACCGAGCAAGAGATCAACGACCTGATCTTCGCCTGGAAAGTGGCCAAATACGTCAAGTCCAACGCCATCGTCTACGCCAAGAACCGCCAGACCATCGGTGTCGGCGCTGGTCAGATGAGTCGCGTGAACTCGGCGCGTATCGCCGCGATCAAGGCTGAGCACGCCGGTTTGCAGGTGGTGGGTTCGGTGATGGCTTCCGATGCATTCTTCCCGTTCCGTGACGGCCTGGACAACGCTGCAAAAGCCGGCGTGACCGCCGTGATCCAACCGGGCGGTTCGATGCGTGATGCAGAAGTCATCGCCGCCGCTGATGAAGCTGGCATTGCGATGGTCTTCACCGGCATGCGCCACTTCCGCCACTGATTGATCGTTCCCACGCTCCGCGTGGGAACGCAGCCAGGGACGCTCCGCGTCCCTCGGACGCAGAGCGTCCGTAGAGGCATTCCCACGCAGAGCGTGGGAACGATCATCCTAACGAGGTTTTTGAAATGAATGTTTTGATCATTGGCAGCGGTGGCCGTGAACACGCCCTGGCCTGGAAAGTAGCCCAGGACCCACGCGTGCAGAAAGTCTTCGTGGCCCCCGGCAACGCCGGCACCGCCATCGAAGCCAAGTGCGAAAACGTCGCCATCGACGTGCTGGCCCTGGAGCAACTGGCAGATTTTGCCGAGAAGAATGTTTCCCTGACCATCGTCGGCCCGGAAGTGCCACTGGTGGCAGGCGTCGTCGATCTGTTTCGCAGCCGTGGCCTGGACTGCTTCGGGCCTACCGCGGGCGCCGCCCAGCTGGAAGGCTCGAAAGCCTTCACCAAGGACTTCCTGGCTCGCCACAAGATCCCCACGGCCGACTACCAGAACTTCACCGAGATCGAGCCGGCCCTGGCTTACCTGCGTGAGAAAGGTGCACCGATCGTGATCAAGGCCGATGGCCTGGCTGCCGGTAAAGGCGTGATCGTCGCCATGACCCTGCAGGAAGCCGAAGACGCCGTGCGCGACATGCTCGCCGGCAATGCCTTTGGTGACGCCGGCTCGCGGGTGGTCATCGAGGAATTCCTCGATGGCGAAGAAGCCAGCTTTATCGTGATGGTCGACGGCAAGAACGTATTGCCGATGGCCACCAGCCAGGACCACAAGCGCGTCGGCAACGGCGACAGCGGCCCGAACACCGGCGGCATGGGTGCCTACTCCCCGGCACCCGTCGTAACCGCCGACGTGCACCAGCGCGTCATGGACCTGGTGATCTGGCCAACCGTGCGCGGCATGGCGGATGAAGGCAACGTATACACCGGTTTCCTCTATGCCGGCCTGATGATCGACAAAGCAGGTAACCCCAAAGTCATCGAGTTCAACTGCCGCTTCGGCGATCCGGAAACCCAACCGGTGATGCTGCGTCTGCAATCGAGCCTGGTGCTGCTGGTGGAAGCCGCCCTCGCCCAGGCCCTGGACAAGGTCGAAGCGCAGTGGGACCCACGTCCTAGTGTTGGGATTGTGCTGGCGGCCGGTGGCTACCCTGCCGACTACGCCAAGGGCGATGTGATCGAAGGCCTCGACGCCGCCGCTGCGCTGGAAGGCAAGGTGTTCCATGCGGGCACCGCGCTCAAGGACGGCAAAGTTGTAACCGCCGGTGGCCGCGTATTGTGCGCCACCGCGATGGGTGCCAGTGTCGATGCCGCGCAACAACAGGCCTACAAACTGGCGGCGAAAATCGACTGGAAAGGCTGCTTCTACCGCACCGACATTGGCTACCGTGCCATTGCCCGCGAACGTGGTGAGAACAACTGAGCAGCTACACTTGCAGTAGCTATCCGTTCGGTTAGGTAAGGGCCTTTGGCCCTTGCCGTACCCTGTCGCCCCGCGCATAGTTAACCCGTGCATCCACCTACCGAAGGGATTTCGCCGTGCGCTGGCTCAGGATCGCCATAGGTTTCACAATCAGTCTACTGACCCTGCTCTGCTTGCTACCGGCCCAGGCCGCCGCACAAGGCAGTGGCTGGGCGGTATTGCTTGATGAACAGGCCGACCTGCAACTGAGCGACATCCGTTCCGCCCGTTATACCAATCAATTCAGCCCCATCGAACTGGACCGGATCACTGCCGCGCAGCCGGACGGTGCGTTGTGGGTGCGCTTCAGGCTGCAACCCGGCAAGCACGAACAAGTGCTGCGGGTGTTTGCCCCTGACCTGTCCAGCCTGAGCCTGTACGTACTGGACGGCGACACCCTGGTGGAGCAGCAAATCACCGGCACTCGCCAACCCCAGGCTGAGCGCCCGTTGCCCAGCAGTGACTTCATGTTACCGATGCCCCAGAGCCCGCGGCCCCTGGAGGTGTATTTGCGCCTGGTCTCGGAACACGAACTGCGCCCTTACATCACCCTGGAACCGGCGGTGCTGGCCGCTGCCAACCAGAACCAGACATTGATCTACGGTCTGCTGTTCGGCGTGCTGTCGATGCTGATCCTGCACAACCTCACGCGCTTCGCCTACCACCGCTCGCGCAGTAGCCTGTGGCTGGCCGCGTGCGAATTCCTGTTGATGCTCAGCCTGGCGCTACTGCTCAACCTGGTGGGGCCGTGGCTGCCGAACTGGCACGCGATCCAGACCCCTGGCGCCTACCTGGCCCTACTGCTGACCGCACCCTGCGGGTTGATGTTTGCCTACCGCTTTTTCATGCCACTGGGCCCGCACCCGCTGAATAAAGTGTTGATGGCGGACATCCTGCTGATCGTCCTGTGCGGCTTGCTGTTGTTGTTCGTCAACACCTTGCCGCTGAACATCATCACCTATGTCCTGGTCGCGCTGGCGGGCCTGAGCATGCTGTTCGTCTCGGCCTATCATTGGCAAAAAGGCTACCGCCCGGCGCGCTTGTTCGTGGCGGCGATGGTGGTGTTCAACATCGGCACGCTGATCATCCTGCCCGCCCTGCTCGGCCTCACCCTGGTGGCGCCACAAGGCCTGATCGTCACCCTGCTGAGCTTTATCTGCCTCAGCGGCCTGCTGATGAGCCTGGCCCTCGGCGAGCGCCAGCGCGCCATTGTCGAAACCCGCTTCAGCCTGAGCCGCGACCTGGCGGCCAGCAACGCCGAAATCGCCGCCAAGGCCGAGTTCCTGGCGAAGATCAGCCACGAAATCCGCACGCCCATGAACGGTGTGCTGGGCATGACCGAGTTACTGCTGGGCACGCCGTTGTCGGTGAAGCAACGCGACTATGTGCAGACCATCCACAGCGCCGGTAACGAGTTGCTCACCCTGATCAACGAAATTCTCGACATTTCCAAGCTCGAATCCGGTCAGATCGAACTGGATGATGTGCAGTTCGACCTCAATGCATTGATCGACGACTGCCTGAGCATCTTCCGCGCCAAGGCCGAGCAGCAGAATGTCGAGCTGATCAGCTTTATCCAGCCTCAGGTGCCACGGGTGATCAGCGGTGATCCGACGCGGCTGCGCCAGGCGCTGCTGAGCCTTTTGGAAAACGCCCTGCACAAAACCGATGAAGGCGAAGTGCTGATCGTCGTCGCCCTGGATGAGCGCAGCCCCAAGCCACGCCTGCGCATTGCCGTGCAAGACAGCGGCGTGCCTATGGAAGCCGCCGAACGCGACGCCCTGCTGCACAGCGAACTGCACAGCAAGAACTTCCTCTCGGCGACGCGTTTGAGCGGCCACCTGGGCCTGGTCATTGCCCGCCAATTGATCCTGTTGATGAACGGCGAGTTCGGCATCAAAAGCGGCAGTCACCAGGGCAGCACCCTGTGGCTGACCCTGCCCCTGGACCCGGAACGCCTGGAGCATCCGACCAGCGACCTCGACGGCCCGCTCAAGGACGCCCGCGTACTGGTGGTGGACGATAACGACACCTGCCGCAAAGTGCTGGTGCAGCAGTGCACGGCCTGGGGCCTGAACGTCAGCGCCGCGCCTTCGGGCAAGGAGGCCCTGGCGCTGCTGCGTACCAAAGCGCACCTGCGTGATTACTTCGACGTGGTGCTGCTGGACCAGAACATGCCCGGCATGACCGGCATGCAACTGGCGGCGAAGATCAAGGAAGATCCGAGCCTGAACCACGACATACTGCTGATCATGCTCACCGGCATCAGTAACGCGCCGAGCAAGATCATTGCGCGCAACTGTGGGATCAAGCGCATTCTCGCCAAGCCAGTAGCGGGTTATACCCTCAAGACCACCCTGGCCGATGAGCTGACCCAGCGCAGCAAAGGCGCCCTCGTTGCACGCCCGGCCCCCAGCGCACCGGCAGCCATTACCGTGCCCAGCGATTTCCGCATCCTGGTAGCCGAAGACAACAGCATCTCCACCAAAGTGATTCGCGGCATGCTCGGCAAGCTCAACCTCAACCCGGACACCGCCAGCAACGGCGAAGAAGCGCTGCAGGCAATGAAAGCCCAGCGTTATGACCTGGTATTGATGGACTGTGAGATGCCGATCCTCGATGGTTTCTCCGCCACGCAGCAACTGCGGGCGTGGGAAATCAGCCATCAACGCGTGCGCACGCCGGTGGTGGCGCTTACCGCGCATATCCTGTCGGAACACAAAGAACGCGCACGCCAGGCGGGCATGGACGGGCATATGGCCAAGCCGGTGGAACTGTCGCAACTGCGCGAGCTGGTGGACTACTGGGTGGCGCAGCGCCAACAGCGCCCTGAGCACAGCACCCTTTCCTGATGATCGTTCCCACGCTCCGCGTGGCAACGCCGCCCGGTAAGCTCCGCGTCCTGCTTGAACGCGACGCAGAGCGTCACTGGATGCATTCCCACGCAGAGCATGGGAACGATCAGCAGAGCGCGGGAACGATCAGCCAGCTCCCACATTTGATCTGTGTCGGATAGACTCCTCCACACTTTCCCCGCCCGCGAGCCGCCCCCATGCTCCATGTGTTGTTCAGCGTTTACCTGAAGATGCTGGTGCTCTACAGCCCGTTCTTTGTGCTGTCCTGCTTTATCAGCCTGACCCGTGGCTACTCCAGCAAGGAGCGTCGGCGCCTGGCGTGGAAAGTTGCACTGGCCACCCTGGTATCGAGCGTGTTGCTCTACCTGTTCGGTCGGGTAATTTTCAGCGTGTTCGGCATTACCGTGGATGCGTTCCGTATCGGCGCCGGCAGCGTGTTGTTTATCTCCGCATTAGGCATGGCTCAGGGCAAGTCGGCGGTGCAGACCGACAACGTGCAGCAGGACGTGACCATCGTGCCGCTGACCATCCCGCTCACCGTCGGCCCCGGCACCATTGGCGCCTTACTGGTGATGGGCGTCAGCCAACCGCACTGGGACGATAAGCTCACCGCCATCCTCAGTATTGCCCTGGCCAGCCTGACAGTGGGCGTGGTGCTGTACCTGTCCAACCGTATCGAACGCATTCTCGGCGACCAGGGCTTGCAGATTGTCAGCCGGTTGATGGGCCTGTTCGTCTGCGCCCTGGCCGCGCAAATCATTTTTACCGGGGTACGCGGCTACCTGGTGCCCTAGATCCGGTATTTGGCGATAGCCATTTCCACTTTGTCACCGGCGCTTTCGCGCATCAGTTGGATGGTTTTCTCGTTGACCATCGAGGTATTGAGCACCAGGCAAGTCTGCCCGCTGAAAGCCTCGAACGAGGAGCTGTCCCACTCCAGGAAGGGCAGGCCCACCTGTTTATCCACACCATGGGCGCTGTAGGTCACCAGCACCATGATCAACTCGCCGTCTGTTTCAACGCAGGAGGCCAGGCCGAAATCGCCGCCCTCACGCACTGCGCAATTGCGCTTGAACAGCTCGAAAGATGCTGGCTGGCGCTTCAGTGCGTCCAGCGCATCGGCAGCCAGCTTTGGCAATGCGCTGAGCAGTGGCCCGGACAGCGCCGTCGACGTCAGCATCGAGGCGATGATATTCAGCGCCGCCAGTTGCACCGTCAGGCCCTTGCCCGCACGCGAGACTCGCTCAAAGCGACTGCGCAGCGGCAGCCACCCCAGGCTGACCATCACCTTGATAAATTCCTCGTACCACGCCTCGCTGCCTCGCTGGACGTTCAGCACATCGCTCACATAACTGCTGGCCAGCAGATAGCTTTTGCGCACGTATTCCCGATTCAACGCCGACAAGCCTTCGGCAAACGAAATCACGCCGTTGTTGACCACGGCCGCATTGCAATCATCCTCGCTATCCAACACTGCCGTGGCCTGCCTGGCAGGTGCGCCCGGTAACTTGTAGGCGGCAATCAACTTGCGCCTTTTTTTGCTGTTGATCCTTTTGTGACGTCGCTCCATTTTCTGTTCTCCACAAGCACCCCACATGGGGCTTGCTTCCACACTAGTCCAGGGAGCGGCGGGGTTTCCATGCGACAAACATCCCTTGGCCTGCCCCGCCCAAAACCAGCGTCCAGCAATGACAAGGCGCGGCGGGCAGGCGTGCGGTTTTCATCGCATAAAAAAGAAAAAGCTCCGAACAACGCCAGGGGAATCCCTGGGATATTCGGAGCTTTCCGGCAGCCAACGGGGCTGTTTCAGGAGTTAGGTTTGTTGCCATACCAACGTGGCGTGTACACCCACTCGCCGCCACCCGCACGCGGGAACACACAAGTGGTGGATGAACCGATCAGTACCATGGTGCGCATGTCCACCTGCTCGGGCGTCAGTTGCCCCAAGGTGGTGACGCGCAGTGTCTGGCCTGGGCGGCCGATGTCACGGCCCAGCACCACTGGCGTCTGTGGCGTGCGATGCAGCGCGACGATTTCCAGGGCGCGCCCCAGTTGCCAAGGCCGCGACCGCGAGATCGGGTTGTAGAACGCCAAGGCCAGGTCGGCCTGGGAAGCCAGGTCCAGGCGTTTTTCGATGATAGACCAAGGCTTGAGGTTATCCGACAGCGACATCACACAGAAGTCATGCCCAAGCGGCGCGCCTGCCTGGGCGGCGGTGGCCAGCGAGGCGGAGACCCCTGGCAGGATTTCCAGGTCGACCTGATGCCAGGCCGGCTCGCTGGACTCGTGCAGCGCCTCGATCACCGCCGCGGCCATGGCGAATACACCCGGGTCACCAGAGGACACCACCACCACCGAGCGGCCTTGCGCAGCTAGCTCGAAGGCGTGGCGGGCGCGCTGCATTTCTTCGCGGTTGTCGGTGCAGTGTTGCACTTGATCGTCACGGAATGGCCCGGCCATGCGCACGTAGGTTTCATAGCCCAGCACATCGGTGCAACGCGCCAGTTCCGCCTTCACCGCCGGCACCATCAGTTCTGCGGCGCCGGGGCCCAGGCCAATCACCGCCAGCCGCCCGCGCGGGCGCCCAACCTGTGACAGGTCCAAGGGCTGCTCGGCCACGGTAATACTGATGTCCGCAACGGGTGTCAGCGCGGCAAAGCGCAACGGTACACCCAAGGCCGACGCGGCCTCATGCAAGGACGCGTCAGCCATCTGCAGGTCGCTGGCCAGCAAGCAGGCCAGGGATTGCACGGCCACGCCCGCCTCCTGCAACGCCGTGCGCACACGCTCGGCCAATTGCGCACCCGGCCGGCAGGTAACGTAGACATTCTGCGGGTAAATCAGCAACTCGTTGGCTGTCGGTGTGCGCTCGGCACTGCCTACATGAATCGCCAGGCGCGCTTGTTGATCCTGAGGCAGGTTAGCCTCCTCCAGCCATGGCGCCGTGCCTTCGATGCGCACGCTTTCGCCGGCCAGAAGGTCGGAGACAAAGCGTTTGCCCAACTCGATGTCGGCCAGTTGATAGCCCGCTGGCGGGTTGAGCAGGCAGGTGCCAAAACGCAACTCGCCGCTGGTGGTGATGGCGGCAGACACGCCGAGTGCTGCGCCAATGTCGCGCGCCATCAGGTTCACGCCACCCAGGCCACCGAGCAACGGCACCACCGCGCTGCCGTCTTCGGCCACGGCCAGCACGGCGGGCTCTTCGCCCTTTTCCAGCAGCAACGGCGCCAGGGTGCGGATCACAATGCCCGCGGCGCACAGGGCAATCAGTGGCGTGCCCTGCTGATAAAGCTGACGCAAGGTCGCGCCGAATTCGCTGTAGGTGCGGTCTGCACCTTCAACCCGTGTGGCCAAACCGTGGATCAACGCGCCGGGGTAAACCTGCTGAAGCTTGCGCGCAGTCGTCAGGCTGCCCTGGCCCAGAATCACAATCGCCGGGGTCATCAACCTTGCCACCGTTCACCGGGCACGATGATCAGTGAGAAATACGGCGACGACATCGGCTCCACCTGATCCAGCGGCACGATCTTCTGGTTGGCCATGGTCGCGCGCTCCACGTACAACGCCCGCTCGGCCAGACCCAGTTCTTCCAACACCTGGCGCACTTTCGGAAAGTTGCGCCCCAGCTTCATGATCACTGCGGCATCGGCATCCGCCAAGCGGCGCTTGAGATCCTCGTGGGGCAACACGCCCGAGAGCACCGACAAGCTCTGGTTGCGATACACCAACGGCGCGCCGAGTACCGAGGCACCACCGAGCATCGAGCACACGCCTGGAATCACCTCGGCGTCGTAGCGCTCGGCCAGGCGGTCATGCAGGTACATGTAGGAGCCGTAGAAAAACGGGTCACCTTCGCAGATCACCGCCACGTCGCGGCCCGCGTCCAGGTGCGCGGCCACGTCGAGGCTGGCGTTGTCGTAGAAGTCGCTGATCACTTGCTCGTAGGACAGCGGCGCGGGCAGCGCTTCGGTGGTCACCGGGTACACCAGCGGCATCAGGGTCTGTTGCGGCACCAGGTGGTCCTCGATGATGCCGAAGGCGTTGCCCTTCTTGCCCTTGGCCACGAAGTACGCCACCACCGGCGATTCGCGCAGCAAGCGCAGAGCCTTGACGGTGATCAGTTCCGGGTCGCCGGGGCCTACGCCCAGGCCAAGCAAACGTCCGCGCACCTGCATTATTCGACCTCCGTGGCCAGGGCATTGACGGCGGCGGCAGCCATGGCGCTGCCGCCCAGGCGACCTTGCATGATCACGAACGGCACCCCACGGCTGTCAGCGGCGAGCATGGCCTTGGATTCGGCGGCGCCGACAAAACCCACCGGGAAACCGAGGATCAACGCCGGTTTCGGCGCGCCGGCGTCGAGCATTTCCAGCAGGTAGAACAACGCGGTCGGCGCGTTGCCGATCACCACCACGCTGCCCTCCAGGTGCGGGCGCCACAGCTCAAGGGCGGCGGCGGAACGGGTGTTGCCCAGCTCCCGCGCCAGCTCCGGCACGCTGTCGTCACGCAGGGTGCAGATCACCTGGTTATTGGCCGGCAGGCGTGTGCGAGTCACGCCTTCGGAGACCATCCGCGCATCGCACAGAATCGGCGCGCCAGCGGCCAACGCGTCACGCCCGGCCTTGCCGGCCCCTTCGGAGAATTGCAGGCCGTCGATGGCTTCGACCATGCCGCACGCATGAATCACCCGCACCGCGAGTTTTTCCAAATCAGCCGGGATGCGGTCCAACTTGGCTTCCGCGCGAATAATGGCGAAGGAGTTGCGATAGATCTCCTGACCGTCGCGGATGTAATCAATCATCGGTGTTGCTCCGTGGACGAGCGCGCAACAGGGCGCCCGCCGCTTCAATGGAAAGAGTGCGCGCGTGCAGCCGGCCAAAACCAGGCTGGGCTGCATCGCGAAAATAGAGGTCGTAGTGGCCGGGGCTCACCGCCAGCAAGGTGACTGGCGCGGTGTGCGCGGCAGCACAGGAGCGCGGGCAGCCGGACAGATGCACCTCAACGCCCGATTGCAGAGCGGCCAGTTGCACGGCGTCAGCCTTGGTGTCGGCCAGGCCTTTTGCGCAGCCGCTGGAACCGGTGCAGGCAATCATGCGCGCCAGCGGGTGGCCGAGCGAGCAGATAAAGCCCAGTTGCGCCAGGCGCTCGGTCACGGCGTGAGGCTTTTCGACGTTGGGCACCAGCACACCTTGCCAGGGGGTGAAGCGCAAGGTGCCGTCCCCATAGTCGCTGGCCAGTTGTGCGGCGCCCTTGAGCATCGTCGGGTCCAGGCGGCCCAAGGGCGCGAGGGCGGCGACGTAGAACTGATTCTTTTGCACTTGTGGATAAGTGCCCACCTGGAGCGACGCGTCGCTGCGCGGGCGTGTGAAGCCGTCGGCTGGCAGCAACGGCAAGCGCAAATGGCTCAATACGTTATCCACAGGCAAATGACGCATACGCGTTTGCTCTGGGGTGGCGAGGTCCAGAAAGGCTTCCAGCACAGCCACTACCAAGTCACGGCCTTGGCCCAATGGCACGGCGGCCAGGGGCGCATCCAGGCCCGGACAGCCGGCCAGGCCGAACGCGAGCAGGATTTCGCCGTGGCGTACGAAGGCCGATAACCACAGGTCGTGGTGATGTTCGAGCATCGCCAGGTCCTCACCACCATCGAGTTGCACCGCGAACTTGGCCGACAACTCATGGAAACGCGGATGGTTCTCCAGAGTGGCGAGGATCTGTGCGGCCAGCGGGCGGGTGTCGAACAGCATCTGCGGGTCGATGCCGGCGCTGGGGCTGAGCATCAGGTTGCGCACGTCGTCACCGCCCGCGTTGCTGGGGCCCAGGCCCGCCGCCAGCAGCCGGGCGATCAACGCCTCCTGCTCGGCGCCGATGCCGCGGATCTGCAGGTTGGCGCGGTTGGTCGCCTCGATCACCCCGCCCGCATACGCCTGCGTCGCGTCCGCCACGGCGTGGGCCTGGGCGGCAGTGATCGCGCCGCCCGCCAATTTGACTCGGCAAATGCCACCGTCCAACGCCTGCACAATACGCAGCAACCCCGGACAAGCCGAGGGGCGCAAGGTATTCACAGCGGGCGTTGGGTTCACGGGGCTACCGGTTGATGGGCAAAGGCGCGGTATTATGCCTGCTTTGTCCGGCGGCATGAAAAGCCTGCCCGTCGGATGTCGTTCAAGGAATTGATATGTCGCCCTGGCTGACGGTTGTAGGCATCGGTGAAGACGGCTTCAAAGGCCTGGGCAGGAATGCCCGGCATGCCTTGCTGCGCGCCACGCGGATTATAGGTGCTCAGCGCCAGTTGGACCTGCTGCCGCAGTGTATTGGTGGCGAGCGCCAGCTGTGGCCGAGCCCGTTTTCCCTGGAGCCGGTGTTGTCGCGGCGTGGAGAGCCTGTGTGCGTATTGGCCAGTGGCGACCCGATGTTCTATGGCATCGGCGCCAGCCTGGCCCGGCAAGTGGCGGCTGAGGAGTTGACGATTTTGCCAGCGCCCTCGTCGGTATCCCTGGCGGCGGCGCGCTTGGGCTGGCCGTTGCAGGAGGTGGTGACATTGTCGGTAGTGGCGCGGCCATTGGCGGCAATCAACGCGCATTTGGCCAGTGGCGTGCGCTTGTTGGTATTGAGCAATGACGGCAGCAGTCCCGCCTTGATTGCTGCGTTGTTAACCGAGCGCGGTTTTGGCCCCAGCCGCATCAGTGTGTTTGAACACCTGGGCGGCCCGGCTGAACGGCGTATCGACGGGCACGCGCAAGCGTGGGAGCACACCGCGGTTGCTGATTTGAACCTGGTCGCCATCGACTGCCTGGCGGATGCGAACGCACCGCGTCTGTCGCGTCTTGCCGGCTTGCCGGACTCAGCCTTCAAACACGATGGCCAACTGACCAAGCGCGATGTGCGCGCCATGACCCTCGCCCGCCTCGCGCCCATGCCGGGCGAACTGTTATGGGACGTGGGCGCGGGCAGTGGCTCCATCGGTATTGAATGGATGCGCACCCATCCCAGCTGTCGTGCCTTGGCGATTGAAGCCGACACCGGCCGCCAAGGCCTGATCGAACACAACCGCGACGCCCTCGGGGTGCCCGGTCTGCAACTGATTCGCGGCAAGGCGCCGGAGGCGTTAAGCGGCCTGGAAACACCAGACGCCATCTTCATCGGCGGCGGCGTCACCCGCGACGGCGTGCTCGATACCTGCTGGCAACACCTGCGCCCCGGTGGCCGCCTGGTTGCCAATGCCGTGACCCTGCAAAGCGAAATGACCTTGATGAACTGGCGTGCCGAGCATGGCGGCGAACTGACCCGCATCCATGTGGCCCAGGCGCAGCCCTTGGGCGAGTTCGATACCTGGCGCCAGGCGCTGCCGATCACGTTGCTGGAAGTGATCAAGCCGCTATGAAAAGAATTCTGCTGCTGGGCGGCGTCACGGAAGCGCTGGCCATCGCCCGCACCTTGGGGCCTGAACACGTCTACAGCCTGGCCGGCGTGGGCCGCGTACCCACCGACCTCACCTGCCAGGTGCGGGTCGGCGGCTACGGCGGTAGTGAAGGCCTGGCGCAGTTTGTACGTGCCGAACGCATCAGCCTGATCCTTGATGCTACGCACCCGTATGCGGCGCAGATCAGCCGCAACGCGGCCGAGGCTGCAAGGGCATGCGGCGTACCTTGCTGGGCATTACGCCGCCCGGCCTGGCAGCCGCAGCCGGGGGATGACTGGCGAGAGGTCGCCGACTGGGCCGAACTGGTCGAAGCGCTCAAACCCTTCAAGCGCCCGCTGTTCACCTTGGGTCGCGAACCCTTGCAGCACCTCGACGAAATCCCCGCCGAGCAGTTCTGGACCTTGCGCGCGCTGGATGTGTATCCGGGCAACAAGCGCTGTGAAGTGATCGGCGCACGCGGGCCGTTCCTCATCGAGGACGAGCGGGCGTTATTCGAAGAACGGCGAATTGATGTGCTGATCAGCAAGAACAGCGGCAGCACCGCCACCGAGCCGAAGCTGGAAGTGGCGCGTGAGCGTGGGGTGCCGGTGTTGGTGTTGAAGCGGCCGATGTTGGCTCAAGTAGATAGGGAATTCCTGTCGTCTGAAGAAACACTCAGCGCGTTGGCAAACTTCACTCGATGAGTCAGGATCGCTCGCTTGCTTGATTAGTAACCTATTTGTTACCTTCAGGACGGCTAATGATTGAGATCGAAGAATACCAACGCGACAACGATTCCAGTCCGTTCGATGAGTGGTTTTCATCCTTGAGTGTCCCAGCGGCAACTCGAGTTTCAACCGCTTTAGTTCGGCTTGAAACAGGCAACACCAGCAACATCAAGTGGTTCGATGGGCTAGGCGAATACCGTATCGACTGGGGATCCGGCTTGCGAATCTATTTGATACGAGAAGGACATCGATTAATCATCCTGTTCGGTGGTGGTGATAAGTCCAGTCAAAAGCGCGATATCAAGGTCGTAAAGTCGCTGATTAACGAGTATCAGCGTGACAAGAAATTGAAACAAAAGAGGTGACCAGCATGGCGCTTACCCGTAGCTACAAACACACCATCGCTGAACGTGCCCAGCGAGACCCTGCATTCGCCCAAGCGCTTCTCGACGAGGCCGCTACGCTATTTCTCAATGGCGAGCCGGAAATCTCTCGCGTGATCCTGCGTGATTTAGTCAACGCCACAGTAGGCTTTGAAGGCCTTGCGAAACAAACCGCCAAACCTAGCAAAAGCCTGCACCGAATGCTTTCGGCCAGCGGCAACCCCAGCATGGATAACCTTGCGGCGATTTTTGCCGTGATTAGAAAAGCCCTGGGTGTCGATATGCAGGTCCACGGCGTACCCGCTGCATAATTTGGGAGCGGGCTCGCTCGCGAAGGCAGTGTGTCGGCCAAAACATCCAGCGACTGACACACCGCTTTGCGAGCAAGCCCGCACACACTTTGGAATTGCGTTATCAAATGACGGTAGTAGATCAGCCAGCCAAGGCGCTAGCTCAATCAACTGCGCAACCATTGGCTGGAAAAAGCCCTATAACTGACTTGATCGTTCCCACGCTCCGCGTGGGAATGCATCCTGTGACGCTCCGCGTCACGGCTTTAAAAGCGGACGCAGAGCGTCCAACGCGGCATTCCCACGCAGAGCGTGGGAACGATCAGCCCGCCTGGTACGCTGCGTCCCTTCTGCAAAATTGGCAAGCGGCCGTTCTCGTCTATCCTCAAACCCACCACTGCGACACCAAACCACACCCGCCCTTTTTACTTATCCCCCCCGATCAGGCTAAATACCCGCCTGATCGTTTAACCCTACGGATTATCCGCCATGGCCCGTCAACGCTTTGCAATTGCCTGGATCGCCTGCCTTGCAGTGCTGTTCAATGCGTTTGCCATGCCGTTGGCCAGTGCGATGCAGCAGACGGATGACCCGATCAAGCGTCTGATGTGGGGCGGGTTCTGTTCGTCCAATGGCGCGAGCCTCAAGGCGATTGCCCTGGGCAAGCTGGAAATCCCGGCGCCGCCGGATGATCACTCGGCTATGCAGCATTGCTGGTGTTGCTCGGGTTCGGCGCCGTTGGTGGCGTTGCCAGGGCATGTGCCGCAGTTGTATGTGACGCGCTTCGAGGCGGTGCAGAGCCTGCCGCCGCGCTTATTGCGCAATCCCACCCCGCGCCAGCAATGGCCAAGCCTTAACCCCCGCGCCTCTCCAACGGTCTGATCTTCTTCGCAAGTGAACTGCGTTTAGAACCGTTCTGGAGAACTGCCATGCTTAAATCTTCCCTGCTTCTGGCCGCGTTGCTGCTGCCGGTGTTCAGTGCTGCCAATGCCGATGACTACAAGGCCGGCGACTTGGAGGTCAGCAATCCCTGGTCCCAGGAATTGCCGCCGAATGCGCCCACCGTCGCGGCGTACTTTGTGATTCACAATACTGGGGAGACGGCAGATCGCCTGCTCAGTGCCGAGACGCCCTTGGCGGAGAAAGCCGAATTGCATGAGCACGTAATGCAAGGCGACCTGATGAAGATGCAACAGGTGCCCAACGTGGCCGTACCAGCCAAGGGTGAACTGACCTTCGCGCCAATGGCCTATCACGTCATGCTGCTGGGCCTCAAGGACCGCAGCCTGCTCGCCGATGGCAAGCAATTCCCGCTGACCCTCACCTTCGAGAAAGCCGGCAAGGTCGAGGTGCAAGTGTCGGTGCACAAAGCGCCACCGATGGCTGGCCACGAGCATATGCACGCTCAGTAAGCCAACCTCGATGGGCGCTCCTCGCGCCAGGTTGTCTCCCCACTACCGCGTGAAGCGCGGCAGTTGGATCAGCCTGTTCGCCATGCTGATGATCTTTATCGGTCCGCTGATTTCCCAGGCGATGCCGATGGATCATCACGCCGGTATGTCCATGGAAATGCCCATGGATATGCCGAGCGACCACGGTGAATCCCATCACACCCAAGCTCCAGCCGAACACCACGCACTCTGGGCCAAGTGCGGCTATTGCGACCTGCTATTCAGCTGCCCGGCCCTGCCCGGCAGTGTGTCGTTCGTGGCCCTCGGCACCCCGCCGCCCGCCAACGCCCTCACACCCGCCACGCGCCTGGGCCATGCCCGGCAGAGCATCTTCCCCGGCGCCCGTAGCCGTGCGCCGCCCATCGTTTCGTAAGCCCTTCACAGCGTTACTTCACCCCGGCCGACTTTAGACAGACAGCCGCAGGCTGCTGGCCGTGTTGTTTACGATTGATTGATGGAATTTGTCATGTCCAGGTTTTCTGCTGACACCCGTTTGGGAAGTACTGCCCTGCTCACCGCCTTATGCGGCGCACTATTGGCTGCCCACGCTCACGCCGACGAGCATGAGCTGAGCCCCACCGTCATCACCGCGATCGCCCCTAGCTCACCGCTGACCGTGGTCACCAACCCCAAAGACCCGCGCCAACCAGTGCCCGCCAGTGATGGCGGCGACTACCTCAAGACCATCCCCGGTTTCGCCCTGGTGCGCAACGGCGGCACCAATGGCGACCCGGTGCTGCGCGGCATGTTCGGCTCGCGCCTGAATATCCTCACCAACGGCGGCATGATGCTCGGCGCCTGCCCGGGCCGCATGGATGCGCCAACTTCGTATATTTCGCCGGAAACCTACGACAAGCTCACCGTGATCAAAGGCCCGCAAACCGTGCTCTGGGGCCCGGGCGCGTCTGCCGGCACCATCCTGTTCGAGCGTGAGCCGGAGCAGTTCGGCGAGCTGGGCACACGGGTCAACGCCAGCGTATTGGCCGGCTCCAACGGGCGTTTCGACAAGGTCATCGATGCCGCTGCCGGCGGGCCATTGGGCTACGTGCGGGTGATCGGCAACCAGGCCCATGCCGACGATTACAAGGACGGCAACAACGACACCGTCGCCTCGCGCTATGACAAGTGGAACGGTGACGTGGCCGTGGGTTTCACGCCCGACGCCGACACCCTGCTGGAACTCACCGCCGGGCGTGGCGACGGCGAGGCGCGCTACGCCGGGCGCGGCATGGACGGCTCGCAGTTTCTGCGCGAAAGCCTGGGGCTGCGTTTCGAAAAGTCCAATATCGGTGAGGTGCTGGATAAGGTCGAGGCCCAGGTCTACTACAACTACGCCGATCATGTGATGGACAACTACAGCCTGCGTGTCCCTTCGGGCACCGGCATGATGGCGGGCCCCATGGCGTCCAACGTCGACCGCCGCACCCTTGGCGCACGCATCAAGGCCACCTGGCGCTGGGCGGATGTGCAATTGATCAGCGGCCTGGATGCGCAGACCAATGAACACCGTGCGCGCAGCAGCATGGGTATCGACACGTATAAGGATTTGCCGCGCAACAAGGACGCCAATTTCCACAACTACGGTGTGTTCGGCGAACTGACCTGGTACGCCGCCGACAACGATCGCCTGATCACCGGCGCGCGCTTGGACCGCGCCTCGGCCAAGGACTTCCGTCAACGCACCGGCTCGGGAATGATGTCGCGCCCGAACCCGACCGCCGGCGACACCCGCGCCGATACATTGCCCTCGGGCTTTGTGCGTTATGAGCACGACCTGGCGGACAGCCCCACCACGCTGTATGCCGGCCTGGGCCACGCGGAACGTTTCCCGGATTACTGGGAGCTGTTTTCCCCCAACACCGGCGCGGCCGGTTCGGTGAATGCCTTCGACGGCGTGAAGCCCGAGAAAACCACCCAGCTCGACTTCGGTGCCCAGTACAAGAGCGCCGACCTGGAAGCCTGGGTGTCGGGCTATGTCGGCCAGGTGCGCGACTTCATCCTGTTCGACTACAGGCCCGGCATGATGGGCACCACCTCCCAGGCGCGCAATGTGGACGCACGCATCATGGGCGGCGAAGTGGGCGCAGCGTACAAGCTGAGCCAACACTGGAAAGCCGACGCCAGCCTCGCCTATGCCTGGGGCAAGAACAGCAGCGACGGCAAGGCCCTGCCACAAATGCCACCGCTGGACACGCGCCTGGGCCTGACCTACAGCGAAGACGATTGGAGCGCTGGTGCGTTGTGGAGGGTGGTCGCGGCGCAACACCGTATCGACCCGAACAAAGGCAACGTGGTCGGCAAGGACTACGATAAGAGTGGCGGCTTCGGCGTGTTCTCGCTGAACGCGGCCTACCGCATCAACAAGCACTTCAAGGTCAGCACCGGCGTCGACAACTTGTTTGGCAAGGCCTACGCCGAGCATCTGAACCTGGCCGGTAACGCAGGCTTCGGTTACCCAGCCAACGACCCGCAGGCCATCAAGGAGCCGGGGCGTACGCTCTGGACCAAGGTGGACATGAGCTTCTAAAAGCATCGCAGGCAAGCCAGCTCCCACAGGTGCAATACAGTCCCCTGTGGGAGCTGGCTTGCCTGCGATGACGGTGTAACAGACCAAGAAAAATCAAAAGCCTTATGCGGAGCAGCCGATGACCAAACAAAAAATTTCCTTCTACAACCTGGCCTGGCGCTGGCACTTCTACGCCGGCCTCTTCGTCGCCCCCTTCATGGTGCTGCTGGCCCTCACCGGCATCATCTACCTGTTCAAACCCCAGCTCGACCCGCTGATGTACGGCCACCTGCTCACCGTGCCCGCCGCCGAACATGCGCTGAGCGCCGACGAGCAACTGCAGCGCGCCCAGGCCGCCTACCCCCACGCCGCGATCAGCAAATACCTGCCCCCTGCCGGCGCCACTCGCAGCGCGCAGTTCGTGATGCGCAACGATGCCCACGAGGTGACGGTGTTCATCGACCCCCATCGCGGCACCGTCCTCGGTGAGCAAGACGCAAACAACAACCTGCAAGCCATCGTCCGCGCCCTGCACGGCGAACTGATGATCGGCACCGTGGGCGATCGCCTGATCGAATTGGCCGCTGGCTGGGGCGTGATGCTGGTGGTGTCCGGCCTGTACCTGTGGTGGCCGCGGGGCAAGTCCTCGGCCGGCGTGTTATGGCCGCGCATCGGCAGCCGTGGCCGCTTGTTCTGGCGTGACCTGCACGCTGTCGCCGGCTTCTGGGGCGCAGCGTTCCTGCTGGTGATGTTGCTCAGCGGCATGACCTGGACCGGCTTCTGGGGCAAGCAATACGCCGACCTGTGGAACACCTTCCCAGCCGCGATGTGGAACAGCGTGCCGCAGTCCGACCAGCAGGCCCGTGTGCTCAACACGGCCACCCAGCAAACCGTGCCCTGGGCCCTGGAAAACACGCCGATGCCAATGTCCGGCGACCACGCCGAGCATATGAATCATGGCGCAATGCACGCAGGCCCGGCCGCACCCACGGTGCGCCTGCAACAGGTGGTCGACCTGGCCAACACACGCAAGGTCGAGCCCGGCTACAGCATTACCTTCCCCACCACCGCCTCCGGTGTATTCACCGTCGCGGTGTTCGCCGACGACCCGCGCAACGACGCCACCCTGCACGTGGACCAGTACACCGGCAAGGTCCTGGCCGATGTACGCTGGGATCATTACAACCTGGTCGCACGCGCCACCGAGACCGGCGTGATGCTGCACGAAGGCAAGATGTTCGGCTGGGTCAACCAACTGATCGTGCTGGTGATCTGCCTGATGATTCTGCTCAGTGCGGTCAGCGGCGTGGTGATCTGGTGGAAGCGCCGGCCCCAGGGTGGACTGGGTGTACCGCCGCTGCGCCACGACCTGCCCAAGTGGAAAACCGCGATGGCGATCATGCTCGGGCTGGCGATCATTTTCCCGTTGGTAGGGGCTTCGTTGGTCCTGGTGTGGGCGCTGGATCGCTTGCTGCTGTCACGCATTAGCGCAAACGCCTGAAGCATTGTCGCCCAACGCCCTCTTTTGAAGCCTGCCGTGCACCCAACGGCCTCCGTGGCGCCAACCTGGTGCGCCACGGAGCGGCTTTACCTCCCGAACCCGCCGGTAAACCCGTGTCTGGCGTAGCAGGCACAGCCCTTGCAAAGCCCTGTGTATCTGCCCCACAACAATTATCGGTACACGGAGATCGCACCATGAAGCGTCGCAGCTTGATCAAGGCTTTCACTTTGTCGGCATCCATTGCCGCCATGGGTTTGACCTGGACCGTCCAGGCCGCCGAGACCATCAAGGTCGGCATCCTGCACTCGTTGTCCGGGACCATGGCGATCTCCGAAACCTCGCTCAAAGACATGGCGCTGATGACCATCGACGAGATCAACGCCAAAGGCGGGGTGAACGGCAAGATGCTCGAACCGGTGGTGGTAGACCCAGCGTCCAACTGGCCGCTGTTCGCCGAGAAAGGCCGCCAACTGCTGACCCAGGACAAGGTCGCCGTGGTGTTCGGCTGCTGGACCTCAGTGTCGCGTAAATCGGTGTTGCCGGTGTTTGAAGAACTCAACGGTTTGCTGTTCTACCCGGTGCAGTACGAAGGTGAAGAGATGTCGCCCAACGTGTTCTATACCGGTGCGGCGCCGAACCAGCAGGCGATCCCGGCGGTGGAATACCTGATGAGCGAAGAAGGCGGCAGCGCCAAGCGTTTCTTCCTGCTCGGCACCGACTATGTGTACCCGCGCACCACCAACAAGATCCTGCGCTCGTTCCTGCATTCCAAAGGCGTGGCGGATAAAGACATCGAAGAGGTCTACACCCCGTTCGGCCACGCCGATTACCAGACCATCGTCGCCAACATCAAGAAGTTCTCCGCCGGTGGCAAGACGGCTGTGGTCTCCACCGTCAATGGCGACTCCAACGTGCCGTTCTACAAAGAGCTGGCCAACCAAGGCTTGAAAGCCACCGAGGTACCGGTGGTGGCGTTCTCGGTGGGTGAAGAAGAACTGCGTGGCATCGACACCAAGCCGTTGGTGGGCAACCTCGCGGCCTGGAACTACTTCCAGTCGGTGGAAAACCCGGTGAACCAGAAGTTCGTGGCCGACTGGAAAGACTACGCCAAGAAACACAACCTGCCGGGCGCCGACAAAGCCGTGACCAACGACCCGATGGAAGCCACCTATGTGGGCATCCATATGTGGGCGCAGGCGGCGGAAAAAGCCAAGTCCACTGACGTCGACAAAGTGCGTGAAGCCCTGGGCGGCCAGACCTTCGCCGCGCCGTCGGGCTTCACCCTGACCATGGACAAGACCAACCACCACCTGCACAAGCCGGTGATGATCGGTGAGATCCAGGCCGACGGGCAGTTCTCGGTGGTGTGGCAGACCGAAGCGCCGATTCGTGCACAGCCGTGGAGCCCCTACATCCCGGGCAATGACAAAAAGCCGGACTATGCCGTGAAGAGCAACTAACGCCCCCACAGCTCGAATGTGGGACATGGTCACTGTGGGCGCTGGCTTGCCTGCGATGCAAACAACTCGGTGTGCCTGACACACCGCAGCGATGCCATCGCAGGCAAGCCAGCCCCCACACAGCCTGCTCCCACACTGTCCCCGCATGATCAGGACATTTTGCTATGCCCACTGCCCTCCACCGCCTCATCCTCGCCGTGCTGCTGTTGCTGCCCTTTGGCGCACACGCCAGCGACGCCGAAGACTTCCTTGCCGCCAACCCGGTGCAGCAAGCCAAACTCCTGCAGGACTGGGCCGCCCACCCCGACCCAACGCGTATCGAGTTGGTGGACGCCCTTGAGCAAGGTCAACTCATGCTCAACGGCGAAACCAAGACCGTGCGCCTGAACAACCGCCTGCGCGGCTTGATCAATAACGTGCAAGCCAGCCAGCAACTGCTCGCCGCCGACCCCAAGGTGCGCCTGGACGCAGCGCGCACCCTGCAAAAAAGCGCGGTGCCTGCACAACTTAAATTCCTCGACCAGCAGGTCGCCGCCGAAACGGATGAGCAGGTGCACAGCGCCCTGAGCCTGGCCCTGGCCAACCTGCAATTGGTCGACCCCGACCCGGTGGTGCGCCTGGCAGCCGTGCGCTTGCTCGGTAGCACCGGCGACCCGCTGGCCCGCACGCGCCTTGAAGCGCTGCTGGCGCCAGGCGTGGAAGCCGACGCCGCCGTGCACACCGCCGCTGAAACCAGCCTGGCCCAGGTCAAACGCAAACTGATGATGGGTGAAATCCTCGGCCAGGCGTTCAGCGGCATGTCCCTGGGCTCGATCCTGCTGTTGGCGGCCCTGGGCCTGGCGATCACCTTCGGCCTGCTCGGCGTGATCAACATGGCCCACGGCGAGATGCTGATGCTCGGCGCCTACTCCACCTATGTGGTGCAGTTGATGATGCAGCGCTATGTGCCCCAGGCCATCGAGTTCTACCCGTTGATCGCGTTGCCGGTGGCGTTTTTTGTCACCGCGGCCATCGGCATGGCGCTGGAACGCACAGTCATCCGTCACTTGTATGGCCGCCCACTGGAAACCCTGCTCGCCACCTGGGGCATCAGCCTGATGCTGATCCAGCTGGTGCGCCTGGTGTTCGGCGCGCAGAACGTCGAAGTGTCGAACCCGGCCTGGCTGTCTGGCGGCATCCAGGTACTGCCCAACCTGGTGCTGCCGTACAACCGCATCGTGATCATCGCCTTTGCGCTGTTCGTGGTGGTGCTCACCTGGCTGCTGCTGAACAAGACGCGCCTGGGTCTGAACGTGCGCGCCGTCACCCAGAACCGCAACATGGCGGCTTGCTGCGGCGTGCCCACCGGGCGTGTGGACATGCTCGCCTTCGGCCTCGGTTCCGGCATCGCGGGCCTTGGCGGCGTGGCGCTGAGCCAGATCGGCAACGTCGGCCCGGACCTGGGCCAGAGCTACATCATCGACTCGTTCCTGGTGGTGGTGCTCGGCGGCGTCGGCCAGTTGGCCGGCAGTGTCATGGCCGCCTTTGGCCTGGGGATCGCCAACAAGATCCTCGAACCCCAGATCGGCGCCGTGCTCGGCAAGATCCTGATCCTCGCGCTGATCATTCTGTTTATCCAGAAACGCCCGCAAGGACTCTTCGCACTGAAAGGACGGGTGATCGACTGATGAACCAGCCATTGATGCTTACGGCCACGCAAAAGGCCGGCCCCAAGGTCACGATTGCAGTCGGTGCAGTCATCCTGCTCCTGCTGCTGGCGTTGCCCCTGTGCTCGCTCTTGTCTGGCGACAACCCGCTGCATGTGTCGGCCTACACCTTGACCCTGGTGGGCAAGATTCTCTGTTACGCCATCGTCGCCCTGGCGCTGGACCTGGTGTGGGGTTACGCCGGGATGTTGTCCCTGGGCCACGGTTTGTTCTTCGCCCTGGGCGGCTACGCCATGGGCATGTACTTGATGCGCCAGGCGGCAGGCAGCGAGTTGCCGGCGTTCATGACCTTTTTGTCCTGGACCGAATTGCCCTGGTACTGGGCCGGCACCGACCACTTCCTGTGGGCGTTGTGCCTGGTGGTACTGGCCCCCGGGGTGCTGGCGTTGGTGTTCGGTTTCTTCGCCTTCCGCTCGCGAATCAAGGGCGTGTATTTCTCGATCATGACCCAGGCCCTGACGTTCGCGGGGATGCTGTTGTTCTTTCGCAACGAGACCGGGTTCGGCGGCAACAACGGCTTTACCAACTTCCGCAGCATCTTAGGTTTTGGCATCACTGAACCGGGCACGCGGGCGGTGTTGTTTTTCGCCACGGTGTTGTTGCTGGTGGCCAGCCTCTACATCGGCTGGCGCCTGGCGAAGAGCAAGTTCGGGCGCGTGCTCACCGCCCTGCGCGATGCCGAGAACCGCCTGATGTTCTGCGGTTACGACCCACGCGGTTTCAAGCTGTTCGTGTGGGTGTTGAGCGCAGTGTTGTGCGGCCTTGCCGGTGCGCTGTATGTGCCGCAAGTGGGCATCATCAACCCCAGCGAAATGTCACCGACCAACTCCATCGAAGCCGCCGTGTGGGTAGCGCTGGGCGGGCGTGGCACGCTGATCGGGCCGCTGCTCGGCGCCGGTGTGGTCAATGGCATGAAGAGTTGGTTCACCGTGGCCTTCCCCGAGTACTGGCTGTTCTTCCTGGGGGCGCTGTTCATTATCGTCACCCTGTACCTGCCCAAGGGCGTTATCGGCCTGCTGAAGAAATGAGGAACGTCATGCTTGAACCTATTTTCGACGCAGGCAGCGGCCGCGATGCGATTGGCATCGGCCAGGTCGCGGGCAAAGGGCTCAACACCCGCCACGGTACCATTCTGACCCTGGAAGATATCAGCGTCAGCTTTGACGGTTTCAAGGCCCTCAACGACCTGAACCTGTACATCGGCGTTGGCGAATTGCGCTGCATCATCGGCCCCAACGGCGCGGGCAAGACCACGCTGATGGACGTGATCACCGGCAAGACCCGGCCCAGCCACGGCAAGGCCTGGTTTGGCGAAACCCTGGACCTGACGCGCATGAGCGAAGTGCAGATCGCCCAGGCCGGCATCGGGCGCAAATTCCAGAAGCCCACGGTGTTCGAAGCCCTCAGCGTGTTCGAAAACCTGGAGCTGGCGCAGAAGACCGACAAGTCGGTGTGGGCCAGCTTGCGAGCGCGCCTCAACGGCGAGCAAAAAGACCGCATCGAGGAAGTGCTCGACACCATCCGCCTCACCGCCTCGGTGCATCGCCCAGCCGGTTTGCTGTCCCACGGCCAGAAGCAGTTCCTGGAAATCGGCATGTTGCTGATGCAAGACCCGCAACTGTTGCTGCTCGATGAACCAGTGGCGGGCATGACCGACGCCGAGACCGAGTTCACCGCCGAACTGTTCAAGCGCCTGGCCGGCAAGCACTCGTTGATGGTGGTGGAACACGACATGGGGTTTGTCGGCTCGATTGCCGACCATGTGACTGTGTTGCACCAGGGCAGCGTGCTGGCCGAAGGGTCGCTGGAACAGGTGCAGGAAAATGAGCGGGTGATCGAGGTTTACCTCGGCCGCTAACGCTGACACGAACGGCTGTATGTGGGAGCTGGCTTGCCTGCGATAGCGGTTTACCTGACACACCGGGTCGCCTGCATCGCAGGCAAGCCAGCTCCCACAGTTGATCCGGTTCCCGCAGGGGGATTGAGGAGGTTTTGAGAATGCTGCAAGTCGACAAGCTGCACCAGTATTACGGCGGTAGCCATATTCTGCGCGGGCTGTCCTTCGACGTGAAGGTCGGCGAAGTCACCTGCCTGCTCGGGCGTAACGGCGTGGGCAAGACCACCCTGCTCAAGTGCCTGATGGGTCTGCTGCCAGCCAAGGAAGGCGCGGTGAACTGGGAAGGCAAGGCCATCACCGGCTTCAAGCCGCACCAGCGCGTACATGCCGGCATCGCCTACGTGCCCCAGGGCCGCGAGATTTTTGCGCGGCTGACCGTGGAAGAAAACCTGCTGATGGGGCTGTCGCGCTTCCCTGGCGCCGAAGCCAAAGAGGTGCCGGCCTTCATCTACGAACTGTTCCCGGTATTGCTGCAAATGAAGCACCGCCGCGGCGGCGATTTATCCGGGGGCCAACAACAACAGTTGGCGATTGGCCGCGCCCTGGCGAGCCGCCCGCGCCTGTTGATTCTCGATGAGCCCACCGAAGGCATCCAGCCGTCGGTCATCAAGGAAATCGGCGCGGTGATCAAGAAGCTCGCGGAGCGCGGCGACATGGCGATCCTGTTGGTGGAGCAGTTCTATGACTTTGCCGCTGAACTGGCTGACCAGTACCTGGTGATGTCCCGTGGCGAAATCGTGCAGCAGGGCCGTGGTGAAAATATGGAAAGCGAGGGTGTGCGTGGGCTGGTAACCATCTAATCTGTAGCCTCCTAACGATAAGCACACGCCATGAACCTGCCCATTACCCCTGCCCTGTTCACGCCCAGCTGGCACGCCGAGCTGGAACTCGGCTACGCGCGTGTCAAAGACACCACACGCCCGGTATTGCGCCGCCACCTTGGCCCGCTGCGCGTGCAAAAACACTTGTACGCCGAAGGCCCTGAGGTGTGCCAGCACATCATCGTGCACCCTCCCGGCGGGATTGCCGGTGGCGATCGCCTGGACATCAGCGCCCATGTGGGCACGGGTGCCTGGGCACAACTGACCAGCCCCGGCGCCGCCAAGTGGTACCGCGCCAGCGGCCCGGCGTATCAGCAACTAGAACTGACTGTGGAAGCCGGCGCGACCCTGGAATGGCTGCCTCAGGAAACCATCGTGTTCAGCGCGGCCCAGGCCGAACTCACCACGCGAATCGAGCTGTTGGGCGATGCACGGTTGTTCTATTGGGATGTGGTCGCCCTGGGGCGCCCGGCCAGTGGCGAACGGTTCGACCTGGGCCATTTCCAATCGCACCTGGACATTCGCCGCGACGGCCAGTTGCTCTGGCATGAGCGCCAGCGCATTGTGGGCGCCGATGGGTTGCTGGATTCGCCTATCGGGCTGGATGGGCAGCCGGTGTTTGCCACATTGTTGGTGACCGGTGAGATCGAACCTGAATTATTGGAACAATGCCGCTCACTGCCCCACGCGGTGCGCGGTGACCTGACCCAACTGCCCGGCTTGCTGGTGGCGCGGTGCCTGGCCAGTGAAGCGCTGCTGGCGCGGGGGTGGTTGATTGATTTATGGCGGCTTTTGCGACCGGCCGTACTCGGCAGGGAAGCGATATCACCAAGAATCTGGAGCACATGAAGATCAAACTGTGGAGCCAGCTCCCACATAAATCAGCTTCACATGGGATCTTCTATGTATTTAAGAATGAATTTTATGAAGGACCCTGAACCATGGACCTGACCCCACGGGAAAAAGACAAACTGCTGATCTTCACCGCAGGCCTGGTCGCCGAACGGCGCCTGGCGCGCGGGGTGAAGCTCAACTACCCGGAGACCATCGCCTATATCTCCGCCGCCCTGATGGAGGGCGCCCGCGATGGCCGCACGGTGGCCGACCTGATGCACTACGGCACCACCCTGCTCAGCCGCGAACAGGTTATGGAAGGCATCCCGGAAATGATCCCGGATATCCAGGTGGAAGCCACGTTCCCCGACGGCACCAAGCTGGTCACCGTCCACCAGCCCATTGCCTGAGGCGCAGCCATGATTCGTGATGCAACCGAACACGACCTGCCGGCAATCCGCGCCATTTACAACGACGCGGTGTTGAACACCACGGCGATCTGGAACGAGCAACCGGTGGACCTGGCCAACCGCCAGGCCTGGTTCAGTGCGCGCCAGGCGCAGCAATACCCGATCCTGGTGGCGGTGGACAACGACGAAGTCACCGGCTACGCCTCATTCGGCGACTGGCGCCCTTTCGAAGGCTTCCGCTACAGCGTCGAACACTCGGTATACGTGCGCAATGACCAGCGTGGCAAAGGCCTCGGCCCACACCTGATGCAGGCCCTGATCGAGCGCGCCCGCAGCTGCGGCAAGCACGTCATGGTCGCCGCCATCGAAAGCGGCAACCTGGCCTCGATCCGCCTGCATGAGCGCCTGGGCTTCGTGACTACCGGGCAAATGCCGCAAGTGGGCATCAAGTTCGGCCGCTGGCTGGACCTGACCTTTATGCAACTGACCTTGAACCCGGGCGCACAACCGCCCAAGGAGTGACATCGATGAGCGCTGCACAACTGCGTCGAGTCAATGCGGAAAGTTTTGCCCACTACCGCCGGGGCTTGATCGAGCTGTTGCTGGACGCGGTGCAGCACGGCGCGTCGGTGGGCTTCATGGCCGACTTCGATGAGGCCCAGGCCCGGGACTACCTGAGCGGCGTGCAAGCCGGTGTCGAGGACACCAGCCTGCTGCTGTGGGTGGTGGTGCGCGACGAGCAGGTGATCGCCAGCGTGCAATTGGCGTTGTGCCAGAAAGCCAACGGTCTGAACCGCGCCGAGGTGCAAAAGTTGCTGGTGCACAGCAGCGCCCGTCGCCATGGCCTGGGCCAGCAATTGATGAATACCCTGGAACTCGCCGCGCGCCAGCACAAGCGTGGCCTGCTGTACCTGGACACCGAGGCCGGCTCCGGCGCCGAAGCCTTTTACCAGTCGCTGCGCTACACCAAAATCGGTGAGCTGCCCGACTATTGCCAAAGCCCGGACGGGCGCTACAGCCCGACCGCCATCTACTTCAAGACCCTGGGGCAACCTGCATGATTCCTGGTGAATATCAGATCCAGCCTGGCGAGATCGAACTGAATGTCGGCCGCCGCACCCTCACCCTCGGCGTGGCCAACAGCGGCGACCGGCCGATCCAGGTGGGCTCGCATTACCACTTTTTCGAGACCAATGACGCGCTGGAATTCGACCGAGCGGCCAGCCGTGGCATGCGCCTGAATATTCCGGCGGGCACGGCGGTGCGGTTTGAGCCGGGGCAGCGTCGGGAGGTGGAGTTGGTGGATTTGGGTGGTGGGCGGCGGGTATTTGGGTTTGCAGGGCGAGTCATGGGCGACCTTTAGGGCCTCATCGCAGGCAAGCCAGCTCCCACAGTTGAAATGCAACCCCCTGTGGGAGCTGGCTTGCCTGCGATAGCGATTTCACATTCAACACCTATTCTTCAGGGCACACACATGAAAATCACCCGCCAAGCCTACGCCGACATGTACGGCCCCACCGTCGGTGACAAGGTGCGCCTGGCCGACACCGAACTCTTCGTCGAAGTGGAACAGGACTTCACCGTCTACGGCGAAGAGGTCAAATTCGGCGGCGGCAAGGTGATCCGTGACGGCCAGGGCCAGAGCCAGTTGCTCGCCCATGAAGTGGTCGACACGCTGATCACCAACGCGCTGATCATCGACCACTGGGGCATCGTCAAGGCTGACGTGGGCCTCAAGAACGGCCGCATCCACGCTATCGGCAAGGCTGGCAACCCGGACATCCAGCCCGGTGTGACCATGGCCATCGGCGCCAGCACCGAAGTGATCGCCGGGGAAGGCATGATCCTCACGGCGGGCGGCATCGACTCCCATGTGCACTTCATCTGCCCGCAGCAGATCGAAGAGGCCCTGACCAGCGGCGTCACCACCATGATCGGCGGCGGCACGGGGCCGGCTACCGGCACCAACGCCACCACCTGCACCTCCGGCCCGTGGCACCTTGCGCGGATGCTGCAGGCCAGCGATTCGTTCCCGATGAACATTGGCTTTACCGGCAAGGGCAACGCCAGTTTGCCCGAGCCGCTGATCGAGCAGGTCAAGGCCGGTGCGATCGGCTTGAAGCTGCACGAAGACTGGGGCACCACGCCGGCGAGCATCGACAACTGCCTGAGCGTCGCCGATGCCTACGACGTGCAGGTGGCGATCCACAGTGACACCCTCAATGAGTCGGGCTTTGTCGAAACCACCCTCGCCGCGCTCAAGGGCCGCACCATCCACACCTACCACACCGAAGGTGCCGGTGGCGGCCATGCACCGGACATCATCAAGGCCTGCGGTTTCCCCAATGTGCTGCCCAGCTCCACCAACCCGACGCGGCCGTTCACGCGTAACACCATCGACGAACACCTGGACATGTTGATGGTGTGTCACCACCTGGACCCGAGCATTGCCGAAGACGTGGCCTTCGCCGAAAGCCGCATCCGCCGCGAAACCATCGCCGCCGAAGACATCCTGCACGACCTCGGCGCGTTCTCGATGATCAGCTCCGACAGCCAGGCCATGGGCCGCGTCGGCGAGGTGATCACACGCACCTGGCAGACCGCCGACAAGATGAAAAAACAGCGTGGCCCGCTGCCCGGCGACGGCCCCGGCAACGACAATTTCCGCGCCAAGCGCTACATCGCCAAATACACCATCAACCCGGCGATCACCCACGGCATCAGCCATATCGTCGGCTCCATCGAAGTCGGCAAATGGGCCGACCTGGTGCTGTGGCGCCCGGCTTTTTTCGGCATCAAGCCCACGCTGATCCTCAAGGGCGGCGCCATTGCTTCGAGCCTGATGGGCGACGCCAACGCCTCGATCCCGACGCCGCAGCCGGTGCATTACCGCCCCATGTTCGCCAGCTTCGGCAGCTCCCTGCACGCCACCAGCCTGACGTTTATCAGCCAGGCCGCGCAGGCGGCCGGACTGCCCGAGGCCCTGGGCCTGAAGAAGCAGATCGCGGTGGTCAAGGGTTGCCGCGATGTGCAGAAAACCGACCTGATCCACAACGATTACCTGCCGGATATCGAGGTTGACCCGCAAACCTATCAGGTCAAGGCTGACGGTCAGTTGCTGTGGTGCGAACCGGCCGAGGTGTTACCGATGGCCCAGCGGTACTTCCTGTTCTAGAGGATGGCGCTGATCGCTTGATCGGTCAGTGTCTGGTTCAAGGTGATCAGCTCGGCATTGATGCGGCCAAAGGTGTCATCGTAGTCTTGCTGGGGCATCAGTTGCCCCGGTTCACTTTCCGAAGCCGATCGGCCCAGGCGCCGGGCTGTCTGGCTGATGGTTTGACGCAGGGCCTGCCTCGCTCTCTCGGGGAGGTGGGCAGCGGCGGCCCATTGTGCCTGCGCGGCCTCATAGTCGATCAGGGCGTCGAATTTTTCGGCAATCAGCGCGTAATCAGTTTGATGCGCACGCTGCAGGAAGTCAGTCCACATCGGCTGCTCCAGCAGATTGTCACGCAACTGCGCGCCCTGATCCTGCAGCTGTACGCGCTGGAATGCCGCCTCCACCATCGGCGCCGTGACATAGTCCTCGCGAAACATCATGCTTCTGGATTGCCAGGGCAAGTCCAGCCGGGTGGCCAGCGGCACCGTATACGCCAGATAGATTTCGACTTCGTCGATATCGGCGATCACATTACCGGCGCCATCGTAATGCTCAATGCGCAGGCCCTGGGCATCATACTCGGGAAACCTGGCGCCCTGCTCCTGCAACTCGGCGACGCGAGCATGGGCAATACGCCCCAGCTCATCAAGGCGCCATTTCCTCCTGGCCAGGTTGAACACGGCCCTGCGCACGGCGTCGACATCCTCGCTGAAGTAGGCTGACCAATGCAGCACGGCAACGCCCATCGAATTGAACAACTGCGCCCCGGCGTCCACGCAGGCCGCTGGGTCCCGGGCCATCAGGAACAAGTGTTCGCGTAATTCGGCGTCTTCGCCCATCGCCTCAAGCATGCGCCAGACTTTGGCGGTCAATTCCGGCAACCATACGCCGCCCCTGCCTGTCGAGTCCCCGGAGTGCCTGACGGCACGAAGAAGATTGAAAAAGCCCTCAGAGCCAAACGAGCCTTCAAGCATGTCCCATAACACTTGCCTGGAGGGCCATTCCTGCGCCGAATAACCGGTTTTCCACTGCTCGCTGTCGAGCGCGCCCCTTTTCGGCAATTGGCGATCCGGATCCCGGCCAGCGGCCTCGATGTACCGCTTGAATTGAGCAAGCAGCTCAGGCGTCAGCTCTTCACGGGTGAGGAAGGTTTTCGCCACAATCAGTGCCTTATCCGAGCCCGGCGCGAACTCGGGAATCCGCGCTATCGGGTTCTGCCGCATATCCAGAATGAAATTTTCCGGCCTGGGCACACGGAACACACTGGCAGGCCACTCCTCCAGGCTTGTGTCATTGAGCAGCAAGGTCTGTAAGCGCGGCATGCGCCCAACATCGGGTGGCAAGCCGAGTGGGTTCATGTCCAAAAACAACTCCTTGAGACGCACCCGATCTTTCAAGCGCAGGACGTCTTCAGGCGTCAGGACAATATCGTTGCCGCCCAAATGCAACCGCTGCAAATGCGGCATCTGTTCGATGGCTGACGGCACGCTTGTCAGTTGAGCAGCCTCGATCCCTAATCGACGCAGACCGCGAAAGTTGGCGAGCAGTGGCTGCACATCCGCATCCGTCAGCTGCGAGCCTTCGGTTCCCACAATGCCCAAGTAGCTGACATGGTCGAAGTTTGCAGTCAGTGCGGGCAAGGTTCTGAGCTGCTGTGCCAGGTCGTCTTCCAACCATTCGATTTTCTGCCCCAAAAGGCGCCCATTTCGATCGTAGTGCCGTGGGCCGACCTTTCTCCAGGCGTCATCCAGCGCCGTATAAATCTTGCGCCTGGCCCTCAGCACCTGGCGTTGCTGGTCACCGAACGCCTCCATGCCCTGGGGCGGTGTGCTCAACCAGTTGTGCAAGGTGGCCTGCAGGGTCTTGTACTCTTGCTCCAACGCACGCAGCCAGCTCAGGTCCAGCGCGCCGCGCTCGTTGATCAGGGCGAGCATTTCGTCCCGGGTGATTTGCGGGTACAGGCTGCGGATCCGCTCGCGCGTGATTTTTTCCCACTCAGTGCCACCCCGCCCGCTCAATGGATAGCCGCGACGCTCACCCGGCAACACGCTGGGCGGTCGAAAAAAAGGCAGTTTTTCCGGCGACATGCCCAAGGCTTTGCGCAACGGTACTCGGCCTATTGCATGCTGCTTGATCAACCCCTTCAATTGCTCACCCTGGCCGACGTGGGGCACGCCAATCGCGTTGCGATGGGCATCGGTCAACGCATGCTGCAAAGCACCATAGAAACCATTGAGCCCATGCAGGTGCTGGCCGCGCTCATCGAAGGCTTGGTAACGCCCATCCTCCATGCGTGCCAACACCTTGCGACTACTCGCCTCCAGGGGGCCGAAGCTGGCGCGCAATGGGCCTTCAAACCGGCCTTCGCGAACTTCCAGGCGCAAATTGTCCGACCAGCCGGGCAGTGCCGGCAGTGTGTGCAGGGCCAGGGTTTCGGTGTCTGGGCCGGCCAACGCGTCGAGGTACAAGCCTTCATACGCGAGGGTCAGGCGCATTTGCTGCTGCGCCCGGCGCGCCTTTTCAGCGAGGCGCAGGGGAATGCGCTTGGCGCGGTTCATCGTGTCGCGCTCGCTCGGCGTCGCGTCCACCAGCACTTCGCGCGCCAAAATCGTCGGCACGCCACTGAAGTCGCGCTGGATCAGCATAATCGCGGTGTCGGAGGGTGGCTGCTGCTCGACGTAGATACTCTTCATCAACCGCTCGCGCACCTCGATGGCCCTTTGTTCGAGTTTCAATCTCAGGGCCTCGGTTCTCGCCTCGGGTGTGCGGGCGGTGTAACTGCCCACCAGAGCATCGCGCTGAGGTTCGCTGAGCGCTTCGATAATGCGTATGGGCAACTGGCCGCTCATCAAATCGGCGCGGTGGACCTGCACGGTGTCCGCCCCCGCGGCCTGCTGATTACCGTATTTGATCGACGGTCCGCTCAACTCGGTGCCGGCAAATGCCTCGATCGCCTTGCTCGCTGGCCATCCCGGCAACTCCACCGCCAGGGATGCGGCATAGCTGCACAGTGCGCTGCTGAGCGAGCCCTGGCGAATGCCCTCGGCGACGTTCACCGCATCGCGATACGCCCTGAACTGGCGCAGGGTGTCGAGCAGGATCGCCGGTACCGCCTCGCCTTCCACATGCACGCGGCGCAGCACGTCCTCACTCACAGCCGCCACGCTGCGCGCCTGCTCCAACTCGGCATCGCTGAAGCCCTCCGTCACCGGGCCCAATCGCCGCATCAACGTGGCGCCTTCCCAGGTGTGCGGGCGTTCCACTTCATGGTTCCAGAGGCCAGCGCTGTTGCTCTTCAATATCGGTTGATAGGCCTCGGCACGTGTGGGATGGAGGATGCGGAATTGCTCGGTCAGCGGGTCTTGTTGCACGGCATAGCGTTTGCCCTCCAACGGCAGCACGGTCTGGCCGTTGTGCCGGTGCAGGCCTTGCTCATCCGCCGCCACTGAAGGGAGGGACGCGGTGTGCTCATAGGCCGACAAGTCGGGTTTCCAGAGCCGAGTCTTGCCACTGGGCAGGGTAACGGCCTTGAGCTGCTCGATAAACGGCGACACGGTGAAGTGCACCACGGCTGCCTGTACCGCCAGCGCCGCCAGGTTTTCCACCACGTCGGTGATGTGCGCCCAGCCCGCTTCGCGGTCGCCTTCGCTCAGCTCGATAACACCGTCGATGACTTCGTAAAGTAGTTGCCCGGCCATCGCCACAGCTATCACCACACCCAGCGGCGGCACCGCCATGGCCACCAGGTTCAGGCCGAACAGGCCGATACTCAGGTAATGCGCAGCGCGCAGTGAACGCGAGGCCTCATCGACATCGGAGGTGCTCACCGCACGATGCGGGGCGTTCTCGAACAGCCGCGTACGCAGGCTGCCCAGGCGATAGGTCCACAGGTCTGCAACTTGCCATAGGTCCGTCAGGGGGTGGGCGCGAATGTTGAATTCAGGGGCAGCGGCATGTACGCGCACGTAGGGCTGGGGTTCGCCCAGTGTCGAAGGCGTGGCAAAGGACGGAGAAGTCAGCAAGCGCCCCCACTCCGATCGCAAGGCCTGTGCACCAAACGGCTGGGGAGGTGCGTCCAGCACCAGTTCGGTTAGTCGTTTGTAGTAGTAGGCGCGGTCTTTGTCGGCAACGAACCGGGCAAAAAAATGCTGGTTCGGCGTAGCCTTCCAGCCTTGGGAGCGGTCAGCTTGCTGGGTGGTTTTCGCGCTCAGGCGCTCGGTCAAATCATTGCGAAAGTCATTGAAGCTTTCATAACGCTTGATGGGATGGTCGGGGTCATCGGGAATATAGACGATGACCCAGCAGGTGTAGCCAGGCTTGGCGCAAGTGTCGATGACTAGGCAATCGTGCACATGCAGGTTCATCAGGCTCAGGCTGCGATACCCGATGGGCTTGCCGTCGCTGAGGATGTGTTTTTCCCCGGCCGCCACGCGCATCAGCAGCGCGTGGTCGCTGTCGCCAATGTCGCCTTTGAGCAATGCCAGGTACGCCGCCGCCTTGAAGGCGGCTTTCTGATGCCGGACATAACGTTCGCGCAGTTCGGCTTGGGATTTGGCGTCGTCAGGTTTCAATTGCACCCGCAGGTGAGCCTGGTACTGCTTGCCCAGGTCCAGCTCTCGGCACAGCTGGGTGAACGCATGAATCTTCAGGGTCGTGGTGTGGCGCTCGAAATGATCGCGCACGTCCGGTTGGGTAATGAAACCTGAGGCGCTGTTGAAATAGCCCTCTCGAGTCTCCCGTTGCTCAAAGTTGCCGAGGGCAGCGTGCAGCAGGGAGAACGTTTTGACCCTGAAGCCACCGGTCTTCACGCCAAAGGCATCTTCGACCGGTACATACAGGCGCAACCAGGTTTGATTGACGTCCAGCTCGTGGCCGATAGCCTTTAGCTCGGCTTCCAGCAAGGGTTGGGCAAACGCTTGCTCCGAGCGTATGGGACTGAAGGTTTTCTCCAGTTCGTTGAGCGACTCGCAACGGGCGTCCAGCAACACTTTGAGCTGATCTTTGCGTGCCTGGGAAGCGGCGTCATACCAGCGGGGAATAGCCGGCGGCGTGTCCTTGAGGGCCTTGCGACGGGAGGGCGAACTGTTGACCAGGCAAGTGGGGATCGCCTGCTTGATCAGTTCGTAATGCTGGCCCTGCTCACCAGGAGGCGGGGTGGCGGGGTCGATGACCTGAAAGTCCGGCATGGGATGACAACCTTTTCTTGGAAGAGGTTGTCATCCTAGGCACGCCGTTTTTGCGGCTGGCGCTAACTAAATCAATGATCTGTTCAGAACTGCTCGCGCGGATTGAACGCAGCCTTTTGCGCCAGGGCCTCCCACAACGCCTTGACCTCATCATCCGCCGCCTTGGGCATGACAGCCTTGAGCTGGATGAACAGATAACCGCGCTGCCCGGCCTTGTTCAGCAAGCCATGGCCCTTGGCGCGCATGCGCTGGCCGTTCTGGCTGCCGGCGGGCACCTTGAGATTAATCTTGCCGGTCAGCGTGGGCACCGCGACTTCCGTACCCAGCGCCAACTCCCACGGCGCCAGCGGCAGGTTGATGATCAGGTTTTCACCATCCACCTCGAACTTGGCGTGTGGTGCAAACTTGATGATCAGGTACAAGTCGCCATTGGACCCACCACCAATGCCAGGCGCACCCTGGGCCTTGAGGCGAATGCGCTCGCCATCGGCCACACCGGCCGGGATCTTCACGTTCAGGCTCTTGACGGTATTGCTGACGTGCCGGCCGGAGGCATCGTACTGGGGCACCTGGAAGCTGATCTGCTTGGACTCGGTCGACAGGGTTTCTTCCAGCGACACCGTCAACTGCATCTCCACATCCTGGCCCTTGCGCCCGGCGGGACGGCGCTGGCCGCCACCGAAAGCGTCACCGCGCGAGCCGAAGATCGAACTGAAGAAATCCGAGAAGTCGCCCGCGTCCTGGCCACCGCCAAAGCCGCCACGGCTCTGCCAGCCCGGCGGCCCCTGGAACGGCTGGCCATGCTGGCCGTATTTACGCAGCTCGTCGTACTCGGCGCGCTTGTCAGCACTTTTCAGTGCCTCATAGGCTTCGGACGCGTCCTTGAACTTGGCTTCGGCATCCTTTTCCTTGCTCACGTCCGGGTGATATTTACGCGCCAGCTTGCGATAAGCCGACTTAATCTCCTTGTCGTCAGCCGTTGGCTCGACACCGAGAATCTTGTAGTAGTCTTTGAAATCCATGGGGGCATCACCATCCGTTATCGATATCGCGCAGCCCGCCACACGGCACGCCATGGCTGGCAGCCTGGGAATTGATGTCAGGGCGCGTCATAAGTTAAATGGCGATACACGGCATCAATGCAATGGCTGTGTACCGCCTGGATATGCCCACAAGATTGGGGCAAAACATGGACTTTCAAGATAGGACGCGTCTATTTACGACGACAGACGCGTTACCCGCAACGCAAGAATCAGGCAAATCGGCCTCTTATCATGTCTTCGGTGTACTGGTAGTCCAAACGCAACTCGGTGCCAGCGGCGATATCTTCGGTAGCGAAAATGGCATTGAGTAAAAATGGCTTGCGCTTGATCTGCGCGTCAGGCCCCACGCCCAGCCACATGTCGGCCTCGACGTCGAAAGCCACGGTCTCAACGTTGTAGCCTCCCAACGCCTGGCGCAGGGGTGTGCCGTTGGCGTCGTACTCAAAGTGGGTGTTGATTCGCGACAGGATGTTGTCACCCGACAAGTGAATCGGTTCTTCCACCAGCGTGTTCCCGTGGGCAACCCTCTGGCTGCCCACCTTCATGGTATAGGTCTGTTCGCCAGGCCCGAAGATACCGAACGGCAGCACGGTACCGCCGTACACACCGACGATTTCGCCTTTGGCGATTCGGCGGTTGGCCACCACCATCGACTGGCCGATCAACGCTTTCTCGCCCGGCACTTTCACGTCTTGTTCGGTGAACGTGCGCAGTTGCAGTTGCGCTTCATAGCGCGCGCCGACCTGTTCATATCCCTCGAACTGGATGTAAGGCTTGATCTGCGCCGAGGTGTAGTGGGCGCCCGAGTCCTGGGTCACCTGCTTCTCCAGAGACCTGATTCGAATAGGCCGTCCCTGATAATCCCTCAGCGGATACTTGCCGTTGTTGGCACGGACGTAGCTGCCGGCCGGATTGGGATTGGCCGTGAAATGGATTTCACGGCGCATATAGCTGAGTTCGCCCGCCGTGTATGGCCGCACCGGCATGGACTCCGAGGCCTCCACAAATTCATCGTCCGAACCTTGCGGTACCATCCCGCCCCTCAGGCCCCGGCGCTTCCAGACCCCGGTGATATCAGGCTTGGCAATCACACCGCTGCTGGTCAACAGCAACGGATTGTCCACCGCCTGTACCCACAGCACGTAGTACTCACCGTCGCCCGCGTCGGGCATGCTCGCGACAAAATATTGCTTGCCATTGAATTCAATGGCTTGCGCCTGGGAAAGTTGCAGGTTCACGGAGGTGCTTTCCACCAGCGCCTCAAGCGTTGCCGTGGGTACCAACGCCTGCGCCACTTCATCGCGGGTCAAGGTTTCAATCAACTGCGCTTCTTCAATCGCAAACTGTGCCTGCAACTCCTCGGCCTTGGCATCGTAGGCTGCGCGCGATAACGTCCCAGCCTCGAAATCACGCCGCAAAGTATCCATTTTTTGGTGATGGGGCTCGTTCTGTACTTCAAACCGTGCGCGGTATTTGTTCGCCACATAATCTTTCCAGAAGTCCCTTGAAAGCACGGCCTGAAACTCCTGTGCGGAGTTATCCAGGCTGATGACTCGCTGATAGGCATCATTAAGCATCTCCAAGGAGACATTACCCAGACGGGCGAACCGTGGCTGTTGCGGCTGGCCCGGCAACTCAAGGCGATCCTTCAGGCCATGACGATACGCCAGCCGAATCTCCACCTCTTCCAAGCGGCTGAACTCCACCTCGCGCTGAGCGGAGGTCAAGTCGTCGCGCTTGCGGATCGCAGTTCTACGCTGATCGATATCTTGCAGTGCGATCTTCTCCAGCTCCTCCAGGCGCAACAGCCCCCTGGACAGTTTCAGCAGCGCCGCTCCCTGGGACGCGTCCAGTGCGAGGGTCCTGGCGTTGTGGGTCATCAGCAGGATCTCAAGGTTGCTGAAGGTCAGGGCCGCGCGATCACAACAGGCCGCCCGGCCCGCCCATTCAAACATTTCCTTGCGCAACTGCTCGGACTCGGCGCTGTTTTGCGTGATGCTATCGATCACGTCCCACACGCGCCGCTGCAAGTCTGCATGGCCTGCTGGTGCGACTTCCAGGTCACGCAGCACTTCGAAGAAACCTTGCGCACCGGGCAGGGCCTGCAGGGCGGACCATTGAAGTCTGCGCTGCGCAACCTGTTGCGTGGAGAACCCGGTGGACCAGCGCCGGAACGGAGCATCAGTGGCAGCCAACACCACAGGACGATCAGCCACCCGCATGACGCTGGCGACCAGCCTGTTAGTGGCTCGTTCTCCCGCACTTAGCCGGTTGCCGTAAGCGACTATGCGTTGTCGCGTCTCGACCGACAACGGGTTCAAATCCAGATCGGTCACACGGGTGACGCGCAGGGTCTGTGCCAGTTGCTCGTCCGGCGGGGCTATCAGCGAATCGGGCAATGTGGAAATATTGTTAGCTCTGAGGTACACCGCATCCAGGCTTGGTTGGCCACCCAAGCCCGTCGGCCAGCTATCAATGCCGGTTGCCCCCATGCCCAATGAACGCAGATCCGACATTTGACTGAAATCCGGCGTGATACCCAGTGGGTTTGAATTGAGCAGCAACGCCCTGAGCGTGGTGCGTGACGACAGCATCGCTGCAGAATCGGGGGTCAGGCGTATCCGGTTGTTTTGCAGGGACAGCCGGGTCAAGCCCTGCATCTGCCCCAGCGCCGGTGGCAATTCGCGCAACCGGTTACTCGACAGGTCCAGCCAGCGCACGCCTCGAAAGCCAGAGAGAAAACCTTCAGGCGACGTATTGAGGTTCATGTTGCTCAATTTGAGTGAACCGACATGGCTGAAATCCGCATCCAGATCAGGCAGGCTCGGCAGGTTCAGGCCACTGAGGTCCAGCTCCAGACCGAAGGGGTCACCCGCGTGGGTGAGTTGCTGCGGGGTTTCCCTGCGCCAGCAACTCAAGATACGTTGCTGGGCCGTTGCGCGATCACTCAGTGCCGCCACCTCGGTGGAACGTTGCCCAACCCGCACATAGCGCTGGCGCTCACCGCCGCCGGAGAACCGCCAGCCCTCCAACTGACGCAGCAGCGTGTCAAATGCCTGCTCACGCGACGCCAGCTCTGCCTCGGCGGCCTCGCCCAACGCCCAAATCATCCCCCTGGAAAACTGCACGCTGTTGTTCGGGTATAGTTTCTGCATGACCCGAAGCCTTGGATTCGCGCTGTCGAAGGCGTCCTCAAGGGCGCCTCGCAGGAGCCGCGGATGGTTCTGCGTCAGGTTCTTCCAATACTGGTCGAACTTCTGCCAATAGTCGGCCGCAAAGGGGTTGCCATGCACGATGGTGACGTTATTCGTGCGCACGACCGCTTCGAGCTGATCCGCCGGCGGCGTCAAGTGTTGCGCAGGGACCTCCTGCAGTCGGTTATTCGACAGGTCGACACGCTTCAATCCGGTCAGGCTGGTTAATCCAGAAGGCCACCGGTCAATCTGCGTACCGCGCAAGTTCAACTCCGTGAGGTTTGGCATACCACTGAAGTCGGGCAATGTACCTAACGGGTTATGCATCAGGTCCAGGTTTTCAAGCGCGCTGAGCCGGCTTAACAAGTGCGCACTGTGCGGTGTCAATCGAAGCCCGCTGAAGGTGATGCTCAACGAAGTCAGATTTTTCATTTCCCCGATCACAGGCGGAAATTCGGCAACGTCGCCATTGAAGATCTTCAAACCCTCCAGATGCCTGAAGTTGTCGAGAAACTTGCCCGCGTTGCTCGACCAACTGATGTCGGACAGCTCAAGGTGTTGCACATGACTGAAATCTGCACTCACTGGCGGCAAATCAAACCGTTCCCCCCTGCCGTAATGCAGCTTCAGTGACGCCCCGGTTTCCCGCCGCCAGCAACGCACGACTTGATTGACCAGCTCTGTCTGAACGCTGTAGGCATTCATGGCTTGCGGCCCTTGGGCGCGCCACCACACCTTCAAGGTTTTTTTCAGTGCCCGAAACTCTTCCTCCCGCCGCGCTAGTCCCCCAGTCACGTCATCACCCAAGGATTGGATAAACGCGGTGATTTGCTCCTCGTTGAAGCTGGGAAACAACTGCCGTACACGCCCTCTGTCCGTGCGCAACGCGTTGCCAATTTTCCTGAACAGACGAAACCCCGGCCCGCCACCCAACAGACGAACCATCGGGTCATACTCCGGTTTGCGCAGTGGGTTGGCCTCCAGCACCGTAAGCAGCTCCGTGCGTGGTAAAGGGCTGCGCTGAATCGCCTGCTTGAGCTCAGCGGCGCTGCCCAGGCCCAGGCGCTGACGCTCGTCGAGCGCCAGTTGCTCCCAGATGGCACTATAGAAATCGCCGGGCATGGAAGCCTGGAATTCGCCGCTCTCCAGCAGCACCAAGGTTCGCTTGTGCGGGAAATCGGGTGAGCCGATGGCATCGAGCACCGTGCCCTCAGGGGAATACTGGCGTAACTCCAGCCGCGAACCTCGGTGCCATCCTGGCAACGTTTCCAGGGTGCGCACGGCCAAGCGATGGCTGTCGAGTCCGGTCTGAGTGTCAAGGTGCAGGCCCTCGTAGGCACGCGCCACACGGGTTTGCTGGGCACACCATTTCGCTTGCTCGGCCAATCGCTCAGGCAAGCGACCGCTGCTGCGCAAGGCCTCCAGTTCGTTTGCCGCAGCCCCTTGCAACAGCCGCTCGGCCGCCAGGGTCGGCAAGGACGGGAATGCGTCCAGCACACGTTGTACATCCGCATCGGGCGCGGGGTTCAGCGCTCGGTAGCGTTCTTCCAGCAACGGCCCCTTGAGACTCTGCACGGCATCGCCGAGGTACTGGCGCAGTTGGCCGCAGCGAACGTCCAGGGATTGATCGGGGCTACCCGGGAACTCCTTGAGCTGCGGGTCGACACCCTGCAAGGTGTACAGCAACTCCCTGAGCAAGCGGCCCTGAGCCACGGTGCTTTCGGTCAGCACTATCACACGCTTGCGCACTGAAGTTGGCGCATCGGCGGTTTCCCACAGCACATCGCCGGTGGGGCCAATGACTTTAAGCGGTACGTTATCGGGCAGCAAACCGCGGCGCTGGAGCATGTCAAATTGCAGCACAGGATCGGCTTTCTGGTACACCAGCGGGTCGCTGCTTTTGATTTGCTCGACAAAGGTGCTGAGCTGCCGGTGCAGTTCGAGGCGCTTGAGGGTGTCGTCCAGCAAGAGCGGCAGCGGCTCATGATCGACCATGGTCTGGCGCAACGCATCGGTCTCGACGCCGCTGATACGTAGCGGTTCGGACTGTCCGACGAGGCCCAGGCGCTTGTGCAGCGTGGGCTCGTCCCACGTCAGCGGTTGCTCCAGTTCATGGCTCCAGACCCCGTTATGGTTGTGCTCCAGTTCCGGCGCATAGGCATTGGGACGGCTCGGATGCTGGATGCGGTATTGACCTGTGTGTGGGTCTTGCTTGACCTGATAATGGGAGTCGTCGAACGGCACCAACTGTTGGCCTTCGTGCTCGTACAGGCCCAACGCATCGGGCTTGGCCTCGGGCAAAGGTTTGAGGGGCGATGCATAGGGCGCAAGATCAGGGTTCCACAGCACCTGCTTGCCTGTTGGCAGCGTCACCGGTTTGAGATGATCCACCGCACTCTGCCATTTGACGGCAGGCAACACCTTGGAACCGGCGGCGATGAAGGCAACGTTCAGCGCCACGGAAGCGAAATGCGCCCACATCTGGCGCGGCTCGCCCTGTTCGTAGGCCTCAATGCCCTCGAACACTTCGTAGCACATTTGCGAAGCACCCACCGCGAGCATGATCGCCCCCAGCCCCGGCACTACAAAAGCGGCCAGGTTGAACACGCTGACAGCCGCGTCGAAAAAGCTCTCCAAACGTTCGAGCCGAGCCTTGCGGTCTTCATCTTCAGTGGGCACGGCCACGGCACGTGCATCACTCAAAATCTTGCTGATATGTGCTTGGCGACTGCGCTGCCACAGGTCACCGGCAACGACCCAGTCTTGCATCGGCAACCGCGCTAACGGTGTGCGCAGCGGATAGTCTGCCCCGCCATTTCCGTTGTTGGCAGGCTGGTACAACCGATTGAACCGGGCGAAAAAACCGCCTTGGTCGCGCACCGGCACAAAGCGGCTGAAAAAGCGTCGATACGATGCGCTGTGCAGGCGTGTGCGCAAGTCAGCCATGAACTCGCTACTTGACGCATATTCCTTGACGGGCTGCTGGGGGTCACCGGGGATGTACACCACCAGCGGCTCGGAGCGGCTCGTATTTTGACGATCGGGCCCGATCAAAAGCGGCCCTACCAACACGCTATCGAATACTTTAAGTGCGGCATAAGTCACCGGTTTCCCACCAAGCCTGGGGATATCAGAACCGGTCACCACCTGCTTGAGCATTCGATAGGCATCGGCACTCAGCGCTCCGTTCAACTGCAGCCTGGCAATCTCGATGCACACTGCAAGCTGCTGGCGCTGGTGTTCTTCCAGTAGCTGCTGCAGTGCCTGGCGCTCGCTGGCGTCTGCAGGTTCAACCACCGCCTTGATATGCGCCTGGTAAAGCGCGCCCAAGTCCAGAGTGCGGCAGAGCTTGGCGAACGCGGGGGGGGCGATTGCTACAGCTTGGGCATTGACCGCGGCGAAGGTCGCAATGATGTTGGGGTTTTGCGGGTTGAAGGTGGTGATCAGTTGGCAATCGGTGCACGCGCAGGGCTGTTCTTCATCGGCCTCGAAATTGGCCAGGGCGGCTTCCAGCAATGAAATGCCGCGGTATGTGTAGGTCAGCGATGCGTCATTTTGTTGTTCGAAAACAAAGGCACCGTAGAAGTCATCGCGAGCGCCTTTGGAGCCATACTTGCGCACGAAGAACACATTGCGTACATCCAGCTCCAGATTGAACTCGTTTTTGATCGCATCTTTCAGCGGTTGCTCGGCGAATGTCAGGACGTCTTCAATCTGGCCCAGGTGCGCCTCAATCGAATTAAGCGTTTCACGAAAGCGTGAATACTGCGCCGCCAGGGTGGTTTTGTCCGTGTGGGTGGCGGCCAGGTACCAGGCAGGAATATCCATCTCGTGCTTGCCCAGTTCTTCCTGGCGTTGCGGCGTACCTTCCTTGAACCAGTTCGGCACGCGTTGTTTGAGAAAGTCGTAATGCACGCCGCGCAGGTCGGCATTGAAGGTTGCATCAGGCATAGCAGTTCGTCCGTGAGGGCAGTAAAACCGCAGCCTAACCAAGCCCCCGCCGGTTCAAGACGTAGCTATGTAGCGCGATTACGCACTGATTTACGGATCACCGGTCTACGCATCCGCTCGCGAGTGACATACACTGCGCGGCCGTTTTTTGACCGGAACCTGTTAGACATGAAAAACGAATCTCCAGCCCGTGCCTGCGGCATTGACTTCGGCACGTCCAACTCCACCGTCGGCTGGATCCGCCCCGGCGAGGAGACGCTGATCGCGCTGGAGGACGGAAAAATCACCCTGCCGTCAGTGGTCTTCTTCAACTTCGAGGAGCGCCGCCCGGTGTACGGTCGCCTGGCGCTGCACGAATACCTGGAGAACTACGAAGGCCGCCTGATGCGCTCGCTCAAGAGCCTGCTGGGTTCCAAGCTGATCAAACACGACACCAGCGTGCTCGGCACTGCCATGCCCTTCACCGACCTGCTGGCACTGTTTATCGGCCAGCTCAAGAGCCGCGCCGAAGCCAACGCCGGTCGTGAATTCGAAGAAGTGGTACTGGGCCGCCCGGTATTCTTCGTCGATGACGACCCGATGGCCGACCAGGAAGCGGAAAACACCCTGGTGGATGTGGCGCGCAAGATCGGCTTCAAGGACATCTCGTTCCAGTACGAACCGATTGCAGCGGCGTTCGACTACGAGTCCACCATCGAGAAAGAAGAGCTGGTGTTGATCGTCGATATCGGCGGTGGTACCTCCGACTTCTCCCTGGTGCGCCTGTCGCCGGATCGTCGTCACAACGACAACCGCCAGAGCGACATCCTCGCCACCGGCGGCGTGCACATCGGCGGCACCGACTTCGACAAACAACTCTCGCTGGCTGGCATGATGCCGCTGTTCGGCTACGGCAGCCGCATGAAGAGCGGCGCCTACATGCCCACCAGCCACCACATGAACCTGGCGACCTGGCACACCATCAACTCGGTGTACTCGCAAAAATCCCAGCTGGCCCTGGGCAGCATGCGCTACGACATCGAAGACACCGGCGGCATCGACCGCCTGTTCAAGCTGATCGAACAGCGTGCTGGGCACTGGCTTGCCATGGAAGTGGAAGAAACCAAGATCCAGCTCACCCATCAAGACCGCCGCCACGTGCCGCTGGACCGCATCGAAGCGGGCCTGAGCGTAGACCTGAGCCGGGCGCTGTTCGAATCGTCCATCGACAACCTGCTCGAACGCGTGCGCGGCAGTGTCACGCAGTTGCTCAATGACGCCTCGGTGAGCGTGGCCCAGGTGGATACGGTGTTCTTTACCGGTGGTTCCAGCGGCATTCCGGCACTGCGCCACAGCATCTCGGCAATGCTGCCGAATGCGCGGCATGTGGAAGGTAATATCTTCGGCAGCATTGGCAGTGGTTTGGCGATTGAGGCGAGCAAGCGTTACGGCAGCTGAGTTTTAGCTGAAACCGTGGCGCGCCCTTCGCGAGCAAGCCCACATAGTTGGATCGTTGGGGTTTCAGGTAGATAGGCTTCGGCTGGCAGGCCGTCATCGCAGGCAAGCCAGCTCCCACAGGTGATCGCATTTCAATGTGGGAGCGGGCTTGCTCGCGATGGCGTCAGCCCAGGCGGCACAAGGCTTAAACCATCCCACCCAGCTTCAGCTCGCTTTTCAGATAGGCATAGTAAATCGGCCCCGCCACCACCCCCGGCAGGCCGAACGCTGCCTCAAACACCAGCATCGCCAACAGCAATTCCCATGACTTGGCACTGATCTGCCCGCCGACGATTCGCGCGTTGAGGAAGTACTCGATCTTGTGGATCACGATCAAATACCCCAGCGCCGCCACCGCCACCCAGATCGACAGCGACAGCGCCACGATGGTAATCAGGGTGTTGGAGATCAGGTTGCCGATCACGGGCAGCAGACCGAGCAGGAAGGTCAGCACGATCAGGGTCTTGGTCAACGGCAGGTGAATGCCACACAACGGCAGCACCACTGCCAGGAACACCGCGGTGAAGGCGGTGTTGAGCGCGGCGATCTTGATCTGGGCGAAGACGATGTTGCGAAACGCCTGGACCAACAGGTGCAGGCGGTCGAACAGCGCGGCGGCCAGGGGTTTGCGCTTGGTCAAGTCGGGCACGCGCTGCAAGGCGATGATCGCACCCAGCACCATGCCGATCAGCAAGGTGACGAACATGTGGGCGGCGTCTTTGCCAACCAGTTGCAGTTCGCTCAGGTGCTTGCTTAGCCAATCACCGATGGCCACGCGAAACTCCGCGGCGCTGGCGGGCAAATAGGCGTCGATGGACGGCGGCAATTGCCCGCGCGCGCGGTCGACCACGCCCATGAATTTGTCCAGGGAAGCCCCGGGGTTTTCCGCTTCGTGGAGCAAGAAGCTGATGGCGCCGGCGAAGATCAAGGCCAACACGCTGACGATCAAGGTGCCCAGCAAGGCCACCGCCAGCCAGCGCGCGCGCCGGCCTTCGATCAGGCGTTGCAGTTGAGGGGTGAGCATGTTGACCAGTTCATAGACCAACAGGCCGGCCAGCAGGCTGGGCAGCAATTTCAGCGGCAGTACCAGCAGCAACCCGCCGAAAATGATGATGTAGCTGGACAGCAACAACACATGACGCTGAGAAAACGTTGGCATACAGCCTCAAAACAAACGGCGTTGAAGGATGGGCAGTCTGCCAGCCTTGGAAGAATCAAGCGAGAGCGGGTGTTGTGAATACGATCAAGTGTGGGAGCTGGCTTGCCTGCGATGCGGGCACCTCGGTGTATCCGTCATACCGAGGCGACGCAATCGCAGGCAAGCCAGCTCCCACAGGGGTTCTGCAGCATTCGTGAGCTCGCGATCAGCCCTTGAGGCAGGTGCTCATGAATGTCTTGCGCGCATCACCGGTCAACGCCTTGGTTTTCGCCGACGCATTGCAGTCTTTCATCTTCTGCTGCTGCGGGGTCAGGGTCTTGGCGTCGTTGGCGGCAGGTGCCGACAGGCAGGTCTTCATGAAGGCCTTACGGTCATCGCCCTTGAGCGTCTTGGTGGTGGCCTCGGCATTGCAGGTGGTCATTTTGTTTTGCTGGGCAGTGGCGGCAAAACCCTGGGCACACATCAGCAGGCCCATCATCAACAACGGAATACGCAGCATCTTCATGGAGTTTTCTCCCTGTTACCGTGCCGACGGGCACGGCCTACAGCGCAGTGTAGTCAAAACCTGTTACAACTTCACCGGCCACGAATATTCGCCCGCCGGTATTGCTCCGGCGTACAGCCGGCGTGGCGTTGGAACATGGCGATAAACGCCGAGGCGGTGCTGTAGCCCAGATCAAACGCCACGTGTTGCACACTGCGGTCGCTGTCCAGCGCTTCGATGGCCGCCAGGTAGCGCAAGCGCTGGCGCCATTCGCCGAAGCTCATGCCCAGCTCGCGCACAAACTGGCGCGCCAGGGTGCGCTCGCTCACATGCACCTGCTCGGCCCATTGCGCCAGAGGGCGGTTGTCTCCCGGTTCTGCCTGCATGCCCTCCAAGACCCCAAGCAATCCCGGGTGGCGGGCGTAGGGCAGGAAGCAGTCGTGGACCGGCGCCTGCCTGAGCTGGTCCACCAGCACCTGGGCCAGGCGGATATCGGCATCGGTGCGCGGTGCATTGACATCGCGCAGGGCGAAATCCTTGAGGATCGCCTTGAGAATGTCGCTGATCGCCAGGGTGCAAGGCTGCTGCGGCAACTGCTCGCACAGCTGCGGCGCCAGCCCTACGGAGTGGTAGACAATCGCCTCGGCATTGTAGGAGCTGTGCTCGGTAAGCGGCGGCACCCACACGGCGTATTGCGGTGGCGACATGAAGCGATTGCCCGCCACTTCCATGCGCATCACGCCGCTGGCCGAGTAATCCAGCGAGCCCCATGTGTGCTGGTGGGGGGTGCATTCGGTGTCCGGGGCAAAATCGGAATACCGAAAGTACACCGGGCTTGGCAGGCGGGCGAAATCGGGCAGGCGTACGGTGTGTCGGGACATATTGTCTGGATTCAACGCTCAGTTGTCTGGATCGCAGTATAGGCTTCGATCCAGACAGAGGATAATCCTGCCTCGTCAACACACTGGGTTTCTTTTCAATGCAATACGCGTATCCGCTGCTGGCTATCTTTATCTGGGCCGGCAACACCGTGGTCAACAAATTGGCCGTGGGCTCGATCTTCCCGGCTGAAATCGGCTTTTACCGCTGGCTGTTCGCTGCGTTGCTGTTCACGCCGTTCATGCTCAAACCGGTGGTCGCCCACTGGCCGCAGATCCGTCCCAACCTGGGCAAGATCTTTATCCTCGGCGTGCTCGGCATGGCGGTGTATCAAAGCCTGGCCTATTACGCCGCGACGCTGACCAGCGCCACCAATATGGGCATCATCCTGTCTCTGATGCCGTTGATGGCGCTGACCGCCGCGATCATCAGCCTTGGCCAACGCCTGACCTTCGGTGCGCTGACCGGCGCGGTGCTGTCGTTCGCAGGCGTGGTCGTGGTGGTGTCGGCCGGCAGCCTGGGCGCGTTGCTGCAACATGGGGTCAACCTGGGCGACGGCATGATGCTGGTGGCAACATTGGCTTATGCGGTCTACAGCACCCTGCTGAAAAAATGGCAGCTGCGCCTGCCGCCGTTGGTGCTGCTGTATTTGCAGGTGCTGGTCGCGGTGATGGTGCTGCTGCCGCTGTATCTGTTCTCGGCCAAGGCCGGTTTGGGCTGGGCGAATATTCCGCTGGTGCTATATGCCTGCCTGCTGGCTTCGATGCTGGCACCGCTGGCGTGGATGCACTCGGTCAAGACCCTGGGGCCCAGCCGTACCACGTTGTTCTTCAACCTGCTGCCGCTGATTACCGCGCTGATTGCGGCGGTGGTGCTGAAGGAAGAGTTGGCGCGGTATCACCTGGTGGGTGGCTTGCTGACCCTGGGTGGAGTGATCCTGTCGGAGCGCTGGACCACACCGGTCAGACGCCCTCAGGACACATCCTGTTAAATCCGATAAAACTTTTCGCCTGGCCCGGGACTCACAACCAATAGCGATCACGCCGGCAGAGCGTGGCGTACAACCGGATTAGCCCCAGGAGATTGAAATGACTCAAGCACAACTGACTGACGTTGCGACCCTGCGCAGCCGCGCCCGCCAGAACGTCGAAAACGGTGCCGTGACCGAAGGCTACGACGCCGACCGTCAGGAAATCATCCGACTGCTCAACGAGTCGCTGGCCACTGAACTGGTCTGCGTGTTGCGCTACAAGCGTCACTACTTCATGGCCAACGGCCTCAAGGCCAGCGTGGCTGCCGATGAGTTCCTGGAACATGCGACCCAGGAAGCCGAGCACGCTGACAAACTGGCCGAGCGTATCGTGCAACTGGGCGGCGAGCCGGAGTTCAACCCCGACCTGCTGTCGAAAAACTCCCATGCGCAATACGTGGCGGGTAACACCTTGAAGGAAATGGTCTACGAAGACCTGGTGGCCGAGCGGATCGCAGTAGACAGCTACCGCGAGATCATCCAGTACATCGGTGACAAAGACCCGACTACCCGCCGCATCTTCGAAGACATCCTGGCTCAGGAAGAAGAACACGCGGACGATATGGCGGATATTCTGCAGGATCTGTAATAACTAACACCGCAACATCCCCCTGTGGGAGCGGGCTTGCTCGCGATAGCGTTGGATCAGTTGATAAATCATTGACTGATACCCCGCTATCGCGGGCAAGCCCGCTCCCACAATTACTTCACGGTCTTGGGCGCCTTGCCTTCCTTCATCTGTTGCAGCAACGGTGCGCACTCATTGGGCTCGCCACCGCTTGGGGCAACCAAGGCGAGCAAGCCGGCGGCCGGCCCGGCGATCACGCCCAGGGCGACCATGCCTGCACCACGTAGCGCCAACGGAATGGCTTTCACGCCAGCATTGGGCTTGATGAAAGGTCCATTGACGTAAAGCGGTGAACGCAGGGAGAACAGGCGAAAACCCTTGGATTCCGGCGTGATGGTCAGGTCCAGTTGCTCGGTGGCCATATTCGCGGTGCCGTCGATGTAGATGATCGCGTTCTCGGTATCGAACACAAACAACCGTGTGGTCGCCAGGCCCGTCTTGATGCCGAAGTCCGCCGCCGCGCAGTTGATCTTTACCTCTTCGTCGCCGAACAGGCGGCCGACCACGTAGTTGCCCACGTTGAGCCCGGCGATTTCCATCAGGCTTCGGCTGATGGCACCATCGTTGATGAGCATCTTCAGGTCACCGTTGGATGTGCCCAACAGTGCCGCCACCGAGTTACCGCGCCCGGTAATATCAGCATCGCCGTTGAGTTCACCGAAGCTGGTTTTCATCGGTTCGAAAGTCGGGAACAACTGCTTGAGCTTGAAGTTGCGCGCCGTCAGCTTGGCGCGGCCCTCCATCGGCGTAGTGCGGCCGTTCAAGCGAATCTGCGCATCGAGCTTCCCACCGGCCACGCCAAAGCGCAGGGGTTCAAGGCTCAGTTGGCCGTCGTTGAGCACCAGGTGGGTGTAGAGGTCGGTAAAGGGCAAGTCGGCACTGTGCACGATACGCTTGCCGGTGAACTCCACATCGGCATCCATATCGCGCCAACGCTCGGTGCGGAACTCCTCAACCGGCAGCACTTTGGTCGCCGGTTGCTTGCTTTCACCGCCACGGGCTTTTTGCTTGGCGTTGGAGTCCGCGCCAATCAAAGGCGCCAGGTCATCCATCAGCAGTTGGTTGGACACCAGCGCGCCACTGAGCTTGGGCCGTGGCTGGCTGGCAACATAGGCCAGGTCGCCGTGGATGTCGCTGTTGCCAATCTTGCCGTTGAAGTTCTCGTAGCGAAAGGAGGCGCCGCTGGCCTCATGCAGTTTGGCGATCAGGTGGCCGTCGGTGGAATAGGCCGGCGAATCCGGCAGGGTCACGCCGGTCAGCGGATACAGGTTGCCCAGACTGCTGCCTGAAAGCTTCAGGCGCAAGTCCAGGGCGCCGAGGTTCAGCGGGTCGGTCAGGGTGCCGGCCAGGGCGATGCTGGTGTCCGCGATCTTGACCTGGGCTTGCAGCGGGAACGGCTTGGCCGCGTCCTGCAAGGCCAGCAAGCCACCGATCTTGCCCGTGCCCGCGAGCTTCTGACCATGATATTGACCTTTGACCTTGAGGCCGAACGCGTAGTCCTGGGGCGCCGAGCCTTTTTCCAGGGCCTTCTTGGCATCGGCGTCGCCGACGATTTCACCGAAGGGGATCGGCTTGCCCAGCGGGTCGATGATCACATCCAGCTGGGTCTTGAGGCTTTGATCGTCAAGGGTCACATGGCCTTTGTCGAAGCCGATGGCGCCAATATCCACCACCCAGTTGGACGGTTCGGCGTTGGGGTCCTTGGGGTCGAACTTGAACGTCCAGTTGGCGCGGCCATCCGCCAGGCGCTGCAACTGGGCACTGGGTTCGGTGAGGTCGATGCGGGGGATCACCACACGCTGCACCAGCAAGGCCAGGGGCGAAATGCGCAGCTCAACCTTCTTGAGCGTGACCATCTGCGGTTGTTTCGACCAATCGGGGTTACCCAGGGTCAGGTCTTCGGCAATCACATGGGGCCACGGCACCCAGGCGCGCCAGCCGCCTTCATCGGGCTCACGCTGCCACACCACCGCGAGGTTGCCGTTAATGGCGAATGGACGATGCAGTTCTTCGGAGACTTTGGCATTGAGGGGCGGCTTGATGCGGTTCCAGTCGAAGAACACCAACACCAGTACCACGATGGCAATCAACAGAACGAAGCTGGCGCAGCTCCAAGCGAGAATTTTACGAGTGCGCGTCATTGCACAGGACTCCTGAATACGACTGGCTGGGCAACAGCCTTTTAAACAGCTTATAGGACTACGACTGGCAAAGTGCCTGGGGGTTTAACGCAACGGCGGATTTAGCCGAAAAAAGCGATTTTCCTGATCAACCAGACAATTTTCCCCACCGACGACGCACCATTGTTACCCAGGTTCGTGTCGAAAATACCCACATCGGTGCAAAGCCGCGGGCTTGAGAGGCTCGATCTAGAGCCTCCGGCGAGAACAATCAATTCTGTTGATTATTACCATTGTGTTTATGAACTTTTATATCGACTTATCAAGGGTAACATTAGCCCTGTACCCACTTTATCGCCCTCCCTAGGAGCAACCATCATGAAACGCCAATTACTCGCTACCGTTCTGTTATCTGTCCTGGCTTCCAGCGCCTTTGCCCTGCCAGCTGCCGAACAGGCCACCCCACAGAACAAAGCCCAAGCCGTGCAAACCAGCCAAACCGTGGCTCGCAGCGGTTCGCAAGAAGACGAAAACCGTGATTACGCCAAAGGCGCCGTAGCTGAAAATGGCTACAACCGTCTGCAAGAGAAAGGTTTGGTCGAAGGCGGTGCTGAACAAGCCAACAAACGTGCCTACACCGAAGGCGTTGCTGAAGGCGGTGCCGACCGTCTGCAAGAACTGCATCAAGCACAGAGCTAAGCCTGTGGTGGCCCAGAAAAAAGCCCGATCTGCCGATCGGGCTTTTGCTTTTATATAGACCGCGTCACGCCCCGCCCCTGCCAAGTTCGACGCCGGCAAAGCGCTTTTGCTAGAGTGCGTCGCTGTACTTGCCGACAAAGCTCATCCGCTCATGCTGCCCCGCGCCGAACAGAAGCAACAGACCCGCCTCGCCCTGATGGACGCAGCCCGCCATCTGATGGAGTGCGGCCGTGGGTTTGGCAGCCTGAGCCTGCGTGAAGTGGCCAAGACGGCGGGTATCGTGCCCACCGGTTTCTATCGCCATTTCGCCGATATGGACCAGTTGGGGCTGGTACTGGTCAGCGAGGTCGGCCAGACCTTTCGCGCCACGATCCGCCTGGTGCGCCACAACGAATTCGTGATGGGCGGCATCATTGATGCCTCGGTGCGCATCTTTCTCGATGTGGTTTCGGCTAACCGCTCTCAGTTCCTGTTCCTGGCTCGCGAACAGTACGGCGGCTGCCTGGCCGTGCGCCAAGCCATCGCCGCCCTGCGCGAAGACATCACCCGCGACCTGGCCGCCGACCTGACGCTGATGCCCAAACTCCAGCACTTGGATGCCGAAGGTTTGCATGTGATGGCCGACCTGATCGTCAAGAGCGTGTTCGCCACCCTGCCCGATATTATCGACCCACCGGCCCACGCCCTGCCGGCCCACCTTACGCCCCAAGCGAAAATCACCCAGCAACTGCGCTTTATCTTTATCGGCCTCAAGCATTGGCAAGGGCTGGGCAGCACCGAATAAAGCAATCAACCCGCCGTGTGGAACCGTTTGGCGCTGGTGTAGTGCTTGTTCCAGTAGCTATTGCTCAATGAATCGATACGAATGGTTTTGCCGGTGCGCGGCGAATGAATGAATTTGCCGTGGCCAATGTAAAGCCCGACATGGCTGACCTGGCCGCGCCCGTTGCCTTTGAAAAACACCGCATCCCCAGGCTTCAACGCATTGCGCTTGATGGTCGCCGCCGATGACCGGTGCATGGCCGTGGTGGTGCGCGGTATCTGGATATTGGCCTGGGTCTTGAACAGGTACACCAGGAAGCTGCTGCAATCGAAGCCCTGCTCCGCCGAGGTGCCGCCCCACTTGTAGGGTGTACCGAGCAACTCATGGGCGCGGTCGATCACGTCGTCGATGGAAGCCGGCTTGAGGCTTTGCAGCGACGAGCCGAAGCTGGCGCGGGGCTGAAAATTGGCCGATGCCGATGAAATAAAGAAGGTCAGGCTGACCAGGCATATACAGAAAATTGATCGAAGCATGATGAACGTCGCGGTGGTATTAAACAGGGCGCATAGCCTAAAGAACCCTCAGGTAATCTCATGAACTCCAAATCCTCATGATTCGTAGGACAAATCCTAAAAACTGCCTACAGAGAAAAAGATGAAAGAAATTTCATCAAGACAAGCGCCTCCATCAACGCAAAACGCCCTTCGCCGGTGCTATAAACCTCGCCACGCACCAAATTGATTCACACACTGAATTATCTGACGCCCTATTGAGCAGCATGCCTGCCTGACTACAGGGAATTCCTACTCAATCCCGTGATTGGCAAGCCCCTTGCTCTAGGTCTTTCATCGCTCACAGCTGGAAGCTCTCTGATGCTGGTGATACATCGCCGAATCGCCCCCCAAGCCCTCTGGGCCGCCGAGTTGCTGCTCAATTACGAAGCCCGCAGCAAAAGCCGCCTGCGCTGTTTCAGTGCCGACGGTGAAGACGTCGGCCTGTTTTTGGAGCGGGGCCAGCCGCCCTTGCATGATGGTGAATTCCTACAGGCAGAAGACGGACGCGTCGTACGGGTGTGCGCCCGCCCTGAACAACTGCTGCATGTCACCTGCCGCAACGCGTTCGAGTTGACTCGCGCCGCCTATCACCTAGGCAACCGCCATGTAGCCCTGCAAGTCGGTGACGGTTGGCTGCGCCTGCTCGATGACTACGTGCTCAAGGCCATGCTTGAACAGCTGGGTGCCGATGCACAGACCATCGAAGCGCCGTTTCAACCCGAGCACGGCGCCTATGGCGGCGGCCATCATCATTCGCGCCATGGGGATGAAGACTTCAACTACGCCCCCAAGCTGCATCAGTTCGGCGTACGTCTATGAACCCAGCCTGGGCGCTTCTACGCCTGGCCAGTCCGCAATTGCCGATTGGCGGCTACAGCTATTCCCAGGGCCTGGAAATGGCGGTGGACAACGGCCGCGTGCAGGATGCCGCGAGCGCCCGACGCTGGATCAGTGACCAGTTGCTGCTCAACCTGGCGCGTTTCGAAGCGCCGCTGTTGCTCGCCCATTGCCGCGCAGCCATCGAGCAGGACTGGGCGCAACTGGCGCAGTGGTGCGACGAGCACCGCGCCAGCCGTGAGACCCGGGAGCTGTATCAGGAAAGCCGCCAGATGGGCTACTCCCTGCAACAGTTGCTCAACGGCTTGCCGGAACTGGACGACAGCGCCCGTGACTTTCTCGCTCAACGCGACGAACCGCACCTGGCCCTTGGCTGGGCCTTGGCCGCGCGCGCCTGGCACATCAACGCCGACGACGCCCTCGCCGCCTGGCTGTGGAGCTGGCTGGAAAACCAATTGGCCGTGCTGATGAAAACCCTTCCACTGGGCCAGCAAGCCGCCCAGCGTCTAACCAGTGAACTGCTGCCGCTGCTGCAACAAGCCCAGCAGGATGCCGAGCGCATTAACCCTAACCATTTGGGCAGCGCTGCTTTTGGCCTGTCCCTGGCGTGCATGGCCCACGAGCGCCAGTACAGCCGCCTGTTCCGTTCCTGATTCTGGAGAAGCACATGAACACACAACCCCTGCGCGTCGGTATCGGCGGCCCGGTAGGCTCGGGCAAGACCGCCCTGACCCTGGCCCTGTGCCTGGCGCTGCGCGATCGCTACAACCTGGCGGTGGTGACCAACGACATCTATACCCGTGAAGATGCCGACTTCCTGGTGCGCAACCAGGCCCTGGCGCCGGAGCGCATCATCGGCGTGGAAACCGGCGGCTGCCCACACACGGCGATTCGCGAAGATGCCTCGATCAACCTGGAGGCCGTGGACCAACTCAACCGTCGTTTTCCGGGCCTGGACCTGATTCTGGTGGAGTCCGGCGGCGACAACCTGTCGGCCACCTTCAGCCCGGAACTGTCGGACCTGACCATCTATGTGATCGATGTGTCTGCGGGCGACAAGCTGCCGCGCAAGGGCGGGCCTGGCATTTGCAAATCCGACCTGCTGGTGATCAACAAAATCGACCTGGCCCCGCTGGTCGGCGCGTCGCTGGACCTGATGAACAGCGACACTCAACGCATGCGCAACGGCAAACCCTTTGTGTTCAGCAACCAGAAAACCGGGGTCGGCCTGGATGACATCGTCGCCTTCATCGAACGCCAGGGCCTGCTGACCGCCGCCTGATCAACCCATAAGGAACCTGTCCATGAGACTCAACAGACTTTTCGCCGCCGCCGCGCTGCTGCTCGCGCCTGCCCTGGCCTTCGCCCATCCGGGCCATGGCGACAATGGCCTGATGGCCGGTATCAGCCATCCCCTGGGCGGCCTCGATCACTTGCTGGCCATGCTTGCGGTAGGCCTCTGGGCGGCCCAACAAAAAGGCGCCGCGCGCTGGGCGCTGCCATGCACCTTTGTCGGCACCATGCTGATCGGCGGCGTGCTGGGTTTTGAAGGGCTGCAACTGCCGGCGCTGGAAAGCGGGATTGCTGCTTCGGTGCTGGCCTTGGGCCTGGCGGTAGCATTGGCGGTGCGGCCGCCGCTGTTCGTGGCCGTGGGCGCCACGGCGTTGTTTGCGCTGTTTCATGGCGTGGCCCATGGCCTGGAACTGCCGGATATGACCAGCCCTTGGGCGTATGCCGCTGGGTTTGTGGGGGCGACCGCGGCGTTGCATGCAGCCGGTTATGCAGTCGTGCGCTTTTTGCCAGCTGCTGCTGCACCCTTGGTGCGAGTGGCCGGGGCGGCTTCGGCGGCGACTGGGGTGTGGTTGCTGGCGGGCTGATTTGCGGCACTGCTGAGGGCCTCTCGTTCCCACGCTCCGCGTGGGAACGCAGCCGAAGACGCTCTGCGTCCCAAAGCATGACGCAGAGCGTCATAAAATGCATTCCCACGCAGAGCGTGGGAACGATCAGCCTGCTACCATGCGCGCCTACACCCCTGCCGTGACGACGCCAGCCAATGCCCATCGCTTCCCCCTCTTCCCTGACGCCTGTGCTCACGCACTTCCATGACCTGATCGTGCCTCTCTGGCAAGGCCCGGGCTGGAATGCCGACCTGGCACTGCCCTTTGAGGCCCTGGACGCCGACCACCAGCCACTGCCCCCCCAGCGCTATCGCGCCATGGCCTGCGCCCGGCAGCTGTACCTGTTCGCCAGCCTGATCGGCGAACCCGGCGCGGCTTTCGCCGAAGAACGTGCGGCAGCGCTGTTTCGCTCCCTGCAACGGCACTTTCATGATGCCGAACACGGTGGCTGGTTCTACAGCATCGACCCTGCCGGCCAACCGCTGGACAAGCGCAAAGACCTCTACACCCACGCCTTCATTATTTTTGCCTGCGCCCATTACTGGGCCAAGATGCGTGAGCCGTTGGTGGAATCGGTGCTCAACGCTGCCCTGGAAGTCGTCGCCCAACGTTTTGCCACCGGTGACGGCTTGTACGAGGCCGTACTGGAGCGCAACTGGGCCTCGCTCGACTCCGGCCCGTTGCAAAACCCGCTGATGCACCTGGCCGAAGGTTTCCTGGCCACCCTCGCGGTGCGTGAGGACGCCCAGGTACAAGCGGCCCTGCTGGCACTGGCGACGGCCATGCAGCAACGTTTCATCGACCGCGAGCACGGCGTGATGATGGAAAAACCTGTGGGCGCTGTGGATAACTGGTTTGAGCCGGGGCACCAGTTCGAATGGTTCTTTTTGCTCGAGTCTTCAGCTGTGCTACGCGGCACCGCACTGCATGGCTCGCTGACACGGGCATTTGCCTATGCCGAGCAAAAGGGTGTGGATAAGTTAAGCGGGGCGGTCAGCGGCATGCTCGCGCTGGATGGCACGGTGCGCGACGGTACCCAACGGATCTGGGCACAGGCGGAGTACCTGCGGGCGTTGACCTTGCGGCCAGGCAGCGAAGCGGTGCTGCAGCGTCAGTTGCAGGCGCTGCAACAGCGCTTTTTGCATGCCAAGGGTTGGCATGAATGCCTGGATGCCGAGGGTAAGGTGAGCCGACGGGATATGCCTTCGACTACGCCCTATCATTTGGCGACTTGCTATCAGGGCTTGGTCCAGCATCTGGGCTGACCTGCTGGGCCCCATCGCAGGCAAGCCAGCTCCCACAGTTGATAGTGTTCGCACATTTAAATGTGGGAGCTGGCTTGCCTGCGATAGCCTCACCTCGCTCTAACAGACTTTAGGCAATCCACTTGCGATCCCCGGTAAAACTGATCGTCAACCACCGCGCCGCATCCGCCGCCCCCAGCCCTGTGGATATCTCTTCCCGCAGCCCATCGAGAGTCGCGACGTTATCCACCGGGTAATTCGCTGGCAGCACCACATGAATTTCGATAAACCGCGCACGCCCGTGCTTCTGCACATAGGACACATAGTCGTCGAAACCATGCTTGGCCTGCGCGGCGTCCATCACTTCGCGGACCTTGTCGTCCAAGTGATCCGGCGCGATGCCCAACACTTCGCGCAGCGCTGGGCGCAGGATCTTGAATGCTGGCGCCAGCATGCTCAGGGCCAGCAGGATCAGAATCAACGGGTCCACGTAGACCGCCCACTCGCCATAGCCCTGGGACTTGAGCAACAGTGCGGCCAGGAAGCTGATCAGCAAGCCCACCGACAGCATCGCGTCCACCAGCCAACTGATGTTGTCGAACTGGATCAATGACGATTTGAGTGTGCGATTGCGGTAGCGCACATAGAAGAAGTAGGCGAACTCCACGACGGTAAACACCGCCGCATAAATGATCACCAGCCCTAACTCGATTTCGCGCCCGCCATTGATAATGCCGAACACGCCATTGAGGAACGCGTAGATGGCGATCAGCAGCAGGAAACTGCCTTCGATCAATAGCACCATTGGCTCCAGGTGCCAATAGCCGAACTGGAAACGCTCGTTGCTTTTCTTGGCGATCAGCTTGGCCGTGATCAGCATCAGCACCTTGATGGCGGTGGCGATCAGCGAGAAAAAACCGTCGAACAGAATGGATTGGGCGCCGGATATCACACCCGTGACAATCCCGGCGATCGCGACTGCGAACATCAGGATAGTCGATTGTTTGAGCAGTGCCTGCTCACCTCGGTTACTCACATTGCCTCCTGTCAAAACCTTTAAACCGCTGGGTGCGGTGGGGTTTTCAGGCGGGCAGTGTACCTTATGCCGCATTTTGGCCGATTTGCCGCCATCGCAGGCAAGCCCCCTCCCACATTTGGATGTGTGAATACCGTCAAATGTGGGAGCTGGCTTGCCTGCGATGGCAGCGACGCGGTCTTAGCCTTTGGCCCCACGCTCAATCGCAAACCCAGCCCAGGTCTGGCTCACCGGCATCAACTCCAGGCGGTTGATGTTCACGTGCGCCGGGGTGTTCATCACCCAGAAAATCGTATCGGCAATGTCCTGCGGCTGGATCGGCTCGGCACCTGCGTAGGTGGCGTCATAACGCGCCTGGTCACCGCCGAAGCGCACCAGGGAGAACTCGCTTTCACACAAGCCCGGCTCGATATTGGTCACGCGCACGCCGGTGCCTTGCAGGTCGCAGCGCAGGTTCAACGAAAACTGCTTCACGAACGCCTTGGAACCGCCATACACATGGCTGCCCGGGTACGGGTAGTTACCGGCGATGGAGCCCAGGTTGATGATCCCGGCCCCGCGGCCATGGGCAATCAGGCGCGGCAACAGCAGGTTGGTGGTGGTCAGCAGGCCCTTGATGTTGGTATCGACCATGGTTTCCCAATCGTCGAGGTCGCACTTGGGCGCAGGGTCGGTGCCCACGGCCAGGCCGGCGTTGTTGATCAGGCCGCGCAGCGTGGCGAACGACGGCGGCAGGTTGGCGATGGCCTCCTCCATGCCTTTGCGGTCGCGCACATCCACCACCAGGCCATGCACTTCGGTCTGCTTGGAAAGCTCTTGGACCAAGGCATTCAAGCGCTCGGCACGACGACCGGTGAGCACCAGTTTCCAGCCGGCCTCGGCAAAACGACGGGCACAGGCTTCGCCGAAACCTGAAGTAGCGCCAGTGATAAACAGCGTGTCGGACATGGTGTTCTCCTTGCGGGCATCGGGAAAAAAACAGCCAGCAGAATGCCCTTACGCCGCGTTTGCGGCAACCGCTGTGCACACACGCGCATGCTTGACTGATCACTTTTTAATCAAGCGACGCAAAGCCTTATAAACCGTAGCTTGCAGCCATATGCGCGCAGGTTATCCACAACTGCGCCCACAGTCTTTGGGGGCAAGTGCAAACGGCTCAAAGCCACTGTGTACAAGGGTTGCAGGCGGTTTTATAAAGTTTTTTGCTTGACCTGGGCAAGCGCCTATGTAGCCGGCGACAAATGCTGAAAAACACAACGATGGCTCCAGGCCAGTCATTGCGGCCCCTGCGCGCGTCTTTCCAGAGTTTAATCACAGACTTATCCACAGGCCGGAACGACTTATTTCGTTCATATACCTGTGTCTTTAAACAGGTTGACAAACCCTTGAGACGGTCGCGAAAAACACACTGATCGAAAAACAACCAACACGCTACAAGCCGCGTGGTTAAAGGCTTTCAGCCAGCTACTCCCACGTTACCCACAGCCGGTTCCACAGTGGATGGGGACAAGTCAAAACTGTGACAAAACAGGGATTTGCGGCGACTATATGTCGCGCTTTTGAGGTGGGCTGGATTTGTTTTCCACAATTTGGTTGAGCGCTTGTGGACATCGCAAAAACAAATGTGGGAACCGGCTTTGGGTGGGAGCTAACTTGCCTGCGATGCGGCCACCTCGGTATGTCAGCTAAACCGAGGTGATGCTGTCGCGGGCAAGCCCGGCTCCCACATAAGGCCCGGTTCCCACAGGGTTGATGCGCCTGGATCTTAGGTCAGTGGCCGCCCAGGTAGGCGTTGCGCACGTCCTCGTTCACCAGCAACTCCTTGCCGGTGCCGGTCAGGCGAATCTCACCATTGACCATCACATACGCTCGGTCCGACAGGCGCAGCGCATGGTTGGCGTTCTGCTCCACCAGGAAGATGGTCATACCGGTGGACGCCAGCTCGCGCAGGGTGGAAAAGATCTGCTTCACCACAATCGGCGCCAACCCCAGGCTTGGCTCATCGAGCAGCAACAGCTTGGGCCGGCTCATCAGCGCACGGGCGATGGCGAGCATTTGTTGCTCACCACCGGACATGGTCATCGTCCGCTGGTTGCGCCGCTCCTTGAGCCTGGGGAACAGCTCGAACATGCGTTGCATGTCCTCGCTGGCGAACTTGTCGCCAATGGGGATAGTGCCCATCAGCAGGTTTTCCTCGACGGTCATGTCGGGGAACACCCGCCGCCCTTCCGGCGACTGCGCAATGCCGTTGGAAGCGATGTAGTGGGACGATTTGTGGGTAATGTCGACGCCGTTGTAGAGGATCTGCCCCGACTCGGCCCGAGGCTGACCGAAGATCGACATCAGTAACGTGGACTTACCCGCGCCATTGGAGCCGATCAGGCTGACGGTTTCGCCTTCGTTGATGTGCAGCGAGACTTTTTTCAGGGCCTGGATCGGGCCGTAGAACACGTCCAGGTCCTTCATTTCGAGGATAGGTGCACTCATACCAACTCCTCTTCATCCGCGCCCAGGTAGGCGGCGATCACTTTCGGGTCGTTGCGGATCGCATCCGGGCCGCCTTCGGCGATCACGTTGCCGTGGTCCAGCACCACAATGTGGTCGGAAATACTCATCACCATGCCCATGTCGTGTTCGATCAGCACCACCGTAAGGTCGTGTTCGTCGCGCAGCAGGCGAATCATCGCGCTGAGGGCTTCGGTTTCCTGTGGATTGAGGCCCGCTGCCGGTTCGTCCAGGCAGATGATCTGCGGCCGCGTGCACATGGCGCGGGCGATTTCCAGGCGGCGCTGCTGGCCGTAGGAGAGCTCGCCGGCCAGACGGTTGGCGCAGTCCACCAGGTCGACCACTTCCAGCCAGTAGAATGCGCAGTCCAGCGCATCGCTTTCGGCCTTGCGGTAGCCTTTGGTATTGAGGATGCCGGCAAGCATGTTGCGGTTGACCCACATGTGCTGGGCCACCAGCAGGTTTTCCAGCACCGACATTTCCTTGAACAGGCGAATGTTCTGGAAAGTGCGCGCCAGGCCGGCACGGTTCACCAGATGGGTGCCGCCGAACATCTTGTAGTACACGCGGCTGAGGAAGCTTTTGGGCGAGACAAAGTCGGTGGCCTCAAAGCGCTCACCCAGCAATTGAATGACGTTGGTTTGCTTGCCCCGCACGTTGAGCTCGATCTTGCCGCCACTGGCTTTGTAAAAGCCGGTGAGGCAGTTGAACACCGTGGTCTTGCCGGCGCCGTTGGGGCCGATCAGGGCGAAGATCGAGTTGCGTTTGACCTGTAGGCTCACATCACTGAGGGCCTTGATGCCCCCGAAGTGCATCATCAGGTGTTCGACAGACAGCACGACTTCCTTGCTCATGGCGCTACCCCCTTGCGTGGCGTCACACCGGTACGACTAATCCGAATCAAGCCACGCGGTCGCCAGATCATCATCACCACCATCAACACCCCAAACAGCAGCACACGGTACTCGGAAAAACTACGCAGCAGTTCCGGCGCCACGGTCAACACGAACGCTGCGATCACCACGCCGACCGTCGAGCCCATGCCGCCCAACACCACGATGGCGAGGATCAACGCCGACTCGAAGAAGGTAAACGACGATGGGTTGACGAAGCCCTGGTAGCTGGCAAAGAACACCCCGGCCAAACCGGCGGTGGACGCGCCGATGGTGAAGGCCGAGAGTTTGACCAGCACATGGTTCAGGCCCATGGAACGGCAGGCGATTTCATCTTCGCGCAGGGCTTCCCAGGCGCGACCGACCGGCATGCGCGTCAGGCGATGCTTGATGTACAGCACGGCCAGCACCACCAGAAACAGCACGATGTAGATGAACATGAACTTGATGTTGGGGTTGTAATCGATGCCGAAAAACTCGTGAAACGGAATGCCGCCATCCTTCGCACGCTTGCCGAACTCCAGGCCCAGGAAGGTCGGTGACGGCACCGGCATCCCGTTCGGGCCGCCGGTGAACGACAGCCAGTTGTTGAGCACCAGGCGTATGATTTCACCAAAACCCAGGGTCACGATGGCCAGGTAGTCACCGTGCATTCGCAGCACCGGGAAGCCGAGTATGCACCCCGCCAACGCCGCCGCGATGGCCGCCAGTGGCAGCACCGTCCAGAAGCCCAGGCCCAGGTATTGATAACCCAGCGCCAGGCCGTAGGCACCGATGGCATAGAACGCCACGTAACCCAGGTCGAGCAGGCCCGCCAGGCCCACCACGATGTTCAGCCCCAGGCCGAGCAATACGTAGATCAGCCCCAGGATCACCACGGTGAGCAGGTACTTGTTGGCAAAGATCGGGAACACGATGGCGATCACGATCAACGCCGGGATGATCCAGCGCAGCCGCGACTTGTAGTCCGGTGGCAGCACATGCACGCCGGAGCCGCTGCTCTCGAACCCCTGCAGGATCTTCACGCCCTTGGAAGTTTGCAGGAATAGGCTCAAGGCAAAGCGCCCGGCCATCACGATAGCGACCAGCACGGCAACCCGCGCAGGTTCCAGGTTGAAGCTGTAGCCGTCGAGCACCACGCCGACAATCGGGCCGAATACGATCAGCGAAATCAGCCCCGCGAGGACCGTATCGACCACACTTTTCTTGATATCAATGGATTTGGCAGCAGACATGTTTACACCTTCGCCACAAGTGGGCGACCAAGCAGGCCCTGGGGACGGAAAATCAGAATCACCACCAGCAGGGAGAAACTGAACACGTCTTTGTAGTCAGAGTTGATCAACCCCGAGAACAGCGACTCGGAGATACCGAGGATGATCCCGCCCAGCATCGCCCCAGGCAGGGAGCCGATGCCGCCGAGGACCGCCGCGGTAAACGCCTTGATGCCGATGATGAAGCCGGCATAGAAGTCGAAGGTGCCGTAGTTGAGGGTGATCAGCACGCCGGCCAGGGCAGCCATGGCTGCGCCGATGACGAACACGTAGGAGATCACTCGGTCGGTGTTGATGCCCAGGATCGAGGCCATCTTGCGGTCTTGCTGGGTGGCGCGGCACATGCGGCCGAGCTTGGTGTATTTGATGATGTAGGTGAGCAAGGCCATGCCGGCGAACGCCGCCACGAGGATGAACACTTTGGTGTAGGTCAGTTGCACGAACCCGGTGCCGATATCGACGCGCCAGGCGCCGGCCAGCAGGGTGGGAATGCCTTGTTGCTTGGCGCCCTGGGCGATCTGCGCGTAGTTCTGCAGGATCAGCGAGATACCGATGGCGCTGATCAGCGGTGCCAGGCGGGTGGAGTTACGCAGGGGTTTGTAGGCGACACGCTCAATCACCCAACCGTACACGCCGGTGACGACTACGGTGAAGATCAAGGTACCGAGAATGAGCAGCGGGAAGGATTCGATGCCGAAGTAAGCCAGCAGTGCCAGACTGATCGCCGCGAGGTAAGCGGAAATCATATAAACCTCGCCGTGGGCGAAGTTGATCATGCCAATGATGCCATAGACCATTGTGTAGCCGATGGCGATCAGGCCATAGACCGACCCGAGGGTCAGGCCGTTGACCAGTTGCTGCAGGAAAATACCATCCATAACGCAATCTCACGCGGTGAGCACCTGCACACCGGTGGGTGTGCGGCGCTTCTGGAGGAAAAGACAGGTTTGTTGCAATAGAGCAGGCAACCAGGCCCTCTGTGGGAGCTGGCTTGCCTGCGATAGCGGTTTCACATTCAACACAGGGTTGGCATTGAGTCCGTCATCGCGGGCAAGCCCGGCTCCCACAGGGATCAAGGTGTTCAGGCCGTCGCGTTATTACTTCTGTTTTTCCAACTGGTGGTATTTGCCGTCTTTGTCCCACTGGTAAACCACGTAGTCAGAGACTTTCAGGTCGCCCTTGGCATCCCAGGCTTTTTCGCCCATGACGGTTTTAACCGGGTTGGCCTTGAGCCACTTGGCAGCGTCTTCGCCCTTGTTGGACTTGGCACCGTTGAAGCCGGCGGCCAGGGCCTGGATCGAGGCGTAAGCGTACAGGGTGTAGCCTTCAGGCTCGGTGCCGTTCTTGCGGAACTCTTCCACGACCGTCTTGCTATCTGGCAGCAGGCGCGGGTCGGCGCCGAAGGTCATGTACACGCCATCGACGTACTGCGCGCCGCCGGCGGTGGCTACCAGTTCGTCGGTGACCACGCCGTCATCGGACATGAACTTGACGTCTTTGAGGCCCGCTTCGCGGATCTGGCGCACCAGTGGGCCGGCTTCCGGATGCAAGCCGCCGAAGTACACGACGTCGGCGCCCAGGGAACGGATCTTGGTAACCAGGGCGCTGAAGTCTTTCTCGCCCCGGGTCAGGCCCTCTTCCAGCACCGGCTTGACGCCGCGCTTGGTCAACTGCGCAGCGGTGGCGTCGGCCAGGCCTTTGCCGTAGGTGTCTTTGTCGTTGATCACCGCGACTTTCTTGCCCTTGAGCACGTCGACAATGTAGTCGCCGGCCACGATGCCTTGCTGGTCGTCACGCCCGCACATACGGAACATGGCGCCCAGGCCGCGTTCGGTCACTTGTGGGTTGGTGGAGCCTGGGGTGATGGCGATGATGCCCGCTTCGTCGTAAACCTCAGACGCCGGGATGGTGTTGGATGAGCAGAAGTGCCCGACCACACCGATCACTTTGTCCTGGTCGGCCAGGCGGTTGGCCACGGCCACGGCCTGCTTGGGTTCGCAGGCGTCATCGCCCGCCACCAGCTTGATCTGCTCGCCGTTGATGCCGCCGGCCTTGTTGATAACGTCGGCTGCCGCCTGGGCACCCTTCATGTACTGCTCACCGAAAGCGGCGTTGGCACCCGTCATCGGGCCCGCCACACCAATTTTCACATCAGCTTGAACAAACGTAGAAACACCCAGCGCCGCAGCAACGGCGAGGGCCAGAAAACCTTTCTTGTAAAACGTCTGGGACATGAGTGGTGCTCCGATATTTTTGATTTTTGGCACGACAACTTGCATTCAAACTTTTCACTGAAAGCTCAGAGCAAGCCGCGTGCCATTACGTTTTTATTCTTCAAAAAGACACGGTGTCATTGTTATTACAGGCGTTTCGACGCCTTTTGCCAGGACGTGCAACCGTCTAGCGTCTACGGGTGCAACCAGCACTGCAAAAAAGTACAACCCTGGTAGGTCGCACCTGCAACCACAGGCATAAACGACAGTTCCTACAGCTGTAACAATGTGCGTAACGGAACTGCACATTTACAGTGCGTGATTGCTACGACTTGCACCAATACAGATGGGTAGCCTGCTAAGAAAACGCAGGCTTCTGAGGAGTATTTCGCTGATCAGATCACGATCCTCAGGCATTGCCCGGCGTGATAGAGCGAGAAGCCGGCTTCATACAGGCAACTGCGCAGGCCCACAGCGGCCAGAGGTTGCATAGGGGCAAAAGGGATCGGTAAGGCTTGGGGGTCCTGGTGACACAGGTAGTCGGCAAACGCCTTGCCCACTACGCTGCCGGTGGTCACCCCGCGCCCGTTATAACCGGTAACCGCCACCAGGCCGGGGGCCGGTTCGAACAGGCGCATCAAGTGGTCGGGGGTGAACGCGATGCAGCCGGTCCAGGTGAATTCCCATTGCACCGGTTTGAGGTACGGGAAGTAGTGTTGCTGCACCCGATCGGCCCATGCCTTGAGGAACCACGCCGGCTTCTGGTTGCCGTTACCCAGGCTGCCCAGCAACAGGCGCCCGTCGGCATCGCGGCGAATACTGCTCAGGACCTGGCGCGTGTCCCACGAACCCTGGCCGCCGGGGAGGATCTGTTTGGCCGCGTCATCGGTCAGCGGCGCCGACGCCACCTGGTAGTAATAGCCGGGGAAGAAGTTACGCCGCAGTTCAGTCCATTCGCCTTCGGTGTAGGCGTTGGAGGCGATCACCACCTGCGCGGCCTGCACCGCGCCCTCGGCGGTCTGCACCGACCAATCGGCGCCTTGGCGTTCAAGCTGGGTGACCGGAGAATGGTCAAACAACTGCCCGCCCAACGCTGCGGCGGCATTTGCCAACCCAGTGGTGTAGCCCATGGGGTTCAAGGTGCCGGCGCGCCGATCCAGCAACGCGGCGGCGATTTTCCGGGTACCGGTGGCGTGCTCGCAGGCCTGGCCGGTGAGTAACTCAACCGGTGCGCCACGGCGCTTCCACTGCTGCTCACGGCTGCGCAAGTCCGCCTCGCCACGGGCGTTGTGCGCCATGTGCAAGGTGCCTTCACGGCGCAATTGGCAGTCGATGTTGTACTTGTCGATCAGGCTGAACACCAGGGACGGCGCCGCACCCAACATGCGGTTGAGCTGGCTGCCCACCGCTGTGCCGAAACCGGCCTCGATCTCGTCCGGTGGAATCCACAGGCCGGCGTTGACCAGCCCGACGTTGCGCCCCGAGCCGCCGTGACCGGTGCGATGGGCCTCCAGTACGACGACGCTTTTACCTTGTTCCAGCAAATGAATGGCCGCCGACAAACCGGTGATGCCGGCGCCGATCACGCACACATCCACCTTGACCGCGCCCTTGAGCGCGGCTCGGTCGGGACGGCCTGGGGTGAGGTGTTCCCATAAACATGTTTCGCGCAGTGCCATTGCCAGACTCCGGGATGAATTCACCACCGCTCGTTCCCACGCTCTGCGTGGGAATGTAGCCTTGGACGCTCCGCGTCCGCATTGTCGTGACGCGGAGCGTCACAGAATGCGTTCCCACGCAGAGCGTGGGAACGATCAGTCTGGTCAGTCGAACGTGATGCCTTGTGCCAACGGCAGTTCCAGCGAGTAGTTCACAGTATTGGTTTGCCGGCGCATATACCCGCGCCACGCATCCGAGCCCGATTCACGCCCGCCGCCGGTTTCTTTTTCCCCCCCGAACGCGCCACCGATCTCCGCGCCGCTCGGGCCGATGTTGACGTTGGCAATGCCACAGTCACTGCCCACCGCCGACATGAACTGCTCGGCTTCACGCACGTCGGTAGTGAAGATGCAGGACGACAAACCTTGTGGCACGGCATTGTTCAGGCGCAGGGCTTCGGCGAAGTCGGTGTAGCCGACCACGTAAAGAATCGGCGCGAAGGTTTCGCTGCACACCACGTCGCTTTGCTCGGGCATTTCCACGATGGCCGGCGATACGTAGTAGGCGTTGGGGAATGTGTCTTGCAGTTGGCGCTTGCCGCCGAACACCTTGCCGCCTTCGCTCAAGGCTTGCTCAAGGGCGTCCTGCATGTTGTCGAAACTGTGCTTGTCGATCAGCGGGCCGATCAGGTTGCCTTCCAGTGGGTGGCCGATGCGCACTTTGGAATAGGCGGCCTTGAGGCGGGTGACGATTTCTTCCTTGACCGACTCATGGGCGATCAGCCGGCGCAGGGTGGTGCAGCGTTGGCCGGCGGTGCCCACCGCGCTGAAGAGGATGGCGCGCACGGCCATGTCCAGGTCGGCGCTCGGGCCGAGAATCATCGCGTTGTTGCCGCCCAGTTCAAGGATGCTGCGGGCGAAACGTGCGGCGACTTTGGGTGCCACTTCACGGCCCATACGCGTGCTGCCGGTGGCGCTGATCAGGGCGACGCGCGGGTCATCCACCAGCGCAGCGCCGGCGTCACGGCCGCCGATGATCACTTGGCTGAGGTACTCGGGGGCACCGTCGAATTTTTTCAGTACGCGCTCGAACAAGGCCTGGCAGGCCAGTGCGGTGAGCGGGGTCTTTTCCGACGGTTTCCAGATCACCGCGTTGCCGCACACCAAGGCCAGCGCAGTGTTCCACGCCCACACAGCCACCGGGAAGTTGAAGGCGCTGATCACGCCGACCACGCCCAGCGGGTGCCAGGTTTCACGCATATGGTGGCCTGGGCGCTCGGAGGCGATGGTCAAGCCGTACAACTGGCGCGACAGGCCGACGGCGAAGTCGCAGATGTCGATCATTTCCTGCACTTCACCCAAGCCTTCCTGGGTAATCTTGCCCGCTTCCCAGGAAACGAGTTCGCCCAGGTCGGCCTTGTACTCGCGCAATACGTCGCCGAACTGGCGCACCAGCTCGCCACGTCGCGGCGCCGGCACCTTGCGCCAGGCCTCGAATGCATGCTCGGCGCGACTGACCTGTTGCTCCACCTCGGCGGCGCCTTCCCAGTGCACACTGCCGATACGGCTGCCATCAATCGGTGAATGCACGGGTTGTTTTCCAGCCTGGTACAGCGCCGGGTTTACCCCGAGACGATCAAGCAATGCGGCAACCATGGGTCACTCCTTCAATCTGCAGACAAAAATTCGCGCCGCAATACGCACGGCGATCCTGGCCCTATTTGTAGCTGGCCCAAGACTTGCCAACAAACGACGATTAGGCGAGATATCATTCCCTTTATTCATGCAAAGAATAAAAAGAGGCATGCCGTGCTGAACAAAAGACATTTGCCCTCGATCACCGCCCTGCAGTGTTTCGAAGCGGCCACCCGCCACCTGAGCTTCACCCGCGCCGCCGAGGAACTGAACCTCACCCAAAGCGCGGTGAGCAAACAAGTAGCGCAGTTGGAAGAACTGTTGCAACACCTGCTGTTTCGCCGCGTGCGCCGCCGCTTGCAGATGACCCCGGCGGGCGACCTGTACCTGGTGGAAGTGCGCAAGATCCTCACCCAGGTGGAAATGTCCACCCACTACCTGCGCTCCTACGGGGGCGAAACCGAAGTGCTGCGCGTGTCCACGCCCTACACCTTCGGAGCACGCTGGCTGGTGCCGCGCCTCAAAGGCTGGCGTTTGCGCCACCCGCAGATCCACCTGGACCTGTGCAACGAACAGGACCCGGACGAGTTACTGCAAGGCAAGGCCGACATGGCGTTCTATTTCGGCCAGGGCGCACGTCCCGGCACCGAGAGCCTGAAACTGTTCAGTGAAGAGCTGGTACCGGTGTGTTCGCCCGACAGCCTGCCCGCCCAGCCTTTCACCGACCCCACGCAACTGAGCGACCTGGTGCTACTGCAAAACGCCTCGCGGCCCCAGGGCTGGCATGACTGGTTCGCCAGCCAGGGCTTCCATACCGAGCACAGCTACCATGGCCCGCGGTTCGACACGTTTTATATGTGTATCCGTGCGGCGCAGGTGGGATGCGGCGTGGCGTTATTGCCGCGCTTTCTGGTGGAGGAGGAATTGGCCGAGGGCAAGTTGGTGATCCCCTGGCAACATGCGATGCCGAGCCAGGATGCTTACTACCTGGCGTATCCTGAGCATTCGGCAGAGGTGCCCAAGGTGCGCGAGTTTGTGAAGTGGATGATGGAGCAGGTGCTTTAGCGCCTGGAGAATCGCCACCGCAGGCAAGCCAGCTCCCACCGTTTGGAATGCACTTCAAATGTGGGAGCTGGCTTGCCTGCGATGGCGCCAGTGGCCTTACTGAAAAAATCACTGGCAAAACCCCACAAGTCTATGCGCCACTAACCCCCTTCCTCAATTGTGCGTAAAGGCCGGCCTCCATCGCCGACCCGTCTGGAGATTCCCGTTATGAGCGAGAGTGTGTTTGCCGATCGCATCGTGCAGAACCTGCTCGACACCGACTTCTACAAGCTGACCATGATGCAGGCGGTGCTGCACAACTACCCGAACGTGGAAGTTGAATGGGAGTTTCGTTGCCGTAACAGTGAAGACCTGCGCCCTTACCTGGCGGAGATTCGTTACCAGATCGAGCGCCTCGCCGAGCTGAGCCTGAGCCCCGATCAACTGGGGTTCCTGGAACGCATCAGCTTTATGAAGCCGGATTTTCTGCGTTTCCTCGGGCTGTTTCGCTTCAACCTGCGGTATGTGCAAACCGGCATCGAGAACGGCGAGTTGTTTATCCGCCTGCGCGGACCGTGGCTGCATGTGATCCTGTTTGAAGTGCCAATGCTGGCCATCGTCAGCGAGGTGCGTAACCGCTACCGCTACCAGACCGTGATCCTCGAGCAGGCCCGCGAGCAGCTGTATCGCAAGTTCGACTGGTTGACCGCCAACGCCAGCAGCGATGAGCTGTCGGAGCTGCAAGTGGCAGACTTCGGCACGCGCCGGCGTTTTTCCTACCGGGTGCAAGAGGAAGTGGTCAGCGTGCTCAAGCACGATTTCCCTGGCCGTTTTGTCGGCACCAGCAACGTGCACCTGGCGCGCGAATTCGATATGAAGCCGCTGGGCACCATGGCCCACGAGTGGATCATGGCCCACCAGCAACTCGGCCCGCGCCTGATCGACAGCCAGATCGCCGCCCTTGATTGCTGGGTGCGCGAGTACCGTGGCCTGTTGGGTATCGCCCTCACCGATTGCATCACCACCGACGCGTTCCTGGGCGACTTCGACTTGTACTTCGCCAAGCTGTTCGATGGCCTGCGCCATGACTCCGGTGATCCGATCCAGTGGGCAGAAAAAGCCATCGCTCACTACCACAAGCTGGGCATCGAACCGATGAGCAAGACCCTGGTGTTCTCCGACAGTCTGACATTGCCCAAAGCCTTGGAAATATTCCGGGCGTTGCGCGGTCGCATTAATGTGAGCTTTGGCATCGGCACCAACCTGACCTGTGATATTCCAGGGGTGGAACCGATGAGCATCGTGCTTAAAATGACCGCCTGCAATGGCCAGCCCGTCGCAAAAATTTCCGATGAAGCGGGCAAGACCCATTGCACCGACCCGAATTTTGTCGCCTATTTGCGTCACGTTTTCAAAGTACCTGCCCTATCCAGCAAGGAGTGAATCATGCAAGCCGTACAGCGTGAGATTGCACAACAGCTCAAGGTGCAAGCCCCGTTCAAGGACCAGGCCGCACTCGAAGCCGAGGTTGCCCGGCGCGTGGCCTTTATCCAGGACTGCCTGCGCAATTCCGGGCTCAAGACCCTGGTGCTCGGCATCAGTGGTGGTGTCGACTCCCTGACCGCAGGCCTGTTGGCCCAACGTGCGGTGCAGGAACTGCGCGCCAGCACCGGCGATGAGGCGTACCGCTTTATCGCCGTGCGCCTGCCCTACGAAACCCAGTTCGACGAGCACGACGCCCAGGCCTCGGTGGACTTTATCGAGCCGGATGAACGTCACACCGTGAACATCGGCCCGGCGGTTAAAGCCCTGGCCAATGAAGTGGCCGCCTTTGAAGGCAAGGCCGCGGCGTCCCGTGACTTCGTGCTGGGCAACACCAAGGCGCGCATGCGTATGGTGGCGCAGTACACCATCGCCGGCGCGGCCGGTGGGCTGGTGATCGGCACCGACCATGCGGCGGAAGCGGTGATGGGCTTCTACACCAAGTTCGGTGATGGCGCGTGCGATCTGGCACCGTTGAGCGGGCTGGTGAAGCATCAGGTGCGGGCCATTGCCCGTCACTTTGGCGCGCCGGAATCGCTGGTGGAGAAGGTACCGACCGCCGACCTGGAAGACCTTTCGCCGGGCAAGCCGGACGAGGCGTCACATGGCGTGACCTATGCCGAGATTGATGCGTTCCTGCAGGGTGAGCCGGTGCGTGAGGAGGCGTTCAGGATTATCTGCGAGACCTATCGCAAGACTGAGCACAAGCGGGTGATGCCGTTTGCGCCTTGAGGTGAACCTGATCGTTTTGCATTGATTGTCACATCGCCATCGCAGGCAAGCCAGCTCCCACACTTGACCGGATTCCAACATGGGAATGCGGTCGAATGTGGGAGCTGGCTTGCCTGCGATGAACGATAACGCGGTCTTACTTCAGAACCACAGCACCTTTCATCATCGAGATGTGGCCTGGGAACGAGCAGAAGAAGCTGTATTTCTCATCGGCCTTCAGCTTGGAGACGTCGAAGGTCACCGAATCTTTCTCGCCGGCACCGATGATCTTGGTGTGGGCGATGATGCGCTCATCACCGGCTTTCAGGTAATCCTTGTCGATCCCCGCAGCCATGCCGTCGGTTGCCACCGGTTGCATATTGGCTTCGGTAGTCAGCACCCAGTTATGGCCCATCACGTTCTTGGGCAGGTTACCCGAGTGAGTCAGCTCAACGGTGAACTGCTTGCAGCTCTTGTCGATTTCAATCGCTTTGGTGTTGAACGACATTTGGTCGGTGGAGTCGACAGTGACCTTGCACTCTGCAGCAAGCAACTGGCCGCTCGCCAGAGTCAGCAGGGAAACAGCAACGAGTTTGGCAAACATGTGAATCTCCAAGGCAGGGTTTTAAAAACGCGGATTGCGGTAAGGGTGCCTCAATCAGGCTTGAGTTCTTATGATCTGAATCAACAGATTGTATACAACTTTAGGCTATCAGCTTCATCAACACAATCAACCAGCCAAACTGCCGCACCCTGATTATGATCGGCCCATCACTCACGGGAGTTCATGCCATGCACCTCAATCACCTGTTCAACGGCCTTCTGGCTGCCTACGCCTGCGGTAAGTGAAAGCAAAGGGCCCCCTGAAGCTGCTACCATGACGACCCGAGGCAGCTGCGCGCCGCCCACCCTCACCTTCGACCCTAGAGGATCGCCCATGGCCAAACCTAATTACTCCTTCGCCAAACGTCAGAGAGACTTGGCCAAGGAACAGAAGAAAGAGGAAAAGCTGCAACGCAAGAAAGCCGCTGCAGAGGAAGAAGCCGGCGCGCTGAACCCGGATGCCGAAGGTGAAGCGGCAACTGACGAGACCGAAACCCCGAAAGACCCAGCTGAATGATCGTTCCCACGCTCCGCGTGGGAATGCAGCCCCGGACGCTCCGCGTCCCGCACCAGGCTTGAAGCCAGCGCAAGGGTGACGCAGAGCGTCACAGCAGGCATTCCCACGCAGAGCGTGGGAATGATCGTTTTTCATTCCAGCGGCATCACCGTCACCCGCACCTCCGGGTCGTGGCTGCCTCCCCCCAGAATCACCCCCCGCAATGGCGACACATCAGAAAAGTCCCGGCCCCAGGCCAGGATGATGTGCTCCAGCGCCGGCTGCACATTGTTGGTCGGGTCAAAATCCACCCAGCCTGATACCGGGCAAAACACCGAAACCCACGCATGGGAAGCATCCGCGCCAATCAGCCGTGGCTGGCCGGGCGGTGGCTGGGTGAGCAGGTAGCCGCTGATATAGCGCGCCGCCAGGCCACGGGAACGCAGGCAGGCAAGCATCAGGTGAGCGAAGTCCTGGCACACGCCGCGACGGCGCTCCAGCACTTCAACCAGTGGCGTGGCGACCTGGGTGGCTTCGGCATCGAAGGTAAATTCGCTGAAGATCTTCTCCATCAATGCCTGCGTGCCCAGCAGTAAAGGCTCGCCGGGCGGGAAGCAGCTTTCGGAGAACTCGACGAAAGTTTTCTTCAGATGGACATAGGGCGACTCGAAGCGATAGCGGCAGGCTTCGATCAGTTCGGCGCTCAATGCCTGGCTGCTGTAAGTCAGGCTGTCGCGGGTGTGGTCCCAGGGCGGCGACCGCTGGAAGTCCAGAGCGGGTCGCGCCAGCACTTCCACGGTGAGCCCGGCGTTCACTAGCAATTCATCATGGGGCCGTTCGAACGCCAGGCGAGTGATCGGGTTGCCGAATACGTCCAGTTCGTCGCGGCGCGAGGTGGGTTCCGGGCTGATATCCAACTGCTGCCAGGTGCACTTCTGCCAGGCGCACGGCCTTGGCCACAGGTGCGCCAGTTGCTGGGCCAGGGACACCGGGCTGTCATAGTGGTAATGGGTATCGTGGAAAATCTGGTAGCGCGCGCTCATTACACCGACACCGTTTGCTGGCTGACATCATCCACGTGGGCAAAATGGCGCAGCGCCAGGCGATCCGACACTTGCCCGCTTTCATCGGCCACCGCTTGCAGCAAGTCGGCCAGGCCGTCCAGCGCGGCACGCACGCTGGTTTCGCCAAACAGGCCGTCCTCCAGGCAGCCCAGGTCAAAACGCGCCAGGCGCTCGACCAACGGCGCCAGCCCGGTTTCACGGGGCACGCCAAAATCATCATTGAGACGGCGCAGGGTGCGGCTCACCAACTTGAGCTGGAACAGCACCGCATGGGGGTTCTGCTCGTCGAGCAGCAGCAAGTCGAGCACCGGGATCAACTGCGGCACCGCCAGGTAGCGCGAGCGGTAGGTGATGCTGCTGTTGCCCAGCTCCAGCAACCATTCCAGCCCGGCCTGATCGAACACGGCCACGCCACGCAGGAACGCCGCTAGGCTGCTGCTCAGAAACTGCAGACGCTCGATACGCCGGCCCATCATCAAGAAGCGCCAGCCCTCATCGCGGGTCATGTCGTCCAGGGCAAACCCGGACAGTGCCGCCAGGGACATCACCAGGCGGTTGAGAAAGTCGAGCAGCTCGCCAAAGTCTGCAGTGTCGCTTTCCAGTTCCATGGCTTCGCGTTGCAGCTCCACCAGGGCCTGCCAGTTTTCCCGGGACAACTTGCCGCGCACCTGGGACGCCGCCCACTGCAAGCGCTGCAAATTGGCGCGCAGGCTTGAAGGCCAGTCATCACCCAGCAAGGCGGCGAGCAGGCGCTCCGGCAGCTCGCCCTCCTCCGGCAACAGGCGCAGGCTTTCGCCGAGTTCGACGGCGGCCTGCAACGCCAGCGGATCGTCGCCATCGACATACCGCGCCAGTACGATACGCAGCCAGCGCGCACTGTCGTCGCAGCGCTCGCAGTAACGACCGAACCAGAACAGGTTTTCCACCACGCGCGAGGGCAAATAGGGATCGCGGCGCACCAGGTCATAGGCGCCAATGGTGCGTTGGGCGCGCCATTGCTCGCCACCCGGCACGCGCTCACCGAGCACCCAGGTGTCCTTGCTCGCCCCGCCGCGCTGCATCGACACCACCTCGGCATCGGCGTCGGCCGCCACGCGAGTCAAGCCGCCAGGCAGTACCCGATAACCGTCTTCACTGGCCACGGCGTAGACACGCATGCCGATGGCACGGTGTTGCAAGTGGTCATCCACGGTGTGCCATACGGGCGCCTGAGACAGTTGCGCCAGCTCTTGGGCGACATAGGCATAGGGGCGCGCACGCATCCGTTCGGCCAGGGCCTGGCGCTGTTCGTCGTCAAGGTCGCGACCAAACACCGGGGCGAAACTTTGTGAGGGAAATGCCGGCTTGATCAGCAGTTCCGGGAGTTTTTCCAGGGCTTCGGCAAGCACCGGCGCTTCGCCGCACCACCAGGTGGCAATCGACGGCAGGATCAAGGTTTCACCGAACAAAAATTCGTTGATCTTGGGCAAAAAGCCCAGCAACCCCGGGGACTCCAGCACGCCACTGCCCAAGGCATTGGCCACCAGCACGTTGCCTTGACGCACGGCGTCGAGCAGGCCCGGCACGCCGAGCGCCGAGTCAGTGCGCAGTTCCAGCGGGTCGCAGAAATCATCGTCGAGGCGACGCATGATCGCGTGCACCCGGCGCAGGCCGCTGAGCGTTTTCAGGAACACAGTGCTGTCACGCACGGTGAGGTCGCCGCCCTCTACCAAGGGGTAGCCGAGCTGACGCGCCAGGTACAGGTGTTCGAAATAGCTTTCGTTGAAACGCCCCGGCGTGAGCAGCACGATCAGTGGCGGCTGGTCATCGCCAGGGGCCTGGCGCGCCAGGGTTTCCTGCAGCGTGCGAAAGAAACCGGTGAGGTGCTGCACCTGCATATCCCGGTACAGGTCCGGGAAGGCGCGGGACACGATGGTGCGGTTTTCCAGGGCGTAGCCGGCGCCCGACGGGGCTTGGGTGCGGTCGGCGGTGACCCACCAGCGGCCATCCGGCGTGCGCGCCAGGTCGACCGCGTACAGATGCAGGAACGCCCCGTCAGGCGGCTGAATGCCCTGGCACGGCCACAGAAAATTGTTATGCCCGAACACCAGTTCGGCCGGCAGCAAGCCTTCCTTGATCAGGCGCTGCGGGCCATACAGGTCGGCCAGTACCGCATTGAGCAGGCGCGCACGCTGGGCGATGCCGGCCGACAGTTGCTGCCACTCCTCGGCCGCCAGCACATGGGGCAACAGGTCCAGCTCCCAGGGGCGGTCGGCCCCCTTGGGGTCGGCGTAGACGTTGTAGGTCACGCCGTTTTCCTGGATCTGGCGCGTCAGCAATGCCTGGCGCTGGGCCAGTTGTGCGGGCGTGCTGCGTTGCAGGTGATCGAACAAGCGCCGCCAATGGGCACGCACCGCGCCGCTGGCGTCCAGCAGTTCGTGATAGGTGCCCGCGGTGAGCGGGTAACGGTCGAGCAAGTCGGACATGGAACGCTCGGCAGAGGCAAGGGAAGTCAGGTTAACTCAAATTCACTACGATCCAATGTGGGAGCTGGCTTGCCTGCGATAGCGGTGTGTCAGTCACCAGAACTATCGACTGAACCACCGCTATCGCAGGCAAGCCAGCTCCCACACTTGGATCATGTTCATTCCTTATTTTTTGTGAAACGCCGCAAATCCAGGGTCATTGGCAACTCATCGTTTACCGTTACAGTCGGCACCACAAGCTTGCCCGGGCTATGCCCCAAGCGGAAAAACCGCGCCATGCGCCGGCTCTCCGCCTCATTGGCATTCACCGGCAGGCTGTCGTAATTGCGCCCGCCCGGGTGCGCCACATGGTATTGGCAGCCGCCCAACGAACGCTGCATCCAGGTGTCGAGCAGGTCAAATACCAGCGGCGCATGCACGGGGATGGTCGGTTGCAGGCAGTTGGCCGGTTGCCAGGCGCGATAACGCACGCCCGCCACGAACTCACCGACGCGGCCGGTCGGTTGCAGCGGCACCGGCACGCCATTGCAGGTCAGCAGGTAACGTTGCGGCGGCAACCCGCTCAACTTCACTTGCAGGCGCTCCAGGGACGAATCCACATAGCGCACCGTGCCCCCCACCGCGCCCTCCTCGCCCAGCACATGCCAAGGCTCCAAGGCCTGGCGCAGTTCCAGTTCGATACCGCTGACGGCGTAGTCGCCCACCTTGGGGAAACGAAACTCCAGATGCGCCGCGAACCATTCGGCTCGTAGCGGGTAACCAGCCGCGTTCAGCTCGACGATCACGTCGGCAAAGTCCTGCTCGATAAAGTGCGGCAACAGGAAACGGTCATGCAGTTCAGTGCCCCAGCGCGCCAGCTTCGGCGGCGCATAGGGCTCGCGCCAGAACCGCGCGACCAGCGCTCGCAGCAACAACTGCTGGGTCAGGCTCATGCGCGCATGGGGCGGCATTTCAAAGGCGCGCAGTTCCAGCAGGCCCAGTCGGCCCGTGGCGCCGTCGGGTGAGTAGAGTTTGTCGATACAGAATTCGGCGCGATGGGTATTGCCCGTCACGTCGATCAGCAGGTTGCGCAACAGGCGATCCACTAACCACGGCGGGCAGTCCTCGCCCGGTGCAGGCATCTGCGCGAAGGCGATTTCCAGTTCATACAGCGCATCGTTGCGCGCATCGTCTACCCTGGGCGCCTGGGAGGTGGGGCCGATAAACAGGCCGGAGAACAAATAGGACAACGACGGGTGGTTATGCCAGTAGCTGATCAGGCTGCGTAGCAGGTCCGGCCGGCGAAGGAAGGGCGAGTCCTTGGGCGTCGCGCCGCCGAGCACGAAGTGGTTACCGCCACCGGTGCCGGTATGGCGCCCGTCGATCATGAACTTCTCGGTGGTCAGGCGGGTTTGCCGTGCCTCTTCGTAGAGGAATTCGGTGCGTTCCACCAACTCGTCCCAGGTGGCGGATGGCTGTACGTTGACCTCAATGACACCGGGATCTGGCGTGACGCGGAAATTGCTCAGGCGCATATCCGCTGGCGGCTCGTAGCCCTCCAGCAGTACCGGGCAATGCAGCTCTTCGGCGGTGGCCTCAATGGCAGTCACCAGCTCCAGGTAATCCTCGATGCGCTCCAGCGGCGGCATAAACAGGTACAGGCGGCCTTCTCGTGCTTCGGCGCACAGCGCGGTACGGGTCAGCCAGTCGGCGGACTCGTCGACCTTGGGCACACGCTCATCACCCGGCGCGGGCTCGCCATGGTTTTGCAACTGGGCGCTGGTCGGCAGCTCCGGCTGATCCTGGTTAGGGTCGGTCGGATGCACAAACGGATACTCCGCCGCAGTCACCCAGGGCTGCGAAGCGAGCGGCAGACGATAGCCCAGCGGCGAATCCCCCGGCACCAGGCGGCAATGGTTGTCGCGCAGGTACCAACGACCACTCTGCCAGCGGTCATTGGCCGCAGTCCGTGCCAGCGGCAGCACTTGGCCGATGACTTTATCCAGGCCCTGGCTGAAGACTTTGCGCAGGCGCTCACGCTCCAGGTCGTCGCTCAGGCGCGGGTCTTGGGCAGTGACGTTCTGGGGCAGCGCCCCTTCGCGCCACAGGTAGTAGAAATTGTCTTCGAACGCCGGGAACACAAAGCGCGCCGGCAGTTTTAGGCGTTCGGCGACGCTGGCCAGGAAACGCCCGGCCATCACCCCATCGGCGCCGTAGTCCTCTTGCTCATCGGCGATCAGCGCGCTGTTGTGCCAGATCGGCACGCCATCGCGGCGCCAATAACAGTTGAGCGACCAACGTGGTAATTGCTCCCCGGGGTACCACTTGCCTTGGCCGAAATGCACCAGGCCCTTGGGCGCATAGTGCTGGCGCAGGCGCTGGAACAGCTCGGCGGACAGGCGACGCTTGTCCGGGCCCAGGGCTGCGGTGTTCCATTCGGCGCCGTCTGGGTCGTCGATAGAGACGAAGGTCGGCTCGCCGCCCATGGTCAGGCGTACGTCGTCCTTGAGCAGGTCGCCGTCGATCTGCCGGCCCAGGGTCTGGATCGCCAACCATTGTTCTTCGGTGTAGGGCTTGGTCACCCGTGGCGCTTCCCAGATGCGCTCCACCGACATCTCATGGGTGAACTCGCATTCGCACGGCTCCACCAACCCGCTGATGGGCGCGGCGGACGATGGATCGGGGCTACAGGCCAACGGGATATGCCCTTCACCGGCGAACAACCCGGACGTGGCATCCAGGCCAATCCAGCCAGCGCCGGGCAAATACACTTCGCACCAGGCGTGCAGGTCGGTGAAGTCCACCTCGGTACCGGACGGGCCGTCGAGGGCTTTGACGTCGGCGGTCAGTTGAATCAGATAACCAGAGACAAATCGCGCCGCCAATCCGAGGTTGCGCAGCAATTGCACCAACAACCAGGCCGAGTCGCGGCAAGAGCCGGATGCGTTTTCCAGGGTAAATTCCGGAGTTTGCACGCCCGGTTCCATGCGAATCAGGTAACCGATATCGGCGGCCAGGCGCTGGTTGAGGCCGACCAGGAAATCCACAGCAGGCAGCGGCGTGCGGTCGATACCGGCCAGGTACGCAGCCAACCTTGGCGTCAGCGGCAGGGTTTCCAAGTACGGCGCCAGCTCGCGCTGCTCATCGGCGGCGTAGCTGAACGGGATATTTTCGGCGTAGGGCTCCAGGAAAAAATCGAACGGATTGAACACCGCCATCTCGGCGACCAGGTCGACTTCAATGCGCAACTCGTCAGTCTTTTCCGGGAACACCAGGCGCGCCAGGTAATTGCCCTGGGGGTCTTGCTGCCAGTTGATGAAATGCTGCTCGGGCAACACCTTCAACGCGTAGGACAGTATCCGCGTACGGCTATGGGCCGCCGGGCGTAGCCGCACGATCTGCGGGCCGAGTTCAACTGCACGGTCGTAGCGGTAATGCGTAACGTGGTGCAACGCGACATGAATCGACACGGCGGCCTCCTGCGAGCCAGGGCATAAGCACAACGCGCGCAAGACTTATGCCACAGCAGCAGTCATTGCACTAAAACGTCAGGCCCGGTGCAGTACAGCACCAAAACAGCGCCAACGTTGCGGCTATGGTGCAGGCGCTGCACACATTTGTAGCGCCGGGCTGAGTGCAGGTGGTGAATCTACCCAGTTAAGGCGTAATACGCCTGGTATTCAGGGCTTGGCGCAGTTGACGGATTTGCACAAGTTTTGCCCGCATCTCTCGCTGCCCGCTGCTGTTGAGCACCAGCAGGCCGAACAGCGGGAAAATCAGCGACAGGCTATAGAGAACCCTGTGTGGGTTGTACTGAATCATGGGGAGCACAAACAACAGACAGGCAGCGTAGATGGCGACCATCACCCATGCCCATGAAGGTTTGCCCCGCAGGATCATAAAGTTGCTATGGACCGTCAACAAGATAAGCAATGCACCTGCGACCAGGATCTTGAGCCCGACTTGAGCAAGGGGCGCATCACGAAAATAGGTAACGAAAGCCAGCGCCACTGCAAGTGCCAGCGAAAAGTACGCAGCAAATACGCCGCCCAGAAACGTCAAGAAGTGACGCCTGAAGAAGTCGCGCAGCGTCATCAGCTCACTCATTCGTTTATTTCCTCGTACAAGCCTATCGCAATGGTATTGACGTTCCCAGAGTAGGCGCTGCCTCCGAACCCGACGGTCGCTCCCAGGATATCTTTGATCTGAGTACTGGTGCTTTGCTTGAGTTGCGTCGGGGTGAAACGCTTGGAGAGCTCACCCGATGCCTGCCTGAGCTTGAGCATCTTCGAGGTCAGGCTGGGATCATTGATGCTCAGTAGTTCCTTGGTCAGCTTGGCCCTCTCCTGACGGTTCAAGCCGCGTAGCACTTCCCGCAGGCTCTTGCCCGTCGATGCCTTAGCGACCTTGACCAGCTTGACCGTCGTCAGGGCTGAAGCGCCCACACCGGCCAACGATGCCGCGTCCAGCACAATGGATGCATTCTGGTACCAGCCTTCACTGTCGAGCCAATCGTTTACCTCAGGCTTGGCCACCTCAAGGGTCGTTCGGGCAATGCCATTGAAGCACTGGAGCGAACTCGCGCCTGCGGCCGCGTACCCCACCACCACAATGACTGAGCTCGCGCCGGCACTGAAAGGAACCAGAATAGTACCGCTGGCAATCGCAGCCCAACTGATGACAGCACCCAGGCAAGAGATTCCGGTATTTACGGCCTCGCCGATCAGCCTGGATTCCCGTGGATTGTTTACTACGTGATCAGCGAATTGTGTCGGCGCGATGTATTTCTGCGCCTCGCGCAGGATGACACGCTTTGGCTTGATGCTGCAGATGGGCTTGAATTCGCGCAGAGTGACGATATTAAAATCGGCATCGATATACACCACGCCAGCACCGACAACGCCGGGGTCAGCATCGATGGCCGCAAACAGCCGTGGCAGATTGATCAGGCTCTCGATGCGCTGGCGCGCCATAAATTGAGAGCGGTTGGAATCCATGCCGATGTTGAACAAGGAGTTGCCCATAAGTGTTCTTCCTTGACATTGAAAGTGCCCAGACCGGCCTCATCGCAGGCAAGCCAGCTCCCACACTTGAAATGCATTCCCCTGTGGGAGCTGGCTTGCCTGCGATAGCAATCTGATGGGCGCCACCCTAACAAACAGGCCACCTACCGCCAATAAACCTACCTAATCAACGGGCCTTGCGTTGCGCAATCACCGCCCGACGCAGGTGACGTATTTCGAGTAACCGCTGGCGCATTTCACGATGGCGCTTACTGTTGAGCAGCAGCAAGCCCAGCAGCGGAAACAGCACCGCCGAGCCGTACACCAGGGTATTGAGGCCGTATTGAATCATCGGCAACACGAACAGCAGGCAACACACCAGGTAGCCCGCCACCAGCCGGGTCGCCCAGGGATACCCGCGTGCAATCATCACATTGCCAAACACCAACACTGCCACCAGCACCAGGATTGCAGCCCCGGAGTAGTTGGCCTTGAGCGCCGGCTCAACACCGCGCAAATAGGTCACGCCCGCCGTGGAGACAGCCACCGAACCAGAGAAAATTGCCATGAAGATGGTGCCCATGAACACCGGAAAATAACGCGCAAGGAAACTGCGCCTATCGGGAAACCCCTTCATTCCGTCAGTTCCTCATACAGGCCAATGGCAAGCGTCGATGCCGAGCCAACGTGACCGGTTCGATAGCTGCCCCAGATACCCAACATGCCGCCCAAGGCGTCCTTGAGCTGGGTGAGCGTGGCATGACGAATTTCCGTGGAGCTGTAGCGCTTGGGCAACGTGCCGGCGCGCTGCTGCAACTTGAGCAGCTTGGGGGTCAGGCTTGGGTCTTTGAGACTGAGCAATTCCTGGGTCAACTTCTTGCGCTCCTGGCGATTCAAGCCCTTGAGCAATTCATACCAGCTCTTGCCCAACGCAGCGGCTTTTTTGGCCTTGAGTAGCTTTAATGTGGTGAAGGCTCCCGTTCCGATCCCGACCAACGACGCGGCATCGAGAATCGGTGACACCGCGCCATACCACTGGGCGTCGTCCATGCGGTCGTTGGCTTGCGGGTCAAGGATCTCGTTATAGGTACGGGCCACGCCAAACCCGCACTGAGCACTGCTGGCCAGCGCCGCTGTGACACCAATACCCACCACAAAAGCACTGGCGCCGGCGGTGAAGGGTACGGCGACGCTGCCACTGAACACCACGATCCAACCGATCACCGCCGCCCCACAGGAAAGCCCCATATCAAAGGCCTCCTTCTGGAGTCGCCCTTCACGGGGGTCGGTCTTCACCTGCTCGACGAACTGCGCCGGCGAGATGTACTTCTGCGCCTCGCGCAAAATGACGCGCTTGGGTTTGATGCTGCAGATGGGCTTGAATTCGCGCAGGGTGATCACGTTGAAGTCGGCGTCGATGTACACCACGCCAGCGCCGACGATGCTGGGGTCGGCGTCAATGACGGCGAACAGCCGCGGCAGGTTGATCTGGCTCTCAATGCGCTGGCGCGCCATGAATTGGGAGCGGTTGGAGTCCATGCCGATGTTGAGCAAGGGGTTGCCCATAAGTGTTCTTCCTTGAAATCGAGAGTGCCCAGACCGGCCTCATCGCAGGCAAGCCAGCTCCCACAGGGGAATGCATTCCAAGTGTGGGAGCTGGCTTGCCTGCGATAGCAATCTAATGGGCGCCACCTTACCAAACAGCCTCACCTCCGACCAGAAAGCAAAACGCCAGCACGAGGCTGGCGTTTTGCATTTCAGGCGTCGATCAACGCGGCACAACCGGCTTGCGCGTAGGCTTGCCGCCCTTGCCCTTGGCCGCATCGCTGCGCTCTTTGGCCGCCTGCTTATTGCGCGCCTGGGCCGCAGCCTTGGCTTGCTCGCGCTTGTCCCACGGGTTGCTGCCGTCGCTGCCACGGGGTGGCAGGCCGGTGTGCTGGGTGAGGATCCTGGTGGTGGTTTCCTTGGCGACCTTATGGCTGCCGGCCGGCGTCGAGTTCTTGCGCCGGGCGCTCTGGTAGCTGTCGGTGGACGGCTGGTGCAGCGGGATCAGTTGGTCCTTGCCCGACCCGATCAGGTCGGCACGGCCCATGCGGGTCAATGCTTCACGCAGCATTGGCCAGCCCTTCGGGTCGTGGTAACGCAGGAACGCCTTGTGCAGGCGGCGCTGCTCCTCGCTCTTGACGATGGTCACCGCGTCGCTCTTGTAGGTGACCTTGCGCAGCGGGTTCTTGCCCGAGTGGTACATCGCGGTGGCGGTGGCCATCGGCGACGGGTAGAACGCCTGCACCTGGTCGGCACGGAAGCCATTGCCCTTGAGCCACAGGGCCAGGTTCATCATGTCTTCATCGGTGGTGCCGGGGTGGGCGGCGATGAAGTACGGGATCAGGTACTGCTCCTTGCCCGCTTCCTTGGTGTACTTCTCGAACATGCGCTTGAACTTGTCATAGCTGCCAATGCCCGGCTTCATCATCTGGTTGAGCGGACCTTCCTCGGTATGTTCCGGGGCGATCTTGAGGTAGCCACCGACGTGGTGGGTGACCAGCTCTTTGACGTACTCCGGCGACTCGACGGCCAGGTCGTAGCGCAGGCCGGAAGCGATCAGGATCTTCTTCACACCCGGCAACGCACGGGCACTGCGGTACAGCTGGATCAACGACGAGTGGTCGGTGTTCAGGTTCGGGCAGATCCCAGGGAACACGCACGACGGTTTGCGGCACGCGGATTCGATTTCCGGGCTTTTGCAGGCGATGCGGTACATATTCGCCGTCGGGCCGCCGAGGTCGGAGATCACGCCGGTGAAGCCCGGCACTTTGTCGCGGATCTCTTCGATTTCGCGAATGATCGACTCTTCGGAACGGTTCTGGATGATGCGGCCTTCGTGCTCGGTGATCGAGCAGAAGGTGCAGCCGCCGAAGCAGCCACGCATGATGTTCACCGAGAAACGGATCATGTCGTAGGCCGGAATCTTCTCCTTGCCATACGCCGGGTGCGGTACGCGGGCATAAGGCATGCCAAACACGTAGTCCATTTCTTCGGTAGTCATGGGAATGGGCGGCGGGTTGAACCACACGTCCACTTCTCCGTGTTTCTGCACCAAGGCACGGGCGTTGCCTGGGTTGGTTTCCAGGTGCAACACGCGGTTGGCGTGGGCATAGAGCACCGCGTCGCCGCGGACCTTTTCCACCGATGGCAGGCGGATCACGGTCTTGTCACGGGTCATACGCGGGCTGGCGAGGATCTGCACAACCTTGGCTTCTTCCGGATCGTCGACTGGACCTTTTTCCTGCTCGATGGCGCAGGCCTGGGTGTCTTGGGTATTCACATACGGGTTGATGATCTTGTCGATCTTGCCCGGACGGTCGATGCGCGTGGAGTCCACTTCGTACCAGCCCGCCGGCGTGTCACGGCGAATGAACGCAGTACCGCGCACATCGGTGATGTCTTCGATCTTGTGGCCCCACGACAAGCGCTGGGCAACTTCGACGATGGCCCGCTCGGCGTTGCCGTACAGCAGGATATCGGCGGTGGCGTCGATCAGGATCGAGTTGCGCACGCGGTCTTGCCAGTAGTCGTAGTGGGCGATGCGGCGCAGGGAAGCTTCGATGCCGCCGAGTACGATCGGTACATTCTTGTAGGCTTCCTTGCAACGCTGGCTGTACACCAGGCTTGCACGGTCGGGGCGTTTGCCAGCCATGCCGCCGGGGGTGTAGGCGTCGTCAGAGCGGATTTTCTTGTCGGCGGTGTAGCGGTTGATCATCGAGTCCATGTTGCCGGCCGCGACGCCGAAGAACAGGTTCGGCTCGCCGAGCTTCATGAAGTCGTCTTTGGACTGCCAGTTCGGCTGCGCAATGATCCCGACGCGAAAGCCCTGGGACTCCAGCAGCCGGCCGATGATCGCCATGCCGAACGATGGGTGGTCAACATAGGCATCACCGGTGACGATGATGATGTCGCACGAATCCCAGCCAAGCTGATCCATCTCCTCCCTGCTCATCGGCAGGAATGGCGCAGGACCGAAACATTCGGCCCAGTACTTGGGATAGTCAAATAACGGCTTGGCTGTTTGCATGACGGTGACCGGTGTGAAGATGAAAAATCGCGGGCGCGGAATATAGCACAAATTTTGACCAATTCCGACGGTAGTAGTCGGAATTGTGGTGACCCCATCGCAGGCAAGCCAGCTCCCACAGGAGAACGCATTCCACATGTGGGAGCTGGCTTGCCTGCGATGAGGCCCTTACAGGTGCTTGAAACTACTCGTCGTCGTCGAAGTTGTAGCTACCCGGCGCCAGGTTCTCGAAACGCGTGTACTTGCCGATGAACGCCAACCGGATAAACCCGATCGGGCCGTTCCGCTGTTTGCCGATGATGATTTCGGCAATGCCCTTGTGTTCCGTCTCGGGGTGGTACACCTCGTCGCGGTACACGAACATGATCACGTCGGCGTCCTGCTCGATCGCTCCGGATTCCCGCAAGTCGGAGTTCACCGGACGCTTGTTGGGACGTTGTTCCAGGGAACGGTTGAGCTGGGACAACGCCACCACCGGGCAGTTGAATTCCTTGGCCAGGGCCTTCAAGGAACGAGAGATTTCAGAAATCTCGTTGGTACGGTTGTCACCACTGGAACCGGGGATCTGCATCAACTGCAGGTAGTCGATCATGATCAGGGCGATGTCGCCATGCTCACGCACCAGGCGCCGGGTACGCGCGCGCATTTCGGACGGGCTGATACCGGCGGTGTCATCGATAAACAGCTTGCGGTCGTTGAGCAGGTTGACCGCCGAGGTCAGGCGCGGCCAGTCGTCATCCTCAAGTTGACCGGAACGCACCTTGGTCTGGTCGATACGGCCAAGAGACGAGAGCATACGCATGATCAGCGATTCACCTGGCATCTCGAGGGAGTACACCAGCACCGCCTTGTCGCTGCGCAGAACGGCGTTTTCCACCAGGTTCATCGCAAAGGTGGTCTTACCCATCGACGGACGGCCGGCGACGATGATCAAGTCGGACGGCTGCAGGCCGCTGGTCTTTTCGTCGAGGTCGGTGTAGCCGGTGGAAATACCGGTAATAGCCGCGTCGGTGTTGAACAGGGTGTCGATGCGGTCGATGGCTTTGGTCAACAGGTCGTTGACGCTGACCGGGCCGCCGGTCTTGGGCCGTGCTTCTGCAATCTGGAAGATCTGCCGCTCGGCTTCGTCAAGGATCTCGGCAGCAGTGCGGCCTTCGGGGTTGAAGGCGCTGTCGGCGATTTCAGTGCTGATGCCGATCAACTGGCGCAGGGTGGCGCGCTCGCGGACGATCTGGGCATAGGCCTTGATGTTGGCGACGGACGGCGTGTTTTTCGCCAGCTCACCGAGGTAGCCCAGGCCACCCACTTGGGAGGTCTGGCCTTCCTTGTCCAACTGCTCGGCCAGGGTTACCACGTCGATCGGTGAGTTCTGGTCGGCCAGCTTGGCGATGGCGCGGAAGATCAGGCGGTGGTCATGACGATAGAAGTCACCGTCCGAGACTTGATCCAGCACGCGTTCCCAGGCGTTGTTGTCCAGCATCAAGCCACCGAGCACGGCCTGTTCGGCCTCGATGGAATGCGGCGGCACCTTCAGGGCAGCGGTTTGCAGATCGTATTGCTCAGGAGCGGAGATTTCGTTCATGGCCACTTGGAATTTGGGGTGTGTAGAAAAACAAAAGGCACGACCTGTAAACAGGATCGTGCCCGATGTTAACCGGCTGGCACGCGAGGTGCCAGTCAGTTAGGTGCGACTTAAGCTGCTACCACGACAACGCGTACGGTGGCTTCAACTTCGGCGTGCAGGTGCACGGCTACGTCGAATTCGCCTACGTTGCGGATGGTGCCGTTCGGCAGACGAACTTCGCTCTTCTGCACTTCAACGCCGGAGGCGGTCAGTGCATCAGCGATGTCGTGGGTGCCGATCGAACCGAACAGCTTGCCTTCGTCACCAGCGGTGGCAGTGATAGTCACTTCCAGCTCAGCCAGTTGGGCAGCGCGAGTTTCGGCCGACGCTTTTTTGTCTGCTGCGGCTTTTTCCAGCTCAGCACGACGCTCTTCAAACGCAGCCAGGTTGGCAGCGGTTGCAGCGGTGGCTTTGCCGTATGGCAGCAGGTAGTTACGACCGTAGCCGGCCTTAACGTTCACTTTGTCGCCCAGGTTGCCCAGGTTGGCGACTTTTTCCAGAAGGATCAGTTGCATGTGAAAATCCTCTAACTTTTAACCTTCACCGTTCGCGTTATCGGCGTCTTTCGACGCCAGACGACCGCGAAAATCAATCAGGCTGTCAACAATGGCCAAGACCACGAGTAACGGATAGATCAGCTGCATGAACAGCAACAGCGTGACGTACAACCCCACCAGCCAGAACCTGGCCAGGCGCTTTCGCGCAACCAGCCCATGAATCAGGGCCAGCCCGGCAAACACCAGCGGTACGCTGCAAATCGGCGCCAGCAAGGCCATCTGTGGGCCGAAGTTCGGCCCGACAACCATGCACGCCAGCAGCAACATCGCCGGCCCCGCTGGGATTCTGATACTGCGAAACTCGCGACCAAAACCACCCGGGTTGTACAACAACGCCTGCCAATAACGCCCAAGAATCAGGCTCAGCACGCTGACGACCTGCAACAAAGCCGCAATCAGGCCAGTCAGGACCGGGGCAATCAGTGACGCAAACCGCGCTCGCTCATCTACCGACAACTGCTGGTAGAGATCCCCGAGGGCCAACGGCAGGATCTTGACGATCTCCTGCGCCAGCGCCTCGATCTGCGGGCGGAAAGCCGCGCCAAGCATCACTGAGTACACCAACCCCAATGCCACGCTGACCAGCAGCGTACGGACCCAGGACTCACTTGCGCGCAAAACCAACGCAAGGCTCGATGACCCCAGCAGTACCAGAAGTACCCGTGGATCACCCATTTGCAGCCACCAGATCAAGGCCGGCAACAAACCCAGGGCAAGAACGCCAAGGGCGTCCTTCAAACCGCGCCGCAGCAGCACAAGGCAACCTGCGGCAGCACCCAACCAATAAAGCAACGGCAATGCCGCACATCCAGCCACTACCAGAGTGGCCTGCACGCGACCGCGCATGATGAACTCAGCTAAGGCGCGCATGCATTCAATCCCTTACTACTTGTCGACTGCCCGGTCTCAGCGGCCGTGGCTGTCGGTGTAGGCCAGCAGGGCCAGGAAGCGGGCGCGCTTGATAGCGGTGGCCAGCTGACGCTGATAACGTGCTTTGGTACCGGTGATACGGCTTGGAACGATTTTGCCGGTCTCGGATACGTAGGCTTTCAGAGTGTTGAGATCTTTGTAATCGATCTCTTTCACGTCTTCAGCGGTGAAGCGGCAGAATTTACGACGACGGAAGAAACGTGCCATTTGATAGGCTCCTTAATAAGGTCCGTGGATTACTCGTCAGCGTTATCGCTGTCGTTCTCTTCGCCTTCAGCGCTTTCAGCGCCTTCGTGCTCAGGACGATCGCGACGCTCACGGCGCTCACTGCGGTTTTCTTCAGCCTTGAGCATCTCGGATTGGCCGGTAACGGCTTCTTCGCGACGGATGACCAGGTTACGGATCACTGCATCGTTGTAGCGGAAGTTGTCTTCCAGCTCGGCCAGGGCCTTGCCAGTGCACTCAACGTTCAGCATCACGTAGTGAGCCTTGTGAACATTGTTGATTGCGTAGGCCAGTTGACGACGGCCCCAATCTTCCAGACGGTGGATTTTGCCGCCGTCTTCTTCGATCAGCTTGGTGTAACGCTCAACCATGCCGCCGACTTGCTCGCTTTGATCCGGGTGGACCAAAAAGATGATTTCGTAATGACGCATGAATGCTCCTTACGGGTTGTAGCCTGCCGCTCAAAAACGGTCAGACAAGGAGTGAATGACACTTATGGATCTTGCCGCAGGGGAGGCACATCGGTGCCTGCCAGGAAGGCAAGGGGCGCAATTGTAGAGAAGGGGGAGAAGCGGCGCAAGGCAATTGGTGATTATTTGAACAATCCTGAATAAACACCACAAAACCAATGTGGGAGCGGGCTTGCCTGCGATGACCATGGCACCGGCAACATCTCTGCTGACTGACACTCCGTCATCGCGGGCAAGCCCGCTCCCACATTTTGATCACTTCTTGGGCTTGGCCTTGGCTTTCGCACCACGCTGACGCTGGGCTTCAAACAGGCAAACACCCGTCGCAACCGACACATTGAGGCTGCTGACGCTACCAGCCATCGGCAGGTGCACCAGGTAATCGCAATGCTCACGGGTCAACCGGCGCATGCCTTTGCCTTCGGCGCCCATGATCAGGATGGTAGGGCCGGTAAGGTCTTGGTCATAAATGCTGACCTCAGCCTCCCCCGCCGTGCCCACGACCCACAGGCCGCGCTGCTGGAGCTTCTCCAGGGTACGCGCAAGGTTGGTCACGGCCACCAGCGGAATCACTTCCGCCGCACCGCAGGCGACCTTGCGCACCACCGGCGTCAGGGTCGCGGACTTGTCCTTGGGCACGATCACCGCCAGCGCACCGGCAGCATCCGCCGAACGTAGGCAGGCGCCGAGGTTGTGCGGGTCGGTCACGCCGTCCAGCACCAAGAGCAACGGCGCACCTTCGGTACGGTCGAGCAGCTCGTCGAGCATCGCCTCGCCCCACACCTGGCTCGGACTGACGTCAGCCACCACACCTTGGTGAACGCCTTCGACCCACACGTCCATTTCACGACGCTCGGCCTGGCCGATGGCAACCTTATTCTGCGTAGCCAACTCGACCAGCGCCTGTACGCGCGGCTCGCTGCGACCTTCGGCCAACCACACCTGCTTGACGCGCTTGGGATGGTGACGCAGCAGTGCTTCTACGGCGTGCACGCCGTAGATTTTTTCCAGACTCATGACTTGGCCTTAGGTTTGCGCGACCCGCCGCTTTTTGCGGGAGCCGAACCCGCTTTTGGCGGGCCTTTACGGTGTTTACTTGGCTTGCTCGACGGTTTTTCCGCCCCGTGAGACTTTCCCCCAGACGCCGCTTTACCACCGCTTTTGGCTTCGTTGAGCAACTGCTGCTTCAACTCGCGGCTCTTGCGCAGCTCGGCGTTTTTCGCCGCAGCGTCGCTTGGGCGGTAGGCTTCAGGGGCCTTGTCCTTGGCGGAAGAACGACGACCGGCCTTGGCAGGTGCAGGCTCGGCCGTGGTTTTTGCAGTGGTCGCTTTGCCTTTGGACGCAGGCGCTGTGGTTTCACCACGTTTTTTACGACCCGCAGGCTCTGCCGGCTTGTCAGGCATGCCGAAGTCGATCTTGCGCTCGTCGAGGTCGACACGCATGACCTGCACTTCAACGGTATCGCCCAGACGGAAGCTGCGACCGGTGCGCTCGCCCGCCAGGCGGTGATGCACAGGATCGAAGTGGTAGTAATCACCCGGCAAGGCGGTGACGTGCACCAGGCCCTCGACGTAGATGTCGGTCAGCTCGACGAACAGGCCAAAGCCGGTCACGGCGGTGATGACACCAGGGAACGACTCGCCCACGCGATCCTTCATGAACTCGCATTTGAGCCAGTTCACCACGTCGCGGGTGGCTTCGTCGGCGCGGCGTTCGCTCATGGAGCACTGCTCGCCCAGTTGTTCCAGGGCCGCTTCGTCGTACGGGTAGATCCGTGCTTTCGGAATGGTCATGGCACCGGCGCGCTTGACGTGCGGGGTGTTCTGCTTGGAATGGATCACGCTGCGGATCGCCCGGTGCGTGAGCAAGTCCGGGTAGCGGCGAATCGGCGAAGTGAAGTGGGTGTACGCCTCGTAATTCAGGCCGAAGTGGCCCTGGTTATCGGCGCTGTACACCGCCTGGCTCAGGGATCGCAGCATCACGGTCTGGATCACGTGGTAATCCGGACGGTCCTTGATGCTGGCCAGCAGGGCCTGGTAATCCTTAGGCGTAGGACCATCCTTGCCTTTGTGCAGGGACAGGCCGAGTTCGCCGAGGAAGGCGCGAAGTTTTTCCAGGCGCTCCGGCGGCGGGCCGTCGTGCACACGGTACAACGCAGGAATTTCGTGCTTCTTGAGGAACTCGGCAGTGGCCACGTTGGCCGCCAGCATGCACTCCTCGATCAGCTTGTGCGCGTCGTTCCGGGTGGTCGGGGTGATCGCCGCAATCTTGCGCTCGGAGCCGAAGACAATCCGGGTTTCCTGGGTTTCGAAATCGATCGCGCCACGGGTATGACGGGCACCCAGCAACACCTTGTACAGCGAGTAAAGCTGCTTGAGGTGCGGCACCACGCCAGCGTACTCGGTACGCAGGGCCTTGGCTTCGCTGGTCTTCGGCGTTTCCAGGATGGTGCTGACCTTGTTGTAGGTCAGACGCGCCTGGGAGTGGATCACCGCTTCGTAGAACTGGTAGTCGGTCATTTCGCCGGTTTTGGAGATGGTCATCTCGCACACCATGGCCAAACGGTCGACTTTCGGATTCAGGGAGCACAGGCCGTTGGACAGCTGCTCAGGCAGCATCGGGATCACGCGCTCTGGGAAGTACACGGAGTTGCCGCGCACCTGAGCCTCGTTATCCAGGGCCGAACCGATCTTCACGTAACTGGAGACGTCGGCAATCGCGACGTACAACCTCCAACCGCCGGAGAACAGGCGCAGCTTGCCAGGCTTGGCTTCGCAGTAGACCGCATCGTCGAAGTCGCGGGCATCTTCGCCGTCAATAGTGACGAACGGCAGATGGCGCAGGTCGATACGTTTTTCTTTGTCTTTCTCTTCGACTTCCGGCTTGAGCTTGGCGGCTTCCTTGAGCACGGCATCAGGCCAGACGTGAGGAATATCGTAGGTGCGCAAGGCAACGTCGATTTCCATGCCCGGCGCCATATAGTTGCCGACCACCTCCACGATATCGCCCTGGGGCTGGAAGCGCGCAGTAGGCCAGTGGGTGATTTTCACCTCGACGAACTGGCCGACCTTGGCGGCGCCATTGCGGCCCGGGGTGATCAGCACTTCCTGCTGGACCTTGGGGTTATCCGGCACAACGAAGCCGATGCCGCCTTCTTCAAAGTAACGGCCGACGATAGATTCGTGGGCACGGGACACCACTTCGACGATCACGCCTTCACGACGACCACGGCGGTCGAGGCCAGAAACCCGCGCCAGGGCACGGTCGCCATCGAACACCAGACGCATTTGCGCCGGGCTCATGAACAGGTCGTCGCTGCCATCGTCCGGTATCAGGAAGCCGAAGCCGTCGCGGTGGCCGGCAATGCGGCCCAGGATCAGGTCGAGCTTGTCTACCGGCGCGTAAGTGCCACGACGGGTGTAGATCAATTGAGCATCGCGCTCCATCGCACGCAAACGGCGGCGCAGGGCTTCGAGCTGGTCTTCGGTGGTCAGACCGAATTCTTCGACCAACTGCTCGCGGCTAGCAGGCGAACCACGATCGGCGAGGTGCGCCAGGATCAGTTCGCGGCTAGGAATAGGGTTTTCATATTTTTCCGCTTCACGAGCGGCCTCGGGATCGAGGGACTGCCAATCGGCCATTAGAGAGTTTTCACCTTGTCTATATGTGGGTTAGTTTGGCATACGCGTATTGAAACGGGAAATTTCAGGTATCAACAAGCGTTTAAAAGACCTTTACGACCCCCGCCACGCACCTTGCACGACCGCTGGTGAAATTTTCCAGGCTTTTTTCATGGCAGGGGTTTACAGCTCAAATATCGCTCCGTATAGTGCGCGCCATCGACGACGGCAACGTTGTTGATGCTGCCCAGGTGGTGAAATTGGTAGACACGCCAGCTTCAGGTGCTGGTGATCGCAAGGTCGTGGAAGTTCGAGTCTTCTCCTGGGCACCAAATTCAGATCAAACCCGCGAAAGCGGGTTTTTTCGTTTCAGACCTTTGATTTTTAACGGAAAAATTGATTTATATTTTTCGAATCAGGGGTTTACAGATTAAAAACCCCGCCGTATAGTTCGCCCCATCAACAGCGGCAACGTTGTTAGATAATGCCCAGGTGGTGAAATTGGTAGACACGCCAGCTTCAGGTGCTGGTGATCGCAAGGTCGTGGAAGTTCGAGTCTTCTCCTGGGCACCAAATTCAGATCAAACCCGCGAAAGCGGGTTTTTTCGTTTCCGGGGTTTGAAAACTTCCCCAGTGATTTCCCCGTCATCCGCACTTGAGAAGATTTATCGTTTATCCTTGCAATGATTTGTTGCATATAAGCGAGGAACACTTCGGATGATGATCCGTGACAACCGACTCAAGACATCCCTTCTGCGCGGCCTGACCCTCACCCTACTCAGCCTGACCCTGCTCTCGCCCGCCGCCCATTCTGCCGACAAGGTCTCCCTGACCTTATACAACGGCCAACACAAAGAAGTCGGCGATGAACTCGCCAAGGCCTTCGAAGCCAAGACCGGCATCCACGTCAACGTGCGCAAAGGCAGCAGCAACCAGTTGGCCAGCCAAGTCGTCGAAGAAGGTGAGCGCTCCCCTGCCGACGTCATCTACACCGAAGAATCACCGCCCCTGAACAAACTCGGCGAGCAAGGCCTGTTGGCAAAAATCGATGCCAGCACCCTCGATGTGCTGCCCAAGGATTACGTGGGTAAAAACGGCGATTGGATGGGCGTGACCGCACGCACCCGCGTCGTAGCCTTCAACCCCAAATTGATTGCGGAAAAAGACTTGCCCAAATCGGTACTGGATTTCGCCGGCCCCGAATGGCAAGGCAAGGTCGGTTTCGTGCCCACCAGCGGCGCGTTCCAGGAACAAGCCGTGGCAATCATCAAGCTGCACGGTCGCGAAGCCGCAGAAGAATGGCTGACCGGCCTGCGCGCCTTCGGCAAGGTGTACAGCAACAATATGGTCGCCCTCAAGGCCGTGGAAAACGGCGAAGTGGCTACCGTGCTGGTAAACAACTACTACTGGTTCGCCCTGAAAAAGGAAAAAACCAACCTGGACTCCCAGCTGCATTACTTCACCGATGGTGATGCTGGCGGCCTGATCACCGTGTCCTCCGCTGCCGCACTCAAATCCAGCAAGCATCCCAAAGAAGCTCAGCAATTGCTGGCATTCATGGCCAGCGAAGAGGGCCAGCGCGTGATCACCAACACGTCGGCCGAGTACCCGCTGCGCAAGGGCATGGAATCGAACCGCGGCCTCAAGCCATTTAGCGAGCTGCAGCCACCAAAGGTCACCCCCGCAGACCTGGGTAACGCCGAAGAAGCCCTGGAGCTGGAACGTGACGTTGGCCTGAACTGATGAACCCATCGCTTTCCGTCACGGGGTTCACCCCCCGTCGCAAACGCCCGTCAATCTGGCTGCTGCTGCCTGTGCTATTGCTGGTTGGCCTGAGCCTGTTGCCGCTCGCCTATGTCGGGCTCAAAGCCTGGCAGGCGGGCTGGACGGAGGCGGTGCATCTACTGTGGCGACCTTATGTGTTCGGGCTGCTGCGCAACACGCTGGCATTGATGGTCGGCGTGACCCTGACCTGCGGCGTGATCGGCCTGTCCCTGGCCTGGCTACTGGAACGCAGCAACCTGCCAGGACGGCGCATCTGGGGCGTGATCCTGTGCCTGCCGTTTGCGGTGCCGGCGTTTGTCAGCAGCTTTACCTGGGTGTCGCTGAGCGCTCAGTTCGAGGGGCTCGGTGGCGCGATCCTGGTGATGAGCCTGTCCAAATACCCGCTGGTGTTTTTGCCGGTGGCGGCAACACTGCGCAATCTAGACCCCTCCCTGGAAGAATCGGCCCGCACGCTAGGGCTCAACCGTTGGGGCGTGTTCTTTCGCATCACACTCCCGCTGCTGTGGCCATCGCTGCTGGCCGGCTCACTATTGATCGCACTGCACATGCTGGTGGAATTCGGCGCGCTGTCGATTATCGGGTTGCAGACCTTCACCACCGCGATCTACCAGCAGTTCGAACTGGAATTCAGCAATGCCAATGCGGCAATGCTCTCGGCAGTGCTGCTGGTGATGTGCCTGACCCTGCTGTGGCTGGAGCTGCGCGTACGCGGCAAAGGCCGGCATGTGCGCATCGGCCAGGGCGCGGCGCGGCACGCCGAGCAGGTTCGACTCGGCAAGTGGGCGCCATTGGGCCAGGTGTATTGCCTGGCATTGGCGATCATCGGCAGCGGCATCCCGCTGGGCATGCTCGGCTATTGGTTGGCCGTCGGTTCGTCAGCGGCGTTTCCGATGGCCGAGATCAGCGAGGCGCTGCTGTCATCCCTGGCGCTCTCCCTGGGCGGCGCCGCACTGTGCCTGGTACTGGCAGTGCCGGTTGGGCTGCTGGTGGTGCGCTACAAAGGACAGTTGGCAATCTGGGCCGAACGCTTGCCGTATCTACTGCATGCCCTGCCCGGCCTGGTGATTGCGCTGACCCTGGTGTATTTCGCCCTGCATTACATCCCCGCGCTGTACCAGACCTCTACGTTATTGCTGATTGCTTATGCGCTGCTGTTTTTGCCGTTGGCACAGGCGCCGATTCGTACAGCACTGAACAAGGCGGCGCCACAGCTGGAAGAGGCTGCGCGCACGTTAGGCGCATCGTCCTTCAGTGCGTTTTGCCGGGTGACGTTGCCAATCATCTTTCCGGCGCTGGGGGCGGCGTTTGCCTTGGTGTTCCTGGATGCGATGAAGGAATTGACGGCGACGTTGCTGCTCAGCCCGACCGGGTTGAATACCTTGGCGACGGCCGTCTGGGCACATACCTCGAATGTGGAATTTGCGGCGGCGGCGCCGTATGCGGCGTTGTTGATAGTGGTGTCGGGGTTGCCGGTGTATCTGCTCACGACTCGGATGTATCTGAGTCGCTGAAACAGCTATCGCAGGCAAGCCAGCCCCCACAGTGACCGAGTTCCAACTTTGGAATGCAGTTGAATGTGGGAGCTGGCTTGCCTGCGATGAGGCCAGTCCAGACAACCTCACGCCCTGAACTGCCCCAAACTCGCCTTCAACTGCGCCGCCAACCCATCCAACACCTTGCCACTGGCCGTCGTCTCCACCACCGCTTGCGCCGCACGCTCGGCCTGGGCATGAATCACCTCGACGCGCCCACGCACCGCATGCGCGCCCTGGGCTTGATGCTCGGCCGCGCGCGTCGCCAGGCCAATCGCCGCATGCACCTGCTCCACAGAAGCCTGCACCGTCTGCTGCAAGCGCACGCTGTCGCGCAGCACCAGCAAGCCCTCACTGGCCTGGCGCCCCGCCTTGCCGATGGTTTCTACGGCCTCACGCGCGCCCTGCTGCAACGCAACAATATGCGCCTGGATATCGCCAGTGGAGCTTTGAGTCTTACTGGCCAGCGCACGCACTTCATCGGCCACCACCGCAAAGCCGCGCCCAGTCTCGCCAGCCCGTGCCGCTTCGATGGCCGCGTTGAGAGCGAGCAGGTTGGTTTGCTCGGCGATACCGTGAATCACGGTCAACACCACTTCAATTTGTTCGCTTTGCTGCGCCAGCCGTTCGATCACCTGGGAACCGGCCTGCACCTGCCCCGCCAACGCCTCGATCAAGCTGCCAACTTCGGCCGAGGTCCGTGAGTTTTCATCCGTGGCCTGGCGAATATCCACCACCTGCTGCAGGGCCGCCTGCATGGCGTGGCTTTCGGCCTGGGCCTCATCGGCCATTTGCGACAAAGCGCGCAAACTCTCGGCCACTTCATCACGCTGCAAGCCCGCCGCCGCATCGGCGCCAGCATTGCGCAACGTCATGGCGCCGATTTCCACGCCAGTACGCTGGGCCACGTCGCCTGCCTCCCGCACGATGGGCTGCAACTTATCCACAAAGCGATTGACCGCCGAGGCCATATCGCCGATTTCATCCTTGCTGTTGATCTGCACGCGCTTGGTGAGGTCGCCCTCGCCGGCCGCCAGATCATCCATCGCGGCAATCAGCAACTTCAGGCGATTGACCACGCGTCGCCCCAGCACAATGGCGATCAGCAGCAATACCCCAAGCCCCACCAGTGCCAGCCCCATGCCGATGCGCCAGCGCAGGGTGCCCGCCGCGTCTTGCACGGCGCTGGCGGTATTGGCCGTCATTTGCGTGGCAGTGGCTTGCGCCGATTGCAGCCGGGCGCCCATGGCGTTGGCGCTGTCAGCGGCGGCTCCCTTGAGGCTGTCACCCACCAGTTGATCACCGCTGGCGATCAGCGCGGCAAAGCGCTTATCCAAGGCTTGCAGGTCGGCTTCAACCGTCGCGGTCGACACGCCCATGCGCACCTTGCCGATTTCCACACCGTTGGGGCTGATGGAGGCTTCGACGTAATACACGGAGGGGTCTGTCTTGGCCGCGTCCAGCACCTTGTCCAGGGCACGCTCCCCTGCGCCCTTTGCCAGCAGGGCCTGGTTGATAGGGTTTTCGCGGTTCAGGTATCGGGTCAGGTGCTCGCCTGCGGCGTCGTCATACACCACAAACAGCACATTGGGGTTGCGCTGGGCCCGGCGGGCAAACTCAGAAAGGGTCGGCACGTCACTGTCCCACATGGCACGGGGCGCGACCGAGGCCAGCAGTTGCGCCATGTCATTGGCGGAGTCCTGCAGGTCTTTTTCCAGCGTCGCACGCAACTGCTTTTGCTCTTCCTGCAAGCGCGTGGAAAGCCCGGCTGTGAGGCGCTGGCGCGTGCTGGCGGAGAGGCTGTCCAGGCTGGACGTGACTTCCTTGCCAGCCTGGGCCAGTTCGCCAGACAACTTCTGGCTATCTATGCCCAGACGATTGCCCAAATCGGCTTCCAGCGCCGTCACCGTGCTCCGCGTCAGCGCGACGGCCACCAGCACTTGCACCAAAAGAGCGATACCAAGGGTAACGAACACCGGCCGCAACAGACGGCTTTGTAACAACGAGAGAACGGCAGACACTGGAAATCCCTCCACCACGGGTGCCACTAATTTGATAGCACCTCGAAAGAGGGAAACACAGCAAGGGTCGTGCCGTTTGCCAGGCAGAAACGACAAAGGGCTCCCGAAGGAGCCCTTTGCTTTTTACATCAACAGCTTATTACGCGAACGGGTGACGCAGAACGATGGTCTCGTTGCGGTCCGGGCCGGTCGAAATAATGTCGATCGGTGCACCGATCAGCTCTTCCACACGCTTGATGTAGGCGCGGGCGTTGGCTGGCAGTTCTTCCAGGGTCTTGGCGCCCACGGTCGATTCGGTCCAGCCTGGCACTTCTTCGTACACAGGCTGCAGGCCCACGTAGCTGTCAGCGTCAGTCGGGGCAACATCGTTGCCTTGGGCGTCTTTGTAGCCGACGCAGATGTTGATGGCTTCCAGGCCGTCGAGTACATCCAGCTTGGTCAGGCAGATGCCCGAGATGCTGTTCACATCGATAGCGCGACGCAGGATAACGGCGTCGAACCAGCCGCAACGACGAGCACGGCCAGTGGTGGCGCCGAATTCGTGACCTTGCTTGGCCAGGTGTGCGCCAACGTCGTCGAACAGCTCAGTCGGGAACGGACCGGAACCTACACGGGTGGTGTAAGCCTTGGTGATGCCCAGGATGTAGTCCAGGAACATCGGGCCAACGCCCGAGCCGGTGGCAACGCCGCCAGCAGTAGTGTTGGAGCTGGTCACGTACGGGTAGGTACCGTGGTCGATGTCCAGCAACGAACCCTGGGCACCTTCGAACATGATGTCCTTGCCAGCGCGACGCAGGTCGTGCAGCTCGGCCGTCACGTCCAGCATCAGCGGCTTGAGCAGCTCAGCGTATTCCTTGCACTCGGCCAGGGTCTTTTCAAACTCGATGGCTGGCTCTTTGTAGTAACCGACCAGCATGAAGTTGTGGTAATCCACCAGTTCACGCAGCTTGTCTTCAAAGCGCGGCATGTTGAGCAGGTCGCCCACACGCAGGCCACGACGTGCAACCTTGTCTTCGTAGGCCGGGCCGATGCCGCGACCGGTGGTGCCGATCTTCAGCTCGCCACGCGCCTTTTCACGGGCCTGGTCCAGCGCAACGTGGAAGGACAGGATCAGCGGGCAGGACGGGCTGATACGCAGGCGCTCGCGCACCGGTACGCCTTTTTCTTCCAGCTTGGTGATCTCGCGCAGCAGGGCGTCAGGTGCAACCACCACGCCGTTGCCGATCAGGCACTGCACGCCTTCGCGCAGGACACCCGACGGGATCAGGTGCAAGACGGTTTTTTCGCCATCGATGACCAGGGTGTGGCCAGCGTTGTGGCCACCTTGGTAGCGCACTACGGCGGCAGCATGTTCGGTCAGCAGATCAACGATCTTGCCTTTGCCCTCATCACCCCATTGGGTGCCCAGGACTACGACATTCTTACCCATAACACTTGTCCTCATTCGCGCAAACTTGGTGCCGGCGATGGCCGGCAGGAAAACTCAAGAAGCCAGTGGCGATACTTGCCAAAGCCCGTTCTGCTGAATCAATTGCCGGTCGCAGTCCGCTTCACGGGCGGCGGCCAATGGCTGCCCAGGCAAGGCCTGGACTACACGCTGACCCTCACGGCGTAACTGGCAAACCTGCTGCCAGAGCGCTGCGTCCGTACTGTCGGGCATCCAGATGCCACCAGACGGCAGCTCGACCTCAGCACGCCCCAGGGTCACCAGGGTTTTCAAATCGGTGGAAAAACCAGTGGCCGGACGCGCACGACCGAAGTCGGCGCCGATATCGTCATAGCGACCACCTTGGGCGATGGCCTGGCCAACACCCGGAACGAACACCGCGAACACCACACCGGTGTGGTAGTGGTAGCCGCGCAATTCACCCAGATCAAAATACAGCGGCAGCTGCGGGAACCGTGCCGACAAGCGCTCGGCAATCGCCAGCACATCATCCAGTGCCGCCAATACCGGTGCCGGCGCATTGGCCAGGCGCTCACGCGCAGCCACCAGCACTTCACGGCCGCCGCACAGGTCTACCAGCGCGCGCAGCATGCCAGCCAGCTCAGCAGGCACACCCTCGGTGAGGGCGATCACTTCATCGATCGCCTTGCGCTGCAGGGCATCGAACAACTGTTGCTCCACTTCACCGGACAACCCGGCAGCGCGCGCCAGGCCACGGTAGATACCGACGTGGCCCAGGTCCATGTGCACATCCGGCACATCCGCCAGTTGCAGCATGGCCAGCATCAGGCTGATCACTTCAACATCGCTGCTCGGGCTGGCATCGCCGTACAACTCGGCGCCCAACTGGATCGGGCTACGGGAGGACGACAACGCACGTGGCTGGGCATGCAGTACGCTGCCGGCGTAGCACAGGCGGCTCGGGCCTTCGCGACGCAGGGTGTGCGCATCGATGCGCGCCACTTGCGGCGTGATGTCGGCACGGAACCCCATTTGCCGGCCCGATTGCGGGTCGATGACCTTGAAGGTGCGCAGATCCAGGTCCTGGCCCGCGCCGGTCAGCAGGGATTCCAGGTACTCGATATGGGGAGTCACGACAAACTCGTAACCCCAGCTCTGGAACAGATCCAACACCTGGCGACGCGCTACTTCAATGCGCGCAGCTTCTGGTGGCAGTACTTCTTCGATGCCATCTGGCAGCAGCCAGCGGTCTACCGTTGCCATTACGCCATTCCCCTTTGATCCGGGCGGCCAGCCCTCGGCCGAGCCTTGAGTGAAGCAGAAAATACCCGCCCCTTGCATAAACCACGCGCAAGAGCGACGTGACGAATGGCCTGCAAACGGCCTCGTCGGGCACTTTCCTCGAAAAACCTGTCACGCCTGCCGAATCAAACATGCAGACGCAAAAAAGCCGGGAATTTCCCGGCTGCCGCATCATACACCCGTTTTCTGAAAGGATCACCCCGCCAGGCATTTTAGCCGCCCGACGGAGTGCGCCTTACAGAATCACGGGCTGGTTACTTGGACTTTTCCAGGTAGCGGAAGAAGTCGCTGCTTGGGTCCAGCACCAGTACATCGGTTTTGTTCGCGAAGCTTTCACGGTAGGCACGCAGGCTACGGTAGAACGCGTAGAACTCCTGATCCTGGCCATAGGCCTTGGCGTAAATCGCCGCGGCTTGAGCATCACCGTCACCACGAGCCTCTTCAGACTCACGATAGGCTTCTGCCAGCAGTACACGACGCTGACGGTCGGCATCGGCACGGATACCTTCAGCCAACTCGTTACCCTTGGCGCGGTGCTCACGCGCTTCACGCTCACGCTCGGTGCTCATACGCTCGAACACGCTGCGGTTTACTTCCTTGGGCAGGTCAATGGCCTTGACGCGAACGTCAACCACTTCAATACCCAGCTCTTTTTCCGCCATGGTGTTCAGTGAGCGGGTGATGTCAGCCATCAGCGCATCACGCTCACCGGATACCACCTCGTGCAGGGTGCGCTTACCAAACTGGTCACGCAGCCCCGATTCCAGACGACGGGACAAACGCTCGTCGGCAATCTGCTTGAGGCCGGAAGTCGCGGTGTAGAAGCGCTCGGCATCCTTGACGCGCCACTTGGCGTAGGCGTCAACCATCACGGCTTTCTTTTCCAGGGTCAGGAAGCGCTGTGTCGGTGCATCCAGGGTCATCAGGCGCGCGTCGAACTTGCGCACCTGGTTGACGTAGGGGACTTTCACATGCAGGCCCGGCTGGACATCCGCCTGGACCACGCGACCGAATTGCAGCAGCACCGCACGCTCGGTCTGAGCGACGATGTAGAAGCAGTTCCAGGCAGCGATGACCACGACGACGCCCACAATCAGGGCGGTCAGCGATTTATTGCTCATCAACGGCTCTCCCTGGTACGTGTTTGCTGTTGCAGCAAGTCAGCGGCCGCACGGGCACTCGCTTCGTTGGCAGCGGCATTCGAACCGGTGGACGGTGCACTGGCGCCGCTACGACCACCTTCGATCATCTTGTCCAGCGGCAGGTACAGCAGGTTGTTCTGCCCACCTTTGCTGCCGGTCACGAGAACCTTGCTGGTGTTGCTGAAGACTTCCTGCATGGTGTCCAGGTACAGACGCTCGCGGGTCACTTCAGGAGCCTTGCGGTACTCGGCGACCAGCTTGGTGAAACGATCTGCCTCACCCTTGGCGCGGGAGACCACTTCATCGCGGTAACCGTTGGCATCTTCAAGGATGCGCTGGGCCTGACCACGGGCTTCCGGCACAACGCCGTTGGCATAGGTTTCAGCCTGGTTGCGCGAACGCTGCTCGTCTTCACGGGCACGGATCACGTCGTCAAAGGCTTCCTGCACTTCACGCGGTGCCGCTGCGCTCTGTACGTTCACCTGAGTGACGGTAATACCAGTGCGATAGGTATCGAGGAACCGTTGCAGACGCTCCTTGATTTCGCTGGCCATCAACTCACGACCTTCGGTCAGCACCTGATCCATGGCGGTGGAACCCACCACGTGGCGCAGGGCACTTTCGGTTGCGTGTTGCAGGCTGATTTCCGGCTGATCAACGTTCAGCACGAAGTCTTGCAGGTTGCTGATCTTGTACTGCACGGTCAGCGGCACTTCGACGATGTTCTCGTCTTCGGTCAGCATCTGGCCCTGCTTGGTGTACGCACGCTCACGCGTCACGTTCTCCATGTACTTCTTGTCGATCGGCGGGAAATAGATGTTCAGGCCTGGCCCGACAGTCTCGTAGTACTTGCCGAAGCGCAGCACCACGGCTTGCTCCTGCTCGTCCACCACGTAGACCGCGCTGTACAGCCATACGGCCGCGAGCACGACAAGACCCAGGCCCAGCAGGCCATAGCCACCGCCCTTGCTTGTGCGACCGCCGTCGTCACCACCACGTTTTTTTCCACCACCGAACAACCCATTCAGGCTTTCCTGCAGCTTTCGGAAGGCCTCGTCGAGATCCGGTGGCCCCTTGCGGTCGCCGTTATTGCGGCGCTTACCACCCCAAGGATCCTGATTATTCGAGTTGCCACCCGGCTCATTCCAAGCCATAGCGCTCTCCATCTGATAAAGCAAAGACGCACCCACGGCGCGCCGACCAATGCTACAGAATGCCTGCTACTGCGGCACAACCGCTTTCTCAGGCTTTTATTGCAAAGTGTGTTGTTCGATAAACTCTGCCGGTACAACACCCTCTCGGCTGACCAGCCGATTGAGTTCCGAGCGTGGCAATCGAACGGCCAGCAAGCTGACACCTTCTTCGTCGTGTTCTTCTTTCTGTACAGCGCCCAACTCGAAAAACTGTGCACGCAGTCGAGCAAAACGCTGCGGCAAGCGCAAGGTGCCGACGAACAAATCGCTGCCGAGCAATTCGGCAATGGCTTGTTCCAGCAACTCCAAGCCACTGCCATCTCGCGCCGACAACCAGACCCGCTGGGGCTTGCCGTTCTCGTCGCGCTGGATCTGTGGCTCAACGCCTTCAAGCAAATCGAGTTTGTTATAGACCTCGAGGATCGGCAAGTCCTGGGCACCAATCTCGCCCAGCACCACCATGACCTGTTCAATCTGCAACATGCGATCCGGTTCGGCCGCATCGATCACGTGCAACAGCAAGTCGGAATTGCTCGACTCTTCGAGCGTAGACCGAAATGCCTCGACGAGCTTGTGGGGCAGGTGACGAATGAAACCCACGGTATCGGCCAGCACAATCGGCCCCAGGTCGTCGATGTCCAGACGCCGCAGGGTCGGGTCGAGGGTGGCGAACAGTTGGTCGGCCGCGTACACATCCGACTTGGTCACGTTATTGAACAGCGTGGATTTGCCGGCGTTGGTGTAGCCCACCAACGACACCGTAGGGATATCCGCACGGGAACGGCCACGTCGCGACTGCTCGCGCTGGCTGCGCACTTTTTCCAGGCGGCCCTTGATCTGGCGCAGGCGAACCCGCAGCAGACGCCGGTCGGTTTCCAACTGGGTTTCACCCGGGCCACGCATGCCGATACCGCCACCCTGACGCTCAAGGTGAGTCCAGCCGCGAACCAGGCGGGTGCTCATGTGATCAAGCTGGGCCAGTTCGACCTGGAGCTTGCCTTCATGGGTACGGGCGCGCTGGGCGAAAATGTCGAGAATCAGGCCGGTACGGTCGATCACGCGACACTCGAAAACACGTTCGAGGTTACGTTCCTGACTGGGCGTGAGGGTGTGATTGAAGATCACCAGATCGGCTTCTTCGGCATGAACCAGGTCGCGCAGTTCCTCGACCTTGCCGCTGCCAATCAGGTATTTGGCGGTTGGCCGATGACGCGGTACGTTAAAAAACGCAACGGTCTCGGCGCCGGCCGAATTTGCCAACTCCTGAAACTCCTGCGGATCTTCGCGCGCCTCAGGGTCCTGTCCATCCAAGTGAACGAGGATTACTCGCTCACCACCACCGTGGCGCTCAAAGAACAAAGGAGACTCCTATCAGGCGTTACCTGGCTCAGCGTCACCCTGTTCATCACCGGCTGCGCTAGGCAGACGGATTGGACGAACTGGAACGACTGTCGAGATAGCGTGCTTGTAAACCATCTGGCTGACGGTGTTTTTCAGCAGGATAACGAATTGGTCGAACGACTCGATCGTACCTTGCAGCTTGATGCCGTTGACCAGATAGATGGAAACCCCAACTTTCTCTTTACGTAAAGTATTCAAGTAAGGGTCTTGTAGCGAATGCCCTTTTGACATGTGCCGCACTCCTTTAAGGATCAATAATAAAAAATCGGAAAATAGATAGCTTATGGCCGTCACACCCCCAAGGATAGACGGCAATTGCAAGGACTCAGCTCAATATGGAGACCGTTCCCAAGTATTTCAAGGCGCGTGACAGATTGTCGCTGTCCAGGCTGTCCAACCAGTGCAAATCGCTCCAGCTGCGCAGCCAGGTGAACTGGCGCTTCGCCAACTGGCGCGTGGCGATGATGCCGCGCTCCTGCATTTCGGCTGACGTCAGCTTGCCATCCAGATGATCCCAGACTTGGCGGTAGCCTACAGCACGTATCGAAGGCAGCCCTGCATGCAGGTCACCTCTTGAACGCAGTGCTACGACCTCGTCCACAAACCCCTGTTCCAACATAATTGTGAATCTTTGTGCAATTCGTTCATGCAGCACCTGGCGATCTGCCGGAGCGATGGCCAGATTCGCCACAGTATAGGGCAATTGTGACTGTCCAGATGCGCCTGCATCAGTACTTTGCGCACTTTGTTTCAGCCGATGTTCAGTCATGGTCTGGCCACTGACGCGCCAGACTTCCAGGGCGCGTGTGAGCCGCTGGGGGTCATTGGGGTGAATACGTGCCGCAGACACCGGATCTACCGCCGCCAACTGATCATGAAGGGCCTGCCAGCCAAGGCGCGCAGCCTCTTCTTCAAGTTCGGCGCGCACCTGGGTATCGGCAGGCGGCATATCGGCCAGGCCTTCCTGCAACGCCTTGTAGTAGAGCATGGTGCCGCCCACCAGCAGCGGGATATTGCCGCGCGCGGTGATCTCGGCCATGGCCGCCAGGGCGTCGGTGCGAAAATCCGCCGCCGAATAGCTCTGCGCCGGATCGATGATGTCGATCAACTTGTGCGGATACTGGGCCAACAGCGCCTTCGACGGCTTGGCCGTACCGATATCCATGTCCCGGTAAACCAGGGCAGAGTCGACGCTGATCAATTCGCAGGGCAGCACCTTGGTCAGCTCGATGGCCAGGTCGGTCTTGCCGGCGGCCGTGGGGCCCATCAGGAAAATGGCGGGAGGCAAGGCACTCATCAGCGGCCGCGCAAAAATAGTTTGTCCAGATCATCCAGGCCCATCTGGGTCCAGGTCGGTCGGCCATGGTTGCATTGGCCGCTGCGCTCGGTGTTTTCCATGTCGCGCAGCAGGCCGTTCATTTCCGGCAGGGCCAGGCGGCGGTTGGCGCGGATGGCGCCGTGGCAGGCCATGGTGCCGAGCAATTCGTTGATATGCGCCTGGATACGGTCACTGGTGCCGTACTCCATCAGGTCTGCCAGTACGTCGGCCACCAGGCGGTTGGCCTCGGCCTGCTTGAGCAGCGCGGGAATCTGGCGGATCGCCAGGGTTTCCGGGCCCAGGCGTTGCAGTTCGAAGCCCAGCTTCTGGAACACACTGTGATGTTCTTCTGCGCAGTCGGCTTCACGCTGGCTCACCGCCAGGGATTCGGGCACCAGCAGCGGCTGGCCGCTGAGGCCTTCGCTGGCCATGGCGATCTTCAGGCGCTCGTACATGATCCGTTCATGGGCAGCGTGCATGTCCACCAGCACCAGGCCATGGGCGTTTTCGGCGAGGATATAAATGCCTTTGAGCTGCGCCAGGGCATAGCCCAGCGGCGGAATATCACCGCCGCCTTCGGGCAACGCCACAGCAGCACCCGGCTCGGCACCCGGCAACGGCGCGAAAAACTCACGGTACGCCGCCTGGGCTTCGGCCACGGGCGCCGTCGATTGCGGGCGCGGTGTGTATTGGTACTGATAACCCGCACCGGCACCCGAATTCGGCGCCGTGTAGGCTGGCTGCGCCTGCGGCGATTGCAGCAGGTTGGCCGCCAGGCTCATCTCACCCTGGGGGCCGAACTCGCCGGCTTCCGGACCGCTCGGGCGTACCACGGCCGTGACAATCGGCGCCGACAACTGATCATCCGGGCGCACGTCACCCAAGGCGCGGTGCAGCGTGCCGTAGAGGAAGTCATGCACCATGCGCCCGTCACGGAAGCGCACCTCGTGTTTGGTCGGGTGCACGTTGACGTCGACCACCGAAGGGTCAACCTCAAAGAACAGCACAAAAGTCGGGTGTCGCCCGTTGAACAGCACATCGCGATAAGCCTGGCGCACCGCATGGGCCACCAGTTTGTCGCGGACCGCCCGGCCGTTCACAAAGAAATACTGCAAGTCGGCCTGGCTGCGGGAGAACGTCGGCAACCCGACCCAGCCCCACAACCTCAAGCCATTGCGCTCGATCTCAATCGGCAGCGCCTGCTCCAGGAACCCGCTGCCACACACCGCCGCCACCCGCCGAGCACGGGCGGCGTCGTCGTTGGCTTCGTGCAGGCTGAGGATGGTCTTGCCATTGTGGCGCAGGTGGAAGGCCACGTCGAAACGGGCCAGGGCCAGGCGCTTGATGACTTCTTGCAGGTGATCGAATTCGGTTTTCTCGGCTTTGAGGAATTTGCGCCGCGCCGGGGTATTGAAAAACAGGTCGCGCACTTCCACTGAGGTACCCACCGGGTGCGCCGCCGGCTGGACCCGAGGCGCCATGTCGCGGCCTTCGGTTTCCACCTGCCAGGCTTGCTCGGCGCTGCGGGTGCGGGAGGTCAGGGTCAGGCGGGCCACGGAGCTGATGGAGGCGAGGGCCTCACCACGAAAGCCCAGGCTCATGACCCGCTCCAGGTCCTCCAAGTCGCGGATCTTGCTGGTGGCGTGGCGGGCCAGGGCCAGGGGCAGGTCATCCGAAGAGATGCCGCTGCCATCGTCACGTACCCGCAGCAGCTTGACGCCGCCCTGCTCCACATCGACATCAATGCGTTTGGCACCCGAGTCGATGCTGTTTTCCAGCAACTCCTTGATCACCGACGCCGGGCGCTCAACCACCTCACCCGCAGCGATCTGGTTGGCAAGGCGCGGGCTGAGCAATTCAATGCGCGAGCCGCTGTTCAAGGTGGATTCGCTCATCACTGCGCCGCCAATGAGGTGCCGGGGATGGTCAACACCTGGCCGATCTTCAACTCATCGGTTTTCAGGTTATTGGCGCTGCGCAAGGCTGCAGGCGTGACCTGGAAACGCACGGCCAGCATGGCAACGGTATCACCGGGCTGCACACGATGGTCACGCGGGCCCTGGGCGATTTTGCCAGAGTCGCGCAGCCAGGCGATATAGGTGCCCGGCGGCGGGTTCTGCTGGAAGAACTGGCGCACACCGGCGCTGATCGAGCGCGCCAGCGCTTGCTGGTGGCTGGCGCTGGCCAGTTTCGACGCTTCGTTGGCGTTGGAGATAAACCCGGTTTCCACCAGGATCGACGGGATATCCGGCGATTTCAACACCATGAACCCGGCTTGTTCTACGCGCTGCTTGTGCAGCGAGGTCACGCGGCCGATATTGCTCAGGACTTTCTGGCCCACGTTGAGGCTGGAGGTCAGCGAGGCGGTCATCGACAGGTCGAGCAGTACGCCTGCGAGCATCTTGTCCTTGTCATCAAGGGAGACGTTGCCGGCCCCGCCGATCAAGTCGGAACGGTTTTCACTGTCGGCCAGCCAGCGCGCAGTCTCGGAGGTAGCGCCGCGATCCGACAGGGCAAATACCGAGGCGCCAAAGGCAGCGGTTGAAGGCGCGGCGTCGGCGTGAATGGACACGAACAGGTCAGCGCCCTTCTTACGGGCAATTTCGGTACGGCCACGCAACGGAATGAAGTAGTCACCGGTACGGGTCAGCTCGGCGCGGTAGCCTTTCATGCCGTTGACCTGGCGCTGCAGTTCACGGGCGATGGCGAGCACCACGTCTTTCTCATGCTGGCCGCGGGAGCCGGAAGCCCCAGGGTCTTCGCCACCGTGGCCGGCGTCGATCACCACGATAATGTCGCGCTTGCCTGCCGGTGCAGGCGGCGGTGGTGGCAGCTTGACCTGGGGTTGCGAAGGGTTGACCGGCACCGCAGGCACCGTCGCCACGCTCGGCGTTGGCGCAGGCGGCGGTGCGGCGTCGGCGGGGTTGTCGAACAGGTCGACCACCAGGCGGTTGCCGTACTGGGCGTTGGGGGCCAGGGAGAAGCTTTTGGGGGTCACGGCCTTTTTCAGGTCGATGACCACACGCAGGTCGGTCGGCGTACGCTGGGCCGAGCGCATGGCGGTGATGGGCGTGTTGGCGGTAGAGACTTTCAGCGGCGCGGCCAAGCTGGCACCGTTGATGTCGATCACCAGGCGATCAGGCGCCGTCAAGGTAAAGACGCTGTGCTGGACCGGGCCAGACAGGTCGAACACCAGTCGCGTGTTATCCGGCGCTCGCCACAGGCGAACACTTTTCACCTGTGAAGCAGCCAGAGCATTGACAGTCATTGCCGCAAGCAACACCCCCACGACAGCAACCAACGCGCGAAAGCGCATACCTAACCCCACCAATTATTTGAATTCCAATGCCAGAGCAGCACACCACGACTCAGCGCGTGGGCTCTGGGGCAACAACTTCAGCTGACGTCCGTGCTCACGCGGCGTAATGGTAATGGTCAGGTCCGGCTTTGGCAAAAAGCCTGTGCCTTTATTTGGCCACTCGATCAGGCACAGCGCATCATCGTCGAAGTAATCACGGATGCCCATGAACTCCAACTCTTCCGGATCGACCAGGCGATAGAGGTCGAAGTGGAAAGCACGCACGTCGCCGATCTCGTAAGGCTCGACCAACGTGAAGGTCGGGCTTTTTACCGCGCCGGTATGGCCAAGGCCGCGAATAATCCCCCGGGACAATGTGGTTTTGCCTGCGCCCAGATCGCCCTCGAGAAAGATCAACCCGGCCCCTTGCGTGACCTGCGAAATACGCTGACCCAACGCGACCATGGCCTCTTCATCTGCCAGGAAAAGAATTACTTCAGGCACGGCGACTGCTCCTCCAGCAATTGACGAATGGCGGGCATCAGGTCGCTGGCGGCCAAGCCGCGACCAAAACTGCCCTGGCGGTCTCCGGCGGTCGCGTGCAACCACACGGCCAGGCAGCTCGCTTCGTACGCGGGCATACCCTGAGCCAATAGCGCCCCGACCAGACCGGCCAAAACATCACCGAGCCCAGCTGTTGCCATCGCCGGGTGGCCTTGATCACACCGCGACACACGCCCATCCGGGCTGGCAATCAAACTGCCAGCACCCTTGAGGATAGTCACGGCATTGAATCTTTGGCTCAACGCGCGCGCCACCTTAAGGCGATCAGCCTGAACCTCGGCTGTCGATAGCCCCAACAAACGCGCAGCTTCGCCCGGATGAGGGGTAATCACACAGTTGGCCGGCAGCTCGACGCTGCCAGTGGCCAGTTGATTGAGCGCGTCGGCATCCCACACCTGCGGCACGCTGGCATTGGCCGCGACCGACAACAGGCTCTTGCCCCAGGCGGCATCGCCGAGGCCTGGGCCAATGACGATCACCGAAATTTTTTCCAGCAGGCCCATCAACTGGTTGGCCGAGCTCACGCCGACGGCCATGACCTCCGGCAGCCGAGCCAGAGCGGCAGGTATGTGTTCCGGCCGCGTCGCCAGCGAGACCATGCCGGCGCCGCTGCGCAAGGCGCTTTCGCTGCTCAGCAACGCCGCGCCGCCAACGCCACGGTCACCACCGATGACCAGCAGGTGGCCGAATTGGCCCTTATGGGCGTCCGGGGAACGCGCAGCCAGTTGCGGCAAATGGCCGGGCAACAACAGCTGAACGTCGGTAATTGGGTGTTTTGTCTGAGGCATGCGTCTTCAAGCTCCGATGTCTGGCAGAATTATACGCATCTAACCTGTGGTTTCCCGTGTCTCATGCCTGCTATTACCTCCGATCTGCCCGCCCTCGCCCAATCGATCAAAGACTGGGGTCGCGAGCTGGGCTTTCAGCAAGTCGGCATCAGCGGCCTCGACCTGGCTGAGCATGAACAGCACCTGCAACGCTGGCTCGACGCGGGTTACCACGGCGAGATGGAATACATGGGCGCCCACGGCAGCAAACGCTCCCACCCCGACGAGCTGGTGCCCGGCACCTTGCGCGTGGTGTCACTGCGCATGGACTACCTGCCCGGCGACACCCAGATGGCGCAACTACTGGCCCAGCCGGAAAAAGCCTATATATCGCGCTACGCCCTGGGCCGCGACTACCATAAGCTGATCCGCAAGCGCGTGCAGCAACTGGCCGACCGCATCCAGGCGCAGATCGGGCCGTTCGGCTTTCGCGCCTTTGTCGACAGCGCGCCCGTCCTGGAAAAAGCCATTGCCGAGCAAGCGGGCCTGGGCTGGATCGGTAAAAACACCCTGGTTCTCAACCGCAAGGCCGGCAGTTATTTCTTCCTGAGCGAACTGTTTGTCGATCTACCGTTGCCGGTAGACCCACCCCACGCCACAGAACACTGCGGCCGCTGCACCGCCTGCCTGGACATCTGCCCCACCAACGCCTTCGTTGGCCCTTACGTGCTGGACGCGCGACGCTGCATTTCGTACCTGACCATCGAACTCAAGAGTGCCATCCCCGAAGATCTGCGCCCACTGATTGGTAACCGGGTATTTGGCTGCGATGACTGTCAGATCGTTTGCCCGTGGAATCGTTTCGCTCGACCTACCGCCGAAAGCGATTTCAAGCCACGGCACAATCTGAATAACGCAGAACTGGCCGAATTGTTTATGTGGGACGAGGATAAATTCCTCAGCAGCACCGAGGGCTCGCCCCTGCGCCGCGCCGGTTACGAGCGCTGGTTACGCAACCTGGCGGTGGGCCTGGGTAATGCGCCCTCCAGCATTCCAGTGCTGGAAGCCTTGAAGGCGCGGCGGGACTACCCGTCGGAGTTGGTACGCGAACACGTGGAATGGGCGCTGGAGCAACACGCTGCGCGCTAGTGCACATCGTCGTTGTAGACGAACTTGGGCATTTCCCAGTGAAACCGGATCGCCAGCAGGCGTAACAGGAAGCCACTGAACAGCGTCAGCAGAATCGCTTGCTCGCTGGGCAGCTCCAGGTACAGGCACAGCAAGTAGAACCAGGCAGCCAGGAACGACACGCTGGCATACAGCTCGCGGCGGAAGATCAGCGGGATGTCGTTACAGAAGATATCCCGCAGGATGCCGCCGAATACCCCGGTGATGACCCCGCTGACCGACGCCACCAACATACCGTGGCCCATTTCCAGAGCGGTCATGCAGCCGATCAGGGTGAAGGCCACCAACCCCACCGCATCCAGCGCCAGGAACAGCGAGCGCAGGTGGCGCATCAAGGGCGCGATAAAGATCGTCACCAATGCCGCAACGGAGGTCAACACCAGGTACTCCGGGTGTTTGACCCAGGTCAGCGGGTAGTGGCCGAGCAACACATCGCGCACCGAACCGCCGCCCAGGGCTGTCACGCAAGCGATCAGCACCACGCCAAACCAGTCCATGCCACGCCGCCCCGCGGACAGGGCGCCAGTCATGGCTTCGGCGGTGATGGCGACGAGGTAGAGCATCAGCAACATGATGGCGATCCTGACAGAGAGGCCGGCAGTCTAATCATTTGCCGAGGGCACCAAAAGGGGGCACTTGGCGATAAACCGCGTCGCCTGTATCGCAGGCAAGCCAGCTCCCACACTTTGAATTTACGAATGCAGCCAAATGTGGGAGCTGGCTTGCCTGCGATGGCACCTTCACTAGCGCCGTAGAATCAAGCCTTGATGAAATGCTTGCGGTAATGCTGCAACTCGGCAATCGACTCGCGAATATCATCCAGCGCCAGGTGCGTGCTGCCTTTATGGAAGCTGTCTTTGACTTCCGGCGCCCAACGCGCAGCCAGTTCCTTCAAGGTCGACACGTCCAGGTTGCGGTAGTGGAAATAACTTTCCAGCCCCTTCATGTGCGTATAAAGGAAGCGACGGTCCTGGCAGATGCTGTTGCCGCAGATCGGCGATTTGCCCTTGGGCACCCATTTTTCCAGGAAGGCGATGGTTTCGGCCTCGGCTTCGGCCATGCTGATGCGGCTGTCGCGCACGCGCTGGGTCAGCCCGGAGTTACCGTGGGTGCGGGTGTTCCACTCGTCCATGGTGGCGAGTACGGCGTCGCTGTGGTGGATGGCGATCACCGGGCCTTCGGCCAAGGTGTTGAGGTTGCTGTCGGTGACAATGGTCGCCATCTCGATGATGACGTCGGTGTCGGGGTTCAGGCCGGTCATTTCCAGATCGATCCAAATCAGGTTCTGTGGGTTTTGCATGGCTTGATTCTCTTGGCACCTTGGCGTAGCCGGGCAGTTTAGCAGGCGGGGGCGTGCTAGACTCGCGACCGTTTTACCCAACTTTTGCATTATCGACACGGAACACCAATGGCCAAACGCCAGCTCAACCGTCGCCAAAACTGGCGCATCGAAAAGATTCAAGGTGAACGCGCCGCCCGCGCCGCCAAACGTGAATCCTCCGCCGTGGAAGCGCTCGAGGGCGGCGACCTGGGGCCCGAACAAACCGGCTTGGTGATCGCGCACTTTGGTGTGCAGGTCGAAGTCGAGGCGCTCGAAGGCGAACTCGCGGGCCAGGTGTTCCGTTGCCACTTGCGCGCCAACCTGCCCGCACTGGTCACCGGCGACAAGGTGGTGTGGCGTGCCGGCAACCAGGGCATCGGCGTCATCGTCGCCCAGTTGCCGCGCAGTACCGAGCTGCGCCGCCCCGACAGCCGTGGGCAGCTCAAGCCGGTGGCGGCCAACGTCGACATGATCGTGATCGTGTTCGCGCCACTGCCCGAGCCCCATGCCAACCTGATCGACCGCTACTTGGTCGCGGCCGAGCATGCTGGCATCCGCCCGTTGCTGCTGCTGAACAAATTCGACCTGATCGACGAGCAAAACGCCCCGGCGCTCAATGCGTTGCTGGCGGTCTACCGCACCCTGGGCTACCCGGTGCTGGAAGTGTCGGCTCACCACGGCAACGGCATGGAACAACTGCAACAGCAGTTGGACGGGCGGATCAGCGTGTTCGTCGGCCAGTCAGGCGTGGGCAAGTCGTCGCTGGTCAACAGCCTGTTGCCTGAAGTCGAAACCCGCGTGGGCCCGCTGTCGGAACTGTCCGGCCAGGGCACCCACACCACCACCACCGCGCGGTTGTTCCACTTCCCGGGCGGCGGCGAGTTGATCGACTCACCGGGTATCCGTGAATTCGGCTTGGGCCACGTCAGCCGCAGCGATGTGGAAGCGGGCTTCATCGAGTTCAACGACCTGATCGGCACCTGCCGCTTCCGCGACTGCAAACACGACCGCGAGCCGGGTTGTGCGCTGCTCAAGGCACTGGAAGATGGGCGCGTGCAGCAGCAGCGGATGAACAGCTATCGGTCGATTATTGCGAGCTTGCCTGAGAGCAGCTATTGACGGTCAATTTCTTGATACACATAAACCAGCGGGCTGAAAGCCCTAGCCCATTGATTTAACAGGAGCAGGCATCAAGAATTCGAGTCAACTGGGTGGCTGATACGCACATGCCAGCTTGTATTCGGATTTCCTGATGCTCATAATTGCTCCGTCACCAGCGAAAGCTGGCAGGAGTCTGGATCCTTTTCGGAGTTGATCCAGCGGCGTAGAAGGGGCGAAGCAAGCTCCACTGCGTGTCGAATGAAGCCGCCTTCGGGCGGCTTTGCTTTTTGTGGGGAATTAACATTTGGCTCTCTACTATCACCCCAAACAAGACGACGTTTTGCTGTGTGACTTCACCCGAGGCTTTGTCGCCCCGGAAATGCTGAAGATCCGCAAAGTCGTAGTGATATCTCCTACCGCGACCCACAGTCGCAAGCTCTGCACCGTGGTGCCAATCTCCTCTACTGCACCAGCGACCCAATACGACTGGCACCATTTGCTACGCACCAATCCACTTCAATCCGATGGCTATAAAGAGCTATGGGTGAAGTGCGACATGATTTATACCGTCAGCTTTGAGCGCCTCGACAAGTTGCATAGAAAGACTCGCTCCAAAGGTCGAGAGTACTTCGTCCCACGCCTGTGCGCCGACGACATGCGAGGCGTAGTCAGTGGTGTCAAAGCGTACCTCCCACTTTGAACACACATGAAAACGCCCCGAATGATCGGGGCGTTTACGTTTCCAGCGCTTAGATCAACTATGACCCCGGTGCAGGCGCCGTAGGATCCTTGACGCCCCCGTCATCAAACAGGTTCAGCTTCTGGCGCAGCTCATGGGCTGGCAGCGGTTCCTGCTCCGGAGGCAGCGCGTTCGGGTCGGCCGGCACTTCGCCTGGCGCACCGTCGCCCTGGGTCGGTGCCGGTAGCGGTGGTTGATCGCCCTCAATCGCACGCTGGGCTTTTTTGGTCAGCACCACGATGTCGATACGGCGGTTGACCGGGTTGTACGGGTCTTTGGGATCAAACAGCTGCGAGGAGGCAAAGCCCACCACCCGCGCCACTTGCGGGTCCGGGTAGCTGCCGGCCACTAGCGCACGCCGGGCAGCATTGGCGCGGTTGGCCGAGAGTTCCCAGTTGCCGAAATCACCCTGGCCCGCGTAGGGCTTGGCGTCGGTGTGCCCGCTGATGCTGATCTTGTTGGGCACCGCCTTGATGGTGTCAGCCATGGCCAGCAGGATGTCTTCAAAGTACGGCTTCAAGCGCGCACTGCCCGAGTCGAACATCGGCCGGTTGGCGGCATCGGTAATCTGGATGCGCAGCCCCTCGGGGGTGATCTCGAAGGAAATCTGGTCCTTGAACTTCAGCAACTGTGGGTTTTCTTCAACCTTGTTCTGCAATTCCTGCAGCAACAGTTCCAGTCGCTCCTGTTCGACCTGCTCGGCCATGGATTCGACAGTGTCGCGCTCGATCGGGATTTTTTCCTGAGGCGATTCAGTTTGCACTTCCGGGTTGATGGTGCGCTCGGGCGCCAGTTCCGGCGAGCCGCCCAGGTCAATGACAAACGGCGTACCGCTTTCAGAAAAGCCAATCGGGTCTTTGAAGTAGCCGGCGATGGCGATTTTCTGTTCTGGCGTAGCGGTGGACATCAGCCACAACACCAGGAAGAACGCCATCATCGCCGTGGCAAAGTCGGCGAAGGCGATTTTCCAGGCGCCGCCATGGTGCCCCGCAGCGAAGCGCTTGACGCGCTTGATGATGATCGGCTGGTTGTTTTCCATGGCTTAGCGACCGCGAACCGCTTGTTCCAGCTCGGAGAAGCTTGGGCGATGTTTCGGGTACAGCACCTTGCGCCCGAACTCCACAGCCAGCGACGGCGGCATGCCCGAGGCCGATGCCACCAGGCACGCCTTGATCGCTTCGTAGAGGTTGATTTCTTCCTTGGCATCGTGGGCCAGGGAGGTGGCGAGCGGGCCGAAGAAACCATAGGCGGCGAGAATACCGAAGAAGGTCCCCACCAGCGCCGCACCTACGTGCATGCCGATGGCCGCCTGATCGCCTTCGCCCAGGGACGCCATGGTCACCACGATACCCAGTACCGCCGCGACAATACCGAAACCGGGCATGCCGTCGGCGATGCCGGTCACGGCGTGGGAAGGATGCTCCAGCTCTTCCTTGAGGCTGAACAACTCCATGTCGAACAGGCCTTCCAGCTCGTGGGGCGCCATGTTGCCGGAGGACATGATGCGCAGGTAATCACAGATATACGCGGTCATGCGCTCGTCTTTGAGCACGGCCGGGTACTTGGCAAAAATCGGGCTGGCCGCGGCGTCTTCGATATCGCCTTCGATCGCCATCATGCCTTCGCGGCGGCTTTTGTTGAGGATCTCGTAGATCAGCCCCAGCACTTCCAGATAAAACGTGTGGGAGAAGCGCGAGCTGAACATGCCCAGGGACTTCTTGACCACGTGCATGGTCATATAGCCTGGGTTGGCCTGCAAAAATGCGCCGAACGCTGCACCGCCGATAATCAGCACTTCGAAAGGCTGGATCAGTGCGGCGATTTTACCGTGGGAGAGGACGTACCCTCCGAGCACACTTGCGATGACGACAATGATGCCGATAATTTTAGCCATAGGAGAGGGGTACTTGCGCCGTCGGGTTCATGGACATATTGGGTGCAGCAGAAAACTCTTGTTCTACTTATCGGCAAAACTGCGCCAGACTATAGCCCGTTAAGGCGAAAAGCCAATTCGGCCCGTTCCGGGCGTGTTGAACGCAAGTGATGATCGCGCCCCAATCATGGCAATTGAAACGACAACCCCAACAAACCGCCCCACTACCCTCGCCGCTTGGATCAAGTGCCTGGACGACGTGCTGCTGCCCGTGCCCCAGGCCAGCCACGAACGCGTGTGCAAAGCTATTCGCGATAGCCGCAGTTCATTGCGAGATATTGCTGAGTTAATGCAAAACAGTCCGGCCCTGGTGCTGAGTGTGATGCGCGAAGCCAACAGCCAAGCCCACGGCAGCCTGGCCGAACCTGCGGAAAACCTTGAAGTCGCACTTAACCGTCTTGGCCTCAAACGTGCCGAAGAGCTGTTGGCGCGCCTGCCTTCGGTACCCGCCCGGGAAATCCCCGTGGCCTTGCGTCAGCTGTTGCTGATCAGCCAGCACGCATCCCAGCAAGCTAACGGTTTGTTCGGCAGTCGCCTGGCGCGGTTGTGGCAGGACATCCACTGGGGCAGCCTGCTGTTTTTGTCGCCACTGTGGCCGATGGCCGTCGCCTACCCCAAGCTTTTGGAAGAGTGGGAGTTGCGGGTGATCCATAAAGGCCAATCGGCACGCCAGGTCGAGCAACAGCTGTTCGGCGTGCGCTTGCTCGACCTGTGCCTGGGCCTGACCGAAGCCTGGCACCTGCCGATCTGGGTTTCACAGGGCTACAAGTTGCTGTTGGCCGAGCAACGCCTGCTGGTCAAGGCGCTGCACATTGCCCGTCAAGACGATGCCCTGCGTCACCAGCAATTGCTCGATGCCGAGCCCAACCTGCGACGCTGGCTGAACCAGCCGGCCAATACCGTATTGCTGGCCAATGGCCTGGCGATGTCGGCCCAGGAATCCTGGACCTGCCCGCACACAGAGCGCTGGCAATACCTGACGGCGCTGTACCTGCAAACGCCATTGAGCGATGTGCAACAGCAAGCCCACCAGCAAGCGGTGACCAGCGCGCGTACCACCTTGATGCCCGACCTCTGGCACCCGGCGCTGTCGCTGATCTGGCCGTGGCATGTGCAGAAAGTCCATCGCGGCTTGCTGCCTGCACCACCGCCCACGGCCGAAGCCTTGGCCGTGTGGCGCACGCGCTGCACCGAGTTGCTGGTGGAGCCGAGCCGCTTTGCCAACGCCATGCACCTGACCACTTGCGCCAAGGAAGCCCTGGTCGCCAGTGGCATGCAGCGGGTACTGATATTCATGGCAGATCGCGCCTTGAGTACCTTGCGTGTACACCAGGCCGACGGCCTGCCCAAGGACGCGGCTCACCTGAGCCTGGATGTGGTGAACAGCACATTGCTGCAACGCCTGCTGGAAAAGTCCGCCCAGGTACGCCTGAACCCCGACAACCATGCGCAGTTTTCCGCATTGCTGCCACCGATCCTGCGTCGTCTGTTTATTGGCGAGCATCTGCTACTGCGCTCACTGAGCTGCAACGGCCGTGTGGTCATGCTGATCGTGGCGGACCAGGGCGGCGGGCCGTTCTCGGAAACCACCGTGCAGGCGTTCGGCAAAACCGCCCAATGCATCGAGAAAGCCCTGCACAGCTTTACCAACCGCAGCGCCTGATGCTTGCGCTACAATCACCGGCCTTTATCGCCAACATTTGTGCCCAGGAGACCTCACATGCCTGACTTCTCTGGCTTGCCGCTGGTGATCGAATCCGCCGACCTGTTGGGTCGCCTCGATTCCAAGCACTTGATACTGGTAGACCTCACCAGTGTCGCCCGCTACGCCGAAGGGCATATCCCCGGCGCGCATTTCGTTGACCCCAAGCGCACCCAACTGGGACAGCCACCGGCACCCGGCCTGCTACCAAGCAAGGCCGACCTGGAAAAACTGTTCGGCGAACTGGGCCACACCCCGGACGCCACCTATGTAGTCTACGACGACGAAGGCGGCGGTTGGGCCGGGCGTTTTATCTGGATGCTCGACGTGATCGGCCACCAGAAATATCACTACCTCGACGGCGGCCTGCTGGCTTGGCTGGAGGAAGGGCACCCGCTTTCCACCGATGCGCCCCCAGCAGCCGGCGGCCCGGTCAGCCTTACGCTGCACGACGGCCCCACAGCCACCCGCGAATACCTGCAAAGCCGTCTCGGCGCGGCCGACCTGGGGATCTGGGACGCTCGTGGCCCGCTGGAGTATTCCGGCGAGAAAGTGCTCGCAGCCAAGGGCGGCCACATTCCCGGCGCGGTGAACTTCGAATGGACTGCCGGCATGGACAAGGCGCGCAACCTGCGTATCCGCCGTGACATGCCGCAAATCCTCGAAGACCTCGGGCTGACCAAAGACAAAGAAATCATCACCCACTGCCAGACTCACCACCGCTCTGGCTTCACCTACCTGGTGGCCAAGGCGCTCGGTTATCCGCGAGTCAAAGGTTATGCCGGTTCCTGGGGCGAATGGGGCAATCACCCCGACACCCCCGTTGAGATTTAAGGTTTAAGGACAGTTATGAAAAAGCAGTTGTTTATCCTCAGCCAGTACTTGCTGCCGCACCACTTGCTGTCGCGCCTGGCTGGTTGCATCGCCGAGTGTCGCGTGCGCTGGTTCAAGAACGCCTTCACTGCCTGGTTCGCTAAGCGCTACCAGGTGGACATGTCCCAGGCCCTGGTGGAAGACCTGACCGCCTACGAGCACTTCAACGCCTTCTTCACCCGTGCGTTGAAAGACGGCGCCCGCCCGTTGGATCCAACCCCAGGTGCAGTGTTGAGCCCTGCCGATGGCGCGGTCAGCCAGCTAGGCCCGATCGAACATGGCCGTATCTTCCAGGCCAAGGGCCACAGCTTCAGCGTGCTGGAACTGCTCGGTGGCGATGCCGCAATGGCTGCGCCGTTCATGGGCGGCGAGTTCGCGACAATTTACCTGTCGCCCAAGGACTACCACCGGGTGCACATGCCACTGGCCGGTACCCTGCGCGAGATGGTGTATGTGCCAGGGCGGATTTTCTCGGTCAACCAGACCACCGCCGAAAACGTGCCGGAACTGTTCGCCCGTAACGAGCGCGTTGTCTGCTTGTTCGACACCGAACGCGGCCCGATGGCCGTGGTGTTGGTAGGTGCGATGATCGTTGCGTCGATTGAAACCGTGTGGGCCGGTTTGGTAACGCCGCCGAAACGCGAGCTGAAAACCTTCCGCTACGACGAAGCGGCCCGCGCGCCGATTCATCTGGAGAAGGGTGCGGAACTGGGTCGTTTCAAACTGGGCTCCACTGCCATCGTGCTGTTCGGGCCGGACCAGGTGAAGTGGGCTGAAGAACTGGCAGCGGGTACGCCGGTGCAGATGGGCCAGGGTATCGCCGCAGCTAAAGCCTGATATTGCAGTTGATCGTTCCCACGCTCCGCGTGGGAATGCAGCCCGAGGCGCTCTGCGCCCAAAGCGTGACGCAGAGCGTCACTGGAGGCGTTCCCACGCGGAGCGTGGGAACGATCAGTGACAGTGAGATCGGCTTATAGCTGACCGTCGCGGTCACGCAAGCCCAGCAGATACAGCACGCCATCCAGCCCCAGTGTCGAAATCGCCTGCTTGGCCGATTGCTTGACCAACGGTTTGGCACGGAACGCTACGCCCAGCCCGGCAATCGCCAGCATCGGCAAGTCATTGGCGCCGTCGCCGACCGCAATGGTCTGCTCCAGGCGCAAGCCTTCCTTATGGGCCAATTCCTTGAGCAGGTCGGCCTTGCGCTGGGCGTCGACAATCGGCTCCACCGCGACGCCAGTCACTTTGCCATCCACCACTTCCAGCTCGTTGGCGAATACATAGTCAATGCCCAGCTTGGCCTGCAACTGCTTGGCGAAGTAAGTGAAGCCGCCGGACAGGATGGCGGTCTTGTAGCCCAGGCGCTTGAGTTCGGCGAACAGGGTTTCTGCGCCTTCAGTCAGGCGCAGCGACGCGCCGATCGAATCCAGCACACCCACATCCAGGCCTTTGAGCAGCGCCAGACGCTCCTTGAAGCTGGCACGGAAATCCAGCTCGCCGGCCATCGCGCGCTCAGTAATCTCAGAAACTTGCTCGCCCACACCGGCCGCTTTGGCCAACTCGTCGATGACTTCGGCTTCGATCAAGGTGGAGTCCATGTCGAACACCGCCAGACGGCGGTTGCGACGGAACAGGGAGTCTTCCTGGAAAGCGATATCGACATTCAGCTCCTGGGCCACGCTCAGGAAGTCGGCGCGCAGCGCTTGCGCGTCAGCCGGTTCACCGCGCACGGAGAACTCGATGCAGCCCTTGCCTTTGTCAGCCGGGGTGTCCAATGGCATGCGACCCGACAGACGGTCAATATGGTCGATATTCAATCCGTATTGCGCGGTGATCGAACTGACGCGCTGCAGCTGCTCAGCCGTTACCTTGCGGGTCAACAGGGTGACGATATGGCGTTTTTTACCCTGGCCTTCAACCCAGTGCTGGTAGTCAGCTTCGGACACCGGGGTGAAACGTACCTGTTGATCGAGCTTATACGCCGTAAACAGGATGTCCTTGAGTACCGAGGAGGCCTGCTCGGTGCTGGGGATCTCCACCAGGATGCCGAACGACAAGGTGTCGTGGATCACTGCCTGGCCGATGTCGAGAATGTTCACACCACCCTGGGCCAGGACGCCGGTAATGGCTGCGGTGAGACCCGGTCGGTCTTCACCCGTGATGTTGATCAGGACAATTTCGCGCAAAGCGCACCCCCAGGCTGGAAAAAAACCGCATTCTACCCACTTTCAGTGACCATCGGGCACAGGCAGCGCTTTGCCGGCCAGGGGCCTGTCGCTATACTGCGCGTCAACTTCACGGACCAAGAGCCGAGCGCAAGTGAACCGGCCCACGCCAGTAAAAACCGATAACTTCTTCCTGCTGATCTTCCGGGCACTGCGCCATCGCCGTGTACCGATTGCATTGCGCATCGCCAGCCATAACGTGATCCTGGTCGCTCTGGCCCTGGTGATCTACGCCTGCGTGATGGGTTTGCAGTTCAAGCAGGCCATGCACGAGCAAGCTGACGCCCTGGGCGCGAGCCTGACAACCCAGACTGCCACTTCGGCGACTGAGTTGCTGGTGTCCAACGACATCCTCAGCCTCAACGTATTGCTCAACAACCTGACCAAGAACCCGCTGGTGGCCCACGCCGCCATCTATAGCGTGGACAACCGGATCATGGCCGAGGCCGGGCAGCGCCCGAAAAACGGCCTGCTCGGTGAGGCCGAAGGCCTGTATCAAAGCAATATCACGTTCCAGGACGTGAAGGCCGGCCAACTGCGTATCAGCCTTGATATGCAACAGTTCCAGCAGCCGATGACCATCAGCCTGCAAAGCATGGGCATCCTGAGCGCGATCCTGCTGGCCTTGGCCCTGGCCTTGAGCCTGCGCCTTGGTCGGCATATCTCCACGCCGTTGATGCAACTGCGCATCTGGCTGCGGGATATCGACGAACACACCCCGGCCACCGATCGCCAGGACGAAATCGGCGACCTCGCGCGCCAGCTCCACACCAGCTTTGCCCCGGAGCCGAAAGCGCCTGAAGTCGAGCCCGAGCCTGAGTACGACGACACCGAGGACTACAACGACGAGCCTGAGTTTGAAGTGCGCGACCTGCGCGACCCAGGCTTCGACGAAAGCGCCCCGGTGGCCGGCCTCAAGCCTGCGCCGCGCCATGTGATCAAGGCCGAGGAAGACGAGCTGGACGACGAAGACCCGTTCGCCGACCTGCGCGACACCTCGGCAGCCGCCCCAGTCGCTGCGCCCAAACCGGTTGCGGTCAAGAACGCCGAGCCACAGCACAGTGCTGTACTCGCCGTGCAACTGGGTGCCCAGGAGCAACTGCGCCGCCTGCCCCGCGCCCGCCTGACCGAACTGCTCGAACGCTACCGTGACTGCCTCGACCAGGCCGCTTCGCTCTACCAGAGCGAACTGCACACCCTGAACGATGGCAGCACGCTGATGCTGTTCCACAGCGAAGACAGCGGCGAGGACTACCTGACCAATGCCATCTGCTGCGGCGAGCTGTTGCGCGCCCTGGGCCATGCCCTGCAGATCGAAGTAGCCGACAGCGGCATTACCCTGCAACTGCAGCTGGGTCTAACCGTGGGTGACGACCTGTTTGGCATCAGCCAGATCGACCTGCTGCTGACCGAAATCGCCCAGGATGCCCTGGCCTTGTCCCAGCACAGCCGTAACCTGCTGCTGGTGGAGCGCAAGATCAGTGAGGACACGCTGATCCGCCAACGCGCACGTATCCGCCCGATTGCCAGCCCTGAAGGGGCCAGTTGTGTGGAGCGGTTGATGGAGCCGTATCCGTCGATGCTGGAGCGTCAGTTGGCGCGGATGCATGAGACCCGTAAGCCCTGAGGCATAGCGTTATACCTACTGTGGAGCTGGGCTTATGTGGGAGCGGGCTTGCTCGCGAAGGCGGCGTGTCAGTCAGCTGATGCGCCCCTGACACACCTGATTCTCGAGCAAGCCCGCTCACACACAAGCCCCCCCATTTGGGTTGTGGTGCAGCTTAAATCGCAGCCCAACAAAAAGGCCCGCTTATTCAGCGGGCCTTTTGTTTGTGCGCCATTCAGATCAGAATCTGAACACTTCCAAGTCCGTACGAATCGGCGTGGCCATCGGCATCTTCGGTTTTTCCGGGGCCGCAGGCTTGGCCTGGGCGGGGGCCTGCTTACGCGGTTGCGCTTCGGCAATCGGCGGCTGGTTGGCCAATGGTTTGAGCGCCACCGACAACTGCTGTGCCAAGTGCTGCAACAGCACACCCTGGGCCTGGACCTGGGACGCAGTGGTGCCGGCGTGCTCTTCCTGCAGATGCACAATGCGGTTGTCCCGCACCTGCCCGCGACGGTCGATCAGGCGCCACTGTGCATCCAGGATCGCCGGTTGCGACTTGCCGGAATCCAGCCGCGTAATGGTCAGCAACACCTGTACATCCGGGGTGAACCCGGAGGGTCCCGGTGCCAGGACCACACGCTGGCTGTCCAGCTGGCCGGCGACCTGACGCAACATCAACTGGTTGATATCCGACGACAGGCTACCGGCCCAACGACCATCTGTGGAACCTTGCAGGCTGCCGTCGTTCTGACGTTGAAGCAGGGTTTCGCGTTGCAGGTAATCGGCAACCACTACCGGCCCCAGCAATACGGCCATGCCAGCGGTTTGGGCTGGCTGAGCCGGACTTCCGCTGTCCAGCTGGTACAGCGACACCGGTTGATGTGTGCTGCAACCCGCCAACCCCAAAAGGCCAGCGAGCATCAAAAATAGAGGAAGGCGTGGAGCAGTCATCATCCCATCCAAGTGGCTGCCACAAGGCGAACCACAATGTAATACTAAAAATAACCTGAACACGCTCGGCCACGCCGGCGCTGGAAAGGCCATATCATCCGTGAATATGCGCCATGACTCCAGCGCGAAAGCATCGATCTACGCGTTAAATCGTAGATCGAGGCCTCTAGTACCGCTTAAACCGGCGTTTCGACCAGCAAGGCATCCACTCGCTGGAAGCCTCGTGGCAGTTTGTTACCTCGCCGGCCACGCTCACCCTTGTAGTGTTCAAGGTCGTCAGGGCGCAATGACAACGTGCGCTTGCCGGCCTGGAGCACCAGGGTAGAACCTTCCGGGACCACGGCGATGTCAGTCACATACTCCTCGCGACTGGCCACCCGGTCACCGGGAATCCCGATGATCTTGTTGCCTTTACCCTTGCCCAGCTGCGGCAAGTCGCTGATCTTGAACACCAGCAAGCGCCCTTCGGTGGTCACCGACGCCAGCCAGTTACTCTCCCGATCCTCCACCGGCCTTGGCAGGATCACCTTGGCATTGTTCGGCAGGCTCAACAGCGCCTTGCCCGCCTTGTTCTTGGCCTGCAGGTCTTCACCCTTGACCACGAAACCGTAACCGGCGTCGGAGGCGATGACATACAGCGAATCATCGTCCGGCAACAGCACGCACTCGAAATTCGCCCCCGGTGGCGGCGTGAGGCGCCCGGTCAACGGCTCGCCCTGCCCCCGTGCAGACGGCAGGGTGTGGGCCGGCACCGAATAACTGCGCCCGGTCGAGTCGATAAACACCGCGAATTGATTGGAACGCCCGGCGGCAGCGGTCTTGAAGCCATCACCGGCTTTGTACGAAAGGCCGGTGGCGTCAATATCATGCCCTTTGGCGGAGCGAACCCAACCCTTTTCCGACAGAACGACGGTAATTTTCTCGTTGGGCAACAGCTCGGTTTCGGTCAGCGCCTTGGCTTCAGCGCGCTCGACGATAGGCGAGCGACGGTCATCGCCATAGGTTTCGGCGTCTTTGATCAGTTCGCTGCGCACCAGCTTCTTGAGCTTGGCTTCGCTGCCCAGCAGGGCTTGCAGCTTGGCTTGTTCCTTGAGCAGTGCATCCTGCTCGTCGCGCAGCTTCATTTCTTCCAGGCGTGCCAACTGGCGCAAGCGGGTGTCGAGGATGTAGTCCGCCTGGATTTCGCTCAGCTCGAAACGCGCGATCAGCTCGGCCTTCGGATGCTCGGCGGTACGGATGATATGGATCACTTCATCCAAATTGAGGTAGGCGATCAGCAAGCCGTCCAACAGGTGCAAGCGGCGCTCAACCTTGTCGAGGCGGAATTGCAGGCGGCGGCGCACGGTTTGTACGCGGAACTCTAGCCACTCAACCAGCAGGTTGCGCAGGTTCTTCAACTGCGGCTTGCCGTCCAGGCCGATGATGTTGACGTTGACCCGGTAGCTGGACTCCAGGTCGGTGCTGGCAAACAAGTGCTGCATCAGCACTTCATGATCCACCCGGCTGTTGGTCGGGATGATCACGATGCGGCATGGGTTCTCATGGTCGGACTCGTCACGCAGGTCGGCCACTTGTGGCAATTTCGACGGTTTGGCCTGCATCAACGCGGCGATCTGCTCCAGCACCTTGGCACCCGATACCTGGTGCGGCAGCGCGGTCACAATAATGTCGCCGTCCTCGATGTGGTACACCGCGCGCATACGCACCGAGCCCTTGCCCGTTTCGTACATCTTCAGCAGGTCCGCGCGCGGCGTGATGATTTCTGCTTCGGTCGGGTAATCCGGGCCCTGGATATGCTCGCAGAGCTGCTCGACCGTAGCTTTGGGCTCATCCAGCAAGCGCACGCAGGCAGTGGCGACTTCGCGCAGGTTGTGCGGCGGCACATCGGTGGCCATGCCGACCGCAATACCGGTGGTGCCGTTGAGCAGGATATTCGGCAAACGCGCCGGCAACACCAGGGGTTCGTCGAGGGTGCCGTCAAAGTTCGGCCCCCAGTCGGCAGTGCCCTGGCCCAGCTCGCTGAGCAGCACTTCGGAATAACGCGACAGCCGCGCCTCGGTGTAACGCATGGCGGCGAAGGATTTGGGGTCATCCGGTGCACCCCAGTTACCCTGCCCGTCCACCAGGGTATAGCGGTAGCTGAACGGCTGGGCCATCAGCACCATGGCTTCATAGCACGCCGAATCACCGTGGGGGTGGAATTTACCCAGCACGTCACCGACGGTACGCGCCGATTTCTTGTGCTTGGAATCGGCGTCCAGGCCCAACTCACTCATGGCGTAGATGATGCGCCGTTGCACGGGCTTCAGGCCGTCGCCGATATGCGGCAAGGCACGGTCCATGATCACGTACATGGAGTAGTTGAGGTAGGCATTTTCGGTGAATTCAGCCAGCGACCGGCGTTCTACGCCATCTAAGCTGTCTGCGAGGATGTCACTCATGCGGGCCTCATCATGGGGTAAGGCGCAGCGGAACTGCCGCTGCGCTGATTCAATTCAAAAAAATCTCGACTCATGGCTGGGCACTCCAGCCGCCATCCGGAGCGGCAAAACGATAGACCATCGGACGTTTTTCACCATCGGCACGCGGGCCGAAATTGTTGTCGATCCCGACCCAGGCACCGTCGGCATCCACCAACAGGGCTTCAGCCAGGCCATACGACTGCGGGTAACGTCGCTGCGGCGTCAGGGCTTCGTCGGCAAACGACCAGCACAGCTCAACCTTGGCCGTGAGCGGGTCGCGCCGGCAGATCTGAAACGCATTGCGCTCCAGGGTAAACAGCTTGCCGTTGAACAGCGACAGGTCAGCAAAGTCCTTGGACACGGCCTTGGCGTTGGGGAACTGCGCCGGTTGCACTTCCTGGCCGGCCTCGCTCAACAATACACAACGGCCATCGCAATCCCATACGCTCTGCCCACGCTTGATCGAGACCAGGCCACGGCGTTCGCGCTCGGCAGCCAGCCAGATCTGATTGCCTTCAGGGTTTACCGCCAGGCCTTCGAACAAGGCATTAAAGTGCAGCAACATGCCACTGGCCCTGGCTTCACGCACCATGCCCGGCGCGATTTTCAACCACTCGGGTGCGCCCGTTGCGGGTACCTGCAACACCGCGGCATGGGCTTCGCTGACAATGTAGCGGTTGCCTGCGGCATCACAGCTGATGCCTTCAAAGTCTAGGTCACCGCCGCGTATGAACGAAGCGGCCTTGGTGCGCGAACGCAAGCCCCAAGGCAGGCCGGACTCGGGCACGGGCGGCACGTCGATCGTCAGCGCTTGCGCGCTCCAGGTCGGCGCACGGGTATCCAGGCGGTAGATCTGGTCGTCATCGCGGTCCGAAACCGTCCACAGCTCGTTGCCACACAACGCCAGGCCCGACAGGTTCCCGCCGCGCATGCCGTCAACCGGGTGTTCCGAGACCAGCTTGAGCTCTGCCACGCTGGCTGCGGCCACCTGGGTGACCGCCATCCCGCTCAACATCAGGATCGCCAGGGCGAAGCCTGTGCGCATCAGCCCAGTACCTCGGCCAGGTTGCCTTTGGATTCAAGCCAGGTCTTGCGGTCGCCGGCGCGTTTCTTCGCCAGCAGCATGTCCATCATTTCCGAGGTGGCGGCGAAGTCTTCCAGGGTCAACTGCACCAGGCGCCGGGTGTTCGGGTCCATGGTGGTTTCGCGCAGTTGCGGCGGGTTCATTTCACCCAGGCCCTTGAATCGCGTGACCTGTGGCTTGCCGCGTTTCTTCTCGGCCACCAGGCGGTCAAGGATGCCATCGCGCTCGGCTTCGTCCAGGGCGTAGAAAATTTCCTTGCCCAGGTCGATGCGGTACAGCGGCGGCATGGCGACGTAGACGTGACCGGCATCCACCAACGGGCGGAAATGCTGGACGAACAACGCGCACAGCAAGGTAGCAATGTGCAGGCCGTCAGAGTCGGCGTCGGCGAGGATGCAGATCTTGCCGTAGCGCAACTGGCTCATGTCTGCCGCGCCCGGATCGACGCCGATGGCGACCGCGATGTTATGCACTTCCTGGCTGGCCAGCACTTCGCTGCCATCGACTTCCCAGGTGTTGAGGATCTTGCCGCGCAACGGCAGGATCGCCTGGAACTCCTTGTCCCGCGCTTGCTTGGCGGAACCGCCGGCGGAGTCACCTTCCACCAGGAACAGCTCGGAACGCATCGGGTCTTGCCCGGCGCAATCGGCCAGTTTGCCCGGCAGTGCCGGGCCCTGGGTGATGCGCTTGCGCTCGACCTTTTTGCTCGCCTTCAAGCGCCGGCCGGCGTTGTTGATCGCCAGCTCCGCCAGGGCCAGGCCCAGTTCCGGATGCTCGTTGAGCCACAGGCTGAAGGCGTCCTTGACCACGCCAGAGACAAACGCCGCTGCCTCGCGGGACGACAGGCGCTCCTTGGTCTGCCCGGAGAATTGCGGTTCCTGCATCTTCATCGACAGCACGAACGCGATGCGCTCCCACACGTCTTCCGGCGCCAGTTTGACGCCGCGCGGCAACAGGCTGCGGTATTCGCAGAACTCACGCATGGCATCCAGCAAGCCTTGGCGCAAACCGTTGACGTGGGTGCCGCCCTGGGCCGTGGGGATCAGGTTGACGTAGCTTTCCTGCACGCTGTCGCCACCTTCGGGCAACCACAGCAGCGCCCAGTCCACCGCTTCTTTATTACCCGACAGGCTGCCGCAGAACGGCTCGTTGGGCAGGCGTTCGAAGTCGCTGACCGAGTCTTCCAGGTAAGAGCGCAGGCCGTCTTCGTAGTGCCACTCGACCTTCTCGCCGGTACCTTTGTCTTCAAAGCTGACCAGCAGCCCCGGGCACAACACAGCCTTGGCCTTGAGCACGTGCTTGAGGCGGCTGATGGAGAATTTGGGCGAATCGAAATACTTGGGGTCCGGCGCAAAGTACACGCTGGTGCCGGTGTTGCGCTTGCCCACTGTACCAATCACTTCCAGGTCGGTGGCTTTGTAGCCATCGGCGAAAGTCATCTGGTACTCGTTGCCATCGCGCTTGACCTTGACCCGCACCAGGGTCGACAGCGCGTTGACCACGGAAATACCCACGCCGTGCAAACCGCCAGAGAACTGGTAGTTCTTGTTGGAGAACTTGCCGCCGGCATGCAGTTTGGTGAGGATCAGCTCGACGCCCGGCACACCCTCTTCGGGGTGAATGTCCACCGGCATGCCACGACCGTCGTCGGACACTTCCAGGGAATGGTCGGCGTGAAGGATGACTTGCACCGACTTGGCGTGCCCGGCCAAGGCTTCGTCGACGCTGTTGTCGATGACTTCCTGGGCAAGGTGGTTCGGCCGACTGGTGTCGGTGTACATGCCGGGGCGTTTGCGCACCGGGTCGAGGCCCGAGAGGACTTCGATGGCGTCGGCGTTATAAGAGCTAGCGCTGGGAGTGGCCATGGGGTCTCGTCGTGAGTCGTTCGATTAAAAAGTGACCTGCGATTTTCTACAGTGACGAAAAATCGAAGGATTGAAACTGATCTGCGCCAATGCCGGCAAAGCACAACAGTGCCGGCAATTGCTGGGCGAACCCCTGGTAACCATGGTCGCCACCGGCCTGGATGCGCAAGGCGCAGGCCCGGTAATACTGTTGGGCCAGGCGATAATCCAGGGTTTCGTCCCCGGTCTGCAACCACACCTGATAACGCGCGGCATCCTGGGGCGCCGGTACTTCCAGCTCGGCCAAGGCCGTGACGTGGTCCTGTGTCAACTCCCAGGTCTCATCGGTGTAGAGGTTCTTCTGGGTGCCCAGGTAACCGTCGAACATCCGATGGGGACTGACCGCCGGGTTGACCAGCAACGCCTTGAGACCATGGCGTTCGGCAAGATGGGTTGCATAGTAGCCGCCGAGCGAGCTGCCGACCAGCAGTGGCCGGCCCAGTTGCGCAATCGCTTGCTCCAATTGAAGAATTGCCTGACGAGGGTGGTGATGCAGCGCCGGTACGCGTAACTGGTCGGACAGGCCGAGGGTGCCCATCACGGTGGTCAACTGGCTGGCCTTGTTGGAAGCCGGCGCACTGTTGAAGCCGTGGATATACAGGATCGAAGCGGACATGCCGGGCTCTCCGTGCTGGGGCCAAAGAGGCGCAGTTTACAGGGAATGCAGGCAGAAGCGGACCCAATGTAGGAGCTGGCTTGCCTGCGATGGCGGCGATTGAGTCAACGAGTCAGCGCCAGGTACACCGTCATGGCAGGCAAGCCAGCTCCCACCTTTTGATCAGTGTTTGCAGGCCTTAATAGCCGTTGCTGCCGTAATCGACCGTAAAAGCGAAGCCTTTGACCCGCTCCACCCCCGTTTCCAACCGTCCGTCGCCATGCAAGCGCAACCAGCGATAACCCGGCGCTTGCTCGCTGACCTGGAAATCCTCACTTCCCGGCGCAAACTGGATACAGGTGGACGGCGAAGCCAGCAGTCGCACACCGTTGCGCTCGCCGTCGATTTCCTGATGCACATGGCCCCAAAGCAATGCCTTGGTCTGCGGGAAGCGCTCAAGCACGGCAAACAGAGCCTCGGGGTTGCGCAGGCCAATCGGCTCCATCCATGCACAGCCGATGGGCACCGGATGATGGTGGAAACACACCAGGTGATGGCGATCCGGCGCTTCGCTCAAGGCCTGCGCCAGCCGTTGCAGTTGCTCGTCTTGCAAGTAACCCGGCACCGACCCGGGTACCGCCGAATCCAGCAGGGTGATACGCCAGTTGCCGATATCCACCACCGGTTCGAGCAAATCACTGTGCATGGCAGCCTGGGCCATGACCTGCGGTTCGTCGTGGTTGCCGGGAATCCAGCGCGCCGGGGCGCCAAGGGGAGCGGTCAAATCGCGAAACTGTTGATAGGACGCCAGCGTACCGTCCTGGGACAAGTCGCCGGTCGCCAGTATCAGGTCGATGGCCGGCTGTTGCGCACGCACCAGCTCGACCACCCGCTGCAGGCTTTCACGGGTGTTCATGCCCAGCAGCGTGGCGTCAGCGTCGGCAAACAGATGGCTGTCGGACAACTGCACCAGCAACACGGCATCAGGATTCACGGCGGATACGCTCGGCAAGGCGCTCTCCCTGGCAACTACAGGAATGGACATTTGGCGCGATTATGCTGGGGCAGGACACAAAGAGGAAACCCAAGGAAGCAGACGCAGTTCACCTCTACCGCACCACTTCAAACTCATGGCCCAAGGCCAGGCAGTGGCTGAGCCATTCACCGAGGAACACATTGAGCTGTGCTTTCTCATCGGGCTGGTGCATGAACACATTCGGGTAAGGATAGATGCTGCGAAAGCGTCGTGCGTGCTCGGCGCTGATCACTTCGGCCATACGGGCGTCGTGGTAGACCTGTACTTCCAGTTGCGGCACCGGCAACCACGGCAGGCTGTGTTCCTGGCGCACCCGCAGGGTGGTGGTGTACGGACAGGTGAGAATGACTTCCAGGGTCAGCACGCCGAGCATCTGGTCGCCATGGGTGACAGCAATGCGCCGCGCCTGGGGGGCGTGGCGCATGTCCGGGAGCAGGCGCATCAGCCGCGCATAGTTGGCCTCGCAGGCCGCTTGCAGCCCGATCAGGTCTACTCGATAACGTTCCCGTGCCTTTACTGCCATAACCCCCTCACTTCCGCGCGATTAAGCGCAAGCCATTGCAGGGCGATAATGCTGGCTGCGTTGGAAATCTTGCCATCGCGCACTGCCTGCAAGGCATCTTCGAAGGCCCAGGCGGTGACGCGGATATCTTCTGCTTCTTCTTCCAATCCATGGACGCCACCCGCGCCCGAGCTGTCGCAACGGCCCAGGTACAGGTGGACAAATTCGGTGCTGCCGCCCGGCGATGGAAAATACTTGGTGATCGGCCACAGCGCGGAGAATGTCAGCCCAGCTTCCTCCTCGGCCTCGCGGTGTGCAACCTCCTCGGGTTGCTCATCCTTGTCAATCAGGCCGGCGACCATCTCCACCAGCCAGGGGTTATCGGCGCGGCCCATGGCGCCGACGCGGAACTGTTCGATCAGCACCACCTCATCGCGCAGCGGGTCGTAGGGCAGCACGCATACGGCGTCATGACGCACGAACACCTCGCGGTTGATCACCCGACTCATGCCGCCGTCGAATTTTTCGTGGCGCAGTTGCAGGCGATCGAGCTTGTAGAAGCCTTTATAGGCATTGTCACGCTGAACAATCTCGATTTTGTTCGGCGTCGACTTCGCGATGTCCGTCATGGTGTCCCTCGTTAAGCTCGTGCAATGGGCGCCATCCTAACGCGCCGACGCCCGTTGATGCAGCCCCTTTGCGGTTGCCGGGAGAGGCGGCGAGCGTCAAACTCACTGCAATCAGTTTAGTGGCGAACTGGCGGCCACGTTGGCAGTCCAAGCGCTACTCTTTTCGCTTTCCATCGATTTACGAAGGACACACATGTCGCTTTTAAAAATCGCCTCCGTGGCCTGTATTGCCTTGACCCTGGGTGCTTGCCAGAGCCTGTTCCAACCTGCCTATCTCAAGCCGCTGGACGTTACTACCGACAAATCGGAGCAGATCAAGCCCGGCTGTGATAGCCCCGCCTGCCCGCTGGTGAATATCGACACCGTGCATTTCCCCACCGAGCCACAACTCGACAGCCTGGTGGAACAGCGTTTGCTGCAAATGACCCGCACCACGCCTGGCGCCAGCGTACCGGCGAGCCTGACCGCCTACCGGAACACCTTCCTGCGTGAGTCGCCTGACCGCCACGGCATGTACTTGCAAGCCAAGGTACGTGACCAGCATGACGGACTGGTGATCGTTGAAGTGTCCAGCTACCTGGACACCGGCGTCGCCCACGGCGAGCCAGGCCGCGGGTTTATCAACTATTCACGGATTCTGCATAAGGAACTGACCCTGGCCGACATGCTGCTGCCCGGCCAGGAGCAGGCGTTCTGGAATACCGCTAAAGTTGCCCACAACAGCTGGTTGATCAGCACCAAGATGGATCGCGATCCGGAGTTCGTGAAGAGCTGGCCGTTTCAGAAAACCCCGAACGTGGCCCTGACCAGCGGCGGCGTGGTGCTCAAGTACAACGTCAGCACCATCGCCCCTTACGCACAGGGGCTGATCGAAATCACCCTGCCCTATACGCGCCTCACCGGCGTGATCAAGCCTGAGCTGATGCCGGCACGCCGCTGATCGGTTGTTATTGCAGGGGAGAGTGGGTGTTTGTCGGATCGCTATCGCGGGCAAGCCCGACTCCCACAGGGGACCGGCTGTGAACACAAAATCTGTGACCACTTAGGCCAACTGTGGGAGCCGGGCTTGCCCGCGATGACGGCGGTGCAGGCACCGCCGCCTATGGATCAGACCTTTTTGTAGAGCTGGCTACCTTCCTGCTTGAACCGCTCAGCCTGCTCGGCCAAGCCCTTGGCCACATCCACATCCACCGCATCGATGCGCTGGTTGGCCGCGTACTCCCGCACTTCCTGGGTGATTTTCATCGAGCAGAACTTAGGCCCGCACATCGAACAGAAATGCGCGACCTTGGCCGAATCCTTCGGCAAGGTTTCATCGTGATATGAACGTGCGGTATCCGGGTCCAGGCCGAGGTTGAACTGATCTTCCCAGCGGAACTCGAAGCGCGCCTTGCTCAAGGCGTTATCGCGAATCTGCGCGCCGGGGTGGCCTTTGGCGAGGTCGGCCGCGTGGGCCGCGATCTTGTAGGTAATGATCCCGGTCTTCACGTCATCCTTGTTCGGCAAGCCCAGGTGCTCCTTGGGCGTGACGTAGCAGAGCATGGCACAACCGAACCAGCCGATCATTGCCGCGCCGATACCCGAAGTGATGTGATCATAGCCGGGCGCAATGTCGGTGGTCAGCGGGCCTAGGGTGTAGAACGGCGCCTCGTCGCAGCACTCCAGTTGCTTGTCCATGTTCTCCTTGATCAACTGCATCGGCACATGGCCGGGGCCTTCGATCATGGTTTGCACGTCGTGCTTCCAGGCGGTCTTGGTCAGTTCGCCCAGGGTTTCCAGTTCGCCGAATTGCGCGGCGTCGTTGGCATCGGCAATCGAACCCGGGCGCAAGCCATCGCCAAGGGAGAAGCTGACGTCATAGGCCTTCATGATTTCGCAGATTTCGTCGAAATGCGTGTAGGTGAAGTTCTCTTTGTGGTGGGCCAGGCACCACTTGGCCATGATCGAACCACCACGGGAGACGATGCCGGTCACGCGCTTGGCAGTCAGCGGCACATACCGCAGCAATACCCCAGCGTGGATGGTGAAGTAGTCGACGCCCTGCTCGGCCTGTTCGATCAAGGTGTCGCGGAACAGCTCCCAGGTCAGGTCTTCGGCGGCGCCCCCGACTTTTTCCAGGGCCTGGTAGATCGGCACGGTACCGATTGGCACTGGCGAGTTGCGGATGATCCACTCGCGGGTTTCGTGGATGTGTTTACCGGTGGACAGGTCCATCACCGTGTCCGAGCCCCAGCGAATGCCCCAAGTGAGCTTCGCCACTTCCTCTTCGATGGACGACCCCAGGGCGCTGTTGCCAATGTTGCCGTTGATCTTCACCAGGAAGTTACGGCCGATGATCATCGGTTCCAGCTCGGTGTGGTTGATGTTGGCCGGGATGATCGCGCGGCCCCGGGCGATTTCTTCGCGTACGAATTCAGGCGTGATGATTTTCGGCACGCTGGCGCCGAAGCTGTGGCCGGCGTGCTGCTGATCCAGCAAGCCACTGGCACGGGCCTCTTCAAGCTTCATGTTTTCGCGGATGGCGACGTATTCCATCTCGGCCGTGATGATGCCTTTGCGCGCGTAATGCATTTGCGTGACGTTGGCACCGGCCTTGGCGCGGCGCGGGTTCTTTACATGGGCAAAACGCAGGGCAGTCAGTTCGGCGTCGCTCAAGCGCTGCTGGCCGAAGTGCGATGTGAGACCGGGCAGGCGCTCGGTGTCGTCGCGTACTTCGATCCACGGCGAGCGCACGTCGGCCAGGCCTTTGCGCACGTCGATAATCACATTCGGGTCGGTGTAGGGGCCTGAGGTGTCGTAGACGGTAACCGGCGCGTTGATTTCGCCGCCGAAATCGGTAGGCGTGACGTCCAGGCTGATCTCGCGCATCGGCACGCGAATATCCGGGCGGGAGCCCTGCACGTAGATTTTCTGCGAGCGGGTAAACGGCTGCACGGAGCCGGAGTCGACCTTGGCCGATTCACTCAGGTGCACGGTATTTTTTAGTTTTGTACTCATCACGGGCTCTCCAACTTATCCAGGCGGTGGATTTTTGTCGGAGCGAACCTGTGACGGACGGACGCACTGTAACCAGTGCTGTGCTTGGCGCACGAGGGCTGTTCGATTGTCGAACAACATCCCGGACGAAGCACAAGAGGACTCGCCGGGTGACGAGAAATCTTGTTCCCTACGCAGGCGCTAACCTGATCAGGTTCAACGGGATCCGGTATTTACCGATCTCAGCCTTCCAACAAGGCACCCCGACAAGAACGCGGCCAGTCTAGACCATGGCGTGGGCAAATTGCCAATAGCGGTGCATTCAGCGTGATGAATGGCGCGATCGTGGGATTGTTGTGCGCAGGTCCGGCCACTACACTCGGGCACTGCTTCAAGGCTTGACGCCAGGAATGGCCAGCCTTAGCCTTGAGCGCTAAATTATAGTCGTAATATTAAAATTAGGGATCGCCTCATGCTGCGCAAACTCTCACTGGCTGTTGCCGTGTCTTGTGCGACCAACGGACTGGTCTGGGCAGCTGAAGCGCCCTTGTCCGCCAATACCGACCTGGTCAGCGTCTATCAGGAAGCGGCGCACAACAACGCCGACCTGGCCGCTGCCCGTGCGCAGTACGGCGCGCAAAAAGAAGTGGTGCCCCAGGCCCGCGCAGGTTTGCTGCCGAATCTGTCGGCCGGTGCCGATAGCAATAACGTGCGCACCCAGATCGATCAACCGGCCGCCACGGCCAACCGCGACGCCCACTCCTGGCGCGCCACCCTGAGCCAGCCGCTGTTTCGCGCCGACCGCTGGTTCCAGCTGCAAGCCGCCCAAGCAGTCAACGAGCAAGCCTCGCTGCAACTGTCGGCCTCCGAGCAGAACCTGATTTTGCAAAGTGCCGAAAGCTACTTCGCCGTGCTGCGCGCCCAGGACAACCTGGCGTCGACCAAAGCCGAAGAAAATGCCTTCAAGCGCCAGCTCGACCAGTCCAACGAACGCTTCGATGTGGGCCTGTCGGACAAGACCGATGTGCTGCAATCCCAGGCCAGCTACGACACTGCCCGGGCCAACCGCATCCTGGCCCAGCGCCAGGTGGACGACGCTTTCGAAGCGCTGATCACCCTGACCAACCGCCAATACAATTCGATCCAGGGCATCGTTCATACGCTGCCGGTGCTGCCGCCGGCGCCGAACGACGCCAAGGCCTGGGTCGAAACTGCCGGGCGCCAGAACCTTAACCTGCTCGCCAGCAATTACGCGGTAACCGCCGCTGAAGAAACCCTTCGGCAGCGCAAAGCCGGCCACTTGCCGACGCTCGATGCGGTTGCGCAATACGAAAAAGGCGACAACGACGCCCTGGGTTTCAGCAACCCGAATCAGTTGCCCATCCCGTACGGTGGCGATGTGTCGCAACGCACCGTCGGCCTGCGCTTGAACATCCCGATCTATAGCGGCGGCCTTACCAGCTCGCAAGTGCGCGAATCCTATTCGCGCCTCGACCAGACCGAGCAACAACGTGAAGGCCTGCGCCGCCAAGTGGTGGAAAACACCCGCAATCTGCACCGTGCAGTCAACACCGATGTGGAGCAGGTGCAAGCGCGCCGCCAGTCGATCATCTCCAACCAGAGCGCAGTGGAAGCCACGGAAATCGGCTATCAGGTGGGCACGCGCAACATCGTCGACGTGCTGGACTCACAGCGCCAGCTGTACGCGTCGGTGCGCAACTACAACAACAGCCGCTACGATTACATCCTCGACAACCTGCGCTTGAAGCAGGCGGCCGGCACGCTCAACCCGGGGGATTTGCAAGATCTGGCGCGCTATCTCAAGGCTGACTACAACCCGGACAAAGACTTCCTGCCGCCGGACCTGGCCAAAGCCGCTGCCGAACAGCTCAAGGCCCGCCCCGGCTATTAAAATGTGGGAGCTGGCTTGCCTGCGATGCAGACACCTCGGTACATCAGGTACACCGAGGTGATGCTATCGCAGGCAAGCCAGCTCCCACATTGGGTTGGTGTTGTCAGTGTTTGATCAGTTTGTCCAAACCCTCCAGTAAACGCTTGAGCGCGCCCTGATTGGCCTGCATCACCTTGAGCCCCGCCTGCGCCATCTTGCGTGCGTCCTGGGGCAACTCAAACAACTGTCGCACCGCTTCGGCCAGCCCATCGGCATCGTCCACCTCTCGCAAAGCCCCGGCGTCGCGCATCATCGCGGTGATGTCGAGGAAGTTGAAGACATGCGGGCCCATGATCACCGGTTTACCCAGCGCCGCCGGTTCCAGCGGGTTGTGCCCGCCGGTCGGCACCAGGCTGCCGCCGACGAATGCGCTGTCGGCCAGGGCGTAAAGAAACAGCAATTCGCCCATGGTGTCGCCGAGCAGCACCGAGGTGTGCTCGGTAACCGGCTCGCCGCTGGAGCGACGCACGGTGGCAAACCCTTGCTGCACGCAGCGCTCAAACGTAGGGCCAAAGCGCTCCTGATGACGGGGCACCAGAATCAGCAGTGCATTGGGATAGTTCGCCAGCAACTGGCGATGAGCGGCCAGCACCACGTCGTCTTCACCTTCGTGGGTACTGGCGGCGATCCAGACCGGACGCTCGCTGGCGCCCCATTGTTCACGCAGGGCAGCGGCGCGGGCCGTCAACTGCGGGTCGATGCTCAGGTCGAACTTGATCGAGCCGGTCACTTCCACGGTTTCAGGACGTGCACCCAGGCTGCGCAAGCGTTCGGCCTCGGTCTCGGTCTGTACGGCGAACAGGCTCATTTCTGCCAGCATCGGCGCCGTCAGCTTGGCAAATCGCGCGTACCCCTTGGCCGAACGCGCCGACAACCGTGCATTGGCCAGCGCCACCGGGATACCGCGCTGGGCACAGGCGTGGATATGGTTGGGCCACAGCTCGGTTTCCATGATCACCGCCAGCGTGGGCTGGACGCGGTTCAAAAAACGCTTGGCGGCGCACGGTAAGTCGTACGGCAAATAGCAGTGCTGGATGCGCGGTTCGTTGGCGAACAACGCCTGGATCCGCTCGGAACCGGTGGGCGTCATGCAGGTGACGGTAATCGGCAGCTGTGGATAACGCTCCAACAAGCCGCGAACCATCGGGGCGGCGGCAATGCTTTCGCCGACCGACACCGCGTGCACCCAAATCCCGCCGGGCCGCATCACCGGCAAGCCATAGGAAAACCGCTCGCCCACCCGCTTGGCATAGGCCGGCGCTTTGCGCGCACGCAACCACAAGCGTAAAGCCACCAACGGCAGCGCCAGGTAAAACACACAGCTGTAGAGAGTTCTATTCATGGCGGCGGAGTTTATCGGCTTTTTCAGTCGATCGCCTGCAAGCACTCGGCAAAACGTTTGGCCAAGAAGCGCGCGGCGGGCCCAAGGTGCTCGTCGCGGCGCCACACCAGTTCCACCACCAGGGCGGGCGGGGTCCATTCGCTGGCCAATTCGACCATCTGTTGCTGGTAGGTCGGGTATTGCACGATATGCCGAGGCAGCCAGGCCCAGCCCAGGCCACTCATCAGCCATTCGGCCAATACGTAGAAGCTGTCGGCGCGCCACACCAGGGGGCTGGCCGCCTCGCTGCCGGGGTAGACGCTGGTCTGGGTCGACATCAGCAACTGCCGAAACTGGGCCAGGTGTTGGCACGTCACGTACTGCTCCTTGGCCAACGGGTGATTGACTCCGCACACCGTGACCATTTCCACGCTGCCCACCACCCTTCGCTCCAGGGCTTCGGGAATCTGGTCGTGATAGAACAACAGCCCCAGGTCCGCCTTGCGCTCCACCAGCTTGCGCGCCACATCGCCCTGGGCCGCGCTGGACAACTGCACCTCCAGCAGCGGGTAGTGCACGGCCAGCGCCTCCAGGCTGTCGAGCACAGGCTGGAACAACATCGCCTCATCCTGGGCCAGGCGCAGGCAGGCTTCCTCGCCGCGGGTCAACGACAACGCCCGGCCCGTGAGGCGCTCACACTGGCGCAGCACCTCACGCGCTTCCTCCAACAACACACTGCCGGCCTCGGTCAGGCGCGGTTGCCGGCCGCTGCTACGTTCGAACAGGACAACGCCCAAGTCAGCCTCCAGCAGGGCAATACCACTGCTGACCGCCGATTGCGCCTTGCGCTGCCCCCGCGCCACGGCAGAAAACGAGCGCTGCTCGGCGACGCTCACAAACAGGCGCATCTGCTCCAGATCCCATTGCACGCTCATGGCTCAACCCATCTCAATTCCAGATAGGTAATGACTTTACCCCATCTGGCGAACCTCTAGAATGCCGACCTTATCAAATGCGCATCACCTCGAGGATTGCCCCATGAATGCCGCCTACTACTACTTGGCCATCGCCATCTGCTCGGAAGTGATCGCCACCGTTTCCATGAAAGCCATCAAAGGCTGGAGCACCCCTATTCCGTTGTTGCTGGTGATCGTCGGTTACGGCGTGGCGTTCTGGATGCTGACCCTAGTGGTACGCACCGTGCCGGTCGGCGTGGCATACGCGGTATGGGCCGGGATGGGCATCGTGATGGTCAGCATCGCGGCGTTGTTCATCTACGGGCAGAAGTTGGATGTGCCGGCGATGCTGGGGATGGGCCTGATTGTGCTGGGCGTGGTGGTGATTCAGCTGTTCTCGAAAACCGCCGGACACTGACCGCCACTCAACAGCCTGTATACTGCGCCTCTTGTCTTGAACACTGAGGTCGCCGATGCCATCCGTTATTTCCACCGACGTTCTGATTGTCGGCGCCGGGGTTGCCGGCCTCTGGCTCAATGCGCGCCTGCGCGGCCAGGGGTTTTCCACGGTACTGGTGGAAAGCGCCACCCTGGGCGGCGGGCAAAGCCTGAAGTCCCAGGGCATCATCCACGGCGGTGCGAAATACGCCCTGCATGGCGCCCTCACCGGCGCCTCCGAAGCCATTGCCGATATGCCGCGCCGCTGGCGTGAAGCCCTGGCCGGCAACGGCGAGCTGGACCTGTCCGGTGTGCGCGTGCTGTCCCAGGCACATTACTTGTGGTCGCCCGGGACGATTGCCGGCAACCTCACCAGCTTTTTCGCCAGCAAGGCCGTGCGTGGCCGCGTCGATCAGGTCAAGGGCGACGAACTGCCCCTGGCGCTGCAGGACCGTCGCTTCAAAGGCAAGGTCTACCGCCTGGCCGAGCTGGTGGTGGACGTGCCCAGCCTGATCAATCGCTTGGCGCAACTGGCTGGTGACAGCCTGCTCGCAGGTGTGCACATCGAACCGTTGCTGGAGGGTGACACCCTGGTGGGCTTGAAGGTCGATGGCCGTGAGATCCGCGCCCAGCGCATAGTCCTGAGCGCTGGCGGCGGCACGGCAGACTTGCTCGCCGCCCTGGGCCATAGCCAGCCGGCCATGCAAAAACGCCCGCTGCACATGATCATCGCCAAAGGCCCCGGCCTCAAGCCGCTGTACGCCCACTGCCTGGGCGGCGGCACCAAGCCACGGATTACCGTGACCACCCACCCGGCCGCGGATGGCAACTGGGTGTGGTACATGGGCGGTGATATCGCCGAGGCTGACGGTGTGGCGCGTACGCAGCAAGAACAGATCGCCACCGCGCAGAAAGAGCTCGCTCAACTGCTGCCCTGGATCGACATGAGCCAGACCCAGTGGGCCACCCTGCGGGTGGATCGCGCCGAGCCGCTGCAATCGGGGCTGAGCCGTCCCGATAACGCGTTCCTTGCCGAAGACGGCCGCCTGCTGGTCGGCTGGCCCACCAAACTGGCCCTGGCGCCGGACTTCGCCGACCGCGTACTGCACGCTCTGGAGCGCGACGGCATCCGCCCAGGCGCCAATACCCCGCTGCCCGAGCTGCCAGCACCGGCAATCGGCCAACCCGTCTGGGAGCACCTGTTGCCATGAGCCTGCCAACCCTGCACGACCTGCATCGCCCCCTGGGCAGCACCGGCCTGCTGGTGTCGCCCCTGGGCCTGGGCACCGTCAAGTTGGGCCGCGACCAAGGGGTGAAATACCCCAACGGCTTTCAGATCCCTGGCGACGACGAGGCCCGCATGCTGTTGCGCCAGGCCCGCGAACTGGGCATCAACCTGATCGACACCGCACCGGCCTATGGCATGAGCGAAGAGCGCCTGGGGCCGCTGCTGCGTGACCAGCGCAAGGACTGGGTCATCGTCAGCAAGGTTGGCGAAGAGTTTGCCAATGGCGTGTCCCATCACGATTTCAGCGCGGCCCATACGCGGATGTCGATCGAACGCAGCCTGAAACGACTTGAAACTGATTTTATCGACCTGGTGCTGGTGCACTCCGACGGCAACGACTTGCATATCCTCAACGATTGCGAGGTTTACCAGACCCTGGAGCAGTTGAAGAAAGACGGCAAGATTCGCGGTTTCGGCTTCTCCGGCAAAACCGTCGAGGGCGGCGTGAAAGCGCTGGAACAGGGCGACTGCGCGATGGTCACCTACAACCTCAACGAACAGGCTGAGAAGGCCGTGATTGACTATGCGGCCGCCCACGGCAAGGGCATCCTGGTGAAAAAGGCGCTGGCCAGCGGCCACGTATGCCTGGAACCGGGAATGGATCCAATTCAGGCCAGTTTCACCTTGTTGTTCGCGCAAACGGGCGTCGCCAGTGCTATTGTCGGGACCATTAATCCGCTGCACCTGGCCCATAACGTAGCAACTGCCGCCCGGGTCATTCGTCAACTCTGATGCCGCCCACGCGGCCGACCCCGTCGCAAGAAGGAGCCGACATGCCGCGTACGCTCATAAGAAAGAACCCCAGCAACTTCAAGACACTGCCGCTGCACGTCGAAGCCACCCCCGAAGGCCTGAGCTACCAGAGCGTCGGCATGCCGCTCAACTTCGCCCAGACCCTGCAACGGCGCAAGCCGGTCGAGGTACCAGATGCCGAACGCTTCGCTCTGGAACTGGCGAACCTCGGCGTCTCGGTACGCCTGACCCTGCACTGGCAAAACAAGGACTACTGGGTGCTGGTGCGCCAACGCCGCCAGGACCGTGGCGATGTGGTGCTCAAGCTGATCTCCGGCTACGTCCCGGCCCATGAACTGAACCTGCCGCTGCACACCGCCATCCAGGAAATTGCCGAAGAGTGCCTGCTCGAAACACCCGAAGGCTGGCTCGGCGGGCGCTTCAACGACACCTGGCTGCCGGCGCCCTACTCCGCCGCCCTGCATTACCGCGAAGCCCTACCGTTTCGGCTCAGCCCCTTGTCCGGCGCCGCACGCCCGGTACGCTGCGCCACCATGCAACTGATCGAGCGCCCACGGGCCTACGTGCACCTGCCGACCGCCTCGCTGCAATTGATTTATGACCTGCGCCTGGAAGTGCCGAAGGAAGCCAAGTCCCTCAGTTTGTTTCATGTGGATGAGCGCTTGGAGGGCGACCAACTGGTGGCACGCCTGGATCGTCAGCGTCCGGACCTGTACTTGATGCCGCTCAAAGACGGCGAGCCGCTTGCAGAGTTGTATACCGTCAAGAAGGATCAGCTGTACCCGGCCAGCACGCGCGGCCTGTATCTGGCGGAAAGTTTTGCCCAGCAAGAAGGCTGGCTGGTGCGCGATGAGCGCATTCGCTGGAAGGACTGGCTCAGGCAGCAGGGCCTGGCAGAGCCGGAAAAAGACTCCAAGCTCAAGCGCTTGACCGGCAAGGCGCGGCAGATGCTGCGCAAGATCGTGCCGAAGAAAAGCTAGGGGCGAGCAGGCTCGCCCCACGGGGTATCACTCGTTGTTGCGGATCTTCTCGACAATCGCGGTGGTGGAGCTGTTTTCAACCAACCCCAGCACTTTGACCGTGCCACCGTAGGCACTGACGATGTCCGCACCGACCACTTGGTCGACGCTGTAGTCACCGCCCTTGACCAGCACGTCGGGCTTGACCTGGGCCAGCAGGTTTTCCGGCGTGCCTTCAGAGAAGCTGATCACCCAGTCCACCGCACCCAGGCCCGCGAGTACCGCCATGCGCCGGTCAACGCTGTTGATCGGGCGGCCAGGGCCTTTCAAGCGGCTGACCGACGCGTCATCGTTGACCGCGACGATCAAACGGTCGCCTTGGGCACTCGCCTGCTCCAGGTACGTCACATGCCCGGCGTGCAGGATGTCAAAGCAACCGTTGGTGAACACAATGCTTTCGTTGTGAGCCCGGGCATCGTCAATCGCCAGCAGCAATTGCTCCAGGCCTAGCACACCGCGCTCCGAGCCTTCCGAGCGCTGAATCGCACGGCGCAACTCCGGTGCGCTGATGGCGGCGGTACCCAGCTTGCCCACCACAATGCCCGCCGCCAGGTTGGCCAGGGCCACGGCGTGGGGCAGTTCTTCACCGGCAGCAATGGAGGCTGCCAGGGTAGAAATCACGGTATCACCGGCGCCGGTGACGTCGAACACTTCACGGGCACGCGCTGGCAGGTGCATCGCCGGATGGCCCGGACGCAGCAGGGTCATGCCGTGCTCGCCACGGGTCACCAGCAAGGCGCCCAAGTCGAGATCGGCCATCAGCGCCGCGCCCTTGCTCACCAGTTCGTGCTCATCAGCGCAACCGCCGACGATGGTTTCGAACTCACTGAGGTTGGGCGTGAGCAGGCTGGCGCCTCGGTAAACCGAAAAGTCCTTGCCCTTGGGATCGGCCAGCACCGGAATGTTGCGGGCCTTGGCGGCCTGGATCAACACCTGGTGATTCTGCAAGGCGCCTTTGCCGTAGTCGGACAGCACCAGCACCTTGATACCTTCGAGCAGTGCCTCGACCTGGTCGCCAAGGGCCAGGGCGTCGGTGACGAAGGGTTCTTCAAAATCGATACGCAGCAACTGCTGATGACGGCTCATGACCCGCAGCTTGACGATGGTCGGCTGATGGGCGATGCGCTGAAACAACGCACGCACGCCGGCGCCCTGCAGGCTGTTGGCCAGGCTTTCGGCCGCTTCGTCGTCGCCGGTCACCCCCACCAGGGAGGCCGGGGCGCCGAGGGCGGCAATATTGAGCGCGACGTTGGCAGCGCCACCTGGGCGGTCTTCGATTTGCTCGACCTTGACGACCGGTACCGGAGCCTCAGGGGAAATCCGTGAGGTACCACCATGCCAGTAACGGTCGAGCATGACATCGCCGACCACCAAGACAGCGGCTTGATTGAATCGCGGCATGGACAACTTCATGGAGCAACCCACATACAAAATGAACAGGGGCGCGATATTAGCACAGGGTTTGCGATGGCTTGCGACCGCCGCAGGGCAAATGTGGGAGGGGATTTGTTCTCTGTAGGAGCGAGCAAGCTCGCTCCTACATTTCATTTACCCCGTGATGCCGGGTGGATCAGGTGATATCCGCCTGCACCGGTGCATCCAGGCCCATGGCATGCAGGCGGGCGTAGTAACCGTTCTGCGCCAACAACTCGCCATGGGTACCACGTTCGACAATCCGCCCGTCGTCCATCACCAGAATCAGGTCAGCCTTCTCGATGGTGGACAGGCGGTGTGCGATCACCAGAGTCGTGCGGCCTTGCATGACCTTATCGAGTGCCGCCTGAATATGCCGCTCGGACTCGGTGTCGAGAGCAGAGGTGGCCTCGTCGAGAATCAGCAGCGGCGCATTCTTGAGCAAGGCGCGCGCAATCGCCAGGCGCTGGCGCTGGCCGCCCGACAACAGCACGCCGTTCTCACCGACCTGGGTATCGAAGCCTTTGGGCAACTGATCGATGAAGTCCTTGGCATTGGCATCCGCCGCCGCCGCTTCAACGTCGGCACGAGGCGCACCGGCCAGGTCGCCATAGGCGATGTTGTTGGTCACGGTGTCGCTGAACAGGGTCACATGCTGGGTGACCTGGGCAATATGCTTGCGCAGGTTGAGCAGCTTGTAGTCTTCGATCTCGATGCCATCGAGCAGAATTTCACCGCTTTCATGGTGGTAGAAACGCGGGATCAGGCTGGCCAGGGTCGACTTGCCACTGCCCGAACGCCCCACCAGCGCAATCATCTGCCCAGGCTCGGCGGTGAAGCTGATGTCCTTGAGCACATGGCGATCGGTGCCAGGGTAGGTGAAGTTCAGGTGACGCACTTCCAGACGACCGCTGACCTTGTCGCGTTCGAGAGTGCCGTGGTCGACCTCAACGTCCTCGTCCAGTTGTTCGAAGATGCTTTCGGCGCCCGCCACGCCTTTCTGGATGGTCGAGCTGACTTCCGAAAGTTGGCGGATCGGCTTGGGCAGCAAGCCCGCCAGGGTGATGTAGGCCACCATGTCACCCGCCGAGGCGTCGCCACGCAGGTACAGCACCAGGAACATCAGCACGGCCATGGCGGAGTAGATCACCAATTGCAGCGCCGGGGTGTAGATCGCCCCGGTGCGGGTCATGCGCAGTTGCTTGTTGGTGTTGCTCTGGCTGGCCTTGAAAAAGCGCTTCTGTTCGTAGACTTCGCCGCCGAAGCTGCGCACCACGCGGTAGCCCTGGATGGTCTCCGAGGCCACGTGGGTCACGTCGCCCATGGCCACCTGGATCTTCTTGCTCTGCTTGCGAAATTTCTTGCTGGCGGTACTGACCATCACGGCAATCAACGGCAGGATCGCGATCATTACCAAGGTGAGGCGCCAGTTCATGTACAGCAAGGAAGCGAACAGGAAGATCACCGTCATGCCTTCGCGAATCACCACCTTGATGGCATCGGTCGCGGCACCCGTGACCATGGTCACGTTGAAGGTAATGCGGGAAATAAGGTGCCCGGAGTTGTGGTTATCGAAGTAACGGTTGGGCAGCGTCAGCAGGTTGTTGAACAGTTGCACCCGCAGGTCGTGGACCAAACCCAGGGAGACCTTGGCCAACAGGTAGTTGCCCAGGAATGAACCCAGGCCCTGCCAGGCCGCGATCAGGATAATCAGCAGCGGCACCGCCTGCAGCAATTGCAGGTCGCGCAAAAAGGGCACGGTCGGGAACAGCACAGCTTCCGGATTGGAAAGACCGTCGACAAAGTACTTGAGGATGTAACCCAGCATCGGTTGGGTCGACGCGAAAATCAGAAATCCAAGGATACTCAACGCGAACAAGCCCATATAGGGCTTAACGTAACTGAGCAGGCGGAAGTATATTTTCAAGCTCGAAGGGCTTGCGCTCGGACTGGAGTCGGTCATATCACGCGGCGTTTTGAAAAAGGAGGCTGACTTTAGCACAGCTTCTCTGTTGTACTTGCACCCGGCGTAAGCCGCGGCCCGGTTGGATCCTACCGGCGACATTACTTAGCCACTAGCTTAAGATGGTCGGCTTTCTCTTTCTGGAATGGCTTTACTGTATGCACTCCAAGCGCCTTACCTATGGCTCAAATCGCGTTTTCGACTTCCTGGTCCTATGGATTTTGCCTGTTGGCTTGTTGCTGCTCCTGAGTGCACTGTTCTTTGTCGGCAATCGCAATGTACTGCACCGAATTGTCTACATCCTGTTCAGCGTACCGACCTTGTTTCTGTTGTGCATGCGTCCTCGGGAGTTCAAGGACCTGCTGCGCGAACCCCTGGCGATCGCGTTCCTGGCGTTCTCCGCCTGGGCGTTGACCAGTCTGCTCTGGAGCCCCGCGCCCAGTTCCGATACCGACCTGTTCAAGCGACCGCTGAATACCTTCATGCTGTTTGGTGGCTGCGGGCTGTTGCTGCATTACCGCAACGAATTGTTCAAACCGATCTTCTTCAGCGCTGCGGTGATTGCGCTGGTGGTGAGCCTGGGTAATCTGGTGGCGTTCGCCAAGGGCTATCAACCTGGCATGCGCATGATCGGTGGTCTGGGCGCCCTCGACAACCCGCTGCTCAGCTCGCACCTGTTTGGCTTTTTCACGGTGTACTGGCTATACGTCTGCATGACCACCCAGCGTCTCAACGTGCTGTGGTTCAGCGTACCGTCCCTGGCGATCATGACCGCTGCGGTGCTGGCGACCGGCTCACGCACGCCGCTGGTGGCGCTGACGCTGGCCATACTTTGGATGAGTTTTGTCAGCCGCAATCGACGCTCAATGCTACTGCTCGCCGGCACCGCCTTGGGCATCGTCGGGCTGATGCTGTTCTATCCTGAATCAATCATTATGCGTGGCAGCTCGTTCCGCTTGGAATTGTGGAGCATGTCTTTGCAGCTTATCGCCCAGCACCCGTGGATCGGCCATAGTTACGACTCCGAGTTGTTCCTGACCTTGGCGGACGGTTATCAACTGCGCGAGCCCCACAGCTTTGCCCTCGGCGTGCTCTATTACGTCGGCATCATTGGTTTTATCCCCTGGGCCTTCATGCTCGGCTGGGGCCTATACAAAGGTTTGAAGGAGCGCGCCCAGCCGCTGTTCATCCTGGCATCGTCCCTGCTGGCCTATGGCATCGGCGCAGGCCTGACCGAAGGCGGCGGCATATTGTCGCGCCCCAAGGAACACTGGTTCCTGCTGTGGATTCCCCTGGCAATTATCACTGGCCTGAGCCTCGCCCAACGCCACCGCAGCCTGCTGCGCATGAAGGTGCAGAACCTCAAGCCCGCGGCGTTTGAACAGCTGTGCAGCAACGCCCACGTGATTGAAGCCGATGGCCTGGGGCCCAAAGTCCTGCGCCTGGAGGACGGCAGTTTCCTCAAACTGTTCCGCCCACGCCGCTGGTACACCTCCGGCAGTTTCAACCCGTACTCCGAGCGCTTTGCCAGCAACAGCGAGCAACTGCGCACCCTGGGCATTCCCACGCCGCACATCCTTGGGCTCTATCGCCTCAGCGATGCCAGCAGCGCCGTGACCTACACACCACTGCCCGGCCTGACGTTGCGCCAAGCGCTGCAAAGCCTGGACAGCAGTCTGCGTGAGTCACTGGTGGAGCGCTTTGGCCGGTTCATGGCGCAACTGCACGAGCGCGGCGTGTACTTCCGCTCGCTGCACCTGGGTAACGTGTTGTTGATGGACGACGGTGAGTTTGCCCTGATCGACGTGGCTGACCTGCGCATCTACCCGTCTTCACTGCGTCACGCCTTGCGCCAACGTAACCTGCGCCACATGCAGCGTTATCCGCAGGACCGCAGCTGGCTGTTCGAAACGCACTTCGAACAACTGCTCAAAGGTTACGCCTCGGTGGCAAGCCCAACCGCCACTGCGAAAATCCTCGAGCAGGTCCAAAGCCTGTAAACACCTGTAGGAGCGAGCTTGCTCGCTCCTACAGGGTGCGGTGCCGGTTCAGCTCTTCTTGAGCGGCGCCAGATACAACCGCACCAGCCCCCGCAAGGTCTTGCGCCCCCAGAACTTCATAGGGATCTGCTTGAGAATCTCCCGCGCCAACGGGCGGTCGCGGTCGGCGGTCTTGAGGAACATCGAGTTCAGGAAGTTGTAGCGAACCGCGTCATAGGCCGGGTGCTCGCTGAACTTCGCGTAGGTCTTGAGGATGTTCTGGATCATGTAGCGGTGGTTCTTGTACGTGTTGTTAGCGTGCTGGCGATACTTGGCCATCACCACGTCAAGGGCGTCGATGGTATAGCCCGCCGCCGTGATCTTCAGTTGGATCAGCAAGTCTTCCAGGGGAATCTGTGGGTCGAAACCACCGACCTCCTCCAGCACTTCGCGACGTATCAGCATGGTCGGCGCCGGTGGAAACGGTTTGCGGTCCAGGAACAGGTCGTCGAAATCCAGACAGCGAAACGGCACGTCGCGACGCTGTTTCTTCTCCGGGTGCAGGTTGCCATCCCCGTCGATCAGCTCGATATTGCCAGCACACATGCCCACCTTCGGCTTGCCGTCCATATACGCCACCTGGGTGGCAATACGGTCCGGCAACATGATGTCATCCGAGCCGAACGGTGCGATCAGGCTGCCCTTGGCGCGAGCAATCGCACCGTTCAAGGTGGCGCTGAGCCCTTGATTCTGCTGCACCTGGAAATCAAAGCCGTGCTCGGCCTGCAAGCGCTGGATGCGTTCGACGCTGTCATCCTTGGAGCCGTCGTCGACCACCAACAGCTCGATATTGGGGTAGGTCTGCCCCAGCACACTAAGAATACTTTGCTCGATGTACTGGCCATGGTTGTAGGAAGCGATGATCACCGAGACCAGGGGTTGTGGCTGATTCATGCTCTACCTACTTCACGCAAACCGGTTTCAATCAGGGTCAGGTACTTGTGCTTGAACTCGTCGAGGGTGTGGTTGGCCTCCAGATAGCGGAACACCTCCTCCCCCTTGGCGCGCAATTGTTCATCGCTCAAGGCCAGGTAAGTATCCAGGGCCGCAGCCAGTTGTTCGACATTGCCCGGGTCGTGGGACAAGCCGCCCGCGCCCTGCACCAGCGGCAGCATCGCCGGGCCGTTGGAGGCAATCACCGGCAGATGGCCGCTCATGCCTTCCAGCAAGGCCAGGCCCAGACCTTCGAACAGCGACGGCATGGTCCAGATATCGAAGCCACGCACGTACTTCATGCCGTCTTCGCGAAAACCCAGCAAGTGCGCACGGCCGGTCAGGCCCAGGCGCTCGATGTCGGCGCGCAGGTCGGCTTCGGCACGGCCGGAACCAATGATGCCCACCTGCGCCTCAGGGTATTTGTCCTTGAGCGTGGCGAAGGCTTGCAGCAGATGGGTATGACCCTTGATCGGCACGAGGCGGCCCAGGGCACCAATCATCCGTGCATCCATGGGCAGGCCCAAGGCCTTGCGTGCGTCTTCACGGGACAGCTGCAAAGCCTCTGCCTGGGGAATGTCGATCGCGTTGGTGACGTAGGTGGTGTTCTCACGGGTGAAGCCGCAGTTGAGGTCTACCAGGTAGTCCTTGACCGCTTCGGACACACCGACAAAGCGCCACGCCGGGCTGACCCAGCGCTGGGTCTGACGTCGACGGTAACCACGGGCGTACTCGCCAAAGCCGTGGGAGATGCCGATGCACAGCGGGATCTTCAACCAGCGGTTGAGCGACAGCATCATGTTCACCGACTTGAACCGGTTACAGATGACCACGTCGAACTTCTGCTCACGGCAGTATTTGTAGATCTGCCACATGGCGCCAAAGCGAATACCCTTGAGAGACTTCTCCGGCAGCTCGAAATAGTGGGAGTGCTCGGCCACGCTCAGGGGCTGGCCGGGCAGCGGGCGCCCACTGAGAAATCCGGAGGTCACCTCGAAACGCTCAGCCGGCAGGGATTTGACGATTTGCTCACCCAAGTCCGCGAAGTCATGGGTCTTGACGTTGTAGTCCGGCTGTAACTGCAAAACCTTGAAACGAGGCTTCATAACTCTCCATGCAGCGATCTGGCTACGGGCACGCAGCCCGGTAAAAAGGGCGGCAGGCGCATAACGGCCCGCCTTCAATCGGCTCTCAGTCCTGCTTCAGGACCCACAACAGCTCGTGGCGGCGCACGGCCTTGCGAAAGAATTCGTTCTCGCCATAGGGCGATGGACTACGGCCCGCCAGCAGTTGCTGCAACCACCTACGCACTCGACGCTTGAACGGCGCTGGCGGCTGCAGGTCGTGCATCATGCCCAGGGCCATGGCCTTGTCCTGCTGCTGGCTCAAGGCGAGGGCGAAACTGCACGGCACCAGCTCCACAGCGCCATCGAAACGCGGCGGCAATGCTACGCCAGCGCCGGAATCGCCCATGGGCCAACGGTCGTTATCATGCAGGTGATTGGCGTAGCCGAGCAATGTGTCGGGCTGCCACGCCAGGTCCTGCAAGGCTTCCAGCACTGCCGCATGGGCGCAGATATGGTCGGCGTGGGGGTCCAGCAACGGCGTGGGCAACACGATGACCTGGGGCCGCGCCTTGAGCAGCAGCGCCCGCAGATCGGCGATCAGGTTGTGCCAAGTCGGCGCGCCATCAGCATCGCCAGGCAGGGCAAAACCATTGAACTGGCGAAACAGCCGCGTATCGGCCAAATCGGCTTCGCGCGAGGCTTGAGGCTGATCCGGCGCGACCTGCATGGCTTGCAACTGCATGCAAAAGTAGCCCAATTGCACGCACTGCGCCTCGGGCACGCCCGCCCAGCGGGGCACGGCGACGCTGTCCCAGGCGCGCAAACGGCCCTTGAGGCGCGCAGCTTCAGCCTTGGGCAGGCCCATGTGCTGATAATGCTCGGCTTCGATTTCACCGGCGGTCAGCGTGACGATCCAGCTTTCAGTCGCCTGGCTGTAAAGGCTGAACGCAGCCAGCTCGGCATCGTCGGCATGGGGCGCGATCACCATCACACGTTGCTGGCGATAGTCGGGCTGGCGAAAGCGCCACAGCGTCGGCTGCCCCTTGATCCGGCAAAAACGCCCGCGCAAGTGGAGCTTGCCCGCCGCCAAGTCTTCGGCGGCGCCGGTCAGGTTCAGATAACGCCGCCCAGCGACGCCGCGTTCGAAGGTTTGCCGGTCCGGGCTTGCCAGGCCCGACAGGTCTACCGCAGGGTCGAAGAAACGCCCCAGCCAGGTACTTTTCAACTCAATGCCGACGATCAGGGTTTCCTCCGCCGCCAACGGCGCATCCAGCAACAGTCGGCCCGCCTCCAGGCGCAAGCCGGGTTGTTCGCTGCCGGCCGGGAACGCGTACTCATAGCTGTCTTTGGGCGAGTAAAACAGGTGATCGGCAAACCAGGCCTCATGGGCGGCCCACAACAGCACCGCAAGGATCAGCGGCAACCACCAGGCAACCAGTACGCCGGTCGCGACCAACACCAGCACGCCGATCAGCAGCGCAATACGTTTGTTACGCCGATGGCGCTTGAGCAGTTGCTGTTTGCGGCTCATACGCTGAACACCGGCACCGGGTTGCACCAGCGCTCCTTGTATTCACGGTCGGAACGCCCGAAGGAGAAGCGCAGTGACTTGTTCGCCGCCCGCGCCTGTTCCCAGGCACTTTGGGTATTGAGGAAACTCAGCACACTGCCAGGGCTGAATGCACGGGTTTCAGGGTCGACGCCGCCGTTGACATACTCGGCGCTGAACCACTCGTTGGACTGCACCTGATACACCAATTGCACTGCAATCGGCGCGTCGTTCAGAAACAGCACCGAGCCGAACAGGAATTCCTTGAGCAACTCCAGCACCTCGGCCAGACGCGCCGCGCCCGCCGCCGGGAAGCCCCAACGACGCTGGAACAGGTCGCAATAAATCGCCGCCAGTTCTACGCTGGAAAACTCACTGACCGCCCGTACCACGCCGCCCGCCTCTTCCAACAGGCGCAGTTCACGCCGCTGGTTATAGCGAAACTTCTTCGACAGGTCTTCGGGCGTACGCGCCATGGCCAATTGCTCGGCCTGAGGCTTGAGGGTGCTCACGCGCCCCTCGTTCAGCGCCGAGAGGTAGCGCGCACGGTGCCGTAACGGTACCTGCGCATCGGCGGCAATCGGCAGGATGATCTCGGCGTTGCCCAGGTCAAACAGGCCTTTCTTGCCGCTGCGCTTGAGCACGTCCTTGGACAGCGCCAGGTCGCGCCCCCAGGTGGCGATCGCCCCCTTGAACTCACCACCTTGCTCCCAGCCCAGGTAGCGCACGGGTATCTGCGCCAGGCCGGCCAGCCGCTCGATCACCTGGGGATGGGTCGCCACGCTGCCGCCGTAACGCTGCCAGGCCTGGGCGTAAACCTCGGCCTCGACAGGCGCCCAGCCACGTTCACGCCAGCCCTGGAAGCGGTTCAGCATTTAAACCACGGCGTCATAAGGGTCCACGCCGTCCTTGACCACCAGGATGTCTTCCATGATCAGGTACTGCAGGTCCGAGCCGAAGAACATGTTCAGCGCGTCGGTCGGCGAGCAGATCATCGCTTCGCCACGACGGTTGAGCGAGGTGTTCAGGGACACGCCGTTACCGGTCAGCACTTCCAGCTCTTTCATCATGTCGTAGTAGCGCGGGTTGTATTCGCGCTTGAGCACCTGGGCACGGGAAGTACCGTCTTCGTGCACCACTTCCGGTACACGGGTCTTCCACTCTTCGGCGACTTCAAAGGTGAAGGTCATGAACGGCGCCGGGTGATCGACCTTGATCATCTGTGGGGCCACGGTGTCGAGCATCGACGGGCAGAAAGGCCTCCAGCGCTCGCGGAACTTGATCTGGTGGTTGATGCGATCCGCCACGCCGGTTGCACTTGGGCAACCGATGATCGAACGACCGCCCAACGCACGCGGGCCAAACTCCATGCGGCCCTGGAACCAGGCTACCGGATTGCCGTCGACCATGATCTTGGCAATGCGCTTAGGCATGTTCTCGATCTTGCGCCAGTTCGGCTTGCTCTCGTGCTTGGCGCACGCGGCAATCACGTCTTCGTTGCTGTAGGACGGGCCGAGGTAGACGTGTTCCATCTTCTCGACCGGTACACCACGAGCATGGGACACGTAGGCCGCCGCACCGACGGCGGTGCCGGCATCGCCGGAAGCCGGCTGTACGAACAGCTCTTTGACGTCGTCACGGGCAATGATCTTCTGGTTCAGCTTGACGTTCAGCGCACAGCCGCCGGCGAAGGCCAGCTTGCCGGTGTCCTTGAGGATGTCGCCCAGGTAGTGGTCGATCATCTGCAAGGCCAGTTTCTCGAACAGCGCCTGCATGCTGGCCGCGTAGTGGATGTACGGCTCGTCGGCGATGTCGCCTTCGCGTTTCGGCCCCAGCCACTCGATCAGTTTCGGCGAGAAGTAGAAACCCTTGCCCTTCTCTTTGTAGCGGCGCAGGCCGATGACATTGGCGTAGTCGGTGTTGATCACCAGCTCGCCGTTTTCAAAGGAGGCCAGGCGCGAGAAATCGTACTTGCTGGCATCGCCGTACGGCGCCATGCCCATGACCTTGAACTCACCGTCGAGCATCTCGAAACCGAGGAACTCGGTGATTGCGCCGTACAGGCCGCCGAGGGAGTCCGGATCGTAGAATTCCTTGATCTTGTGGATCTTGCCGTTTTCGCCGTAGCCGAAGAAGGTGGTGGCGTACTCGCCCTTGCCATCGATGCCCAGGATCGCGGTTTTTTCCTGGAAGCCCGAGCAGTGGTAGGCGCTGGAGGCGTGAGCCAGGTGGTGTTCAACCGGTTCGATCTTGATTTTCTTAGGATCGAAGCCCAGTTGCTCCAGGCACCAGACGATCTTGTTGCGATAGCGCTTGTAGCGACGGTTGCCCATCAGGATCGCGTCGAGGGCGCGGTCGGGGGCGTACCAGTAACGCTTGGCGTAGTGCCAGCGCGCCTCGCCGAACAGGCTGATCGGGGCAAACGGGATCGCCACCACGTCAACGTCCGAAGGCTTGATGCCAGCCTGCTCCAGGCAGAACTTCGCCGACTCGTAGGGCATGCGGTTCTTTGCATGTTTGTCGCGTACGAAGCGCTCTTCTTCGGCGGCCGCAATCAGCTTGCCGTCGATATACAGGGCTGCGGAAGGATCATGGCTAAGGGCGCCGGACAGGCCAAGAATCGTCAATGCCACTGGGGTCTAGCCTCTTTTAGTCTGCATGCAGGCGCATCGCGCCTGAAAAAAGTGTGCCTCTCGCCTGGGCGAGAAACAGCTAAAGGGCGGGATTATAGCTTAAAAGCAGAGGGAAGCTGTTAGCGGCAAGCGCCGAGAGGGGCTAGCGGAAGATCTCGATGCTGCCGTCCTTGTTCTGGCGGTAGATCGTGTAAGGCAGCATCAGGGTGTCCATGACACCAGAGGCGACAAATTCAATCGCGATGATCGGGAAGGCATTGCCTTGGCGATCCAGCAGGCTTTGGTCCTTCAGGCTTTTGTCCGGTGCGGGCTCGCCATTGAGGGTACAAAAGCCGTAGATCACCCCACTGTAGATACGCGGCACGTTTTCGCAGTGGCTGCGCGACTCCTTGAGATTTTGGCTGGCCACGGCATCCGGACGCAAGACGGTATTGATCGTTCCGCAACCGGAGGCCATTAACAAGGTTGAAACCAGCAGTACTTTGAAACCACGACTCACGGACTACTCCTTTCGCCCAGTAAATGGGCTGGGCAGGTGCTTTTATACCCATAGGCTTATGAACGGCCTGGACGCCAATAGATGCTGATATTACCGTCGGCCGATTGTCGATAAATCGTATAGGGCAAAACCACCGTATCGGCAACCGCGGACACCGCAATATCTACGAGCACGAAGGGTATGAGGAACCCGGTGGGGTCCGGGGCCGCGTGCAGCATGCAGAAATCAAACGCCACGCCGCTGTAAGCGCGGGGAATGGATTGGCAATAGGTTTTTACGAGCCTGAGCTCACGCGCCGTGTCGCCCTCTTTGCGCATGACGCTATTAACGGTTCCACAACCGCTTAATAACAGCGCAACGACACTTATACCCAGCGCAGCCATTCTTTTTCTTTTCATATCCGAGCCTCGCAAACGGTCAGCCACGCTAGCACCGAGAGATTGGCTCATTCATCCGAGAAGCACCGCCACATTGCGTGGGAAAAATCCGAAATGGTAAAACTTACCTGACTGTTTAAACTTGCGCACTTTTTGCGCGCCTTCACTATGCGTGCCCGAGACTCTGGCTGCCTCATGAAAAAAACGCACGCTCGCTTTTCCCTCTTGCTGCCTGGCCTGCTGGCCTTGAGCACCACAGCGCAAGGCGAGGACTCGCCACTGATACTTGACCCCAGCGTGGTCACCGGTTCGCGCAGCGCCAGCCCAACGTTTGATTTGCCCTACTCCGTGGACGGCATCAGCCGCGAACAGATCAGTGACGGCCAACTCGGCATCAACGCCTCCGAAGCCCTGTCCCGCGTGCCCGGCCTGGTGGTGCAGAACCGCCAGAACTATGCGCAGGACCTGCAAATTTCTTCCCGCGGCTTCGGCGCCCGTTCGGCATTCGGCGTGCGCGGCATCAAGCTGGTCGCCGACGGCATTCCCGCCAGTACCCCGGACGGTCAGGGTCAAGCCGCCACCTTCAACCTCGACACCGCCGAGCGCATCGAAGTGCTGCGCGGCCCGGCGGCGACGCTGTATGGTAGCAACGCCGGGGGCGTGATCCAGATGTTCTCCCGCGACGGCGAGGGCCCGCCGCGCATCGGCGCCGAAACCCTGGTGGGCAGCGACGGGCTGAACAAGAACCACCTGAGCGCCGAGGGCGCGGCGAATGGCGCCGGGTTTGTGCTCGACGCCTCGCGCATGGACACCAACGGCTACCGCGATCACAGCAGCGCGCGCCGCGACCAGACCTTCGCCAAGCTCAATTTCCAGCCCGATGACGACAGCAAGCTGGCGCTGATCTACAGCAGCCTGGAGCAGAACGGTACGCAAGATCCACTGGGGCAGACCTGGGCGGCGTACAAGGCCGACCCGCGTTCGGTAAGCGCCAATGCGCTGAACTACAACACGCGCAAAAGTATCGATCATCAGCAATTGGGGATGAATTACGAGCGGTATTTCGGTGGCGCCACCTTGCAGGTCAATGCCTACACTGGGCGCCGTAGTGTGATTCAGTACCTGTCGATCCCCAAGGGCACGCCCGCCAACGAACGCGGCGGAGGCGTGGTGCAATTTGATCGAAAGTTCTACGGCGGCAGCGTGCGCTGGATGCAGCCCATCGAAAGCGCGCCTGGCGAGCTGATGATCATTACCGGCCTGGACTTCGACCAAAGCGAGGACAGCCGCCATGGCTATCAGAACTACAGCGGCAATGCCCTGGGCGTGAAAGGCCAACTACGCCGCGACGAAATCGACACGGCTCGCAGCCTCGACCCGTATATCCAAGCCAACTGGGCCCTCGACCGCTGGACCCTGCAAGCCGGCGTACGCCACAGCACGATGCAGATGGACGTTGACGACCAGTTCCTCAGCAATGGCGACGCCAGCGGCAACAAGACCTACCAGAAAAACACACCGTCGATGAGCGTGATGTATGCGTTCACCCCCGACCTGCATGGTTACATCAGCGCAGGCAAAGGCTTTGAAACCCCGACCCAGGCCGAGCTGGCCTATGCACCGGGCAACACCGAGGGCTTCAACTTCGGCTTGAAGCCATCTGAAAGTACGCAATATGAAATGGGTGTGAAAGCGCAACTGAACAACACGCGGATCAACGCCGCCCTTTTCCAGATCACCACCGAGGACGAACTGGTGGTGCAGCAATCCATCGGTGGCCGTACCAGCTACCAGAACGCCGGTCGCACATTGCGCCGCGGCTTCGAACTGGGCGTTGAAAGCCAACTGAGCGAGCACTGGAGCACCAGCCTCGCCTACACCCGCCTGCACGCCACCTACGACAGCGACTTTGCCAGCGGCGCCAACACCATCGACAAAGGCAACTACCTCCCCGGCGTGCCACAAACTACCCTGTTCGCCGAACTGAACTGGAAACCACGGGACTGGGTCAGCACCGCCATCGAGGGCCTGTACCGCAGCAAAGTCTACGTAGAAGACACCAACCAGCGACACGCCGCACCGGCCTACAGCGTCTTCAACTGGCGCGCACGGTTTGAGCAGAAGGTAGAGCACTGGACCTTTCACCAGACCTTGCGCCTGGATAACCTGCTGGATCGCCAGTATGTGGGGTCGGTAATTGTGGGCGACGGCAATGGTCGCTATTACGAAGCCGCGCCGGGGCGGTCGTGGTATGCGGGGGCTGGGGCGCAGTACCAGTTCTGAATGCAGCGCCTGGACGGGCGCCATCGCGGGCAAGCCCGCTCCCACATTTTGACCGCGTTCACAGATCAAGTGTGGGAGCGGGCTTGCCCGCGATAGATTTAACTGCCGACACCCGCCTCTTTGGGCAAGCGCTGGTCAATCACCTGGTACAGCGCACTGCCCTGCGGCCAGTTACGCATAAATCGCGCACGGTCTTTGGCATACGCAGGGGCGAAGCTGGACAGCGAACCGTGCTGGCACATCGCATCCAGGTCAATCATCGCCCAGCGCCCGTCGCTCCAGAACAGGTTATGGCCCTTGAAATCCCCATGGCTGATGCGCTCGCGGATCAGCTCGGCAAACAACTGGTCCAGCGCCTGCAATTCGCTCTCGGGCGCATCGCCGCTCTCCACATACGGCGCAAAGCGCTCGATGATGTCTGGCCCAGGCAGGTATTCGGTGACCAGGTAGGCACGGCTGCGCAACCACAGGAACCGTTTCTCCAGCACCGCCAGCGGCTTGGGCGTGGCGAAGCCCAGGAAGGCCAGGCGGTTGCCTTCGCGCCAGGAGTGCCAGGCGCGGCTCGGGCGCCAGAAGCGCTTGAGCCAATGGGCAAAGCCCTTGATGTTGTAGCGTTTGATAACCAGCGGCCGGCCAGCCACGTCGACCTTGGCCACGCTCGCCGCGCCACCGGTCTTGTACAGGTGACCCTGGTCGAGCAACGCATCGGCCTGCTCCAGCACCGGCACCATGGCGGCTTCTTCTTCGCGGCGGATCGCACGCAAGCCAAAAGCGCCGCGCACCACGCTGAACAGCGTGCATTCGCGGCCGGTCTTGTCCAGGTAGTCTCTCAAACGCCAGGCGCTGACTTTACGCACCTGCTTTTCCAAGGCTTGCATTGGCAAGGCGTGTTCGCCGTTGGCCAGCAAGTAATACACCAGCAACTCTTCGGTAAAGGGCTCGAGGTTCTTGGGCAGTTGGGCGAAGAACACACCGAGGTTCTCCAGCACTCGATTGCGCGACAACGGCTTGCCCGCCTCTTCGACACGAATACCGGCGCCATCGATCAAATACAGCTTGCCATCCTTGCGCAGCAGGTTGTCCAGGTGCAGGTCTTCTTGCCACAGGCCCTTGGCATGCATCTGGGCAATCGCGCCCAGCGCTTCGGCGAGCACAGCGGTTTGTTCGTCCGCCAACGGCGGCAGGTTTTCGACGCCGAGCCAAGCGTCGGACAGGCTTTGGGCCCCCTCGATAAATTCAAACAGCAGCCAACCGCCCTCGCCGTCCTGCAAGCCATCGGCCAGCAGCAACGGCGTGGTCAGGCCCTGCTCAGCCAACAGGCGCACCCCCGTAAGCTCACGCTGAAAATGCCGCGCCGCCTTGTTGCCCACCAACAACTTGGCCAACACCGGGCGACCCCGCCACACGGCGGCGCCCACATAGCGCTGCCCCGGCAACACCCGCAAAAGGCTCAGCAATTGCAATTGCCCAGGGCCGGCGGCATCCGCCAGGTCGAGGGTCAGTGGCAGGCCGGGGGTACGCCCAGCCGTTTTCAGCTCGGATAAACGCATCAGCGGTTCTCCTTATGGCTGCGGCGCGCGGTCAGGCGCTGGTGCCAAGTGGACACCAGGGCACTGTCCTCGGACTGCTCAAGGTACGCCGCCAGCAATTGGCGCACCTGCGCGTCCGACCATTGCGGCGCGCGGCGCAGCAGCGGTTCCAGGTCCTTGACCCGGTCACGCCAGCCAAACAGCAGCGGGCGGGTTTTCTCCAGGTCGATCAACTGCGCGGCATAACCCTCACCGGCAGGCTGCAGGAAAATATGCTTGGGGTAAAAACAGCCATGCACTTGCCCGACGCTGTGCAGATGACACGCCAGCTTGCCGCACGCCAACAGGATCGCACTGTGCTGGGCTGCGCTCAATTGCGACCACTGCTCCAGCAACGAGTCCAGGTCATTCCAGCCATCCAGCGCACGGGTGAGCAGCATCGCCCGGCGCTCGCCCTTGACCTTGCGTTCACCGAAGAACGCCGCTTGCAGGGCCGGTATACCGAGCTTTCGATACAGGCTGATGTTGCGAAACTCGCGGGCAAAACTCGGCTCGCCGAACGGGCGGTGCAAGGTGCGCGTGAGGTAGTTGCTCTGGCGCTTGAGGTAGTAACCCTGCCCCTCAAGCTCCAGGCGATACACACTGCTCCAACCGTCGCCGCTGGTGTTCGGCTCGTCCACTGCATCCAGTTGCTTGGCCCACAGCGCGTCGAAGGTCGCCAGGCCGTTGCGCTCAAGCAGAGCGCGGTCTTCGGCCGCCAGGAAGTCACTCATTCGCGTCCCTCGAAAAACTTCACCACATGGCGAATTCGCTGTTTGTCCGACGCGGTCAGGTGCGCGCGCTGACGATATTGCAGGTAGAAGCGCAGGCGCTGGGTGGCCGACAAGTGATACTTGGCGACTTTGTCCAGGCAGGCCAGGTCTTTGGTGATGCGGTACTTGAGCCAGAAACCGCGCCAGAAATCACCGTTGGGGCAGTCGATCAGGTACAGGGTGCGTTGGTCGTCCACCAGCAGATTGCGCCACTTCAAGTCGTTATGGGTGAAGCGGTGATCGTGCATGGTGCGCGTGTATTCGGCGAGCTGGCGGCTGATGCCATCGACCCACCGGGGGTCTTTGAGGCGCTCATCGTGACGCTCGGCCAGCACCGACAGATCTTCGGTCTTGGGCAGTTCGCGGGTGATCATGGCGCCACGGTTATAGGCCAGGCCCTTACGGTCCAGGCCCCAGGCCACCACGTCGGCGGTAGGGATGCCCCACTTGGCGAAGCGCTTGAGGTTCTGCCATTCGGACTTCACCCGCGGCCTGCCCAAGTAACGACGCAGGCCCTTGCCGGCACCTACGTAGCGCTTGACGTAATAATTGACCCCGCCACGCTCCACCCGGATCACTTCCGACAACGGGTCGCGGGTCAGCCGCTCGCCTTGCAGGGCGAACACCGCGTCCAGGCTTCCAAAGTCATCCGCCAGGGCGGCGTAGGCAGGTTCCAGATTCCAACCCGCCATCAGATCGCATCCCCATATCGCTGTTTACGCGCATACAGCTTTGCTGCCATGCGTTCCAGCGCAGACAACAGCGCGGTTTGCTCTGCCAGGATCTGGCGCAGCGGCTGCTGGAAGTAGGCCTTGAGAAAACGCAGCTTGTCGCGCTGGGTCAAGCCGATCTCCAACGCGGAGTAATACAGGCCGGCCAGGTCTTTGTTGCGCCAACGCACGGGGATCGTCGCACGTACCTGGGCACGGTGCAGGTCGATCACCGACAGCTTGAGGTTGTCGACGCTGATAGGCCGGTCGGTGTGCAGCAGGAAATGGCACAGGTAGCAGTCACGGTGGTTGACGCCGCCGCGGTGCATCGCGCCCACGGTACGCGCCAGCTCAAGGGTCAAGGCATGCTTGATGGCCGGCACGGGCGGTTGCTTGACCCAGTCCAGGGTCAGGTCTTCCAGGCTGATGATGGGGGTCAGTTCCTGGGTGATGATGAACGAATGCTGGTCGGCCGGGTTGCTGCCTTTTTCACCGAACGCCACGGCGGTCATGGTCGGTACGCCAAGCGCCTGCAAGCGCTGGATCGCCACCCACTCCTGGCCCGCGCCCAACACCGGTAATTTGGCGGTGACCAGGTTCTTGAGGATTTCGCCCCAGCCGATCCCACGGTGGATCTTCACAAAATAAGGCTGGCCCTCGACCACCGTACGCAACGTACGGCGAGCGGCCAGCTCGCGGAACACCTGGCCTTCCAGCTTCTCGACCTCGGCGAACGCATCGCGTCCGGCCCAGAGGGTCTTGAAGGGTTCGGCTAGAATCAACTTCATCGGTTTGGCTCCGCCAGAATCAGGTCCGCAGCGTACTGCGGCATGCTAAAGAGGTCGGCCGTCTCGGCGAAGGCCAGACCATTGCGACTCCAGGTCGCACGCGCTTGTGGGTCGTCGAGCATATCGACCAAATACTGGTTGAGCTGGGTTTGCTCGAACGGCTCGTCCAACACCCGGCCGCTCTGGGCCTTGTCGATGTAGAACGCATAGCCGCACACCTGGCTCACCAGTACAGGGAGGCCGGCGACCACCGCTTCGACCAGCACCATGCCGGCCGCCTCGTTGTACGCAGGGTGAATCAACAGGTCCGCCCCCAGCAGGAAACGCGGAATATCATTGCGGCCCTTGAAGAACTGCACCTGGTCGCCCAGGCCCAGCGCCGCGCTCTGCAATTGGAATACTTTGGGGTCGTCCTGGCCGATTACAAATAGCCGGGTGCGTTTCTTCAGCCGCGAAGGCAGAGCGGCCAGCGCCTTGAGGCTGCGGTCGACGCCCTTGGTCTTGAACCCCGAACCGATCTGCACCAACAGCAGATCATCCTCGGCCAAGCCAAATTCAGCGCGGAACTCGGCGCGGATTTCGGCGGCGTTCGGCGGGGCGCGGCGGTCGCGGGCAATACCCGGTGGCAACAGGTGAAAACGCTCGGCCTGGGTGCCGTAATACTGGGTAAACAGCTGCTGCTGATGCTCAGACAACACCATGATCTGCGTCTTGGCGTTTTTATCGAACACGGCGCGCTCGTATTCGGCAAAGTGCTTGTAGCGCCCGAACCAGCGATACATCGGGTTGCGCAGGGTCTGGGCCTTGTCCTCGAACACACCGTCGGCGGCAAAGTACAGATCCAGCCCCGGCATCTTGTTGAAGCCCACCACGCGGTCCACTGGGCGCTTGGCCAGGTCGGCCTGGATCCAGGCGTAGAGCTTTTCGTTGCGACGGTGGTTGACCAAGGCCTTGACCGGCGCCACCAGCACTTCAAAGCCTGGCGGGATATCATCTTCCCAGATCAGGGTGTACACCCGAATGCTGTGGCCGCGCTGCTGGCATTCCAGGGCGATGCGCATGAAGTCGCGCTGCAGGCCACCGAAAGGGAAGTACTTGTACAGAACAAAAGCCAGTTGCATCAGTGCTGCTCCTCGGCCAGTAACAACGTGCTCAGCCGGCTTGCAACACGCTCAGGGTTCAAGCGCGTGAAGCACAGGGGCGACTCGCGGGCGATGTCGAACCGCCGCAGGTCGTCGGCAGTGGGTTGATAAGTGCACTGTTTTTGCAGGCAAGGCGCGCACGGCCAGTCGCTGGCCAAGTGAATCTGGCCTTTGCCGTAGGCACCGGTAAGGCCTGGGTTGGTGGGGCCAAACAGGGAAATGGTCTGCACGTCCAATGCCGCCGCCAAGTGGCCAAGGCCGGTGTCCACGGCCACGCAGGCACGGGCGCTCGCCAAGACACGAGCCACGCCCGCCAGGTTGAGCTTGGGCAACACTTCGGTGTTGGGCAGGCCGAGGGCCAGGCGTTCGGCCCGCGCCTTTTCGGCGGCGTTGCCCCACGGCAGCTTTACGTCCACGCCCAGGCGGCCCATGCGTTCGGCCAGCTCGCGCCAATAGGCTTCGGGCCAGTGCTTGGTGTCCCAAGTGGTGCCATGCAACAGCAATACGAACGGTTTTTTCGGCGGCAGGCCGAGCAGCTTTTCAACGCTCAGGCCGTAGTCGCCCAGGCGTTGGGGCAGGTCGTAGCCCAGGGCCACGGCAAACAGCTGGCGCAAGCGCTCCACCGCATGCTGCCCACGGGCCACGGCCAGGCGCCGGGAATAAAAGCGCGCAGCCAGGGGTTCACGCGCAGAGTCTTTGTCGAAGCCAGCGATGGGCGCCCGCACATAGCGCGTCAGCCAGGCGCTTTTGAGCAAGCCCTGGGCGTCGATCACCAGGTCATATTTGGTCGACTGCACCGCCTGCTTGAAGCGCCGCCATTCACCGCTCTTGACGGTTTGCCAGAGGTTCTTGCGCCAGCGGCGAATCGCCACCGGAATCACCTTGTCGACCGCCGGGTGCCAGGTGGGGATTTCGGCAAAGCCTTCTTCCACCACCCAGTCGAACCGAATGCCGGGAATCGCCCGCGCTGCGTCGGTGAGGGCCGGCAAGGCATGGATCACGTCGCCCAGGGATGAGGTCTTGATTACCAGAACCCGCAACTCAATGAACCTCGACCACGTCGCCCTGCAAACGCTGCAGGGCATCGGTTACCGGCTGGGGCAGCAACTGGCGCAGGCAGTTGTAGTGGCCGAAGCGGCAAGTACGGTCAAAGCACGGGCTGCAATCCAGGCCCAGGCGCACCACTTCGACCTTGTCGGCTAACGGCGGAGTGAAGCCTGGGGATGTGGAGCCGTACACGGCCACCAGCGGACGGTTCAGCGCCGCCGCCACATGCATCAGGCCGGAGTCGTTGGACACCACCGAATCGGCGCACGACAACAGGTCGATGGCCTCGGCCAGGGACGTGTCGCCACTGAGGTTCACCGCCTCTTCACGCAGACCGGGAATCAGGCGCTGACGAATGTCTTCACCCACCGAATGATCGTTCTTGGAGCCGAACAACCACACCTGCCAGCCTTCGCGGATCTTGGTTTCGGCGACTTTGGCGTAATGCTCCGACGGCCAGCGCTTGGACTCGCCAAATTCGGCGCCCGGGCACAAGGCCAATACGGGCCGATCCAGGGTCAGGCCGAACTTGGCCAGCGCCGCGTCGCGGGTCACCGGGTCGATCTGCAAGCTGGGGCGCGGGTACGGCTTGGGCAGTTCAGCGCCCGGCTCGTAGGCCAAAGCCATAAAGCGTTCGATCATCAACGGGTAACGGGCTTTATCCAGGGTGCGCACGTCATTGAGCAGCACATAGCGAAACTCACCGCGCCAGCCGGTGCGCTTGGGGATACCGGCAAAGTACGGCACCAGCGCCGACTTCAGCGAGTTAGGCAGCAGGATCGCCTGGTCGTACTGGCCCGCCATGGACTTGCCGATACGTCGGCGAGTCGCCAGCTCCAGGGCGCCGTGGCCGAGCGGGAAGCTCAAGGCCTTACGCACCTCTGGCATGCGCTCGAGGATCGGCCGGCTCCACTCAGGGGCAAGCACGTCGATCTGGCAGTCTGGATAGCGCAGGCGCAGGCACTGAAACAGTGTCTGTGCCATCACCATGTCACCGACCCAACTGGGCCCAACGATCAGAATATTCATGTAGTTTCCACAAACGATGCGGGGAGGCCTATGCCTCCCCGCCTCGATAATAACTGTAGATCGCGGTGCGCCAGGGAGCATCTTTATGTGGGAGCTGGCTTGCCTGCGATCGCATCACCTCGGCATCACTGATAAACCGAGGCGCCTGCATCGCGGGCAAGCCCGGCTCCCACCTTAATCCGCATCCCATATGAAAATTGGCGTCGCCAATCAGTCGAGTTTCAATTTAAGCCCAGCGCCTGCCAGATTCGCATCACCTGTCGCCGCTCGTCGGCGAACTGGTCCCCGGCTACCGTACCGGCCTCGTTCTGCAAAGCCTGGCGGTGCGCGGCTGAGCGATAAGCCTTGTACACTTCACGCAGCAAATGGGCATCGGCGGCGGGCATCAGCCCGACCTGCTCCAGGCCCTCCAAAATGCGGATATTGTCGGTGTAGCGCAGCAACGATGGATGTTGCGCAGACCACGCCAAAGCCGCGTATTGCACCATAAATTCAATATCGACGATACCTCCGGCGTCCTGCTTGAGGTCGAACAGCGCCGTGGCCTCGAAGGCATTGGCGCCCCTGCCGGCAGTCGTGGCCTTGGTGCCCAGGTTGTCACGCATCTTGGCACGCATCTCGCTGACCTCCTGGCGCAGCTTCTCCAAGTCCCGCTCACGCCCCAACACGTTAGCCCGTACCTGCTCGAACGCCTGGCCCACATCCTGGCTGCCCACCAGTACCCGCGCACGGATCAGGGCCTGATGTTCCCAGGTCCAGGCTTCATTTTGTTGATAGCGATCAAACGCCCCCAGGGAACTCACCAACAAGCCGGATGCGCCGGAAGGTCGCAGGCGCATGTCCACTTCATACAGCTGGCCAGAGTTGGTCTGGGTGGTCAGCAGGTGAATGATGCGCTGGCCCAGGCGTGTAAAGAATTGTGCGCCATCGATCGGCTTGGCACCGTCCGTCTCGGCCTGGGGGTCGCCGTCATGGATAAACACCAGGTCCAGGTCCGAACCATGCCCCAGTTCGATGCCGCCGACTTTCCCATAACCGACAATGATGAACCCAGGATCGCACAGGGTGCCGTCCAGGCGCTGCGGCGAGCCGTGGCGGGCGACGGTCTGGCGCCAGGCCAGGGCCAGCACTTGTTCAAGAATGGCTTCGGCCAGCCAGGTGAGGTAGTCGCTGACCTTCATCAACGGCAGGCTGCCAGCGATTTCGGAAGCGGCCACCCGCAGGCGGTGCGCCAGTTTGAAATGGCGCAAGGCTTCCATCTGCTGCTCAAGGTCATCTTCGGGAATGCGCGTGAGGCGCTCGCGCAACTCAGCGGCCAGTTCCGGCGCCAGCGGCGGCTTGAACAAGCGGCCTTCGTTGAGCAATTCATCCAGCAACAGCGGGAAACGGGTGATCTGTTCGGCGATCCACGGGCTGGCTGCGCACAATGTCAGCAGGCGACGCAGGGCGTCGGGGTTCTCGGTCAGCAACACCAGGTAGGCCGAACGCCGGGCCACGGCTTCCACCAGCGGCAACACGCGCTCCAGCACCAGGTCTGGGTTGGCATGTTCAACGGCCTGGGCCAGCAGGCGTGGGATGAACGCATCCAGGCGCTCACGCCCCAGGCGCTGCATGGCGCGCAACTGCGGGCTGGCGCGCAGGCTGGCCAAGGCCTTGAGGGCCTTGGGGGCATCGGCGAAACCGCCTTCACTCAGTTGGCGGCACGCGGCATCGTCATCCTGGGATTCCTCCCACAGTGGCAACCATTCACCGCCGACCACCAATTCGCTTTCTTCGCCCTCTTCTTCATCAGGGTCGGCAATCACTTGGCGAAAGTGCCAGTCCACACGGCCACGCCAGTACATCAGGCGCTCATGGAACGCGGCCCAGTCACTAAAGCCCAGCATAAAGGCAATGCGTGCCTGGTCTTCGGGGCTGTCCGGCAGCATTTGCGTCTGGCGGTCGGCAATCGCCTGGATCGCATGTTCGGTGTAGCGCAGGAACTCGTAACCGCTGCGCAGCTCGCTGATCACCGCCGCGGGCAAATAACCCTGGCCTTCCAGCGTGCCCAGCACGTTCAACAGCGGGCGTTGCTGCAGGCTGAGGTCGCGGCCGCCATGGATCAGCTGGAATGCCTGGGCGATAAATTCCACCTCACGAATGCCGCCCGCGCCCAGCTTGATATTGTCGGCCATGCCCTTGCGCCGCACTTCCTGCTGGATCAGTTGCTTCATGGTGCGCAGCGCTTCGATGGCCGAGAAGTCCAGATAACGGCGATAGACAAACGGGCGCAGCATGTCGAGCAGTTGCGCGCCAGCCGCCTGGTCCCCGGCCACCACCCGCGCCTTGATCATGGCGTAGCGCTCCCAGTCCCGGCCCTGGTCCTGGTAGTACTGCTCCAGCGCGTTGAAGCTGAGCACCAGGGCGCCGGCCGAACCGTAGGGACGCAGGCGCATGTCGACGCGGAAGACAAAACCGTCGACGGTCATCGGGTCCAGGGCCTTGATCAGTTTTTGACCCAGGCGAATAAAGAACTCCTGATTATCCAGGGCGCGCTTCACGCCCACCGTTTCACCACCTTCGGGATAAGCGAAGATCAAGTCGATATCCGACGACAGGTTCAGCTCCACTGCACCGAGCTTGCCCATGCCGAGGATGACCATGTGCTGTGCCTCGCCGCTGCGTGCGCCGGTCGGCGTGCCGAACTGGGCGCAGTGGCGCTGGTACAGCCATTGATAGGCCTGGTCGATGCAGGCGTCGGCCATGTCGGACAGATCGCGACAGGTTTGCACCAGATCAGCCTGCCGTGTGAGGTCGCGCCAGATGATGCGCACCTGCTGGCGCGTGCGTTGGCGGCGTAGCGCACGGCCCAGTTCATCTTCTGTTTCGGCCTGTTGCACGGCACCGGCTATCTGGCTGCACAGCTCGCCGGGCGCAAAGCCGCGGTCCAGCTCGCCCCAGGCCGCCAGTTCAAGCAACATCAAAGGGTCACGAACACTCTGTTCAATGACGAAATCACTGGCGGCGCACACGCGGGCGAAGTCGGCCCACCGTTGCGGCGTCCACGCAGAAAGGCCATGATCGTCATCCAGCGCGGCCACCGCGTCACGAAATGACTGTTCGGCCCGGTTGGCGTAAGGCAACAGAATGGCCGGCAGTTCGGCCAGCGTTGGAAGGCTCATGGTCTATCCTTGATCGGCGTGTAAATGGCGTGTAGTTGTGAAGGCAAGAGCCATGCTCGGTGAAGGACTGTCGAACAAAGGTTAGAAATAGCTGAAATTAAATTAATCTTGGCAGGCAACATCAAAGTTTCACCTTTTCTTGTTCGCAATAGACCAACAATAACGATTATGCTCACCAGCAAGACCGAGCCATACGCTCAGTCTTGTGTAGTTTTACTACTCGTATATACATTCGAAAGGCTGAAATGGCCGACGATTTGTAGTAAAACTACAGGACGCCGAAGCAACCTTCGGCCATCCAAGAATTTATGTCGTCTGCCCACAAGGCCAGTCGCAAACTTCAGGCAACCGATTCTGGTAGCCTTTCCGCCCTGGAGCAAGCCATGCAAGACCTCGATCCCGTCGAAACCCAGGAATGGCTGGACGCCCTGGAATCGGTTCTCGACAAAGAAGGCGAAGACCGTGCTCACTACCTGATGACCCGTATGGGCGAACTCGCGACCCGCAGCGGCTCGCAACTGCCTTACGCCATCACTACGCCATACCGCAACACCATCCCCGTTACCCACGAAGCACGCATGCCTGGCGACCTGTTCATGGAACGCCGCATTCGCTCGCTGGTACGTTGGAACGCCATGGCGATGGTAATGCGCACGAACTTGAAAGATTCGGACCTGGGCGGTCACATCTCCAGCTTCGCTTCCAGCGCAACCCTGTATGACATCGGCTTCAACTACTTCTTCCAGGCCCCGACCGACGAACACGGCGGCGACCTGATCTACTTCCAGGGCCACACCTCGCCAGGCGTCTACGCCCGTGCGTTCATGGAAGGTCGCATCAGCGAAGAACAAATGAACAACTTCCGCCAGGAAGTCGACGGTCAGGGCCTGTCGTCCTACCCGCACCCTTGGCTGATGCCTGATTTCTGGCAGTTCCCGACCGTTTCCATGGGTCTGGGCCCAATCCAGGCGATCTACCAGGCACGCTTCATGAAGTACCTGGAAGCCCGTGGTTTCATCCCCGAAGGCAAGCAGAAAGTCTGGTGCTTCCTCGGCGACGGCGAGTGCGACGAGCCGGAATCCCTGGGTGCCATTTCCCTGGCCGGCCGCGAGAAGCTCGACAACCTGATCTTCGTCATCAACTGCAACCTGCAGCGCCTCGACGGCCCGGTTCGCGGCAATGGCAAGATCATCCAGGAACTCGAAGGCGTGTTCCGCGGTGCTCAGTGGAACGTGACCAAAGTCATCTGGGGCCGCTTCTGGGACCCACTGCTGGCCAAGGACGTCGACGGTATCCTGCAGCGTCGCATGGACGAAGTCATCGACGGCGAGTACCAGAACTACAAAGCCAAAGACGGCGCGTTCGTCCGTGAGCACTTCTTCAACACGCCTGAACTCAAGGCGATGGTTGCCGACCTGTCCGACGACGAAATCTGGAAGCTCAACCGTGGCGGCCACGACCCGTACAAGGTCTACGCGGCGTACCACGAAGCGGTCAACCACAAAGAACAACCCACCGTCATCCTGGCCAAGACCATCAAGGGTTATGGCACTGGTGCCGGCGAAGCGAAGAACACCGCGCACAACACCAAGAAAGTCGATGTCGACAGCCTGAAGTTGTTCCGCGACCGCTTCGACATCCCGGTCAAGGACGAAGAGCTGGAGAACCTGCCGTTCTTCAAGCCAGAGCCAAACAGCGCCGAAGCCCGCTACCTGAGCGAGCGCCGCACTGCACTGGGCGGTTTCGTGCCACAGCGCCGCGCCAACAGCTTCAGCGTGCCGACGCCAGACCTGAGCACCCTCAAGGCTATCCTTGACGGCTCGGGCGACCGTGAAATCTCCACCACCATGGCCTTCGTGCGTATCCTCGCGCAATTGGTCAAGGACAAGGACATCGGCCCGCGCATCGTCCCGATCATCCCGGACGAAGCCCGTACCTTCGGTATGGAAGGCATGTTCCGTCAGTTGGGCATCTACTCCTCCGTCGGCCAGCTCTACGAGCCAGTCGATAAAGACCAGGTGATGTTCTACAAGGAAGACAAGAAGGGCCAGATCCTCGAAGAAGGCATCAACGAAGCGGGCGCCATGAGCTCCTTCATCGCTGCCGGTACTTCGTACTCCAGCCACAACCAGCCAATGCTGCCGTTCTACATCTTCTACTCGATGTTCGGCTTCCAGCGTATCGGCGACCTGGCCTGGGCAGCAGGCGACAGCCGTACCCGTGGCTTCCTGATCGGCGGTACCGCCGGCCGCACCACGCTGAACGGCGAAGGCCTGCAACACGAAGACGGTCACAGCCACATCCTGGCTGCCACCATCCCGAACTGCCGCACCTTTGATCCAACCTACGGCTATGAGCTGGCGGTGATCATCCAGGACGGCATGAAGAAGATGACCGAAGAGCAGCAGGACGTTTTCTACTACATCACCGTGATGAACGAGTCCTACCAGCAGCCAGCCATGCCGGCCGGTGTGGAAGAAGGCATCATCAAGGGCATGTACCTGCTCGAAGAAGACACCAAGGAAGCAGCACACCACGTACAGCTGATGGGCTCCGGCACCATCCTGCGTGAAGTGCGTGAAGCGGCGAAGATCCTGCGCGACGAGTTCAACGTCGGTGCCGACGTATGGAGCGTCACCAGCTTCAACGAGCTGCGCCGCGACGGCCTGGCCGTGGAGCGCAGCAACCGTCTGCACCCTGGCCAGAAGCCAGCCAAGAGTTACGTCGAAGAGTGCCTGGCCGGCCGTAAGGGTCCAGTCATTGCCTCTACCGACTACATGAAGCTGTTTGCTGAACAAATTCGCCAGTGGGTCCCGTCCAAGGAATTCAAAGTCCTGGGCACCGATGGTTTCGGCCGCAGTGACAGCCGCAAGAAGCTGCGTCACTTCTTCGAAGTCGACCGTCACTTCGTGGTGTTGGCAGCCCTGGAAGCCTTGGCTGACCGTGGTGAGATCGAACCTAAGGTGGTGGCTGACGCTATCGTCAAGTTCGGGATCAACCCGGAAAAACGCAACCCACTGGACTGCTGAGGAGATTTTTTGTGAGCGAACTCATTCGCGTACCTGACATCGGCAGCGGTGAAGGTGAAGTAATCGAGCTGTTTGTGAAGGTCGGCGACACCGTCGAAGCCGACCAGAGCATCCTGACCCTGGAGTCGGACAAAGCGAGCATGGAAATCCCTGCTCCCAAGGCCGGCGTGGTCAAGAGCCTGAAAGTGAAGCTGGGCGACCGCCTGAAAGAAGGCGACGAACTGCTGGAACTGGAAATCGAAGGCGCTGCTGATGCAGCCCCTGCGGCCGCGGCTCCGGCCGCCGCTGCACCTGCACCTGCTGCTGAAAAGCCTGCCGCTGCCGAGGCTGCTCCAGCCCCGGCCGCCGCACCTGCCGCCGCGACCGTCCAGGACATTCACGTCCCGGACATCGGCTCGTCGGGCAAGGCCAAGATCATCGAGCTGCTGGTCAAGGTCGGCGACACCGTCGAAGCCGACCAGTCGCTGATCACCCTGGAGTCCGACAAGGCCTCCATGGAGATCCCATCGCCGGCTGCCGGCGTAGTGGAAAGCATCGCGGTCAAGCTGGAAGACGAAGTCGGCACCGGTGACTTCATCCTCAAGCTCAAAGTACAAGGTGCTGCGCCAGCCGCCGCACCAGCACCGGCTGCTGCTCCGGCGGCCAAGGCTGAAGCGGCACCTGCCGCTGCTGCCCCTGCGCCGGCCGCAAAAGCCGAAGCTGCGCCAGCCCCTGCGGCGGCTGCACCTGCGCCAAGCGGTGCCAAGGTTCACGCCGGCCCAGCCGTGCGTCAGTTGGCCCGTGAATTCGGCGTCGAGCTGAGCGCTGTTGCAGCCAGCGGCCCGCACGGCCGTGTGCTGAAGGAAGACGTGCAGGTTTACGTCAAAACCATGATGCAAAAAGCCAAGGAAGCTCCGGCTGCCGGCGGCGCTACCGGTGGTTCGGGCATTCCGCCGATCCGCACCGTGGACTTCAGCCGCTTCGGCGAAACCGAAGAAGTGCCGATGACCCGCCTGATGCAAATCGGCGCGGCAGGCCTGCATGCCAGCTGGTTGAACATCCCGCACGTGACCCAATTCGACCAGGCCGATATCACCGACCTGGAAGCGTTCCGCGTTGCGCAGAAAGCCGTGGCCGAGAAGGCCGGCGTGAAGCTGACCGTACTGCCACTGCTGCTCAAGGCCTGTGCACACCTGCTCAAGGAACTGCCGGACTTCAACAGCTCGCTGGCGCCAAGCGGCAAGGCGATCATTCGCAAGAAGTACGTGCACATCGGCTTTGCGGTCGACACCCCGGATGGCCTGCTGGTACCGGTCATCAAGAACGTCGACCAGAAGAGCCTGCTGCAGCTCGCTGGCGAAGCGGCTGCGCTGGCTGCCAAGGCCCGCGACAAGAAGCTCACCCCGGACGACATGCAGGGCGCCTGCTTCACCATCTCCAGCCTCGGCCACATTGGCGGTACTGGCTTCACGCCAATCGTCAACGCGCCGGAAGTGGCGATCCTGGGTGTGTCCAAGGCCACCATCCAGCCTGTGTGGGACGGTAAAGCGTTCCAACCCAAGCTGATGCTGCCACTGTCGCTGTCCTACGATCACCGCGTGATCAACGGCGCCGCGGCTGCGCGCTTCACCCAGCGCCTGAGCCAGTTGCTGAACGACATCCGCACCATCCTGCTGTAAGTCGCATGGCCTTCCTGTTACCGGGAAGGTCCTTGCCACACCGATTTCCGAGCGCCACGCTCGTACCTCAACCCCGCCACTTGGCGGGGCTTTTTTTGCCTGTGTTTTGTAGGAGCGAGCTTGCTGTGGCGAGGGAGCTTGCTCCCGCTGGAGTGCGAAGCGCTCCCAAGATTTTGGGGCCGCTGCGCAGCCCAGCGCAAGCAAGCTTGCTCGCCACACGCAAGCACCCTACCTGCGTCAACGCACCATCGATCACCCCAATTACAGAAATCCCTCGCGCGGCCGATAACAGGCTTATAGCACTTAGCCTTCATCCTCTCTTGTCACTGCGTCCTGCATGATGCAACCTTGCCGCAGTCGACAGTCAAGAGGGCGTGAGCCCAGCGCAGTGCGCATTTTCCCAAGCGAGTTTCCCCATGAAAAGCCAACCCGATGTCGCCCGTATGGCGGCCGAGGTAGTGACGCAATTACCGGTGCCTTCGCGCCTCGGTATGCTGCGTTTCGAGCGGCTTAATGAGGCAAGCTGGGCCCTGCTCTACCTCGATCCCAATTGCGAACGCCAGTTCGGCCTGCCGGCGGTTGAACTCTGCGCCTTGATCGGCACGCCCTACGCCAGCCTGATGGAACCCCAGGCGCGCTACCAGTTGCACGATGCGATCCAGCAACAACTGGCCCACAGCCCCCATTATCTGGTGCGCTATACCCTGCACACCCATGACGGCCCGCTGAGCGTGCTGGAAATGGGCGAGGCCTACAAACAACACAACCGCCACCTGGTGCGCGGCTACCTGATGGTGGTCGAGGGGCTGTTCAGCGAGAACAGCGCACCCGCCCCGACGGTCGACCTGGAAAACCAGAACAGCCGCCTGCAAATTGCCCTGGAGCTCAATCAGCGAGCACAGCAGGAACAGTTGCAGCATCTGGAGCGAGTGCGCGCCCAGCAAGAACTGATCCTGCTGCTGGCGCGCCAACGCTACACCACGCCAAACTCCCTGCAAGAAGCCGCTGAACTGATCACGCGCAGCGCCTGCGACATTTACCAGATCGACTGCGCCAGCATCTGGAACCTCGAAGGCCATCACTTGGTACCGATCTCCGCCTATCACCGCGCCGATCAACAACACCACCTGCCTGAAGCCATCGATGCCAGCGGCTTCCCGGATTACCTGGAAGCCCTGCACTCCAGCCGCGCCATCGACGCCACCCACGCCATGCGCGACCCACGCACCCGGGAAATGGCTGAAAGCCTGCGCGCCAAGGACATCCACGCGATGCTCGACGCCAGCATCCGTGTCGACGGCCAGGTGGTCGGCGTGCTGTGCCTGGAACAAGGTGGCAGCCCGCGCGCCTGGCAGTCCGATGAAATCGCGTTCGCCGGCGAGTTGGCAGACCAGTTCGCCCAGGTCATCAACAACCACAACCGCCGCACTGCCACCAGCGCCTTGCACCTGTTCCAGCGCGCGGTAGAGCAAAGCGCCAACGCGTTCTTGCTGGTCAATTGCGACGGCGTGGTGGAGTACGTCAACCCCAGCTTCACCGCGATCACCCAGTACAGCGCCGAAGAAGTCCACGGCCATCGCCTGGCCCAACTGCCAGCCCTGGAGAACCTCAGCGAATTGCTGTTCGACGCGCCCTCGGCCCTGGCCAAAAGCAACAGCTGGCAAGGCGAGTTCAAGAGCCGCCGCAAGAACCTGGAACCCTACTGGGGCCAGCTGTCGATTTCCAAAGTGTATGGCGACAACCGCGAGTTGACCCACTACATCGGCATCTACGAAGACATCACCCAGACCAAGCTGGCGCAGCAGCGCATCGAACGCCTGGCCTACACCGACAACCTGACCAACCTGGGCAATCGCCCCGCGTTCATTCGCAACCTCGACGAGCGCTTTGCCCGCGACAGCGACAGCCCGATCAGCCTGCTGTTGGTGGACATCGACAACTTCAAGCGCATCAACGACAGCCTCGGCCACCAGACCGGCGACAAGTTGCTGATCAGCCTGGCGCGCCGCCTGCGCAACAGCTTGAGCAGCGGCGGCAGCCTGGCGCGTTTTGCCAGCAACGAATTCGCGGTGCTGTTGGACGACGCCGACCTTGAGACCGGCCAGCAGGTGGCCAGCCAGTTGCTGACCACCCTCGACAAGCCGATGTTCGTCGACAACCAATTGATCAGCGTCACCGGCTCCGTGGGCCTGGCCTGTGCGCCGCTGCATGGTCGCGACCCACAGACCTTGATGCGCAACGCCGGCCTGGCCCTGCACAAGGCCAAGGCCAACGGTAAACACCAGGTGCAGGTGTTCACCGAAGCCCTGAATGCCGAGGCCAGCTACAAGCTGTTCGTGGAAAACAATCTGCGCCGTGCCCTGACCCAGAACGAGCTGGACGTGTTCTACCAGCCCAAGCTATGCCTGCGCAGCGGTCGCCTGCTGGGCATGGAAGCACTGTTGCGCTGGAACCACCCGGAAAAAGGCATGATCCGCCCCGACCAGTTCATCAGCGTGGCTGAAGAAACCGGGCTGATCATCCCCATCGGTAAATGGATCGCGCGCCAGGCCTGCCGCATGAGCCGCCAATTGACGGCCGCAGGCCTGGGCAACTTGCAGGTGGCCATCAACCTGTCGCCCAAGCAATTCTCCGACCCGGACCTGGTGGCCTCGATTGCCACCATCCTCAAGGAGGAACAGCTGCCGGCCAACCTGCTGGAACTGGAACTGACCGAAGGCTTGCTGCTGGAAGCCACCGAAGATACGCGCCTGCAACTGGACCAGCTCAAGAGCTTTGGCCTGACCCTGGCGATGGACGACTTCGGTACCGGTTACTCGTCGCTGAGCTACTTGAAAAAATTCCCCATCGACATCATTAAGATTGATCGCAGCTTTATCCATGAAATCCCGGACAACCAGGACGACATGGAAATCACCTCGGCGGTGATCGCCATGGCCCACAACCTCAAACTCAAGGTCGTGGCCGAAGGCATCGAAACCGCTGAGCAGTTGGCGTTCCTGCGCCGGCACCGTTGCGACGTGGGCCAGGGCTACCTGTTCGACCGCCCGATCCCGGGTGCCGAGCTGATGCAGAGGCTTAAACGCTACCCGCGCGGGCCAATCGCCTGACAGCGCTGTAACACTCGGGCACACTGGCTGTCTGACAATTTACTGTTACTCAACCTGACGAGAGGACTGATCATGGTCTTGCGCTCGGAAATTCTGGTGAACAAAAACGTGCTGCCTACTCAAGAACAAGCGTTGCCTGGTCGTGAAACCCCGATGAGGTTACCGGAAACGCACTTCGTCAACGGCAACCCACTGCTGGGCCCGTTCCTGGATGACGTCGGCTTTGCGATCTTCGGCCTGGGCTGCTTCTGGGGCGCAGAACGCAAGTTCTGGCAGCGCGACGGCGTGGTCAGCACCGTGGTCGGCTACGCCGGCGGCTTCACGCCTAACCCGACTTACGAAGAAGTCTGCTCGGGCCTGACCGGCCACAGCGAAGTGGTGCTGGTGGTGTATGACCAGGCCAAGGTGAAATACGAAGACCTGCTGAAGATGTTCTGGGAACTGCACAACCCGACCCAGGGCATGCGCCAGGGCAACGACATCGGCAGCCAGTACCGCTCGGTGATCTACGCCACCACGCCGGAGCAATTGGCGGCGGCCAAAGCCAGTGCCGAGGCTTATCAGCAAGAGCTGAGCAAGGCCGGCCTGGGTGAAATCACCACGGAAATCGAAGAGGCCCCGACGGTGTACTTCGCCGAGGCGTATCACCAGCAGTACCTGGCGAAGAATCCCCAGGGTTACTGTGGGATCGGCGGCACTGGCGTGACCTGCCCGATCTAAGGTCAACATAAAACCAAATGTGGGAGGGGGCTTGCCCCCGATAGCGGAGTGTCAGTTACGGATGTAGTGGCTGATACCCAGCAATCGGGGGCAAGCCCCCTCCCACATTGGTTTGTGTTTGGCCGGAAAGTGGGTTATTCGGCGATGAGCCAATCCATCTGCCAGCCACCCTGGGTCTGGCCCAGTTGCTTGGACAACCATGGCAGCAACTCACGCAATTCCTCTTCCAGGCCCCACGGCGGGTTGGCAATCGCCAGGCCCGAGCCGGTGAGGGTGTTGGGCGTGTCCAGCGGATGCACCAGCAACTCCACACGCAGCAGCTTCGGCGCACCGGTACCGGCCAGGTCCTGGTAGAAACGGCGCAACATGCGCTGGTCTTTCACCGGGTACCAGATCGCCGCGACCGTCTGGCGCATACGGCTGACGGCTTCCTTGAGGGACGCCGCGCAACGCTGCATTTCGTCGAGTTTTTCAAACGGCGGGTCGATCAGCATCAGCCCGCGCTTTTCCGGCACCGGCAGCAAGGCCCGTGGCACATGCCAGCCCTCGCCCAGATGCACTTTGACGCGGCGATCACCCTTCATGTTGTCCTTGAGCAGCACGCCATCTTCCGGGTGCTTCTCATTGAGCAGCACACGGTCCTGGGGCCGCGTGAGGCGGCGCGCCAGTTCCGGCGAGCCCGGGTAGTAGCGCAACTGGCCATCCGGGTTCATCTCGTGCAGCACGCGCATGTAGTCGGCGGTGAGCGGAGGCAGGTCGCTTGCGCCCCACAGGCGGGCGATGCCTTCCAGGTACTCACCGGTGCGGTTGGCCTGGTCGCCCTGCAAGTCGTACAAGCCAATGCCTGCGTGAGTGTCGAGGTAGGCGAACGGCTGTTCCTTGCGCGACATCAGGGCGATGAGGCGGGTCAAGGTCAGGTGTTTGAAGACATCGGCGTGGTTGCCGGCGTGAAAGGCGTGACGATAATTCATGGTTGCTCCTGCGCAGGGGGCGAAGTTTACCTCCTACCGACGCAAAGGTGCAGGGCCGCACGGCAGGCGGCACGGATGTCACGCTATTGCCAGGGGCTCAACTGAGTTGCGAGGCAAGGTAATCAGCCAATGCGCCATGGCTGACTTGCGGCCTGCGTACGAAGTAGGCGACCTTGTGCTGCAAGGTCGCTGGCGTAAACGCGGTGTAGAGGTCAGGGCGCTGTTCCTGGAGCCATTGCAACAGGTTGTCGACCAGCACCTGCGGTGACTGCTGGGCCATATGCATCAGCAACGATGCCGGTACCTGCCACCACGGGCTGGTTGGGGCCGCAGTGACTGATTTGGGCGCCACCGACAGCGGTTGGCCGTTGACCAGGTAGCGCTGGAACACCGGCAACACGCGCGCCGCCTCGTCGCCTAATGACTGCAACATCGGCAAAAGGTGCGCGCCGTCCCAGAAGCGCAAAAACACCGGCTGGCTTTCCGGCAAGTACACCTGGGTCAACCCCTTCAAATGCGCGATCACCACCTCCAGCGGGCTGGATGAGACCGCCAGCCAGCCCCAGTCCGACGCTTGGGTGGTGGCTATCCAATCGAGAAAAGCACTGCTCGGCTCAACGACGCCAACGTAGGGCATGACCTCCTCCCAGTCAGCGTAGGCCGTGCCCACCCAGATCGGTCGCGGCATCTTCCCCGCAGCCGTGCCTTGCCAGGTGGCGAGCGGCTTGGCGTCGCTGGCATTGCCCAGCACGGCGTACAGCTGTTCATCTGGCTGCAACGGGTAGTGCGCCAGCCAGGCATTGGGCGTCAAGGGCGCGGGCATCAGGACGCACTCCGTGCATGGGCGCCGATGTCACACTGGCCGTTCTTGCAGCGCTCGCATTCTTCGCAGAACGGCGCGCTGCGTTTGAGGCTGAACACTTGTGCACGGCTTAACGGCGCGGGAACCACGGTCAATAAAGTCTCGTTCAATCCAGGCATCAACGGTGCAGGTGTCGGAGCAGGCGCGCTGCCGAGCTGGATCGGCACACTGCTGAATATCCCGCCCGCTGACAACGTGATCGACTGCCCACCCGCCTGGATCGTCACGCTGGCACCCGCATCAATAATGATGTTTTGTCCGGCCCCCAACGCAATGGTCTGCCCGGCACGCATGTGCTGCGAACCGCCAACCACCAGATGGTCATCCTGCTTGAGCTGCGTCAAACGGTTGCCGTGGGTGATGCGCTGCTCTTCGCCCCGCAGCTCATGGCGCGACTCGCCGCCCACCTGCACGCGACGCTGGTTATCGACCTGTACCTGCTGGTCGTGCAACACATGCTGGGTCCAGTCCCGCTGGGCGCGCAGGTAGATTTCCTCAGCGCCCTTGCGGTCCTCGATACGCAGTTCGTTGTAGCCACCACCGCCAGGGCTGCTCTGGCTACGCCAGAGACTGCGGGTCTTGTCTGCGGGCAGGTCGAGGGGCACTGGCGTGGCGGCGTTGGGCAGGCACCCCACCACCAGCGGCATGTCCATGTCGCCATTGACGAACCCCACCAGCACCTCCATACCGACTCGGGGGATCAGCACCACGCCATAACGGTCATGGGCCCAGCCGCTGGCTACCCGCAGCCAGCAACTGGAATGGTCGTTGTGCTCACCGACACGATCCCAGGCCAGTTGCACCTTGACCCGGCCGTACTCGTCACAGTGGACCTCACTGTCAACCGGGCCGGTAACCATCGCGCTTTGATACCCCGATACCGTCGGGCGCGGCGGCTCCGGCAAAGGCGGACGAAACACCGCATCCCATGGCGCGGCGACAAATGTGTTGCGATACCCCTGGCGCAGCTCCCCACCCTCTTCCTCGGTAACCGCCTCCTCCAGCACCTGGGGTTGTTTGCCTTCATGGCGCACCTGCGTCACCAGCCACAAATCATTCCAGTCCTCGCGGGGGTGCTCGCGCAACTGCAAAAACCGGCCACTGGCCAATGCCGGCTCATCGCCCTGGCCATGGGCACTGCGGTAGTCGCTGCGGTGCCGTTCCAAGCCACGCTGGGCGAGGTATCGGCCATGGGCTCGGTCGGAAAAATTGCCGGGGTAGTGCTGCGCTTCAAGCTTGGGCAAAGACTCATCGACGGCTGCGCTTTCCAGCTCGACATTGGGTTTGCGAAAGTCGTAATCGCGCAGGTTCAACGCCGTGGTCCGGGTCGCCAATTGCAAGGTGAAGCGCTTGATCCCAGGGGTATCGGCCACCATTCCCGAACCTGGCCGGTAAGGCGTGGGCTGATCCATCTGGGCAAACACCGTCTGGTCATCGCCAAACACCAGCAGATGCCCTTCGGGGGAATGCTGGAAGTGATAGTGAATCCCCAGCTCGGCACACAGGCGCTGAATGAACGCCAGGTCGCTCTCGCCGAACTGCACGCAATATTCACGCTCCGGGTAATCACCGCTCAACCGGAACTCAAAGCGATCACTGTGAATCCCCTGCCCGGCCAGCACCTGAGCAACAATCTGCGGCACCGTCTTATGCTGAAAAATACGCTGATGGCTGCTGTACGCCAGGTACGCCAAATGCGGCGCAAGACTGAGTTGGTAACGCGTCAAGCGCCGGCCCGAGTCGCCCTGGGCTACCCGATACACCAGGCCATGAACGCCATGCCCCTGATCATCGAAGCCCAAGTACACCTGGCGATGCAGCAAGCCCTCCAGATCGATATCCGGCTGCTCGCAGACCAGCTCAAGTTCAAACCGGTAAGGCTGGCTGATGGCCTCGGTGCCGTTGAACGCGAACACCTTGAAGTCACTGGGCGCCCCATCCAGGGCCAGGGTAAATGCGGGTTGGTTGGCAGGAGCGAACATCCGGTGTTTCTCTGCGAAGGGTGGGCGACCGATTCTGCACCAGCCGTTCGCCTGGCCGAGCGCTGCCTCGGCAAATAAGTAAGGTCCTACGTGAGCACCGCTGGAATCCACGGGCATCGGCGGCTATTGCACCAATCAGCCCACCAAAAAAAGGCCCAGCGTCCTTCGGACGTGGGCCTTTCTTGTTCGCTCAGCAGGCGTTAAACGCCCAGCGAATTACTTGTTCAAGTTGTAATCTTTTTCCGCCGCGTCAAAACGCTCGACCATACCCACCGTCGGTGCGCCCATCTTGCTCACGAAGTAGATCGCCAGGCTGGCGAAGATGAAGCCTGGGATGATTTCGTACAGGCCCAGCAATTCGAAGTGCTTCCACACGATCACGGTGATTGCGCCGACCAGGATGCCGGCCAGCGCGCCGTTGCGGGTCATGTGTTTCCAGATTACCGAGATCAGTACCACAGGGCCGAAGGCTGCACCGAAACCGGCCCAGGCGTAGCTGACCAGGCCCAGTACGCGGTTTTCCGGGTTGGCTGCCATGGCGATGGCGATCAAGGCCACGACCAGCACCATCAGGCGACCGACCCATACCAGTTCACGCTGGGACGCGCCCTTGCGCAGGAACGCCTTGTAGAAGTCTTCGGTCAGGGCGCTGGAGCACACCAGCAATTGGCAGCTCAGGGTGCTCATCACAGCCGCCAGAATGGCCGACAGCAACACACCGGCAACCCATGGGTTGAACAGGATTTTGGCCAGTTCGATAAACACACGCTCTGGGTTTTCAGTCACCGGGCCTGCTACTTCCGGGTGCGCCGAGAAGTAAGCGATACCGAAGAAGCCCACTGCCACGGTGCCGCCCAGGCACAGGATCATCCAGGTCATGGAAATACGACGCGCCTTGGCGATCGACTTAACCGAGTCCGCCGCCATGAAACGCGCAAGGATGTGCGGTTGGCCGAAGTAGCCCAGGCCCCAGCCCATCAGCGAAATAACGCCGATGAAGGTGGTGTTTTTCAGCATGTCGAAGCTGGTCGGGTCCTTGGCTTCAATGGCCAGGAAGGTGGTGTCTACGCCGCCGGTGGCCAGCAGCACGATGATCGGCGTAAGGATCAGCGCGAAGATCATCAGCGTGGCTTGTACGGTGTCGGTCCAACTGACTGCCAGGAAACCACCGATGAAGGTGTAGGCAATGGTCGCTGCAGCACCGGCCCACAGCGCGGTCTCGTAGGACATGCCGAAGGTGCTTTCGAACAGGCGGGCGCCGGCGACGATGCCGGAGGCGCAGTAGATGGTGAAGAACACCAGGATCACCACGGCGGAGATGATCCGCAGCAGGCCGCTCTTATCTTCGAAGCGGCTGGAGAAGTAATCCGGCAGGGTCAGGGCGTCGCCGTTGTGTTCGGTCTGCACCCGCAGGCGGCCGGCCACGAACAACCAGTTGAGGTAAGCACCGACGATCAGGCCGATGGCAATCCAGCTTTCCGACAGACCGGACATGTAGATCGCGCCCGGCAAGCCCATCAACAGCCAGCCACTCATGTCGGAAGCACCGGCGGACAAGGCTGTCACCACGCTACCGAGGCTGCGACCGCCCAGGATGTAATCGGAAAGGTTGTTGGTGGAGCGATAGGCCATCAGGCCGATCAGCACCATTGCTGCGATGTAGATCACGAACGTGATCAGGGTTGGATTGCTAACGCTCATAGGAGTGACGCCCTGGCTTTGTTTTTATGTAGCGACGGTCATGGGGACGGCCACCCGTGGATAACCGGATAGACGAACCTGCATGCCGCGCATTTATGACTGGCGTTTCCCCAGGAAAGCCGCCAGCCGATGAACCCACCCTGAGGGTTGGTTGCACCTTGGTGCGCGAATGCTATTCAACAAAGCAAATAAGGTGCAACCAGTTTCTGCCGATTAAGTTGCACCCAAGTATGTTTTAGGACAAACGCGCTTTTTTTGCTCCTTTTCGGAGCAAGAACAGCCGATCTCAGAAGCAAATGCACCAGCGCGGAGCGGATTCGGTCGCCTGTTTATTTTTTTCCGATCAAGCGTCGAACATTTAACCAACAAAAGGGTTGCACCCGGTTGCACCTCGGGATGGGCAAAGCTAATCTTGCCGCCAGCAGATGCCACTCGGTAGTGGCACCCATGAGGATAAAAAAATGGCAACGACCACCCTTGGGGTCAAACTCGACGACCCGACCCGCGAACGCCTGAAGGCCGCCGCGACCTCCATTGATCGTACGCCGCACTGGCTGATCAAGCAGGCGATTTTCAATTACCTGGAGAAACTCGAGGGTGGTGCAACCCTGTCCGAGCTCAATGGCTTGAGCAGCAAGGAGGCCGATGATGCCGGCGAGGTCCAGGCCGACCACGCCCACCAGTGCTTCCTTGAGTTCGCCGAGAGCATCCTGCCGCAATCGGTATTGCGTGCCGCAATCACCGCCGCTTACCGTCGCCCCGAGCCGGAAGTGGTGCCGATGCTGATCGAACAGGCGCGCCTGCCGGCGCCGATGGCCGAAGCCACCAACAAGCTGGCCGCGAGCATTGCCGAAAAACTGCGCAATCAGAAGAGTGCCGGCGGCCGTGCCGGTATTGTTCAGGGCCTGCTGCAAGAATTCTCCCTGTCGTCCCAGGAAGGCGTGGCGCTGATGTGCCTGGCCGAAGCGCTGCTGCGTATCCCGGACAAAGGCACCCGCGATGCGCTGATCCGCGACAAGATCAGCACCGGCAACTGGCAGCCACACCTGGGCAACAGCCCTTCGCTGTTCGTCAACGCCGCCACCTGGGGCCTGCTGCTGACTGGCAAGCTGGTGTCGACCCACAACGAAGCGGGCCTGACCTCGTCCCTGAGCCGAATCATCGGCAAGAGCGGCGAGCCGATGATCCGCAAGGGCGTCGACATGGCCATGCGCCTGATGGGCGAGCAGTTCGTCACCGGCGAAACCATCGCCGAAGCCCTGGCCAATGCGAGCAAGTTCGAAGCCAAGGGCTTCCGCTATTCCTACGACATGCTCGGTGAAGCCGCCCTCACCGAACACGACGCCCAGAAGTACCTGGCCTCGTACGAACAAGCCATTCATTCCATCGGCAAAGCCTCCCATGGCCGTGGGATCTATGAAGGCCCGGGCATCTCCATCAAGCTCTCCGCCCTGCACCCGCGCTACAGCCGTGCGCAGTACGAGCGGGTGATGGACGAGTTGTACCCGCGCCTGCTGTCGCTGACCTTGCTGGCCAAGCAGTACGACATCGGCCTGAACATCGACGCCGAAGAAGCCGACCGCCTGGAGCTGTCCCTGGACCTGCTCGAACGCCTGTGCTTCGAGCCGCAATTGACTGGCTGGAACGGCATCGGCTTTGTGATCCAGGCGTACCAGAAGCGTTGCCCGTATGTGATCGACTACGTCATCGACCTGGCCCGCCGCAGCCGCCATCGCCTGATGATCCGCCTGGTAAAAGGCGCGTACTGGGACAGCGAAATCAAGCGCGCCCAGGTCGAAGGCCTGGAAGGCTACCCGGTGTACACCCGTAAGGTGTACACCGACGTTTCCTACATTGCCTGCGCGCGCAAACTGCTGTCGGTGCCGGAAGTCATCTACCCGCAGTTCGCCACGCACAACGCCCACACCCTGTCGGCTATCTACCACATCGCCGGTCAGAACTATTACCCCGGCCAGTACGAGTTCCAGTGCCTGCACGGCATGGGTGAACCGCTGTACGAACAGGTTGTAGGCAAGGTTTCCGAAGGTAAGTTGAACCGTCCGTGCCGTGTGTACGCGCCGGTCGGTACCCACGAAACGCTGCTGGCCTACCTGGTACGCCGCCTGCTGGAAAACGGCGCCAACACCTCGTTCGTCAACCGCATCGCTGACCAGTCCATCTCGATCCAGGAACTGGTAGCCGACCCGGTGGCCAGCATCGAGCAAATGGCAACCCAGGAAGGCGGTTTCGGCCTGCCACACCCGCGCATCCCTTTGCCGCGTGACCTGTACGGCAGCGACCGCGCCAACTCGGCCGGTATCGACCTGGCCAACGAACATCGCCTGGCCTCGTTGTCCTGCGCCCTGCTGGCCACTGCTCACAACAACTGGAAAGCCGCACCGATGCTCGGTTGCGCCGCCAGCAATGAAGCGGCACAACCGGTGCTGAACCCGTCCGACCTGCGTGATGTGGTCGGCCAGGTACAGGAAGCCACCGTCGAAGACGTCGACAACGCCATCCAGTGCGCCATCAGCGCCGCGCCGATCTGGCAGGCCACCCCGCCCGCCGAACGTGCTGCCATCCTGGAACGCGCCGCCGACCTGATGGAAGGCGAGATCCAGCCGCTGATGGGCCTGCTGGCCCGTGAAGCCGGCAAGACCTTCGCCAACGCCATCGCCGAAGTGCGTGAAGCCGTGGACTTCCTGCGTTACTACGCGGTGCAGGCGCGCAACGACTTTACCAATGACGCCCACCGCCCATTGGGCCCGGTGGTGTGCATCAGCCCGTGGAACTTCCCCCTCGCCATCTTCAGCGGCCAGGTAGCTGCAGCGCTGGCTGCCGGTAACCCGGTGCTGGCCAAGCCTGCCGAGCAGACGCCGCTGGTGGCTGCCCAGGCCGTACGTATTCTGCTTGAAGCCGGTATTCCGGAAGGTGTGCTGCAATTGCTGCCAGGCCAGGGCGAAAGCGTCGGTGCCCGTCTGGTGAGTGATGATCGCGTCAAAGGCGTGATGTTCACCGGTTCCACCGAAGTGGCGCGCCTGCTGCAACGCAATGTCGCCGGTCGCCTGGATGCCCAGGGTCGCCCGATTCCACTGATCGCCGAAACCGGTGGCCAGAACGCGATGATCGTCGATTCCTCGGCGCTGACCGAACAAGTGGTGATCGACGTCGTGTCGTCGGCCTTCGACAGCGCCGGTCAACGTTGCTCGGCACTGCGCGTACTGTGCCTGCAGGAAGATTCGGCAGACCGTGTGGTCGAAATGCTCAAGGGCGCCATGGCTGAATGCCGCCTGGGCAACCCGGAACGCCTGTCGGTGGACATTGGCCCGGTGATTGACGCCGAAGCCAAGGCCGGTATCGAGAAACACATCCAGGCCATGCGCGACAAAGGCCGCAACGTTTACCAGGTGGCGATTGCCGACGGTGAAGAGATCAAGCGCGGCACCTTCGTGATGCCGACCCTGATCGAGCTGGAAAGCTTCGACGAACTGCAACGCGAGATCTTCGGCCCGGTGCTGCACGTAGTGCGCTACAAGCGCAAAGAGATCGACCAGCTCATCGGCCAGATCAACGCTTCCGGCTACGGCCTGACCTTGGGCGTGCACACGCGCATCGACGAGACCATCGCCAAGGTGATCGACAACGTCAATGCCGGTAACGTCTACGTCAACCGCAACATTGTTGGCGCCGTGGTCGGCGTGCAGCCGTTCGGCGGCGAAGGCCTGTCGGGCACTGGCCCGAAAGCCGGTGGCCCGCTGTACCTGTACCGCTTGTTGTCGACTCGTCCTACCGATGCAATCGAGCAATCCTTCGTACGGGGCGACAAGTTGGCCGCGCCGGATGTGCGCCTGCGTGATGCCATGAGCCAATCGCTGACCGCCCTGAAAACCTGGGCCGACGGCAATAAGTTCAGTGAACTGAGCGCCCTGTGCACGCAGTTCGCCGCCCAGTCGCAAAGCGGTATCACCCGCCAACTGGCCGGCCCGACCGGCGAGCGCAACAGCTACGCCATCCTGCCGCGCGAGCACGTACTGTGCCTGGCCGAAGTGGAAGGCGACCTGCTGACCCAACTGGCAGCGGTATTGGCCGTCGGTGGTTCGGCGGTATGGCCGGAAACCGAGCTGACCAAGGCCTTGTTCCCACGCCTGCCTAAAGAGATTCAGGCGAAGATCAAGCGCGTGGCTGACTGGACCAAGGACGACGTGGTGTTTGACGCCGTGCTGCATCACGGTGATTCCGACCAACTGCGTGCGGTGTGCCAGCAAGTGGCGCAGCGCGGTGGGGCGATTGTCGGGGTGCATGGCCTGTCGCAAGGCGAAACGGCGATTGCGCTGGAGCGTCTGGTGATCGAGCGTGCGTTGAGCGTAAACACCGCCGCGGCGGGTGGTAACGCCAGCCTGATGACCATCGGCTAACTGACACACCGCGGCTGATCGCGGCTGATCGTTCCCACGCTCCGCGTGGGAATGCAGCTTAAGGACGCTCTGCGTCCAGAAGCGTGACGCGGAGCGTCAAAAGAGGCGTTCCCACGCAGAGCGTGGGAACGATCTCGATGCCTCGCCAGCGTTCTGCCCCTCTATCACTTAGATCAATCTTGCTAGCCACCCTCCATTCGCGGAATTAGACTCAGGCCAATTCCTTCAAAGGTACGCCGCCATGTCCGAGACGCTGCTCAGTTCCCGCAATCTGGCTTTCGAGCTGTACGAAGTCCTCGATGCCGAGGGCCTGACCCAGCGCGAGCGGTTTGCCGAACACAACCGTGAAACCTTCGATGCCGCGATCAGCACGGCGCGCAACATCGCAGAAAAGTACTTCGCCCCTCACAACCGCAAGAACGACGAAAACGAACCGCGCTATGAGAACGGCCAAGCGATCCTGATCCCGGAAGTCAAACCCGCCGTAGACGCCTTCCTGGAGGCCGGCTTCCTCAACGCAGCACGTAGCTTTGAAGCAGGTGGCATGCAACTGCCGACCCTGTTGTCCCAGGCCTGTTTCGCGCACTTCCAATCGGCCAACGCCGCCTCGACGTCCTACCCGTTCCTGACCATGGGCGCCGCCAACCTGATCGAAAGCTTCGGCACCGAGGAGCAGAAACAACGCTTCCTGCAGCCAATGATCGACGGGCGCTTCTTCGGCACCATGGCCCTGACCGAGCCCCATGCCGGTTCTTCCCTGTCGGACATTCGTACCCGTGCAGAACCCGCGGCTGACGGCAGTTATCGGCTCAAGGGCAACAAGATCTTTATCTCCGGTGGCGACCATTCGCTGTCGGAAAACATCGTGCATATGGTGCTGGCAAAATTGCCGGACGCTCCCGCAGGCGTGAAGGGCATTTCGCTGTTTATCGTGCCCAAGTTCCTGGTCAACGAGGACGGCAGCCTGGGCGCTCGCAACGATGTGCTGCTGGCAGGGCTGTTCCACAAGATGGGCTGGCGCGGCACCACGTCCACGGCGCTTAACTTTGGCGATAACGGCAACTGTGTCGGCTATCTGGTGGGCAAGCCGCACCAGGGGCTGAGCTGCATGTTCCAGATGATGAACGAGGCACGCATCGGCGTGGGCATGGGCGCGGTGATGCTCGGTTACGCCGGCTACCTCTACTCCCTGGACTACGCCCGCGAACGGCCCCAGGGGCGCCTGCCTGATAGTAAAGACCCGAGCACCGCACCGGTGGCGATCATCCAGCACGCCGACATCAAGCGCATGCTACTGACCCAGAAAGCCTATGTGGAAGGCGCCTTTGACCTCGGCCTCTACGCGGCGCGGCTATTCGACGACACCACCACCCTGCAAACCGACACCGAGCGCAAGCAAGCCCACGAACTGCTCGACCTGCTCACGCCCATCGTCAAATCCTGGCCGTCGGAGTTCTGCCTCAAGGCCAACGAGCTGGCGATCCAGATTCTCGGCGGCCACGGCTACACCCGCGAATACCCGGTGGAGCAGTACTACCGCGACAACCGCCTGAACCCCATCCATGAAGGCACCCACGGCATCCAGTCCCTGGACCTGCTCGGGCGCAAATTGGCGCAGAACGGTGGTGCCGGCTTGAAGCAATTGATTCGCCTGATCGCCGAAACCGGAGCCCGGGCGCAAAAGCACCCTTCACTTACGGCACTGCGAGAGCCTCTGGAGCAACTGGTAAACCGGCTGCAAAGCGTCACGATTGGCCTGCTGACCGATCTCGCCCAAGGCAAGGTCAACAGCAGCCTGGCGAACTCGGCGCTGTACTTGAAAGTGTTCGGGCACACGGTGATTGGCTGGCGCTGGCTGGAACAGGCGATCCGCGCCGAAGAAGGGCTGGCCAAAGGGGAAGCGGCTGACGCGGCTTTTTATAAGGGCAAGCTCCAGGCCGCCCGGTACTTCCTGACTTGGGAAGTACCGAGCTGCCATCATGAACTGGCGATTCTGGAAGCACGCGACGATACGTGCCTGGGCATGCAAGACGAGTGGTTCTAGCCCTCAGGGCTGACCGATCACCTTGGAAATCACATCGACCGTGGCGCTGACTTGCTCTTGGTAACGGTCGAGTTCCTGCTGGTGCGCCTGTTGCATTTCAATCTGCTCGGCGCACAGGTTCAGCGCGGCCAGTACCAATAGCTTGTCACCGATCAGGGTCGGGTACTTTTTCTTGGTAACCGCCAGGGAGGCCTTGAGCATGGTCACGGCATGCATCAGGGTCTGATCTTCGCCGGCCGGTGCCTTGATCGAGTAATCCTCTCCGAGAATCGAAACGACCTTTATGCCCTCACTCATGCGCTGACAGGCCCTGCACTTACACGCTCAACCAGCGCCTGGATGCGGGCGGCGGTGGCGCCGTGCTTTTCTTCCTGTTCCATCAGGTTCAGTTGCAGGCTGTCGTTTTCGTCCTTGGCGCGGGCCAGCTCGGCCTTGAGGGATTCGTTGCTGCCCAGCAGTTCTTGATTCTGCTGTACGAGGTCGCTGACCAGTTGTTCCAATTGGCTGAGGGATGCTTCTAACATTTTGATTTCTCGGGCGTTTAAAAAGGGCGGTGACGATAAAGAAAATTCACCTCGGATGCCAGGGTTATCCCCGGCCGCGCAGCCCGATGTTGAAAGGCCGGGCCGCACTTTCGAGCCTTAGTGACTGCATTTACCCGATCTGGTTCCTGAACTCACCCAACCCCTGGTCCGATGCGACAAAAGCGCGCGCCCCCTTAAGACTTTAGTCGCAGGGCCGATAAGGCGGGCACACCTCGTCTCATGGCCGCATGGATAGCGCCTCCCCCAGGACTCCAGCATGTCTCTTCGTAATATGAATATCGCCCCGAGGGCCTTCCTTGGCTTCGCGTTTATTGGCGCCTTGATGTTGTTGCTCGGTGTGTTCGCCCTGAACCAGATGAGCAAAATTCGTGCAGCCACCGAAGACATCACCTCGGCCAGCGTGCCCAGCATTCGCGCCCTGGATGAATTCACCCAACTGACCCTGCGCCTGCGCGTGCTGTCGTACCGCTTGCTGACCAACCGCGAGCCAGATGTACAGCAAAAGACCCTGGAAGCCTTCGAACTGCGCAATCAGCAGATTCGCACAGCCCAGGACATCTACGAAAAACTGATCACCAGCACCGAAGAGCGCAGCGCTTACAACGAGTACGTGCGCTTGCTGGGTCAGTACCGCCAGATTGAAGAGCGCATGAAGAGCCTGTCTCGCGCCAATCAGGTCAACGAGCTGCGCAGCCTGCTCAACACCGAGTTGCTGGACAACTCCGAGCAGGTCAATGCGGTCTTGACCCGCTTGCTGGATATCAATAACGACGACGCCAACGCCACCAACCAGCGCGCCAAAGACCAATACGACATGGCCTTTGACCTGGTGGTAGGCCTGCTGGTGGTTGCCACGGCGCTGACCTTGCTGTTCGCCTGGCTGCTGACACGCAGCATCACCCTGCCCATCGCCCAGGCGCTAGAAGCCGCCGAAGAAGTGGCCGAAGGCAACCTGACGCGCCCGATCACCGTGGACGGCAACGACGAAGCCGGACGCCTGCTCGCGGCCATGGCCAAGATGCAACACAAACTGCGCGACACCCTGCAACGTATCGCCGGCTCCGCTACCCAGCTGGCGTCTGCCGCTGAAGAGCTGAATGCGGTCACCGACGAAAGCGCCCGTGGCCTGACCCAGCAGAACAACGAAATCGAACAGGCCGCCACTGCCGTCAACGAGATGACCAGCGCGGTGGAAGAAGTCGCACGCAACGCGGTGAGCACCTCCGAAGCCTCGCGCAACGCCACCACCTCTGCCGGCGACGGCCGCGACCTGGTGCAGGAAACCGTTAGCGCCATCGAACGCATGAGTACCGATGTGCAGGCCACAGCGTCACTGATTGGCGATCTGGCCAATGAATCGCGGGATATCGGCAAAGTGCTGGACGTGATCCGTGGCCTGGCCGACCAGACCAACCTGCTGGCCCTGAACGCCGCGATCGAAGCAGCGCGAGCCGGGGAAGCCGGGCGTGGTTTCGCCGTGGTGGCTGATGAAGTGCGGGCGCTGGCCCATCGCACCCAGCAGTCCACCAGCGAAATCGAGCGCATGATCGGCAGCATCCAGACAGGCACTGAGCACGCGGTGGATTCGATGCGCAACAGCACCGAGCGCGCCGAATCGACACTTAACATCGCACGAGGCGCGGGCCTGTCGCTGGACACCATCAACACGGCGATTGTGGAGATCAACGAGCGCAACCTGGTGATCGCCAGCGCGGCGGAAGAACAGGCCCAGGTGGCGCGGGAAGTGGACCGCAACCTGGTGAATATCCGTGACCTGTCGGTGCAATCGGCCACCGGCGCCAGCCAGACCAGTGCGGCGAGCGGGGAGTTGTCGCGGTTGGCGGTGGACCTGAATGGGATGGTCGGGAGGTTCCGCCTCTGAAATAAGCCTTTGCTCACACCGCATACCTTGTGGGAGCTGGCTTGCCTGCGATAGCAATCTGTCAGCTAACGCCCCTGGCGCCTGGCACACCGCAATCGCAGGCAAGCCAGCTCCCACATTTGATCGATGCGCAGCCACAAAAGCTTTTTGACAGCGCAGCAATTCAACAGGTTAGAATCCCTGGCACGCAGACTGCATGGTCAGTTTGCGTCCTGTCTTCCCCTGCCCTGGAGTACTGCCTTTGAATGCGACGACCATCAACAGCCTGTTCTTGATCGGCGCGTTGCTGGTGACTGCGAGCATTCTGGTGAGTTCGCTTTCGTCACGCCTGGGGATCCCCATCCTGGTGATTATCCTGGCCGTGGGCATGACCGCCGGGGTCGATGGCGGTGGCATCATTTTCGATAACTACCCGACCGCCTACCTGGTGGGCAACCTCGCCCTCGCTGTGATCCTGCTCGACGGCGGTTTGCGCACCCGGGTGGCGAGTTTCCGCGTGGCGCTGTGGCCGGCATTGTCCCTGGCCACGGTGGGGGTGTTGATTACCACCGGCCTCACCGGCATGGCCGCGGCTTGGCTGTTCGACCTCAATATCATCCAGGGCCTGCTGATCGGCGCCATCGTCGGCTCCACGGACGCCGCGGCGGTATTCTCGCTGCTGGGCGGCAAGGGCCTCAACGAACGGGTCAGCGCCAGCCTGGAAATCGAATCCGGCAGCAACGATCCGATGGCGGTGTTCCTCACCGTCACCCTGATCGACATGCTCGCCAGCGGCCAGACCGGCCTGCACTGGAGCCTGCTCACGCACCTGATCCGCGAATTCGGCATCGGTGGCCTGGTAGGCCTGGGTGGCGGCTGGCTGATGTTGCAACTGGTCAACCGCATCAACCTGGCCAACGGCCTGTACCCGATCCTGGTGATCGCCGGCGGCCTGTTCGTGTTTGCCCTGACCAACGCCCTGCACGGCAGCGGCTTCCTCGCCGTGTACCTATGCGGGCTGGTGATCGGCAACCGCCCGGTGCGCAGCCGCCATGGCATTTTGCATATGCTCGACGGCATGGCTTGGCTGGCGCAGATCGGGATGTTCTTGGTGCTGGGCCTGCTGGTCACGCCTCACGATTTGCTGCCCATCGCCCTGCCCGCCCTGGGCCTGGCGCTGTGGATGATCCTGTTTGCCCGGCCGCTGTCGGTGATGGTTGGCTTGCTGCCATTCAAAGCGTTCCACGGGCGCGAAAAGGCCTTTATCGCCTGGGTCGGCCTGCGCGGCGCGGTACCGATCATCCTCGCGGTGTTCCCGCTGATGGCCGGCCTGCCCCATGCACAGCTGTACTTCAACCTGGCGTTCTTTATCGTGCTGGTCTCGCTGTTGGTGCAGGGCACCAGCCTGCCGTGGGTGGCCAAGTTGCTCAAAGTCACCGTACCGCCGGACCCGGCGCCGATCTCCCGCGCGGCCCTGGAAGTGCACGTCACCAGCGAGTGGGAGCTGTTCGTCTACCGCCTCGGCGCCGAGAAATGGTGCATCGGCGCGGCCCTGCGCGAGCTGAAAATGCCCGAAGGCACGCGCATCGCCGCGCTGTTTCGTGGCCAGCAACTGCTCCATCCGTCGGGTAGTACGGTGCTGGAAGTCGACGATTTGCTCTGTGTGATCGGCCACGAACACAACCTGCCGGCTCTGGGCAAACTGTTCAGCCAGGCACCGCAACGGGGCCTCGATTTGCGCTTCTTCGGCGACTTCGTCCTCGAAGGCGACGCCCAGCTGGGCGCGGTTTCCGCCTTGTACGGGCTCAAGCTTGAGGGTATCGACCCGGACATGCCGCTGAGCCGTTTCATCACCCAGAAGGTGGGCGGTGCACCGGTAGTCGGCGACCAGGTGGAGTGGAACAACACCATCTGGACCGTCGCGGTCATGGACGGGAACAAGATTGGCAAAGTCGGCGTCAGATTCCCCGAAGGAAGTCGCCCGGGCCCCGGACTCTTCCTCTAAACTGCGGGACAACGACGCCCCGATTCTTCACTTTGCAAGACCGGTCTCTATGCCAACCCTGCGTACTTTTCTCGCCACTGCCCTGCTGGGCCTGACCCTTTGTGTTGGCAGCGTATACGCCGCCGACCCGCCCAGCGCCGAAGCCGTCCAGCAAAGCCTGGATAAACTGCCCGACCGCAAGCTGCCTGACGCCGACATGAAGGCGCTGCAGGCGACCCTGCAACAGACCCTGACCTACCTGGGCAATCAGCAGGACTACGAGCAGCGTCTGGCCGACCTCAAGCGCCAGCTGGAAGAGGCCCCGCGCCAGACCAATGAGAACCAGCGTGAGCTGGCGCGCCTCAAGGCCACCAAAATCATTCCGGTGGCCCAACGCTACGCCAGCCTGCCGGTGCCGCAGCTTGAGCAGTTATTGGTGCAACGCAGCACCCAGCAAGGCGACCTGCAAAAAGAACTGGCCGACGCCAACAGCCTGACCATCGCCGCCCAGACCCGCCCCGAGCGCGCCCAGACCGAAATCAGCAGCAGCCAGACGCGCATCCAGCAAATCAACGCGACGCTCAAGCTTGGCAAAGACAACGGCAAGCCCCTCAGCAGCGACCAGCGCAACCAGCTCAACGCCGAACTGGCGGCCCTGAATGCATTGATTCCCCTGCGCCGCCAGGAATTGGCCGGCAACAGCCAACTGCAAGACTTGGGCAACAGCCAGCACGACCTGATCCAGGAAAAAACCGCACGCCTGGAGCAAGAAATCCAGGACCTGCAAACCCTGATCAACCAGAAACGCCTGGCCCAGTCCCAGCAGACGGTGACCCAACAGTCCATCGAAGCGCAGAAAGCCGGGGGCAGCAGCATCCTGGCCAAGGAAAGCGCAGACAACCTGAAGCTGTCCGACTACCTGCTCAAAAGCACCGACCGCCTCAACGACCTGACCCAGAAAAACCTGCAGACCAAGCAGCAACTGGACACCGTGACCCAAAGCGATTCGGCCCTGGACGAGCAGATCAACGTGCTCAAGGGCAGCCTGCTGCTGTCCAAGATTCTCTATAAACAAAAGCAGGCCCTGCCGCGTCTGACCGTGGACAAAGACCTGGCCGACGACATCGCCAACATTCGCCTGTACCAGTTCGAGGTCAACCAACAGCGAGAGCTGATCACCTCCCCCAGCGCCTATGTGGACAACCTGCTGGCCAACCAGCCGCCAGATGAAGTCACCCCGCAACTGCGCCGCACCCTGCTGGAAGTGGCGATCACCCGCAGCGACCTGCTGGAACGCCTGAGCCGCGAACTGAGCGCACTGCTCAACGAATCCATCACCCTGCAACTGAACCAGAAACAACTGCTCAGCACCGCCAGCACCCTGCGCGCCACGCTCGACGAGCAAATGTTCTGGATCCCCAGCAACAAGCCGCTGGACACCGAATGGCTGGAAACCGTACCGGCGCACCTGAGCAAGCAGGTCACCACCCTGCCCTGGGCGTCCAGCGTCAGCGAGCTGTATGACGGCCTGACCCAACGCCCGCTGCTGTTCCTGCCGTTGCTGTTGCTGATCGGCGCGCTGCTGTGGCGGCGCAATGCGCTGTATGTGCGCCTGAAAAAGGTTCACCAGGACATCGGCCACTTCAAGCGCGACAGCCAGTGGCATACGCCGCAGGCCATCCTGATCAACATCCTGCTGGCGATGCCCGTGGCCCTGGGCCTGGCGCTGTGCGGCTACGCGTTGCAGATCGACGCCCGCGGGCAAAACGCCAACCTGGGCGCGGCCTTGCTGCAGATCGCCCAAGCCTGGCTGGTGTTCTACACCGCCTACCGCATCCTCGCGCCGGGCGGCGTGGCGGAGCTGCACTTTCGCTGGGAGAGGCCGCAGGTCGAATTCCTGCAAGGCTGGATACGCAAGCTCGGGCTGGTGGTACTGGCGTTGGTGGCCGTGGTCGCAATTGCCGAACATCAACCGGCCGCGCTGGCTGACGACGTGTTGGGTATCGCCGTGGTACTGACCTGTTACGGGCTGATGGCCTGGCTGCTGGGCCGCCTGCTGCTGAACAGCCCAACCCACGAAAAGGCCTCATTGTTTCGCAAAGCGATCGGGGTGGTGTTCACCGCCCTGCCCATCGCGCTGTTTATTGCCGTGTGCTTTGGCTATTACTACACCGCGCTGAAACTCAGTGACCGGCTGATCAACACCCTGTACCTGCTGATGTTCTGGCTGGTGATCGAAGCCACCTTCGTGCGCGGCCTGGGTGTTGCCGCACGGCGCCTGGCCTACGCCCGCGCCCTGGCCAAACGCCAGGCAGCCAAGGAGGCCGGTGACGGCGAAGCGGTGATCGAAGAGCCGACCCTGGACATCGAGCAGGTCAACGAACAGTCCATGCGCCTGATCCGCCTGGCCCTGCTCGGCGGCTTTATCGCGGCGTTGTATTGGGTGTGGTCGGACCTGATCTCGGTATTTTCCTACCTGGACAACGTCACGCTGTACGAATACACCAGCGGTACCGGTGCGAATATCAGCATGGTGCCCATCAGCATCGGCGACCTGCTGGGCGCGTCGATTATCATCGGTATCACCTTCGCCCTGGCGCGCAACCTGCCCGGCCTGCTGGAAGTGCTGGTGCTGTCCAAGCTCGACCTGGCCCAAGGCAGCGCCTACGCCACCACCACCTTGCTGTCCTACATCATTGCCGGCGTGGGCTTTGTCACCACCCTTTCCACCCTCGGTGTGAGTTGGGACAAGCTGCAATGGCTGGTGGCCGCGCTGTCGGTGGGCCTGGGTTTCGGCATGCAGGAGATCTTCGCCAACTTCATCTCCGGCATCATGATTTTGTTCGAACGCCCGGTGCGCATCGGCGACACCATTACCATCGGCAACCTGTCGGGTACGGTGAGCAAGATCCGTATTCGTGCCACCACCATTACCGACTTCGACAATAAAGACATCATTGTCCCCAACAAGACCTTCATTACCGGGCAGTTGATCAACTGGTCGCTGACCGACACCATCACTCGGGTGACCCTCAAACTCGGCGTGGACTACGGCTCCGACCTCGACCTGGTGAAGGAACTGTTACTGAAAGCCGCTCGGGAAAACCCTCGGGTCCTGAAAGAACCGGAACCCCATGTGTACTTCCTCAACTTCGGCGAAAGCACACTGGACCACGAGCTGCGCATGCACGTGCGCGACCTGGGCGACCGCAACCCGGTGCTCGACGAGGTCAACCGCTTTATCAACCGTGAGTTCAAGAAACAGCACATCAACATCTCGTTCCGGCAGATGGAGATCTACCTGAAAAACCTCCACGGCCAGGAATACAAACTGGTGCCGGCCGAGGATGAGCGCAAGACCATCGTGCAGCCCGTCGACCAGCCTGACGCCCCAGAGCCACCTGCGGGCAAAGTGGTGGATGCGCCGGAGCCGCCACCCAGCAAACTCGACTAAATGCCCTATCCCCAGCAGAATGCTCGGACATTCTGCTGGAGATGGCCGGTGAAAGCCCTCGACGAACTGACCTTCGACAATCGCTTCGCACGCCTGGGCGATGCGTTCTCAACCCACGTTCTGCCCGAACCCCTGGACGAACCGCGCCTGGTGGTAGCGAGCAAGGCCGCCATGGCGCTGCTCGACCTCGACCCGGCCGTGGCCGAAACCTCCGTGTTTGCCGAACTGTTTGGCGGCCACAAACTGTGGGCCGAAGCCGAGCCACGGGCGATGGTGTATTCCGGGCATCAATTCGGCGGCTACACGCCGCAACTGGGCGATGGCCGCGGGTTGCTGCTGGGCGAGGTCTATAACGAGGCCGGCGAGCATTGGGATTTGCACCTCAAGGGCGCCGGGATGACGCCTTACTCGCGCATGGGCGACGGGCGGGCGGTGTTGCGCTCTTCGATTCGTGAATTCCTCGCCTCCGAAGCCCTGCATGCGCTGGGCATCCCCACCAGCCGCGCCCTGTGCGTGATCGGCTCCAGCACGCCGGTATGGCGGGAGAAACAGGAACGCGGGGCGATGGTTTTACGCCTGGCCCACAGCCATATTCGCTTCGGGCACTTCGAATATTTCTATTACACCAAGAAGCCTGAGCAACAGGCCGAACTGGCCGAGCACGTGCTGAACCTGCACTACCCCGAATGCCGCGAGCAACCCGAGCCTTACCTGGCGATGTTCCGCGAGATCGTCGAGCGCAACGCCGAAATGATCGCCAAGTGGCAGGCTTATGGTTTTTGCCACGGCGTGATGAACACCGACAACATGTCGATCCTGGGCATTACCTTCGACTTCGGGCCCTTCGCGTTTCTCGATGATTTTGACGCGCACTTCATCTGCAACCATTCCGATCATGAAGGCCGCTACTCCTTCAGCAACCAGGTGCCGATCGGGCAGTGGAACCTCAGCGCCTTGGCCCAGGCGCTCACGCCGTTTATCAGCGTTGACGCACTGAAAGAAGCCCTCGGCCTGTACCTGCCGCTGTACCAAGCGCACTACCTGGACTTGATGCGCCGCCGCCTGGGCCTGACCACCGCCGAAGACGCCGACCAGCAGTTGGTGGAGCGCTTGCTCAAGCTGATGCAGAACAGCGGCGTGGACTACACGCTGTTCTTGCGCCACCTGGGCGATGAACCCGCTGCTCTGGCCGTGGCGCGGCTACGTGATGACTTTGTCGACCTGGCCGGGTTCGACGCCTGGGCCGAGCAGTACAAGCCCCGCGTGGCGCGGGACGGGGATTACACCCAGGAACAGCGCCGTGAGCGCATGCACGCGGTCAACCCGCTATATATCCTGCGCAACTACCTGGCCCAAAACGCCATCGCCGCCGCCGAATCAGGCGACTACAGCGAAGTGCGGCGGCTGCATGACGTGCTGACCAGACCGTTTGAGGAACAAGCGGGGATGGAGCAGTACGCGCAACGACCGCCGGATTGGGGCAAGCATTTGGAGATTAGTTGTTCGTCGTAAGTCCTAAAGACGGTCGGATTATTCTGCGGTGAGTAGGCTCATCAGATCTGAGGCATACGCTGATGCTCCAGATCATAGGCCTCCACCCAGTCAGAAATGATGTCAAGTAGCCCACTCATTGGATGGTCTTCATCTTCTCCTGTGATATCGAGCAGCTCATCAATCGCCTCGACCAGGACGCCATAATCATCCTCGGTTTGGGGTTTGCGCAGCAGCGTTGCAACGTAAGGCCAATGTTCAATGGCCAGTTTTAGAGCGTGGTTCATGCTTTGTCCTTTTTTCGCGTGTTGATAAACCGCGTCGCCGACACCAGATTGAAGCCAATAGCCGCCCCCAAGGAGCCCCCGATGTCCGAATCTCTTGTAATCCCCTGCCCTCATTGCAACGGCCTCAACCGCATCCCCGGCGAACGCCTGGGTGATGCGCCCAAGTGCGGGCGTTGCAAGCAGTCGGTGTTGCTGAACAAACCCTTTGATTTGAAACAGGGTGACTATGCCAGCCAGATCAAGGGCGACCTGCCGCTCCTGGTCGATGTGTGGGCCGACTGGTGCGGGCCGTGCAAGTCGTTTGCTCCGATATTCGAACAGGCCGCCGGGCAGTTGGAAGGCAAGTGCCGGCTGGCGAAGCTGGACAGTGAGGCTAACCAGCAGCTGTCGGCTCAGCTGGGGATTCGCTCGATTCCCAGCTTGATCCTGTTCAAGAACGGCCGCGAAGTGGCGCGCCAGAGTGGGGCGTTTCCGTTGCCGCAGTTGATGAGTTGGTTGCGTAGCCAGGGGGTGTAAACATCCCCCTCCATCAACTCGGTCAATGTGGGAGCTGGCTTGCCTGCGATGCAGGCGACTCGGTCTGCCTGGTACACCGAGGTGATGCCATCGCAGGCAAGCCAGCTCCCACATTAGATGCATTTCATGCGTTAGGTCAGCGGGGCTTCGTGGTCCATCATCTGGCTGACCAGCATGACGCCCAGTTCGCTTAACTGGTGGATGGCCAGCGCTACGTCGCGGTGTTCGCCGGTGAGGTCGTTGGACAGGTTGAGCAGCAAGGTGCGCACCGAGGAGAAGGTTTCGTAGCTGTTGAGTACGAGGGTTTCGGTGGGGAGGTTGGGTGAAACATTGAAAAGACGGATAGACATGCATTTGTTCCCTGATAGGGCCACTACCGTTTCGCTACTAAACGAAGGGTGGCAGCTGTACGCAGGTTAGTAGACCGGGGAACAAAGCAAAGACCGGCGCACCCGAAGGTGCCCTGCGCACAGCCACCATCAGATAGGCGATAAACGCCGTGCTTTTGGAGCAGGTGCACATGCTTTGGTCGGTCGGGCTACTAAATCCGATCACTGAACATTCAGCGACCGGCAAACCTTAGAGACGCCCATCCAGACGCACAAGCCGGCGGATTCTGGCGTAGCTGTAGGCAAGGTTACAAGGCACAAGCCCCATTGCCAGCCCCTTCCTACATACCTTGTGGGACAAATCCAACTCACCTGCCGACATGCAATCCAAACTGTGGGAGCTGGCTTGCCTGCGATAACGGTGTTCCAGGCGACACATTGAGTCAATGTGCCGCCCTCATCGCGGGCAAGCCCGGCTCCCACAGTGTTCGGTGTTGCCTGTGGGGTCAGGCGTTCTCAAGTAAGTTATGCAACTCCACAAACTGCTGCGTCAGCTTATGCCGTGGGTCCAGATGAATCAGCGGCTTGCTCTCCTGGTGCGACTCGCGCATACGCACGGAGCTGGCCAGGTACACCGGCAGTACCGGCAGCCCTTCGGCAATCAACTCATCGAGAATCTGTTGCGGCAGGCTCGCCCGTGCCTGGAATTGGTTGACCACGATGCCTTCCACTTCCAGGCCTTCGTTATGGTCGTCCTTCAATTCTTCGATCTCTGCTAGCAGGCCATACAACGCCTGGCGCGAGAAGCTGTCACAATCGAAGGGGATCAGCACGCGATCAGCGGCAATCAGCGCCGAAACCGCATAGAAGTTCAAGGCCGGAGGCGTATCCAGGTAAATCCGGTCGTAATCCTCGCTCAGCTCATCCAGCAGCTTTCGCAGCTTGTTGATTTTGTGCTTGGCTTCGAGCTTGGGCTGCAGGTCTGCCAGCTCGGCGGTGGCGGTGATCACGTGCAGGTTGTCGAACGGCGTTTCGTAGATATCCACCTTGTTCTTCTTCGAAAACGGCCCGGAAGACAACGTCTGCTTGAAAAAATCCGCGATCCCCATGGGGATGTCGTCACCCGTCAGCCCAGTGAGGTACTGGGTTGAGTTGGCCTGTGCATCGAGGTCCACCAACAGGGTTCGATAACCTTCGCTGGCGCTGACCGCCGCCAGGTTGCAGGCGATGCTGGACTTGCCCACACCGCCTTTTTGATTGAACACCACGCGCCGCATGGAAAAACCTCCGTGTATCAATGAATCCCCCGAGTGTAGAGCGCAAAAGCGCCGGTTAGCTACCTCGTTCATCCTTGCGCGCTGTCTGGCTCACAAATGAATGGAAACCGCGTAACGATCGAGTCCGGCCTTTGATCGCCGATAATCTGCAAATTCTTCCAACTTATTTGTGATCATTAGTGAACAAACTTTCACCACTATTTGCTAGAACCCCACAGCACCGGGATAATGCGCGCCATACGGCCATTGCTCCCTGTCCCGGAATCCGGGGCCATTGGCCGCACATGGAAGCCCGCAGGGGCGGGATAACTTCTCAGTGATCAACTTCAACATCGCCCAATGGCGCGCCTGGGCTCCCGGCCTTGCGAGTGCGGACGACTGGTGCGCCTGGTGCCGGGACCCGGTGTTGCCGCCTGTCAGCGAAGCGTCCCCCGATGTGTCATTTTTGCCAGCCATGCAGCGCCGCCGTCTGAGCCGGCTGGCGCGCATGGCGTTCAGCGTCGGCTGGCCGCTGGCCGAGGGCCTTGAAGACCTGCCGCTGGTGTTTATTTCCCGCCACGGCGAAACCCCGCGCACCCTGGACATCCTCAGTGACCTGGCCAACGAGCAGCCGCTGTCGCCCACTCAGTTCAGCCTGTCGGTGCATAACGCGGTGATTGGCCTGTGGTCGATCCTGCGCAATGAAACCAGCGAGATGACCGCCCTCGCCGCCGCCGGCGATGGCCTCGAACACGGCCTGCTCGAAGCCGCCGCGTTGCTCAACGAAGGCGCCGCCGCCGTATTGCTGGTGATCACCGAAGAACAACCGCCCCACGCCTACGCCAGCTGGATTAGGGATGTGCCCTTCCCCTACGCCCTCGGCCTGTTGCTCACGCCGGGCGACGAGTGGCAACTGGAACTCACCACCGGCACTGTCCAACTCACTCAAACCCAGTGGCCCCACGCCCTGAACCTGCTGCGCACCCTGCTGACCGAACAGGGCGCCTGCCAACATGCCTGGAAGAACCGAGTATGGAACTGGCAACGCAAGCCCTGACCCACAAGCCACGGCAGGCCTATTATTGGCGCCTGTTCGCCACGGCCCTCAGCTTTTGCCTGTTTGGCATCGGCGGGCTGTGCCTGCGTTTGCTGGTCTTTCCGTTGCTCAGTTGCCTGCCGGGCGACGCCAGCCAGCATCAACGGCGCGCACGCCACACCATCAGTTGCCTGTTCTGGTTTTTCATTCGCCTGATGAAGGGCCTGGGCATTCTCACGTACAGCGTCGAGGGTGCCGAAAAGCTTGGCCGCCCTGGCCAGATGATCGTCGCCAACCACCCGTCGCTGATCGACGTGGTGTTCCTGATCGGCCTGATGCGCCAGACCAACTGCGTGGTCAAGCAGAGCCTGTTCCAGAACCCGTTCACCCGCAGCCCGGTGCGCGATGCCGGCTATATCAGCAATGACGGCAGTGCCGACATGCTCGATGCCGCAGCCGACGCCCTGCGCGCCGGCCAGACGCTGATCATCTTTCCCGAAGGCACCCGCACCACGCCGGGCGCGGCGCCGGCCTTTCATCGCGGCGGTGCGGCCATTGCGCTGCGTGGTGCGACAATCATCACGCCAGTGGTGATCAAGGTCAGCCCCACCACCCTGACCAAGGCCGAACCCTGGTATCGCATCCCCCACCGTCGATTTCACTTCAGTTTGCGCGTGGGCGCCGATATAGAGCCACAAGCGTTTGCCGCAGTCGGGCCCGCGCCCCAGGCTTCACGCAAGCTCAACGATCACCTGCATCACTATTTCATTAAGGAGCTCGCCGAAGATGAGCGACCAACACCGCCTTGAGCACGACATAAAGACGCTGATCATCGAGGCCCTGGGCCTGGAAGACATCAGCCCCGACGATATTGGCAGCGAGCAGACCCTGTTTGGCGAAGGCCTGGGCCTGGATTCGGTCGATGCGCTGGAATTGGGCCTGGCGATCCAGAAAAAATACGGCATCAAAATCGATGCCGACGCCAAGGACACCCGCAATCACTTCACCAACGTGGCCAGCCTTGCGGCGTTCGTCACGGCCCGACAGGCAGCTTGAGACCGTACCATGCAAACTCGTGACGATATCTTCAACACCCTGCGCGACGCCTTGGTGGAACTGTTTGAACTGCCCCCGGAACGCGTCACCCTCGACGCCAACCTGTACCAGGACCTGGAAATCGACAGCATCGACGCCGTGGACCTGATCGACCACATCAAGCGCCAGACCGGCAAGAAAATCGCCGCCGAAGAGTTCAAGGCGGTACGCACGGTGAACGACGTGGTAGAGGCGGTGTACCGTCTGGTCCAGCCCGCCGCATGAGCCGGCTGATCGGCCTTGGCCTGTTATTGGCGGGGCTGCTGTACCCCTTCGCCGTGTATTACGGCACCGAGCATTTTGCACCCTGGCAGTTCGGCTTGCTGCTGGGCAGCCTGTGGCTGTTGCGCGCGCTCACCGCTGCGCGGCGCCCGGGCAGCCGTTGGATGGCGGTGGTGGTGATCGTGTTTTGCCTGGCACTGGCATGGTTCGATAACCCGCAGTGGCTGCGCTGGTACCCGAGCCTGGTCAGCGGGTTCATGCTGGCGCTGTTCGGCCTGAGCCTGAAATACGGCCCGCCGATGGTCGAGCGCCTGGCACGCATGACCGACCCGCACCTGCCGCCCCACGCGGTGGTGTATACCCGCCGGGTCACCCTGGTGTGGAGTGTGTTTTTTCTCTGTAATGGCCTGCTCGCCGCCGCGCTCACCCTGTGGGCGCCGCTGAGCTGGTGGACGTTGTACAACGGCCTGATCGCCTACGGGCTGATGGGGCTGTTGTTTGCCGTGGAATGGCTGGTACGACAAAGGGTTCGAGGCCGCGTATGAAAGGGTTGAAACTTGAGCATTTGCTGCTTGAGCCACTGCAAGATCGCGGGGTGACCACCGAGCCCCTCATGAACCACGCGCAACTGTGGGAGCAGTCGCTGAGCCTGGCGGCGGGCCTGCAAGCCCGGGGTATCCGGCGCCTGGCCGTGCACCTGGAAGACGCCGGGCTGCTGGCGATTGCGCTGCTGGGCGCCTGGCGCGCAGGCGCGAGCGTGCTGCTGCCCGCCGACCTGCAACCCCAGACGCGCCAACGCTGGACCGACGCCGTGGATGCCTGGCTGGTCGAAGCCAGCGACCTGGACGCGCTGTATCAAGTGCCCTTGAGCGCCGCCGCCCTCGACCTGGACACTTGCCAACTGAGCCTGTGCACCTCCGGCTCCAGCGGCGAGCCCAAGCGCATCGACAAGTCCCTGCGCCAGTTGGCCAATGAAGTAGAGGCGCTGGAGGCCCTGTGGGGCAAAGACCTCAAGGACGCCTGCATCATCGGCAGTGTCGCCACCCAGCATATCTACGGCTTGCTGTTTCGCGTGCTGTGGCCGCTGTGTGCTGGCCGCACCTTTGTGCGCAAGCAACTGGCGTTCCCCGAAGACATGCAGCGCGCCAGCCGTGAGCACCGGCAATTTGCCTGGGTGGCCAGCCCGGCGTTGCTCAAGCGCATGGGCGACAACCTCGACTGGCCGGCACTGAGCCAGGTTGCGCGAGTGTTTTCCTCCGGCGGTGCATTGCCGATTGAAGCTGCCGGCAGCCTCTACGACCGTTTACAGCAATGGCCGACGGAAATCCTCGGCAGCTCGGAAACCGGCGGCATCGCCTGGCGCCAGGGTGCGCAACCCTGGCAGCCGTTTGCCGATGTACAACTGAGCCAGGATGCCGACGGCGCTCTGCGTATCGCATCAAAATACCTGCCCGAAGGGCACATCGAACAGACTGCCGACGCTGCACGCATCCATGCCGATGGCCGTTTTGAGTTGCTGGGCCGCCTGGACCGTATCGTCAAGCTGGAAGAGAAACGCATCTCCCTGCCGATGCTCGAACAGGCGTTGATGACCCACCCGTGGGTCGCCGAAACCCGCTTGGGCGTGGTGCAGGAAAACCGCGCCTCCCTCGGCGCGCTGGTGGTGCTCAGCAGCGATGGCTTGCATGCCCTGCGCAACCAGGGCCGCCGCACGCTCACCCAAACCTTGCGCCAGCACTTGAGCCAACATTGCGAGGCCCTGGCCTTGCCGCGCCGCTGGCGCTTGCTGCGCCAACTGCCGCTGAACAGCCAGGGCAAGCTACCTCAGGCCGATGTCGAAGCCTTGTTGCTGGCGCCTCGCCCCAAGGGCCCAGAGGTGTTGGCGCAAGTCGAAACCGAAGGTGAATGGACCTTGCAACTGAGCATCCCACCGGATCTGGCCTATTTCAGCGGGCACTTCCCGGTCACCCCAGTATTGCCGGGGGTGGTGCAGGTGGAATGGGCGTTCAACCTGGGCCAGCAATTGCTCGACCTGCCAACCCGGTTCGCCGGCATGGAAGTGCTCAAGTTCCAGCAACTGGTGCGCCCGGGCGATCACATCGAACTGCACCTGCGCTTTGATCGGGAGCGTAGCAAACTGTACTTCGCCTATCGCAATGGGGTTGCGGCGTGCTCAAGCGGGCGGATCGTGCTGGAGGCCGCGCATGCATAAGCCGGGCGAGCACTTCGTGCTCAATCGCGGGCAAACCCGCTCCCACACTGGATCAGTGTCGGCCAACAATCTTGTGTGCACAGCAAATCCAATGTGGGAGCTGGCTTGCCTGCGATGCAGGCGGCGCGGTGTATCGGTTGCCCCCCATCATGCATAACCCCTGCGCTTTAATCCCGGTGTACAACCACGAAGCCGCCGTGCCGGCCGTGGTCCACAGTGTGCTGAAGGGCGGCCTGCCCTGCCTCTTGGTGGACGATGGCAGCAGCGCCGCCTGCGCAGCCGTGCTGGCGCACCTGGCGACGCTGGACAACGTCACCCTGCTGACCCTGCCCAGCAACCAGGGCAAGGGCGCCGCCGTGATGGCCGGCTTTCGCGAGGCAGCGCGCCTGGGCTACACCCACGCCCTGCAAGTGGACGCCGATGGTCAGCACGACCTGCGCGAAGTCGAGACCTTTATCCACACCTCACGCCAGCATCCCGACGCCGTTATCTGCGGCTACCCCGAATACGACGACAGCGTGCCCAAGGGTCGCCTGTACGCACGTTACCTGACCCACGTGTGGGTGTGGATCAATACCCTGTCGCTTGAGATTCGCGACTCGATGTGCGGCTTTCGCGTGTACCCGCTGGCGCCGACCCTGGCGCTGATGGACTCGGCCTACATCGGCACGCACATGGATTTCGACTCGGACATCCTGGTACGCCTGGCCTGGCGCAACCAGCCTATGCGCTGGCTGCCCACCCAGGTGCACTACCCCGCCGACGGCCTGTCGCACTTTCGCTTGTTGCGTGACAACCTGCGCATCAGCGCCATGCACACGCGGTTGTTCTTCGGCATGCTCGTGCGCGCGCCGATGATCCTGTGGCGACGGTGGCAAGCATGAACGACAGCACCAAACATTGGGCCGACCGCGAGGAACGCGGCAGCTTCTGGCTGATGAAATTCACCGCGGTCGCGGTCAAAGTCCTCGGCCGTCGTCTATTGAGCCCGTTGCTCTACAGCATCGTCTTTTACTTCTTCCTGTTCGGCCGCACCGCACGCCACAGCGCCTGGCAATACCAGCAGCGGCTGGCGCAATGGAGCGGGCGCGATGACTTGCTGCCGAGCCACCGCACCGTCTTTGCCCAGTTCATGGCCTTCGCCGATTCGCTGCTGGACAAGCTGGACGTGTGGAACGGCAAGCTGCGCCTGGAGCAAATCGAGATCAACGACCCGGCGCAGTTGCGCAGCCAACTGCGTGGCGAGCGCGGGCAGATGCTGGTGGGTGCGCACCTGGGTAACCTGGAAGTGTGCCGCGCCCTCGCGGAGATTGGTGAGCAGGTCACCATGAATGTGCTAGTGCACACCAAGCACGCCGAGCGTTTCAACCGCCTGCTGGGCGAGGCCGGCGCGACCCATTTGCGCCTGATTCAGGTGAGCGAACTGGACCCGGCCACCATGCTGCTGCTCAGCCAGCGCCTGGACGATGGCGAGTGGCTGGCGATTGCCGGCGACCGCATCCCGCTGCACGGCGGGCGTACGGTGCGCGTGGACTTCCTCGGCCATACGGCGACATTTCCCCAAGGCCCATGGCTGCTGGCGGGCTTGCTCAAGTGCCCGGTCAATCTGCTGATGTGTCTTAAGCACCAGGGCCGCTATCGCCTGACTATCGAGCCCTTTGCCGATTTGATCGAGTGGAAGCGCAGTACCCGCGAGCAGGTCATCGCCCTGTGGACCGCCCGCTACGCCGCACGCTTGGGCCAGTTCTGCCTGCAAGCGCCCCAACAATGGTTCAACTTTTACCCTTTCTGGAAGACCGATGACGACGCCTCTTGAGCCCATCACCTTTGGTGAACGCCCCCTGCGCATCGAAGACGTGCTGGCCCTGGCCAACCGCCAGGTACCCACTCACCTGCAGGACGATGCCGCGTACCGCCAACGCATCGCCAAGGGCGCGCAGTTCCTCGACTCGCTGCTGGACAAGGAAGGCGTGATCTACGGCGTGACCACCGGCTACGGCGACTCCTGCGTAGTGGCGGTGCCGCTGGAGCACGTCGAAGCCTTGCCGCGTCATCTGTACACCTTTCACGGTTGCGGCCTGGGCAAGTTGCTCGACGCCCAAGCCACCCGTGCCGTGCTGGCGGCGCGTTTGCAGTCGCTGTGCCATGGCGTATCGGGCGTACGCGTGGAGCTGCTGGAGCGCTTGCACGCCTTCCTCGAACACGATGTGCTGCCACTGATCCCGGAAGAAGGCTCGGTGGGTGCCAGTGGTGATCTGACGCCGCTGTCCTACGTGGCCGCGACCTTGTCCGGCGAGCGCGAGGTGCTATTCCGTGGTGAACGCCGTCCGGCGGCCGACGTTCACCGCGAGCTGGGCTGGGAGCCGTTGGTCCTGCGCCCCAAGGAAGCCCTGGCACTGATGAACGGCACCGCGGTGATGACCGGCCTGGCCTGCCTGGCCTTCGCCCGCGCCGACTACCTGCTGCACCTGGCGACGCGCATCACCGCGCTCAATGTGGTGGCGCTGCAAGGCAACCCGGAACACTTCGACGAGCGCCTCTTCGCCGCCAAGCCGCACCCAGGGCAGATGCAAGTGGCTGCGTGGCTGCGCCACGACCTGGCGATCGATGCACCGACCGCACCGCTGCATCGCTTGCAGGATCGCTATTCGCTGCGCTGCGCACCCCACGTACTCGGCGTGCTGGCCGATAGCTTGAGCTGGCTGCGCTCGTTCATCGAAATCGAGCTCAACAGCGCCAACGACAACCCGATCATCGACGCTGAAGAAGAACGCGTGCTGCATGGCGGGCACTTCTACGGTGGGCATATCGCCTTCGCCATGGACAGCCTCAAAACCCTGGTGGCCAACGTTGCCGACCTGCTCGACCGCCAGCTCGCACTGTTGGTGGACGTGCGTTACAACCATGGCCTGCCGAGCAACCTGTCGGGCGCCCCGGCTGATCGCGCGATGATCAACCATGGCTTCAAGGCCGTGCAGATCGGCACCAGCGCCTGGACCGCCGAAGCGCTGAAAAACACCATGCCGGCCAGCGTGTTCTCACGCTCTACCGAGTGCCACAACCAGGACAAGGTGAGCATGGGCACCATCGCTGCCCGCGATGCGATCCGCGTGCTGGAGTTGACCGAACAGGTGGCCGCCGCGACCCTGCTCGCCGCCAACCAGGGCGTGTGGCTGCGCGCCCAGGCCGAGGATGCCCGCCCACTGCCACCGGCACTGGCCGCGATGCACGCGGAACTGGCCCAGGACTTTGCGCCGGTCATCGAAGACCGCGCCCTGGAAGGCGAACTGCGCCTATGCCTGCAACGCATCGCCGCGCAACACTGGAGGCTGCATGCGTAGCCCCGGCGTGTTGCACAGCGACACTGAAATCCTCGTGCCGTTTTTCGACATCGACACCATGAACGTGGTGTGGCACGGGCATTACGTGAAGTACCTGGAAGTGGCGCGCTGTGCGTTGCTGGACAAGATCGGCCATAACTACACGGCGATGCTCGAAGCCGGCTACGCCTGGCCAGTGATCGACATGCAGCTACGCTATGTACGCGGCGCGACCTTCGGCCAGACCATCAATGTGCGCGCCAGCCTGGTGGAATGGGAGAACCGTTTGAAGGTGAACTACCTGATTACCGACCTGGCCAGCGGCGAACGCTTGACCCGCGCCAGCACCGTGCAAGTAGCGGTGGAAATCGCCAGCCGCGAGATGCAACTGGCCTCGCCCAAAGTCTTCACCGATGCCGTAGAGAGAGCCTTGAAATGAGATCCCCTGTGGGAGCGGGCTTGCCCGCGATGGACGTTAACGATAAAGCAGGTCGCCTGACGCTGCGCAGCGCCCTCAGGTTCTTCGCGGGCAAGCCCGCGCCCACATTGATCGCGTTGTTGCTGAGCTTCAGCGCCCACGCCTTCGACCTCCAGCAGTTGAGCGATCAGCTTGCCAAACCCTCCGTGATCCACGGCAACTTCACCCAGGAAAAACACCTGCGCGCCCTGCCCCAGCCATTGGTGAGCAAAGGCACCTTCGTGCTCGCCAAGGATCAAGGCCTGCTGTGGCTGTTGAAAAGCCCGCTGCAACAGGACTACCGCATTACAGCCCAGGGCATTGCCCGCCGCGATGCCAATGGCTGGCAACTACTGCCAAACAAGAGTGCCGGCGCCGAACAGAATCGTTTGTTCCTGGCAGTACTGCAGGGCGACAGCAGTGGCCTGCAGCGCGACTTCGACCTGCAACTGCAAGGCGAGGCCCAACAATGGAAGCTCACGCTGACCCCACGCTCACTGCTGCTCAAGCAAGTCTTCACCCAGATCAATATCGACGGCGGCGCACTGGTGCGCACCATTGAACTGCTGGAAACCCAAGGCGACAGCACGCTGTTGCGCATGCAGGACAATACCGCCGACCAGCCGTTGAGCAATGCGGAGCAACACGACTTTGCCCAGTGAGCGCCTGCTGCCGCGCCTGTTCCTGACCTTGCTGGTGGCCGTGCTGGCCCTGGCAGGCTGGCAGTGGCGTGATGGCGCGCCGTTGTCGGCCAACCTGATGGAACTGGTGCCCGGCAGCACGCCGGACGCCTTGGAACTGCAAGCCGAACAGCGCATGCAAGAGCCGCTCAACCGCGAAATGCTGGTACTGGTGGGGCATGCCGACCGCCAGCAAGCGGTGGCCGTGGCGCAGCAACTGGGTGAGCGTTGGCAGGCCAGCGGCCTGTTTGAAAAGGTGCAGTGGAACCTGCAAGCCGACTTGCCAGCGTTGCGCGAACAACTGCTGCGTGGGCGTTTGTCGATGCTCTCGTCCAAGGACCGCGAACAACTGATCCAGCAGCCTGAGGCGTTCATCCAGCAACGCGTGCAATCGCTGTTCGACCCCTTCACCGGTTTCAGCCTGGTACCAAGCCAGGACGATTGGCTCGGCCTGACCGGGCGCATCCAGAACAGCCAGCCGCAACACGGTGCGGTGCAAATGGACATCGGCAGCGGCGCCTTGATCGCCGATGCCGACGGCAAGAGTTGGGTGCTACTGCGAGCGCGCACTACCGGCAACGCCTTCGATATGAAGCTGCCGCTGCAAGTGGCGGACTTGCTGAAGGCCAGCCGCGAGCAAGCCGGCGCACACGGCGCGCAACTGCTCGCCGCCAGCGGTTTACTCTATGCGGCCAACGGGCAGCAGCAGGCCACGCGGGAAATGACCTGGGTCGGCGGCGGCGCCACCCTGGGCATCCTGTTATTGCTGCTGCTGGCGTTCCGACGCTGGCGGGTGCTGCTGGCGTTCGTGCCGGTACTGGTGGGCATGCTGTTTGGCGCGGTGGCATGTGTGGCGCTGTTTGGGCATATGCATGTGATGACCCTGGTGCTGGGTTCCAGCCTGATCGGCGTGGCGGTGGATTACCCACTGCACTACCTGTCCAAAAGCTGGAGCCTGCAGCCGTGGCGCAGTTGGCCGGCGTTGCGCCTGACCCTGCCAGGGCTGAGCCTGAGCCTGGCCACCAGCGCTATCGGCTACCTGGCGCTGGCCTGGACGCCGTTCCCGGCGCTGACCCAGATTGCGGTGTTTTCGGCTGCCGGTTTGGTCGGTGCCTATTTGTGTGCCGTGTGCCTGTTGCCCGCGCTGCTCAAGGGCGTGGAACTGCGCCCGGCGCAATGGCCGCTGCGTGTCGCCCAAAGCCTATGGCAGCTGCGCACGGCCTTGCTCAAACGCGTGCCCAGTTCGGTACTGCTGGTGTGGGTGCTGCTGTTCTGCGCGGCGGGCCTCTGGCAACTGAACACTAAAAACGATATCCGCCAATGGATCGGTGCGCCGCCGCAGTTGCTGCAGGAAGCCCAGGCCGTGGCGCGCATCACCGGGTTCCAGCCCACCAGCCAGTTTTTCCTGGTGCGGGCGGACAATCAGCAGCAGTTGCTGGAACGCCAGGCCGCCCTGGGCAAACGCTTGGACCAGTTGGTGCAGATGGACAAGCTTCAGGGCTACCTGGCGCTCAATCAACTGGTCAACCTCCCCGCAGAACAACAACAGTTGCGCGAGGCGCTGAACAACCTGGCGCTACACTGGCAACCGCTACTGGACCTCGGCCTGCCCCTCAGTGCCCTGCAAGCCGAAGTGGCGCAATTGCAGGCGCTGCCTACCGCAGACATCGACGCCGCACTGCAAGGCCCGCTGGCCGAGCCGTGGCGCACGCTGTGGCTGGGCCCGGTGGACGGTGGCGTGGCGGCCATGGTCAGCCTGCAAGGCTTGAACAACCCGGCGCTGCTGCGGGTGCAGGCGCTGAACTTGCCCGGTGTGCAACTGGTCGACCGCCTGGGCGACTTGAACCGCGTATTTGCCGACACGCAGATCAGCGCTGCCGAATTGAAGTTGCTGTCTTGCGTGCTGATCGTGCTATTGCTGATTGCGCCCTTCGGCGTTGGCGGCGCCTTGCGTATCGTCGCCCTGCCGCTGCTGGCCGCGTTGTGCAGCCTGGCCAGCCTCGGTTGGCTGGGCCAGCCGCTGACTTTGTTCAGCCTGTTTGGCCTGCTGCTGGTCACGGCCATCAGCGTCGACTATGCGATTTTGATGCGCGAGCAGATCGGCGGCCCTGCCGTCAGCCTGTTGGGAACACTGCTGGCAGCGCTGACGACTTGGTTGTCGTTCGGCCTGCTGGCGGTCTCCAGTACACCGGCCGTGAGTAATTTCGGCTTGTCGGTCAGCCTGGGCCTGGCGTTCAGCTTTATGCTGGCGCCCTGGGCCGGCCGGCAGAAACACGCCTTATGAATGTGATTAGCGCCTATGCGGCAAGGAGCCCTCGTGCCCACAGTTGAAATGGAACGTCGCCAGGTGGTGGTGATCGGTGCCGGGCCTTCCGGTGCCATCGCGGCCGCGCTGTTAAAGCGCAAAGGGCATGATGTATTGATCATCGAGCGCGAGCATTTCCCGCGTTTCTCGATTGGCGAAAGCCTGCTGTCGCACTGCATCGACTTTATCGAAGAAGCCGGCATGCTCGACGCTGTGCAAGCTGCAGGCTTCCAGGTAAAAACCGGCGCGGCCTTCGCCTGGGGCGAGCGCTACAGTGCCTTTGATTTCAGCGACACCTTCAGCAACGGCAAGCCCACCACCTTCCAGGTGCAGCGCGGCGAGTTCGACAAATTGCTGGCCGACCAGGCGGCACTGCAAGGCGTGGAAATCCGCTATGGCCAAACCATTGTCGGCGTGGATTTTTCTGCCGAGAGCCGGTATTTGCATGTGCGCCGCCAGAATGGCAGCGAGTACCACCTCAAGGCCAGGTTCGTGCTCGATGCCAGTGGCTATGGCCGTGTGTTGCCACGCCTGCTGGACCTGGAAGCACCGTCGAATTTCCCGCTGCGCCAGGCCGTGTTCACTCACGTCGAAGACCGTATCGAACACCCAGGCTTTGACCGCAGCAAAATCCTGGTGACCACTCACCCGACCCAGCGCGATATCTGGTTCTGGACCATCCCGTTCAGTAATGGCCGTTGTTCGGTGGGCGTGGTTGCGGCCAAGGAGCATTTCGAGGGTGCCGACAGCGACCTCGACGCCTGCCTGCGCGGCTTTATCGAGCAAACCCCAAGCCTGTCCGGCGTGCTGCAAAATGCCGTCTGGGACACCCCGGCGCGCACCATCGGCGGCTACTCGGCCAACGTCAAAACCCTGCACGGCCCAGGCTTTGCGCTGCTGGGCAATGCGGCGGAGTTCCTCGACCCGGTGTTCTCTTCCGGCGTGACCATTGCCATGCGTTCGGCGAGCATGGCCGCAGGGGTGCTGCACCGCCAATTGAGCGGCGAAACAGTGGACTGGCAAACCGAGTTCGCCGAACCGCTCAAGCGCGGTGTCGATACCTTCCGTTGCTACGTCGAAGGCTGGTATGCGGGCACGTTCCAGGACGTGATTTTCCATCCTGGCAGTTCACCGGAGATTCGCCGCATGATCAGCTCTATCCTGGCCGGTTACGCCTGGGATGAACGCAACCCGTTTGTCAGCGAGCCGAAACGGCGCTTGCGGATGTTGTCGGATATTTGTGCGAGTGAAGCGGTATGAGCAGCCCGGGCGTCGAAAAAAACTACCTGAGTCAAAACTACGTCGAAGAAACCAAGTTCGGTTTCTGGTTCCTGCGCAGCCATACCTGGCAGCATCACGTGTTGCGCGTGGCGATCAATGACCTGCGCAGCCTGTTCAGCGAGCCGCTGCCGGTGGCGCCGGTGTTGCTGGATGCCGGTTGCGGCCAAGGCAAATCCTTCCAGTTGCTGCATCAGGTATTTGCGCCTTCGCGCCTGATCGGCCTGGATGCGGACCCTCACAGCCTGGCACTGAGCCGCGAAGAAGCCGCGCGGCTGGGCCTGGACGTGGAGTTGATCGGCAGCGACTGCGCGACCCTCAACCTAGCGGATGCCAGCGTCGATATCCTGTTCTGCCACCAGACCTTCCATCATCTGGTGGAACAACATCGCGCACTCAAGGAGTTCTATCGGGTGCTCAAGCCGGGCGGCTATCTGCTGTTTGCCGAATCCACCGAAGCTTACATCGACACCTGGGTGATTCGCTGGCTGTTCCGCCACCCGATGCATGTGCAAAAGAGCGCCGAAGAATACCTGGAGATGCTGCGCGAGCAGGGCTTTGAGTTCGCTGCACAGAACATTTCGTACCCTTACTTGTGGTGGAGCCGTTCCAGTGACTTCGGCCTGCTGGAACGCTGGGGCCTGCGCAAGGCACCGCCTGTGGGCCAGCGCGAGGAAACCCTGGTCAACTGCGTGGCCCGTAAACCTGTGGAGAACGCGGCCCCATGATGCGCCTGCTGTTGATAAGTTGCCTGCTGCTGCTCGGTGCCTGCGCCAGCCAGGCGCCGCTGCCGGAGAAGAGCCCGGCCCTGGCCTTGCCGATGCAATTGCATGTGCAGCGCCTGGCAGACGGCCAGAGTCAGGACTGGCTGCTGGTGATCCAGCGCGAAGGCCGCGCGATTCGCTGGTCGATGATGGACCCGCTGGGCATTCCCCTGGCCCGGCAAAAACTGCTTGATGGGCAGTGGCAGGCAGACGGCTTGCTGCCGCCCAACCCCCAGGCGCGCACGCTATTTGCCGCGCTGCTGTTTGCCCTGACCGCGCCCGGTGACGTACCGGCGTTGTATCCCACTGCGCAGGCCATGGACCTGACGCGCACGCTGCCGGGCCACTGGCAGATCGTCTATCAGTCTTCGGAGGTGTTCAGCGTGAACATGGCCGACCCGCCGTTGAGTTACCGCATCACCCCGTTGGGTGTGAGCCGATGACCGCCTACCTCAATGCCCTTGGCGTGATCTGCGCCCTTGGCCGTGGCCAGGCGCAAGTCAGCCGCAAGCTGTTTGCCGGCGACTGCTCGGGCATGCGTGCCGAAAGCGGCTGGGTGCCGGAGCGCGTCGTGCCGGTGGCCGCCGTACACGGCGAACTGGCGAGCCTGCCCCCTGAGCTGGCCCAGCAAAGCAGTCGCAATAACCAGTTGCTGTTGGAAGCGGCGCTGCAAATTGAAGATCAGATTCGTCAGGCCATCCAAACCTACGGCCCTGGCCGGGTCGGGGTTGTGCTCGGCACCAGCACCTCGGGCATTGACGAAGCCAGCCGTGGCATTGCCCATTACCTGCAAAACACGCAGTTCCCCGCCGACTACGATTACCAGCAACAGGAACTCAGCGCCCCGGCCAACTTCCTCGCCGACTGGTTGGACGTGAGCGGCCCGGCCTATGTGATTTCCACCGCCTGCACCTCCAGCGCCCGAGCATTGATGAGCGCCCAGCGCCTGTTGGACCTGGGGGTGTGCGATGCGGTGATCTGCGGCGGCGTGGACAGCCTGTGCAAGCTGACACTGAACGGGTTTACCGCGCTGGAAGCCGTGTCTGCGGAGCGCTGTAATCCGTTCTCGGTGAACCGCAACGGCATCAATATCGGTGAAGCGGCGGTGCTGTTCCTGATGAGCCGCGAGCCGGCCCCCATCGCCTTGCTGGGCAGCGGCGCCAGTTGCGACGCGCACCATATCTCTGCGCCCGAGCCCAGCGGCAAGGGCGCGTTGCTGGCCATGCGCAAGGCCCTGGCCAGTGCAAAGCTTTCGCCCGAGCAGATCGGCTACCTGAACCTGCACGGCACCGCAACCCAACACAACGACGCCATGGAAAGCCTGGCGGTCGCCAGCCTGTTTCCAGGCGGCGTCGCCTGCTCATCGACCAAGCCCATGACCGGCCACACCCTCGGCGCTGCCGGGGCACTGGAAGCCGCGTTCTGCTGGCTGAGCCTGACCCATCGCCTGCTGCCACCCCACGTATGGGACGGCCACCCCGACCCGGCGCTGCCCGCGTTGCAATGGGCGCGCAGCGGCGACAGCTTGAAAAAACCCTGCCTGATGAGCAACTCGTTTGCCTTCGGCGGTAACAATGTCAGCCTGATAATCGCAGAGGCCCCATGATCGATTGGCCACTTGCCGAACTGCTGCCCCATGCGGGCGACATGATCCTGATCGACCAGGTGCTGTCGTTCGATGAAGAGCAGATCCACACCCGCGTCACCGTCAAGCCCGGCGGCCTGTTCAACCGTGCTGACGGTAGCCTGCCCGCCTGGGTCGGCATCGAGCTGATGGCGCAAAGCGTCGCCGCCTATGCCGGTTGCCATGCACGCCAGCAAGGCAAGGCCGTGGAACTCGGTTTCCTGTTGGGCACACGTAAGTTCGAGTGCAACGTGGAGCACTTTCCGGCCGGCCTCGAGCTGAATATCCACGGCCTGCGCTCCCTGGAAGACGACAACGGCATGGGCGTGTTCGAATGCCACCTCACCGGCGACGGTATCCAGGCCAGCGCGCGCTTGAACGTATTTCGACCGCCCCAGGCGGCCAACTATTTAGATGAATCGAAGGACGAAACGCCATGACTGAATCCGTACTGGTCACCGGCTCCAGCCGTGGTATCGGCCGCGCCATTGCCCTGCGCCTGGCCCAGGCCGGCCATGACATCGTGCTGCATTGCCGCAGCGGCCGTGCCGAAGCCGACGCGGTACAGCTCGAGGTCCAAGCCCTGGGGCGCGAGGCACGCGTGCTGCAGTTCGACGTGGCCGATCGCGCTGCGTGCAAAGAGATCCTTGAGGCCGATGTGGAGCAGCATGGCGCCTATTACGGCGTGGTGCTCAATGCCGGCCTGACCCGCGACGGCGCCTTTCCTGCGCTGTCGGAAGACGATTGGGATGTGGTGATGCGCACCAACCTGGATGGTTTCTACAACGTGCTGCACCCGGTGATGATGCCGATGATTCGGCGCCGCGCCGCCGGGCGTATCGTGTGTATCACCTCGGTGTCCGGGCTGATCGGCAACCGCGGCCAGGTCAACTACAGCGCCTCCAAAGCCGGCTTGATCGGTGCGGCCAAGGCGCTGGCCATTGAATTGGGCAAGCGCAAGATCACCGTCAACTGCGTGGCGCCGGGCCTGATCGACACCGCGATGCTGGATGAAAACGTGCCGGTAGAAGAACTGATGAAAATGATCCCGGCCCAACGCATGGGCACGCCGGAAGAAGTCGCTGGCGCCGTGAACTTCCTGATGTCGGCCGAAGCCGGCTACATCACGCGCCAGGTGCTGGCCGTGAACGGGGGCCTGTGCTGATGAAGCGCGTTGTCGTCACCGGCATGGCCGGCGTGACCTCCCTGGGCAGCGACTGGGACACCATCGCCGCGAACTTTCGCGCCAACCGCAGCGGCATTCGGCGCATGGATGAGTGGGACCGTTTCACCGAACTGAACACCCGCCTGGCCGGCCCTATCGACGATTTCGTCGTGCCCGCGCACTGGACGCGCAAACAACTGCGCAGCATGGGCCGCGTCTCGCGCCTGGCGGTGTGGGCGGCGGAGCAGGCGTTGCGGGACGCCGGCTTGCTGGGTGACGAGTCGATCAAGGACGGGCGCATGGGCGTGGCCTGTGGCTCGTCCACCGGCAGCACCGATGAGATCAAGGCGTTCGGCAATATGCTGCTCAACTCGGTGGCCGAGGGGCTCAATGCCAACTCCTATGTGCGCATGATGCCGCACACCACGGCGGCAAATATCAGCATCTTCTTTGGCCTCACGGGCCGGCTGATTCCTACCTCCAGCGCCTGCACCAGCGGCAGCCAGGGCATCGGCTACGCCTATGAGGCAATCAAGTTCGGGCGCCTGCCGTTGATGCTTGCGGGCGGCGCAGAAGAACTGTGCCCCACCGAAGCCATGGTGTTCGATGCGCTGTACGCCACCAGCCTGAAAAACGATGCGCCGCAAACCAGCCCTCGTCCCTACGACAGCGGCCGCGACGGCCTAGTGATCGGTGAAGGTGGCGGCATGTTGGTGCTCGAAGAGTTGGAACACGCACTCGCGCGAGGCGCGCATATTCATGCGGAGCTGGTCGGCTTCGGCAGCAACGCCGACGGCCAGCACACCACCCGCCCGGAACAGAAAACCATGCGCCGCGCCATGGAGCTGGCCCTGGAAGACGCAGGTCTTGAACCGTCCGCCATCGGCTACGTGAACGGCCACGGCACGGCTACCGACCAGGGCGACATCGCTGAAACCCTGGCCACCAGCAGCCTGTTTGGCAGCCGTATGCCGATCAGTTCGCAGAAAAGTTTCCTGGGGCACACCTTGGGCGCGTGCGGGGCGTTGGAATCGTGGTTCAGCATCGAGATGATGAACCGCGACCAGTACGTGCACACCTTCAACCTGGACGCGGTCGACCCGCAATGCGGCGAGCTGGACTACCTGCAAGGTGGCTTTCGCCAGATGCACAACGACTACGTGATGAACAACAACTTTGCCTTCGGCGGGGTCAACACCTCGTTGATCTTCCGCCGCTGGGCCTGACTTTTTAATCGATTGGAGAAAACGGAATGTCTTCCCTGCTACGCGCTGCCCTGATCACCCTGGCCCTGCTGACCACGGCTGGCTGCACCAGCAAACCCGTGCTCAACACCCAGCATGAGTTACCGGCCACAAGCCAGGTCAGCGAAGAAAAAATGAAGCAAGTGATCGTCGCCGCCCTGCAAAAACGCGAGTGGACGGTACAACGCCTGAGCCCACAACTGGTGCAGGCCGAGATCACCGTGCGCGGCCAGTTCTACGCCGCCATCGACATCCGCTACACCCGCAACAGCTACGCCATCACCTACCGCGACAGCCGCGACCTGGGCTACAAGGACGGTAAGATCCATCGCAACTACAACCGCTGGGTGAGCATGCTGGATCGGGATATTCTGGCGGGGTTGCGTACTTACAGCGTGAATGAAGCAAATACTTCGCCCCAAAACTGACCCCCTTGTGGCGAGGGAGCTTGCTCCCTTGCCACAGGTTATTGAGCGGCCTTACGCGTCAACAACTCCACAAACCCTTTCGCCATTGGCGTTTGCGCGCCCTTGCGCTGCACCAGCCACACCGCCGTCACCGCCTGCGGATCGAGCAAGGTGCGATAGACCACGCCGTCAATGCGGATGCGCTGGTAAGACGCCGGCAACACCGACACCCCCAACCCCGCCGCCACCAGGCCGATGATGGTCATTGCTTCCCCTGCTTCCTGGGCAAAGTGCGGGCTGAACCCGGCGTCGCGGGCCAGGTTGAGCAACTGCGCGTACAAGCCGCTGCCGTAACTGCGCGGGAAGAACACAAAAGGCTCCTCGGCCAATTGCTCCAGATGCAAGCCGCGCTCGCTGCCGTGGGCCAATGGGTGGCCGGCGCTCAGTACCGCGACTAATGGCTCGCGCATCAACTCGATCACGTTCAGTGAGTCGGGCAAGGGCAAAGGCCGCATCAACCCAACCTGAATCGACTCGTCCACCAGCGACTCGGCCACTTGGGTGCTGCTCATTTCTTGCAGGTTCAGATGCACCGCCGGGAATGCCTGGCGGAAGGCAAAGATCGCCTGGGGAATGCTGGCGTTGAACGGCGCAGACGAGGTAAAGCCGATCTTCAATTCACCCAGTTCCCCCAACTGCGCACGCCGCGCCACATCTGCCGCCTTGTCGACCTGGGCCAGCACCAGCCGTGCCTCTTGCAAGAACAAGCGCCCGGCCTCGCTCAGCTCGACCCGACGATTGGTACGCTCGAACAAGCGTGCGCCCAGCTCGTGTTCCAGCGCCTGTATCTGCTGGCTCAGGGGCGGCTGCGAGATGCCCAGCACCTGCGCGGCGCGGCCGAAGTGCAGCTCTTCGGCAACGGCGATGAAGTAGCGCAAATGGCGAAATTCCATGCAAGCCTCATTAGGTCGTAAAAGCTATCAAACAGGTCGAACAATATATTGGAAAGAATCATTAGCCAGCTATATTCTTTTTCGTATTGTCAGTCCTGGCAGACTTTCCTCCCCGAGGTCCCCCGTGAATCCTGCTGTTGCCCCACTTGCCCAACACACCTCGCCCTCAGCCCTTGATGACGTAGTGGCGCAGCTCAACGACGCGTACATCGAAAAAGGCACGCCGATGTTCATGCGCACCGTGCTGGCGCTGTTCTCCGGCGGGTTCGCCACCTTTGCGCTGTTGTATTGCGTGCAGCCGATGATGCCGGCGCTGTCCCACGAGTTTTCCATCAATGCCGCGCAGAGCAGCCTGATTCTATCCGTCGCCACCGCGATGCTCGCCTGCGGCCTGCTGATCACCGGGCCGATATCCGACAGGCTGGGGCGCAAGCCGGTGATGGTTGCCGCGTTGTTCTGTGCGGCGCTGGCCACCATCGCCAGCGGCCTGATGCCGAGCTGGGAGGGCATCCTGTTGATGCGCGCACTGGTGGGCCTGTCCTTGAGCGGCCTGGCCGCCGTCGCCATGACCTACCTGAGCGAAGAGATCCACCCACAACACATTGGCCTGGCCATGGGTTTGTACATCGGTGGCAACGCGATTGGCGGCATGAGCGGGCGCCTGATCATCGGCGTGTTGATCGACTTCGTCAGCTGGCACACCGCAATGCTGATCATCGGTGCCCTGGCATTGATCGCCGCCACAGTGTTCTGGAGGATCCTCCCCGAGTCGCGCAACTTCCGCGCCAGCAGCCTCAAGCCGCGCAACCTGGTGGACGGCTTCGTCATGCACTTCAAGGACGCCGGCCTGCCGTGGCTGTTCCTTGAAGCCTTCCTGCTGATGGGCGCCTTCGTGACGATGTTCAACTACATCGGCTATCGCCTGCTGGCCTCACCCTATGAGCTGAGCCAGGCGGTGGTTGGCCTGTTGTCAGTGGTGTACCTGTCGGGCATCTACAGCTCGGCCAAGATCGGCTCCCTGGCCGACCGCCTCGGCCGCCGCCGAGTGCTGTGGGGCACCATCGTGCTGATGCTCGCCGGCATGGCGCTGACACTGTTCACCCCGCTGTGGTTGGTGGTGCCGGGCATGCTGATCTTCACCTTCGGCTTTTTCGGCGCCCACTCGGTCGCCAGCAGCTGGATCGGGCGCCGTGCGGTGAAAGCCAAGGGGCAGGCGTCGTCGCTGTATCTGTTCTGCTATTACGTGGGATCGAGTATTGCCGGGACGGCGGGAGGGTTTTTCTGGCACTTTGCCGGGTGGAATGGGATTGGCGGGTTTATCGTCGCGCTGCTGATTGGCGCGTTGCTGGTGGCGTTGAAGCTGGCGAAGTTGCCGCCACTGGGAAATATGCAGACCTGACGCGATTGGCTTTATGTGGGAGCGGGCTTGCTCGCGAATGCGGTGGTCTAGTGACGAATTTGTCGACTGACACTGCGCATTCGCGAGCAAGCCCGCTCCCACATTTGTTTTGTGTTTACCCATGAAAAAGCCCGGCTTCAAGCCGGGCTTTTTCGTCATTCGTGATACTGCGCCGACAGTTCGTGCACTGCGCGCAAGAACGCACCCGCATGCTCCGGGTTCACTTCCGGGGTGATGCCATGGCCGAGGTTGAACACATGGCCGGTGCCTTTGCCGTAGCTGGCCAGGATGCGACCTACTTCGGTACGGATCGCTTCTGGCTTGGCGTACAGCACGGTCGGGTCCATGTTGCCTTGCAGGGCCACCTGGTTGCCGACGCGACGGCGCGCTTCGCCGAGGTCACAGGTCCAGTCCAGGCCCAGTGCATCGGCGCCCGCGTCGGCGATGCTTTCCAGCCACAGGCCGCCGCCCTTGGTGAACATGATCACCGGCACTTTACGGCCTTCGTGTTCGCGGATCAGGCCGCTGACGATCTTGCGCATGTAGGCCAGGGAGAACTCCTGGTACGCCGCCGCCGACAGGTTGCCGCCCCAGGTGTCGAAAATCTGTACCGCTTGGGCGCCCGCCATGATCTGGCCGTTGAGGTAGGAGGTGACCGACTGCGCCAGCTTGTCCAGCAACAGGTGCATGGCTTGCGGGTTGTCGTAGAGCATGGCCTTGGTCTTGCGGAAGTCTTTCGACGAGCCGCCTTCGACCATGTAGGTGGCCAGGGTCCATGGGCTGCCAGAAAAGCCGATCAGCGGCACACGGCCGTTAAGCTCGCGGCGGATGGTGCTCACGGCGTCCATCACGTAGCCCAGGTCTTTGTGTGGATCAGGGATCGGCAGGGCTTCGATATCAGCCAGGGTGCTGACGACTTTCTTGAAGCGCGGGCCTTCGCCGGTTTCGAAGTACAGGCCTTGGCCCATGGCGTCGGGGATGGTGAGGATATCGGAGAAGAGGATGGCCGCGTCCAGTTGTGGGTAGCGGTCCAGCGGCTGCATCGTGACTTCGCAGGCGAACTCCGGGTTCATGCACAGGCTCATGAAATCGCCCGCATTGGCGCGACTGGCGCGGTATTCCGGCAGGTAGCGACCGGCTTGACGCATCATCCACACCGGGGTGACGTCTACGGGTTGCTTGAGCAGGGCACGAAGGAAACGGTCGTTCTTGAGGGCAGTCATGTCGGCATCCGCAAAAAAAGTGCGGGCATTTTCTCAGAGCGCGACGCAAAAGGCACGGAATGCGCCGTGCCTTTTGTCTATCGGGTCAATTTGTCGCGGCAATGCCGCCGCAGGATCGTTCCCACGCTCCGCGTGGTAACGCCTCCTGTGACGCTCCGCGTCATGCTGTTCGGGACGCGGAGCGTCCCTGGCGGCATTCCCACGCGGAGCGTGGGAACGATCATCAGACTTGCAGGTAGTCCAGGATGCCTTCGGCGGCGTTACGGCCTTCGAAGATCGCGGTGACCACCAGGTCCGACCCGCGCACCATGTCGCCACCGGCGAAGATCTTCGGGTTGCTGGTCTGGTGCTTGTACTGGCCTTGCTCCGGGGCGACGACGCGGCCCTGGCTGTCGGTCTGGATCTCGAACTGCTCGAACCACGGTGCCGGGCTTGGGCGGAAACCGAAGGCGATGACCACGGCGTCAGCCGGGATGATTTCTTCGGAACCCGGGATCGGCTCGGGGCTGCGACGGCCACGGGCATCCGGCTCGCCGAGACGGGTCTCGACCACCTTCACACCTTCGACGCGGTCTTCACCGACGATGGCGATCGGCTGGCGGTTGTAGAGGAATTTCACGCCTTCTTCCTTGGCGTTCTTCACCTCTTTGCGCGAGCCGGGCATGTTGGCTTCGTCACGGCGATACGCGCAGGTCACCGACTTGGCGCCCTGGCGGATCGAGGTGCGGTTGCAGTCCATCGCGGTGTCGCCACCGCCCAGCACCACGACCTTCTTGCCCTTCATATCGACGAAATCTTCCGGCGACTTTTCAAAGCCCAGGTTGCGGTTGACGTTGGCGATCAGGAAGTCGAGCGCGTCATACACGCCTGGCAAGTCCTCACCGGCAAAGCCGCCCTTCATGTAGGTGTAGGTGCCCATGCCCATGAACACCGCATCGTATTCGGCGAGCAGTTGCTCCATGGTGATGTCTTTGCCGATTTCGGTATTGAGACGGAACTCGATACCCATGCCGGTGAACACTTCACGACGGTGGCTCAGTACGGTTTTTTCCAGCTTGAACTCGGGAATGCCGAAGGTCAGCAAGCCACCGATTTCCGGATTCTTGTCGAACACCACCGGAGTCACGCCGCCACGCACCAACACGTCGGCACACCCTAGGCCAGCAGGGCCCGCACCGATGATCGCGACGCGCTTGCCGGTTGGCTTGACCTTGGACATGTCCGGGCGCCAGCCCATGGCGAACGCGGTGTCGGTGATGTACTTCTCCACCGAACCGATGGTCACCGCGCCGAAGCCGTCGTTGAGGGTGCAGGCCCCTTCACACAGCCGGTCTTGCGGACACACCCGGCCGCAGACTTCCGGCAGGGTATTGGTCTGGTGAGACAGCTCGGCGGCGGCGAGGATGTTGCCCTCGGCCACCAGCTTGAGCCAGTTGGGAATGAAGTTGTGCACCGGGCACTTCCATTCGCAATACGGGTTACCGCAACCCAGGCAGCGATGGGCCTGGTCGGCCGAGTGCTGGGGTTTGAAGGGTTCGTAGATTTCCACGAACTCTTTCTTGCGTTGACGCAACAGTTTCTTCTTCGGATCTTTGCGCCCGACATCGATGAACTGGAAGTCGTTATTCAGACGTTCAGCCATGTTAAAACCTCATCAAACTGTTCAGGCGCATATCACTGCGGGTTGGCACGGATGCTGGAAAGCAACGATTTCAGGTTGGCAGCCTTGGGCTTGACCAGCCAGAAACGACGCAGGTAATCATCGAGGTTTTCGGCGAGGTTACGACCCCATTCGCTGCCGGTTTCCTCGACGTACTCGTCCAGCACGTGCTGCAAGTGGTTCCGGTAGGACTCCATGGCTTCGCCGCTGATGCGCTGGATCTCGACCAACTCGTGGTTGACCTTGTCGACGAAGGTGTTGTCCTGGTCGAGCACGTAGGCGAAACCGCCGGTCATGCCCGAACCGAAGTTGTAACCGGTCTTGCCCAGTACCGCGACAAAGCCTCCGGTCATGTACTCGCAGCAGTGATCGCCAGTACCTTCCACCACGGTGTGGGCACCGGAGTTACGCACGGCGAAACGCTCACCGGCGGTACCTGCGGCAAACAGCTTGCCACCGGTGGCGCCGTACAAGCAGGTGTTGCCAATGATGGCGCTGTCCTGGGTCTTGTACACGCTGCCAGCCGGCGGGACGATGACCAGCTTGCCGCCGGTCATGCCCTTGCCCACGTAGTCGTTGGCGTCGCCTTCCAGGTACATGTGCAGGCCGCCGGCGTTCCACACGCCGAAGCTTTGGCCCGCAGTGCCCTTGAAGCGGAAGGTGATCGGCGCTTTCGCCATGCCCTGGTTGCCGTGCTTGCGCGCGATTTCACCGGAAATGCGAGCACCGATGGAACGGTCGCAGTTGCAGATATCCAGCGCGAATTCGCCACCGCTGGCGTCGTTGATCGAGGAGCCGGCCATTTCGACCATTTTCTCGGCCAGCAGGCCTTTGTCGAACGGTGGGTTGCGGTCCACCTGGCAGAATTGTGGCTTGTCTGCCGGGATGTGATCGCTGCCCAACAGCGGGGTGAGGTCCAGATGTTGTTGCTTGGCGGTCTGGCCTTCGAGGATGTCCAACAGGTCGGTGCGACCGATCAGCTCTTCCAGCGAACGCACGCCCAATTTGGCCAGCCACTCACGGGTTTCTTCGGCGACGTAGGTGAAGAAATTCACCACCATGTCGACAGTGCCGATGTAGTGATCCTTGCGCAGTTTTTCGTTCTGAGTCGCTACGCCGGTAGCGCAATTGTTCAGGTGGCAGATGCGCAGGTATTTGCAGCCCAGGGCGATCATTGGCGCGGTGCCGAAGCCGAAGCTTTCGGCGCCGAGGATCGCGGCCTTGATCACGTCGAGGCCGGTTTTCAGGCCGCCGTCGGTCTGTACTCGCACCTTGCCGCGCAGATCGTTGCCGCGCAGGGTCTGGTGGGTTTCGGCCAGGCCGAGTTCCCACGGCGCACCGGCGTACTTGATCGAGGTCAGCGGCGACGCGCCAGTGCCGCCGTCGTAGCCGGAGATGGTGATCAGGTCGGCATAGGCCTTGGCCACGCCAGCGGCAATGGTGCCGACGCCGGCTTCTGCGACCAGTTTCACCGAGACCAGGGCCTGAGGGTTGACTTGTTTGAGGTCGAAAATCAGCTGCGACAAGTCTTCAATCGAGTAGATGTCATGGTGCGGCGGTGGCGAAATCAGGGTCACGCCCGGCACGGCGTAACGCAGCTTGGCGATCAGGCCGTTGACTTTGCCGCCTGGCAGTTGCCCACCCTCACCCGGCTTGGCGCCCTGGGCAACCTTGATCTGCAGCACCTCGGCATTGACCAGGTACTCGGGGGTCACACCAAAGCGGCCGGTGGCCACCTGCTTGATTTTCGAGCTTTTGAGCGTGCCGTAGCGCGCCGGGTCTTCACCGCCTTCACCGGAGTTGGAACGCGCACCCAGGCGGTTCATGGCTTCGGCCAGGGCTTCGTGAGCTTCCGGCGACAAGGCGCCCAGGGAAATACCGGCGGAGTCGAAGCGCTTGAGGATCGATTCCAGCGGCTCGACTTGGCTGATGTCCATCGGCGTGTCCAGGGTCTTCACCTTGAACAAGTCGCGGATCATCGACACCGGGCGGTTATCCACCAGGCTCGTGTATTCCTTGAACTTGGCGTAGTCGCCCTGCTGCACAGCGGCTTGCAGAGTGTTGACCACGTCGGGGTTATAGGCATGGTATTCGCCACCGTGCACGAACTTGAGCAGGCCACCTTGCTGGATCGGCTTGCGCGCGCTCCAGGCCTCCAAGGCCAGGGCTTTTTGCTCGGCTTCGATGTCGACGAAACGCGCACCCTTGATGCGGCTCGGTACGCCACGGAAGCTCAGCTCGCAGACTTCTTCGGACAGGCCGATGGCTTCGAACAACTGAGCGCCACGGTACGAGGTGACCGTAGAGATGCCCATCTTCGACAGGATCTTCAGCAGGCCCTTGGTGATGCCCTTGCGGTAGTTCTTGAACACTTCATAGAGGTCGCCCAGCACTTCACCGGTACGGATCAGGTCACCCAGCACTTCGTACGCGAGGAACGGGTACACCGCCGAGGCGCCGAAACCGATCAGCACCGCAAAGTGGTGCGGGTCGCGGGCGGTGGCGGTTTCCACGAGGATATTGGAGTCGCAGCGCAGGCCTTTTTCGGTCAGGCGATGGTGCACCGCGCCGGTCGCCAGGGACGCGTGGATCGGCAACTTGCCTGGCGCAATGTGGCGGTCGGTCAGTACGATCTGGGTACGGCCGGCGCGCACGGCTTCTTCAGCCTGGTCAGCAACGTTACGTACAGCCGCTTCAAGGCCGAGGCTCTCGTCGTAGTTCAGGTCGATGATCTGGCGGTCGAAGCCTGGACGCTCCAGGGTCATCAGCGAGCGCCATTTGGCCGGAGAAATGACCGGCGAGCTGAGGATCACGCGGGACGCATGCTCAGGCGATTCCTGGAAGATGTTGCGCTCGGCACCGAGGCACACTTCCAGGGACATCACGATGGCTTCGCGCAGCGGGTCGATCGGTGGGTTGGTCACCTGGGCGAACTGCTGGCGGAAATAGTCGTACGGCGTGCGCACGCGCTGGGACAGCACGGCCATTGGCGTGTCGTCACCCATGGAGCCTACGGCTTCGTAGCCTTGCTCACCGAGTGGGCGCAGCACCTGGTCGCGCTCTTCGAACGTGACCTGATACATCTTCATGTACTGCTTGAGCTGGTCGATGTCGTAGAAAGCCGAACCGTGGTCGTTGTCTTCCATGGTCGCCTGGATGCGCAGGGCGTTCTTGCGCAGCCATTGCTTGTACGGGTGACGCGACTTCAAACGGTTGTCGATGGCGTCGGTGTCGAGGATCTGCCCGGTCTCGGTGTCCACGGCCAGGATCTGGCCAGGGCCCACACGGCCTTTGGCGATCACGTCTTCAGGCTTGTAGTCCCACACGCCGATTTCCGAGGCGAGGGTGATAAAGCCATTGGTGGTGGTGACCCAACGCGCCGGGCGCAGGCCGTTACGGTCGAGCAGGCACACCGCATAGCGGCCGTCGGTCATGACCACGCCGGCCGGGCCGTCCCACGGTTCCATGTGCATCGAGTTGTACTCGTAGAACGCACGCAGGTCCGGGTCCATGGTCTCGACGTTCTGCCACGCTGGCGGAATGATCATGCGCACGCCACGGAACAGGTCGATGCCGCCGGTGACCATCAGTTCGAGCATGTTGTCCATGCTGGAGGAGTCGGAACCCACGCGATTGACCAGCGGGCCGAGCTCTTCGAGGTCCATCAAATCGTTGGCGAACTTGGTGCGACGGGCCTGGGCCCAGTTGCGGTTGCCAGTGATGGTATTGATCTCGCCGTTGTGGGCGAGGAAGCGGAATGGCTGGGCCAGCGGCCATTTCGGCAGGGTATTGGTGGAGAAGCGCTGGTGGAACACGCAGATTGCGGTTTGCAGGCGCTCATCGCTCAGGTCTGGATAGAAGGCGGTGAGGTCCGCCGGCATCATCAGGCCTTTATAAATGATGGTCTTGTGGGAAAAGCTGCAGATGTAATGGTCGGTGTCGGCGGCGTTGAGCACCGACGAACGACGACGGGAGGTGAACAGCTTGATCGCCATGTCCTGGTCGCTCAGGCCATCGCCGGCGATGAACACTTGTTCGATCTGCGGCAGGCGCTCCAGGGCCAGACGGCCGAGTACGCTGGTGTCGATGGGCACTTTGCGCCAGCCGACGATCTGCAGGCCGGCGGCAACGATCTCGCGGTTCATGTTCTCGCGAGCGGCCTCGGCTTTTACCGGGTCCTGGTTGAAAAACACCATGCCCACGGCGTACTGCTTGGGCAGTTCGACCGCAAATTGCTCTTTGGCGACAGCACGCAGGAACTGGTCGGGCTTTTGAATCAGCAAGCCACAGCCGTCACCGGTCTTGCCGTCGGCGTTGATCCCACCGCGGTGGGTCATGCAGGTCAGGGCCTCGATGGCCGTTTGCAAAAGGGTATGACTGGGTTCGCCCTGCATGTGGGCTATCAGGCCGAAACCGCAGTTATCCTTGAATTCATCGGGTTGGTACAGACCTGCTTTCATAGACACTTTCTCACCAGGCTGCCTCTTATATCGAGGCAAATTTCTTTTCAATTCAACCGGTTACCTTCCACGCCGAACGTACGCCGGCTTAGCGGGGGCAAAAGGGAGGTCATTGTACACACCGACACAGACGCTCACAAATTTAGCGACGAAATGTCGCAAATCTATGTCGCATTTATGAAAGGTTTAAAGCGATATGCTGTGCTAGTCAAAACTTTTTTAATTCTGACCGCTACGACTCAAAAGCCACTGTGACGCAGACACCACAAAGCGCGCGGTCTCGGAAGACTGCACGCACTTGCGGATTTTTTTGAGGTGCCGGGAGGGCGGCCTGGGTAAGGCCGCCGGATCTTCAGCGAGTTGCTGCCAGTTCTTGTTGAACGCTGGCAACAGTGCGAGGCCAAGGTTTACCAGCCTGAACCTTCGCTGGCAAGGCTTTGATAGCAGAATCGGCTGCGGCGCGGCTTGGGAAGCTGCCGTAGGTGATCACGTAGAGAGGCTTGCCGTTGAGCACTTTCTTGAAATAACGGTACTGACCGCCCTGCTCTTTGACGAACGCCTGGGCGTTGGCTTCGGAGCTGGTGCCGAGGATCTGTACCACAAAGTTGCCGGTAGGCTGGCTGCTGTACCAGCTGCTGCCGGCGGCACCGGCCTTGGCCACGGTGGCGGCTGGTTTTTCAGCAGGCTTGGCGGCTGGCGCTGGAGCCGGCGCTGGTTTTGCTACCGGTGCCGGCTTGGCGGTGGCAACGGTCGGCGCAGGCGTTGGCTTGGCCGCTGGCGCTACCGGTGTGACTGGCGCTACCGGAGTGGCTGGCGTGCCAGCCGGTACGCCCGCAGGTGGCGCGGTGGTGGTCACAGTCGGCGGCGTGGCGCTGGAGCCTTCCACCGGCACTCCGTCGTCGCCTTCGGAGATGCCACCGGCTTCTTCTGCCAGCGGGCCGCGCATCACCGGTTGGCCGACCATCGGCAGGTTGGTCGGTTGGCCGGAGTTGGCAAATTCGACGTTTGGCGTGGGCTTGCCCAATGGCAACTGCGCCTGCTCAGTTGGCGCGCCGGTGGTTGTCGGTGCCTTGTTGCGACCCGGGATCAACCAGGCGGCGGCTACAGCGACCACGACAACGGCGGAAATAGCCAATACGTGCTTCTTAGGCATAGTGAACCCCATCTTTGGACGCTTGACCGCAGAGCGGCTGGCAATCATGGCTTCGATCATCGCATCGCGGGCAACCTGGTTGATGTTTCCAGGCCAGCCATCGGAGCTTTCGTGAATATCAGAGATCTGCGCAGCGGTGAAAAGTTCGATACCCGCCCCGGCGCCTTCAAGGCGTTGTGCCAGGTATTCGCGGGTTTCTTCCTCTTCGTACGGCTGCAACTCGATGACGTGGAACAGCTCCTGCTCACCACTGATCTGCTCCAGATCGGCGATCAGCGACGACTCACCGAACAGGAACACATGCGGGCGACCTTCCGGCGTGCCCGCCGCGAGCGCCAGCAGCGCTTCGAGGGCGGATTCGTCGAGCTGCTCGGCGTCATCTACCAGCAGGTAGACTTCCTGGCCGGTCAGGCCCAACTGCACCACTTGCTTGAGAATCGCGTTCGGCTCGGCATTGGAGACGTCCAACGCCTGCGCTACCTGGCGCAATACGCCGGCCGCATCACCGGCACCGCGGGCCGATACCACCACGCTCTGCACCGATTGCTTGTTGGTGCTGGCCACCAGCGCCTGGCGCAGCAAGGTCTTGCCGCTGCCCAGAGGGCCGGTGACCACCAGCAGCAACTGGCTGTAGCGCGCGAGGTGATGCAACTGCCCCAGTACCGGCTTGCGCTGGGCGGGGAAGAATTTGAAACCCGGCACCCGTGGAGCAAAGGGGTCGTGGCTCAAGTGGTAATGGCCGAGGAACGCCTCGTCGGCATGCAAACTAGTCATCGGGTCTTATTAACCTTTGAGCTGGGCCAGGGCGCGGTAATCCGCTCCCAGCGTGGCCTGTAGAATCTCTTTTGGATAATCGTCGGTCACCACGGCTTCGCCGATGTGGCGCAGCAGTACCAGTCGAAGTCGACCGTCGATCACTTTCTTGTCTATCGCCATATGTTCAAGGAAATCCGCCTCGGTCATATCCGTGGGCGGAATAACCGGCAAACCGGCGCGCTGGAACAGGCGGATACCGCGATCACGCTCTTGGGCGCTGATCCAGCCCAGGCGCTGCGACATGTCCAATGCCATCACCGTGCCAGCCGCTACGGCTTCCCCATGCAACCACACACCATAGCCCATGTGCGTTTCGATCGCATGGCCGAAGGTGTGGCCCAGGTTCAGTGTGGCCCGCACACCGGACTCGCGCTCGTCGGCATTGACTACCAGCGCCTTGGCCGCGCATGAGCGGGAAATCGCCTCGGTAAGCGCCACCTGGTCGAGGCCGCGCAAGGCGTCCATGTGCTCTTCCAGCCAGGTCAGAAACGGCTCATCGCAGATCAGCCCGTACTTGATGACTTCCGCCAGGCCGGCCGACAGCTCACGCGGTGGCAGGGTGTTGAGGGTAGCAGTGTCGATCAGCACAGCTTGGGGCTGATAGAACGCGCCGACCATGTTCTTGCCCAGCGGGTGGTTGATACCGGTCTTGCCGCCCACCGACGAATCGACCTGGGACAGCAAGGTGGTCGGCACCTGGATAAAATCCACGCCGCGCTGGTAGCAGGCCGCGGCAAAACCGGCCATGTCGCCAATCACACCGCCGCCCAGGGCGACCACAGTGGTTCGACGGTCATGGCGTGCGGTCAGCAGGCCATCAAAGATCAGCTGCAGGGTTTCCCAGTTTTTGTGGGCCTCGCCGTCAGGCAACACCACGGAGATCACCGAGTACGCCGCCAGGCTGCGGCTCAAACGCTCAAGATACAGCGGCGCGACCGTTTCGTTGGAGATGATCGCCACCTGTCGGCCGGCAATATGCGGCGCAAGCAGTTCGGGCTGGTCCAACAGACCTGCGCCAATGTGGATCGGGTAGCTGCGCTCGCCTAGATCGACCTTAAGTGTCTGCATGTGTCCCCGCGTTGAAGATGTATTGACGACCGGCACTGTCGATATCTCGACACCGCCTAGTGGCTCTACGCCATACCTTACAGGGTGATGGCGCGCCGCCGAGAATAGCGCATTTCGGGCCAGGCTTTAACGGGGTGGCAACCGTTGCAAGCGCTCGAGGATGTCGAGCACGACCATCCGAGGTGGCCGCTCATCGGTTTCCACCACTAGATCGGCGATTTCCCGGTACAGCGGATCGCGCAGCGCCAGCAGGTCACGCAGGGTTTTGGCCGGGTCGGCAGTGCGCAACAACGGGCGATTGCGATCACGGGCGGTACGGCCCACCTGCTGCTCGACCGACGCGTGCAAATACACCACTCGACCACCGGCATGCAGCGCCCGACGGTTTTCATCGCGCATGACAGCGCCACCACCGGTCGCCAATACCACGCCATCGCAGCCGCACAGCTCGGCAATCATCGCCTGCTCGCGGTCACGAAAGCCCAGCTCGCCTTCTTTATCGAAGATCCATGGGATATTGGCACCCGTGCGCAATTCAATTTCCTTGTCGGAATCTTTGAACGGCAGGCGCAGCTCTTTGGCCAGCAAACGGCCGATGGTGCTTTTTCCAGCCCCCATCGGCCCTACAAGAATCAAATTTCGCACAGAATCAACGACTCACAGCAATCGCCTGGTTATTCATGATACGCGGAGTCAGGAATACCAGCAGCTCGGATTTTTTCTCCGCCAGCACATCGCGCCGGAAAAGGCGGCCAAGATACGGCACATCGCCCAAAAATGGCACTTTATCTACCACTTTGCTCTGGGTGTTGGAGAAAACCCCGCCAATGACGATGGTCTCGCCATCCCTGACCAGAACCTTGGCGTTGACCTCGTTTTTCTTGATCGGCGGCACGTCATTGAGGCGATTCAGGTAGTCAGGCTCATCCTTGGTGACCTTGACCGCCATGATCACATGGTCGTCGGGGGTGATTTGCGGCGTGACTTCAAGCGACAGCGAAGCCTCTTTGAACGACACCGAGGTGGCGCCCTGGGAGGTGGATTCCTGGTAAGGAATCTCGGTGCCCTTGAGGATGCGTGCAGTCTCTTTGTCGGAGGTGACGACCTTGGGCTGCGAGACGATCTCACCGTTGCCGGTTTTTTCCATGGCGGTCAGCTCAAGGTCCAGCAACAGGTTGTCGGTGATATAGGCGATCCCCAGGCCCGAGGTTCCGGCCAGCGACCCCAAGTCGACAAAGGGTGAACTGGGTGGGTTTTGCGGCGGCTCGGCACCCTCCGCCGGCGGCTTGGCAATACCGCCAACGCCGCCGTTGCCGCGGGTGAGCCGCCCACCCCAGCGCACACCCAGGCTTTTGTCGTAGTCGACATTGGCCTCCACAATTCGCGCCTCGATCATGACCTGGCGTACCGGGATATCCAGCTGCGCCACGATGCGCCGCAGCTCTTCGAGCCGCTCGCCAGTCTGGTAGGCGATGATGTTGTTGGTGCGGTCATCCACTGCCACCGAACCGCGCTCATCGGTGGCGCCCTCAAAGCCGGTCACCGACTGAAACAGCTTGGCCAGGTCGGCGGCCTTGGCGTAATTGACCTGCAGCAGCTCCCGACGCAAGGGCGCCAGCTCGGCCATCTGCTTGCGCGACTCCAGCATCAACAGCTCTCGGGCAGCCAATTCATCGGCGGGCGCCACCAGCAGCACGCCCGCCTTGACTCGCTTGTCCAAGCCCTTGGTTTGCAGTACCAGGTCCAGAGCCTGGTCCCAGGGCACATCCTTGAGCCGCAGGGTGATCGAGCCCTGCACCTCATCGCTGGTCACCAGGTTGAGCCCGGCGACATCGGCGATTTGCTGCAATACCGCACGCAAGTCGATGTCTTGGAAATTCAGGGTCAGTTTGGCGCCTGTATAGCTGACCGGCGGGGCGCTGTCGGGCGGCGGCAGTTGGATAAGGTCGAGGCGATTGGGCACAGCAGCAGCCATCGGTGCCGTGAACGCTATCCATAGCGCCACACCGAAGGACGAGAAGGTCCTTTTCATTGTTTGATTCCGTTATGAGTTGACGTTCAGCACAAGGGTTCGCGGGCGTTCCAGCCAGGCACCCTGTCCATCGGGAAACAGCTCCACCAGCTCGACAGCAGCGTCTTGAATGGCCGTGACCTGGCCATGGTCCGGCCCCAGGTAATCACCCACCGCCAGCCGATACACCCTGGCCCCAGCCCGCAACAAGGCAAAGGCCTGCGCACCACGGGACAACGTGCCGACCATTTCGAACTGGTCGAGACGCATACCCTCCAACAGTCCCCGTGGCCGGGTGAAATCCGGGGCAAGGGCCGGCCGGCCTGGAACGTGGGGTGCCTGCAAAGCGGGCGGCGTGAACGGGTCGCGCAAGGACGAGGGCTCGTAGACAAATTGCGGCCCTGGGTCGAGCACCTGGCGGGCCTTGCCGTTTTGCAGGGTGCTGCGATAGGTCTTGGCGAGCATGTTCAGACGCAACAAGGCACCCTGATGCCCGAGCGCAACATCCTGCACGGTAACGACCCGCGGCAACCCACCCAAGGCACTGACAAACGTCGCCAGGTCGTGGTAAACCCCGGACGCGCTTATCTGCATGGGTTGTTCGATATAAAGCTGCCGAGGCGCTTCATCCAGCACGGTGATGCCTTCGACCCACACCCCATGGGCAGCCGCCAGCCGGGCGATGTCTTCCAGCACGGCAGGCAGCTCGGACTCGCCGGGCAATTGCCCTAGAAGGCTGGCAAGGTTGTCTTCCATGCTCCGGACTTGCCGGGTGCGCAGCTCAAGGCTCGCGGCCAGGTCGGTCTTTTCTGTGAGTTGCTGCTGCAGCGCCTGCTCCCGCGCCTCAAGCCCGTGCAATCGCTCCCGCTGCGGCCCCCCATGCGAAACCTCGCCTATCACCAGCACCAGGCCGGCCAGCGCACAGCCAAGCAGCACCTTGCCCGGCAGGGACCATTTAGCAGCGTTGTAAGAAAGCGTGGAAAAATCGAGCCTGGGCAGGCTCATGGTTGCGCCTCGCTGGATTCTCCCTGGCGCACCATCAGCTGAAATTCACTTTCGCCGCGCGCACCTTCGGCCTGCACGCGCTGCAGACGGGTCGAACTGGAACCCTGGGTTGGCTTGAGCTGCTGCATCAAACGGGCGATATCCTGGTTGCTTTCAGCCGTGCCGCGAATGCTGATGGTGTCGCCGTTTGCGACCACCTCATGCAGATGGACACCTTCAGGCACCGCACGCGCCAATTGTTCGAACAATCGAGCCCCGGAAGAGCGGGCATCGTGCAGGTCCTGAACCACCTTCATGCGTTCGGCCAGTTGCTGGCTTCGCTCCTGAAGATCGTCGATGGTCTTGATGCGCGAGTCCTGGGTGGCGATGTGCTCTTCCAGGCGGCTGTTGCGGCTTACCTGCCGGTCTATCGCCTGGTCGATCACTTGATCAGCCAACCACAATGCCGCGAGCGCCATGCAGGCAAACGCCAGCAATAGCACCAACAGGTATTTGCGCCTGCGCTCCGCCAGGGCCTGGCGCCAAGGCAAAAGATTGATTCGTGTCATCCAGCGAAACTCCTCAGGGCCAGCCCGCAAGCCACTCCCATCCCTTGGGCATCCAAGGCCCATTGTGCACCATCGACTCTGTGACCCGGCGTGAAGCTGGCAAAATCCTGAAGGCAAGCGCGCTGCAATGCAAACCCTTCTACATCAACCACCCGCGGCACCAGCCCCGCCAGGGCCAAAACCGCCTCGCGCGCTTCGACCTGCTCGCGCAGGCACGCCGCCAGCATCACCTCCACCCACTGTGGCCCTTGAGCCGATGGCCCTTGAACCTGAAAGTCGATGGCCACTTCATCCAATGGATAAGGGATGAACTGGTCGGCTTCCATCTGGATCTTCCAGGCCATTTCCTCGTCGCTGAGGCCTGCGTCCATGTCAATCAGCCGGGTAATTACCGACGGGCCCGCAACCGCCACGGCGGCGTACCGGGCCGAGGTACCCAGGCGCGACAGCGCCTGTTGCAGCCCCCGGCCCACACCCTCAAGGTCCAGCAGGGTGCCGTCGACCACCGCGTGGGGCGCCAGCACTTGCGTGGCGTAGCCCTGGACGCTGAAACCGCCGGATGAACGGCCCAGTTCGATCAGCTTGATGCCACTGTCATTGATATCGACCCCCAACACCGTGTCGACTTTTCGCCTGAAAAATCCCTTTCCCATAAAACTCCCCAAAACTTTCCCTGTCATACCGGCTGTCATCTCGCCTGATTGCTGCCAGGCACCTTGCATTCGGTCGGCTTGTTCAAGGCTCGCGAATGACGCCCCAAGCCGAAAAATGCTTTAATGCCCAGCGTTTTTTCCCGCTTTTTATCTGCTGCCCGGGTCGATCCATCGTTTGCCATGCATGCCCCGACGCGTAACTCTTTCTTTTCTCTGGAAATCCAAAAGCCTTGATTCGTCTGCTGAAGTTTTTCGGGTACTCCATTGTCGCCATCGTCTGCGGGCTGCTGCTCGTGTTCAGCGGGGCCTACCTCTACCTTAGTCCGGGTTTGCCCTCCGTAGAGGCCCTCAGAAGTATCCAGTTGCAGATTCCTTTGCGGGTCTACAGCAGCGATGACAAGTTGATCGCGGAGTTCGGCGAAATGCGCCGCACACCGATCCGTTTCGCCGATATTCCACCCAATTTCATCAGCGCATTGCTGTCCGCCGAAGACGATAATTTCGCCAACCACTACGGCGTAGACCCCAGCAGCCTGGTGCGTGCAGCCACACAACTGGTAAAAAGCGGACACATTCAATCGGGCGGCAGCACCATCACCATGCAGGTGGCGAAGAACTTCTTCCTCACCAGCGAGCGCAGCTTTTCCCGCAAGGCCACCGAAATCCTGTTGGCGCTGCAGATCGAACGCCAGCTGACCAAGGATGAAATCCTCGAGCTGTACGTCAACAAAATCTACTTGGGCAACCGCGCCTACGGCATCGAGGCCGCGTCCCAGGTCTATTACGGCAAGTCGATTCGTGACGCCAGCCTGGCGCAGATGGCCATGATTGCTGGCCTGCCCAAGGCACCTTCGCGCTTCAACCCGCTGGCCAACCCGGCGCGCAGCAAAGAACGCCGCGACTGGATCCTGGGCCGCATGTACAAGCTGGGCAAGATCGACCAGGCCGCTTATGAAAGCGCCGTGGCCGAGCCGCTGAATGCCAGCTATCACGTGCCGACGCCCGAAGTGAATGCACCCTATATCGCTGAAATGGCCCGCGCCGAGATGGTTGGCCGTTATGGCAGCGAGGCCTACACCGAAGGTTTCCGCGTCACCACGACGGTGCCGAGCGACTTGCAGGAAATCGCCAACCATTCGGTACATGAAGGCCTGATTACTTATGACCAGCGTCACGGCTACCGCGGTCCCGAGTCGCGCCTGCCGGGCAAGACCCTGAGTGCCTGGACCACCGAATTGAGCAAACAGCGTTCGATCAGCGGCCTGGACCCGGCCATCGTTACCCAGGTATCGAAAGACGGCATCCAAGTGCTGACCCGTTCTGGCGAAGCCCATGTAGCCTGGGACAGCATGAAGTGGGCGCGCCCGTTCCTGAACACCAACAGCATGGGCGCGATGCCCAAGCAGCCCTCCGACGTGGCCCAGGTGGGTGATCTGATCCGCGTGCAACGCCAGAAGGATGACAGCCTCAAGTTCAGCCAGGTGCCGCTCGCCCAGGGCGCCCTGGTGTCCCTGGACCCGCAGAACGGTGCGATCCGTGCGCTGGTCGGCGGTTTTGCCTTTGAGCAGAGCAACTACAACCGCGCTACCCAGGCCAAGCGCCAGCCAGGCTCCAGCTTCAAGCCGTTCGTCTACAGTGCGGCACTGGACAACGGCTACACCGCCGCCAGCCTGGTCAACGACGCGCCAATCGTGTTTGTCGACGAATACCTGGACAAGGTCTGGCGCCCGAAGAATGACACCAACACGTTCCTCGGCCCGATCCGTATCCGCGAGGCGCTGTACAAGTCGCGCAACCTGGTGTCGATTCGCCTGTTGCAGGCGATGGGCGTAGGCAAGACCATCGACTACATGACGCGCTTTGGCTTCGCCAAGTCGGACCTGCCGCCGAACCTGTCCCTGGCCCTGGGTACCGCAACCCTCACGCCGATGGAGATCGCCACCGGCTGGAGCACCTTTGCCAACGGCGGCTACAAGATCGCGCCTTACCTGATCGACAAGATCGAAAGCCGCAATGGCGACACCCTGTTTACTGCCAATCCGCCACGGGTACCGGGTGATGTGGTCAATGGCGTGGCGGCAACCGACGGCCTTGCGGCACCGAGCAACGGCGGTATCACCATCGAGCCGACGCCAGGCACGCCGTCGGCCGCAAACGCCAGCGCACCGGCCGAACCGCAAGCGCCAGCGGTTGCCGAGCGCATCGTGGATGGCCGTACTACCTACATCCTCAACAGCATCCTGCAAGACGTGATCAAGAAGGGCACCGGCCGCCGCGCACTGGCCCTGGGCCGCGCGGATATCGCTGGCAAGACCGGTACCACCAACGAATCCAAGGACGCCTGGTTCTCCGGCTACAACGGCGACTACGTGACCACCGTGTGGACCGGCTATGACCAGCCTGAAAGCCTGGGCCGCCGCGAGTTTGGTGGCACCGTCGCCCTGCCGATCTGGATGAGCTACATGGGCGCAGCGCTCAAGGACAAGCCGCTGCATACCCAGCCAGAGCCGGAAGGCATCCTCAGCCTGCGCATCGACCCGATCAGTGGCCGCGCAGCTTCACCGAGCACGCCGAATGCGTACTTCGAGCTGTTCAAGAGCGAAGACACACCGCCGTCGGTCAACGAACTGGGCAACGGCGCAGTGCCGGGCAGCCCACTGCCGGCGGATGAAGGCGCGCCGATCGATTTGTTCTGACCTGATCACGCTGATCGGCCGATCGTTCCCACGCTCCGCGTGGGAATGCATCCTGTGACGCTCTGCGTCACGACCTCAAAAGCAGACGCGGAGCGTCCAGGTGGGCATTCCCACGCAGAGCGTGGGAATGATCAGCCAAAGCCTCTCGTGAATCGCTACCCACAAAAAAGCCCCGACTGATCACTCAGCCGGGGCTTTTTGTTGGTGCGCTATAACGGCTTAGCCGTTGAACACATCATCCACGCTCTGCAGCGGGTAGTTCTTTGGATACGGCAGGGTAGCCACACCAGTCTCGATCGCGGCCTTGGCCACGGCATCGGAGATCAGGGTGATCAGGCGCTTATCCATTGGTTTTGGAATGATGTACTCACGACCGAATTCCAGCTTGGCGCCACCGTAGGCGTCGCACACGTCCTGAGGTACCGGCAGCTTGGCCAGTTCACGCAGGGCGTTGGCAGCGGCCACTTTCATTTCTTCGTTGATACGCTTGGCGCGAACGTCCAGGGCACCACGGAAGATGAACGGGAAGCCCAATACGTTGTTGACCTGGTTCGGGTAGTCCGAACGGCCGGTGGCCATGATCACGTCGCTGCGAGTGGCGTGGGCCAGCTCAGGAGAAATTTCCGGATCCGGGTTGGAGCAGGCGAACACGATAGGGTTCGGCGCCATGGATTTCAGGCCTTCAGCGCTCAGCAAGTTCGGGCCGGACAGGCCAACGAACACGTCGGCACCGTCGAGGGCGTCAGCCAGGGTGCGCTTGGAGGACGGATGGGCAAACATCGCCTTGTACTGGTTCAGGTCGGTACGCTCGGACTGGATCACGCCCTTGCTGTCGACCATATAGATGTTTTCCAGCTTGGCGCCCATGCTGATGATCAGCTTCATGCAGGAAATGGCCGCGGCACCGGCGCCCAGGCAGACGATTTTCGCCTCGCCCAGGGTTTTGCCAGCGATTTCCAGGGCGTTGATCATGCCGGCTGCGGTAACGATCGCGGTGCCGTGCTGGTCATCGTGGAATACCGGAATGTCGCACTGCTCGATCAGGGCCTTTTCGATCTCGAAGCACTCAGGTGCCTTGATGTCTTCCAGGTTGATGCCACCGAATGTGATGGAAATGCGCTTGACGGTGTCGATGAACGCCTGCGGGCTTTCGGAATCGACTTCGATGTCGAAAACGTCGATGCCGGCAAAGCGCTTGAACAGCACGCCCTTGCCTTCCATGACTGGCTTGGAAGCCAATGGGCCGAGGTTACCCAGGCCCAGAATCGCGGTGCCATCGGAAATCACTGCAACCAGGTTGCCTTTGCCGGTGTACTTGTACGCCAGCTCTGGGTCACGGGCGATTTCACGTACGGGTTCGGCAACACCAGGGCTGTAGGCCAGCGACAGGTCGCGGGCAGTGGCAGTGGCTTTGGTGAGCTCTACACTCAGCTTTCCTGGACGAGGATTGGCATGGTATTCGAGAGCGGCAGTTTTCAAATCAGACATATCGGCATTCCGCTTTTACTGTTGGTCGACGGACCGCCGAGGATACGCGTGTCGTAAAGTCCCTACAAGACTGGGCAGTCACAGGTGTCAAGGGCCCTGGGCTACGACTTTTGGCCAAGAGCCACGGGATACAAGGGCTCAACTGTTCACAATCGAAATAAAAAATGTCTACAATTTTTTATTCAAAGCGTCGATTTCAGCATGCGAGAGTCGGTTATTGGCAACAGCCAGCGTGCTTGGCCTTTTTTCAGGCCGCCACGGCGGGAACGATCCTGCACCCAGCCACGCGCCTCAAGGGTGCGGCCTTGCAGACCATTGAGCATGGCCGTATCGAACTGGCTGATCAGCTCGGGCGCAATGCGTAATACCAGTGAACCCTGCAGTTCAATCCAGATTCCGCCGCGATTGCGCTCGATCTTGCTGACCCGACCAGCCACCAGGGCAAACCCGGAGCGCTTGAGATTGGCCACGTTTTGCACCGGCGATTGGCGCCACAGGCCGAGCCGTGACTGGCGGGCGCTGTTTTCGGCCGCCTGCTGGCAGGCCACCAGGTCCACGTTCGGCGCCACGCCCACCTGGTACCCCAGGCCCTCGGCCAGCAGTTGCGCCTCCAGGTTCTCGCCATTGGCGCCGTAGAGGTAAGCCAGGGTGCGCCCGTAATGATCTTTGCCTTCGCGCCCCGGCACCAGGCCGACACGCCCATCACTGGCCTTGACCAACGCCTGCAGGCGCTGGCGTGCGGCGACGGCAAATGGCTCGTCTGGACGGCCCTTCTTGCCGGTTTCCGGCGCATTGAGGCCGATCATACGTACGCTGCGACCATCCTTGAGGCGTACTGTGTCGCCATCCACCACACGCTGCACCTCAACGCGGGCGATAGCTGCCGGGGCGGGGCAGAATGCATCGGCCTCAGCGGTCACCAGCCAAATTCCAGGCACAAAAAAGGCGCCCACAAGGGACGCCTTTTTCAACAGCGGGTAAAAGCCCATAAGGCTCTTGAACCTTACTCTGCTGGAGTAGCAGGCTTCTTGCCGAAAGCACCAAAGCGATCTGCGAAGCGCTGTACGCGGCCGCCGGTGTCCAGAGTTTTCTGCTTACCGGTGTAGAACGGGTGGCACTCGTTGCATACGTCAGTACCCAGTGGCTTGCACAGGTTCGAACGAGTTTCGAACTTGTTGCCGCAGCTGCAGGTGACTTGGATGGTTTCGTACGCTGGATGGATATCGGCTTTCATGGCACTTCCTCAGGCTAGCGTGCCGCCACTCGACACTATTGTCGAATACCGCACGTAATTAGGCCGCGGATTCTACCAGACCTTTTTAATCGCGCAAGCGGCGGTAATGGCCGAAAGCTCCCTTTCATCAGATATTCCTGACACACCGCCGACAATGTGGGAGCCGGGCTTGCCCGCGAAGGCGGTGTGTCAGTCACTGCATCTGTTACTGCACTAGCGCTTTCGCAGGCAAGCCAGCTCCCACAAGATCCGGTTCCAGTACTGGAGACGTGACAACCCCGGTCTGCTAGGCTCCCGCCCCTGCGCCACCGCTGCCTTAATAGATGAGACTCCTCGCGTGCCCGACGCCATTTTGCGCCTAGCCCTGCCCTCGCCCCTGCGCCGCCTGTTCGATTACCGGGCCCCGCCCGGCGTGTCGCGTGCGCAGTTGCAGCCAGGCATGCGCGTGCGCGTGCCGTTCGGGCGCAGGGAAATGATCGGCATTCTGGTGGAAGTTACCGACCACAGCGAAGTGCCTGCCGAAAAGCTCAAGCCGGCTATTGCCCTGCTCGACGCCACACCGCCGCTGCCGCCCGCGCTGTTCAAGCTGTGCCTGTGGACCGCGCAGTATTACCAACACAGCCTGGGCGATACCTTGAGCTGGGCGCTGCCGGTGCTGCTGCGCCAGGGCGAACTGGCCGAAGCGCGTCAGGAGCGTTTCTGGTCGATGGCGCCCGGCGCACGCCTCGAAGACCCGCGCATCGCCCGCGCCCCGCGCCAGCGTGAGGCCCTGGCCACCTTGGCGCAGCATCCACACGGCGTGGCCCATCAGCTATTAAGCAAGCTGATGCTGAGCAAAGACAGCCTCGACCTGCTGCTGGCCAAGGGCCTAGTGCAGGTGGAAATCCGCAAGCACGCCCCGGACCCGCGCCACGAACACTGGCTGGCCCAGCCGGAGTTGCCGCTGAACCCCGAGCAACGCGCCGCGTATGAGGCGATTCGCGCCGGTTTCGACAGTTTCCACGCGTTCCTGCTAGCCGGCGTCACCGGCAGCGGCAAGACCGAAGTCTATTTGCAACTGATCCGCGAAACCCTGCAGGCGGGCAAGCAGGCACTGGTGCTGATCCCCGAGATCAATCTGGGCCCGCAGACCGTGGCGCGTTTCGAGCAACGCTTCAATGCCCGGATCGCCCTGGTGCACTCAGCGGTCAATGACCGTGAACGCCTGGAGTCGTGGCTGGCGGCGCGGGACGGCGAGGCCGACATTATTATCGGCACGCGCTCAGCACTGTTCACGCCGATGAAAAACCCCGGGCTGATCATCGTCGACGAGGAGCACGATGGCTCCTATAAACAGCAGGAAGGTTTGCGCTACCACGCCCGCGACCTCGCGCTGGTGCGCGCCCGCCAGGAAGACATCCCGATTGTGCTGGGCTCGGCCACGCCGTCCCTGGAAAGCCTGCACAACGCCTACACCGGCCGTTACGGGCTGCTGCGCCTGAACGAGCGCGCCGGCGGCGCCAAACAACCGCGTTTCCTGCGCCTGGACGTGAAAAGCCGCCCGCTGGACAGCGGTATTTCCGGCCCGATGCAACAGGCCATTGGCCAGACCCTGGCCGCCGGCCAGCAAGTATTGGTATTCCTCAACCGCCGCGGCTTTGCCCCGACGCTGCTGTGCCATGACTGCGGCTGGATGTCCGGCTGCGAGCGCTGCGATGCGCGCATGACCGTGCACCAGCGCCACGGCGAGTTACGCTGCCATCACTGCGGCCATGTGGAACGGGTACCGCGCCATTGCCCGCAGTGCGGCAAGGTGGACCTGCGGCCCGTGGGCGCCGGCACCGAGCGCGCCGAAGAACGCCTGGGCATTCTGTTCCCGGATTACCCGGTGCTGCGGGTCGACCGCGACAGCACGTCGCGCAAAGACGCTATGAACCAACTGTTCACCACCATCCACAAGGGCCAACCGTGCATTCTGGTGGGCACGCAGATGCTTGCCAAAGGGCATCACTTCCCACGGGTGACCCTGGTGTCGATCCTGGATGCCGATGGCGGGCTGTTCTCCGGGGATTTTCGCGCCAGCGAACGCATGGCGCAGTTGATCGTGCAGGTGGCAGGGCGCGCCGGGCGGGCCGAAGAGCCAGGCAAGGTGATTATCCAGACGCACCTGGCCGACCACCCGCTGCTGATTCAACTGACGGAACAAGGCTACTTTGCCTTCGCCGAGCAGGCCTTGAGCGAACGCCGCGCCGCCGGCCTGCCGCCCTTTGCGCACCTGGCGCTGCTGCGTGCCGAAGCCCACAAACCCGGGCAGGCCGAAGGCTTTCTTGATGAGGCCTGCAGCGCCGCCGAACGTTTATTGGGCGAACTGGCCCTCAGTGGCATCGAACTACTCGGCCCGGTGCCAGCGCCCATGGAGCGGCGCGCCGGGCGTTATCGCGCTCAGCTACTCTTGCAGGCAACCTCCCGCGCGCCGCTGCATCGACTATTAAGTCGCTGGATGCTTGAGCTGGAGCAACTGCCCAGCGGTCGGCAGGTGCGATGGTCGTTGGATGTAGACCCGGTAGATTTGTATTGAGGGTAATTACGTCATCGCAGGCAAGCCAGCCCCCACATTATGAAATATTAACCCCCCTTAAATGTGGGAGCAGGCTTGCCCGCGAAGAGGCCCGCAAGTCCGCCATATAGCCTGAACGGTTGGCAAGCCCGCCCTCGCCACGGATAATGCCCAGTTTTTCCACCTGCGCATCGCGCGCCGCCGCTTGCGGTCGAAAGAGAACACCATGAAAGACACCATTCGCCAGCTGATCCAACAAGCCCTCACCCAACTCGTCAACGAAGGTGTGTTGCCTGAAGGCCTGTCGCCGGCGATCCAGGTGGAGAACACCCGCGACAAGACCCATGGCGACTTCGCCAGCAACATCGCGATGATGCTGTCCAAGCCGGCCGGCATGAAGCCGCGTGACCTGGCAGAAAAAATCATCGCAGCCCTGCCGGCTGACGCCAGTGTCACCAAGGCCGAAATTGCCGGCCCAGGCTTTATCAACTTCTTCCAGAACACCCAGGCCCTGGCGTCGCGCCTGGATGCCGCCCTGGCCGATGCGCGCATCGGTGCACGCAAGGCCGGCGACAGCCAGCGCGTGGTCATCGACCTGTCGGCGCCGAACCTGGCCAAGGAAATGCACGTGGGCCACCTGCGCTCCACCATCATTGGCGACGGCGTGGCACGGGTGCTGGAATTCCTCGGCGACACCGTGATCCGCCAGAATCACGTGGGCGACTGGGGTACCCAGTTCGGCATGCTGATGGCCTACCTGCAGGAAAACCCGATCACCAGCAACGAGCTGGCCGACCTGGAAAACTTCTACCGCGCCGCCAAAAAGCGGTTTGACGAGTCTGAAGAGTTCGCCGACCGCGCACGGGGCCTGGTGGTCAAGCTGCAAGCCGGCGACGAAGAGTGCCTGGCGCTGTGGAACCGCTTCCGTGAAATTTCCCTGTCCCATTGCCAGGAAATCTACGAGCTGCTCAACGTGAAACTGACCATGGCCGACGTGATGGGCGAAAGCGCCTATAACGACGACCTGATCAACGTGGTCAACGACCTCAAGGCCAAAGGCCTGCTGGTCGAAAGCAACGGCGCCCAGTGCGTGTTCCTCGAAGAATTCAAGACCGCCGACGGCGAGCCGCTGCCGGTGATCATCGTCAAGGCCGATGGCGGCTACCTCTACGCCACCACTGACCTGGCCGCCGTGCGTTACCGCAGTGGCGTGCTCAAGGCTGACCGTGCGCTGTACTTCGTCGACCAGCGCCAGGCCCTGCACTTCCAGCAGGTGTTCGAAGTGGCCCGTCGCGCCGGTTTCGTCACCCACCCGATGCATATGGAGCACATGGGCTTTGGCACCATGAACGGCGCCGATGGCCGCCCCTTCAAGACCCGCGACGGCGGCACCGTGAAGCTGATCGACCTGCTGACCGAAGCCCAGGAACGTGCCTACAACCTGGTGAAGGAAAAGAACCCGGAGCTGGCCGAGGCCGACCTGCGTAATATTGCCCGCGTGGTGGGCATTGGCGCGGTGAAATACGCGGACCTGTCCAAGCACCGCACCAGCGACTACAGCTTCAACTTCGACCTGATGCTCAACTTCGAAGGCAACACCGCGCCGTACCTGCTGTACGCCTACACCCGCGTGGCCGGGGTATTTCGCAAGCTGGGCAAGGACTTCAGCGAAGTCGAGGGCCAGATCGCGCTGGACGCCGCCCACGAACAGGAACTGGCGGCCAAGCTCGCGCAATTTGGCGAAGTGCTCAACAGCGTTGGCGAAAAAGGCACGCCGCACATCCTGTGCACCTATTTGTACGAAGTGGCCGGCCTGTTCTCCAGCTTCTACGAGAACTGCCCGATCCTGACCGCCGACGACGAAGCCCAGAAACAAAGTCGCCTGCGCCTTGCCGCATTGGCTGGACGCACCCTCAAGCAAGGCCTGGAACTCTTGGGCCTGGAAACTCTGGAGCGTATGTAAGTTGGCTGCCAAGAAAAAACCTGCACCCAAGCGCGGCGCCAGCCGCTACCAGGCCCCGGCGAAGCAACCGATTCCGGGTTGGTTGTGGATGGCCATCGGCCTGACGGTCGGCGCATTTATCGTGTTTCTGATGAAGCTGGAGCCCGGCCAGGGCGATGACGTCAAGCGCGTCAAACAGGAGCAGCAAAAGGCCACGAAAATCGCCGAAGCCAACAAGACCGCGCCGAGCCCGACCGCACCGGTAAAGCCCAAGTACGACTTCTACACGCTGCTGCCGGAATCGGAAGTGATCGTGCCGCCTGACGCCGTGCCGGAAAAAACCCTGCCGACGCCACAAGTGCCAACCACGCCGGTAACCCCAGCAGAAGCGGCGAAAATCGACACGGCGCGCGCCCAGGCCGCGCTGGCCGGTATCACGCCGCCGCCAGCACCGCCAGTGGCTGCAACCAAGGCGGCGCCGGTGACCAAGTTCTTCCTGCAAGCGGGCTCGTTCCCGAAACAGGCGGATGCGGACCGTGTACGCGCACAGATCATTCTGTTGGGCCAATCGGTATCGGTTGAGTCCGGCACGGTGAAGGACGCGACCTGGTATCGCGTATTGGTGGGGCCGTTCAGCAACCGCGAACAGCTGACCGTGGCGCAAAAGCAATTGGCCGGCGCCGGGTTTAGCAACCTGTTGTTACAACAACGCCAGAGCCGCTGACGCATACCCACTGATCGTTCCCACGCTCCGCGTGGGAACGTGCCCCTTGACGCTTTGCGTCACAGAGCAGGCGCAGAGCGCCCAAGGCGGCATTACCACGCGGAGCGTGGGAACGATCACCACTCGTCCGCACTGCCTCCCTACGGTTGAAATCCCCCTCGCCACCCCCATATGAGTTTCCATCAGGGCATTTTCGCCCCGCTGCGTGGAGACTCTCCCCTTGACCACCATCGTTTCAGTACGTCGCCACGGCAAAGTTGTCATGGGCGGCGACGGCCAGGTTTCCCTGGGCAACACCGTGATGAAAGGCAACGCCAAGAAAGTGCGCCGCCTGTACCACGGCCAGGTGCTTGCCGGCTTCGCAGGCGCAACCGCCGATGCCTTTACCCTGTTCGAACGCTTCGAAGGCCAGCTTGAGAAACACCAGGGCCACCTGGTGCGCGCCGCTGTAGAGCTTGCCAAAGAATGGCGCACCGACCGCTCCCTCAGCCGCCTGGAGGCTATGCTGGCGGTTGCGAACAAAGACGCTTCCCTGATCATCACCGGCAACGGCGACGTGGTTGAACCCGAGCATGGCTTGATCGCCATGGGTTCAGGTGGCGGCTACGCCCAGGCTGCGGCCAGCGCGCTGCTGAAGAAAACCGACCTGTCGGCCCGTGAAATCGTCGAGACCGCCCTGGGTATCGCTGGCGATATCTGCGTGTTCACCAACCACAATCAGACCATTGAGGAGCAGGACCTCGCCGAATAAGCCCTAGGCTTATTCAGGCTTGAGGCCGCCAAACACTATGTCCATGACTCCCCGCGAAATCGTCCATGAACTCAACCGCCATATCATCGGCCAGGACGATGCCAAGCGCGCCGTTGCCATTGCGCTGCGTAACCGCTGGCGCCGGATGCAACTGCCAGAAGAACTGCGCGTTGAAGTAACGCCCAAGAACATCCTGATGATCGGCCCTACCGGCGTCGGCAAAACCGAGATCGCTCGGCGGCTGGCCAAACTGGCCAATGCCCCGTTCATCAAGGTCGAAGCGACCAAATTCACCGAAGTCGGTTATGTGGGCCGCGATGTCGAGTCGATCATTCGCGACCTGGCTGACGCCGCCCTGAAGATGCTGCGCGAACAGGAAGTGACCAAGGTCAGCCATCGCGCCGAAGACGCCGCTGAAGAGCGCATCCTCGACGCCCTGCTGCCACCGGCACGCATGGGTTTCAACGAAGACGCCGCACCTTCGTCGGATTCCAACACCCGCCAGCTGTTCCGCAAGCGCCTGCGTGAAGGCCAGTTGGATGACAAGGAAATCGAGATCGAAGTGGCCGAAGTGTCCGGCGTGGATATCTCTGCCCCGCCTGGCATGGAAGAAATGACCAGCCAGTTGCAGAACCTGTTCGCCAACATGGGCAAGGGCAAGAAGAAAAGCCGCAAGCTCAAGGTGAAAGAAGCGCTCAAGCTGGTGCGCGACGAAGAAGCCGGGCGCCTGGTCAATGAGGAAGAACTCAAGGCCAAGGCCCTGGAAGCGGTCGAGCAACATGGCATTGTGTTTATCGATGAGATCGACAAGGTGGCCAAGCGTGGTAACTCCGGCGGCGTGGATGTGTCCCGCGAAGGCGTGCAGCGCGATTTGCTGCCGCTGATCGAAGGCTGCACGGTCAACACCAAGCTGGGCATGGTCAAGACTGACCACATCCTGTTTATCGCCTCCGGTGCCTTCCACCTGAGCAAGCCCAGCGACCTAGTGCCCGAACTGCAAGGCCGCCTGCCGATTCGGGTGGAGCTCAAGGCACTGACGCCGGGCGACTTCGAGCGCATCCTCAGCGAACCGCATGCCTCGCTCACCGAGCAGTACCGCGAGCTGCTGAAAACCGAAGGGCTGGGTATCGAATTCCAGGCAGACGGTATCAAGCGCCTGGCGGAGATCGCCTGGCAGGTCAATGAAAAGACCGAGAACATCGGTGCCCGTCGCCTGCATACCTTGCTTGAGCGCCTGCTTGAGGAAGTATCCTTCAGCGCCGGCGACATGGCCGGTGCGCAGAATGGCGAAGCGATCAAGATCGATGCCGATTATGTGAACAGCCACCTGGGCGAATTGGCGCAGAACGAAGATCTGTCTCGTTATATCCTGTAAGCCTCACTCAATGTGGGAGTGGCTTGTGTGGGCGCTGGCTTGCCTGCGATAGCATCACCTCAGTGTTCCTGAAACACCGAGGTGCCGGCATCGCGGGCAAGCCCGGCTCCCACATTGGTCCCTCCCACATTTTGGGCCGGTTCCTTCAGGGTTATCTCCAATGTCGAAATTTCCTACCGCAGTAAACCTGCATAAAACTTCCAACACCCTCGGCCTTACCTACGGGCCCGACGAGGTTTACCAACTACCCGCCGAATTCCTGCGGGTGCACTCCCCTTCTGCCGAGGTCCAGGGCCACGGCAAACCCATCCTGCAATTCGGCAAGCTCAACGTCCGGTTGATCAAGCTGGAACCGGCCGGCCAGTACGCACTGAAATTGACCTTCGACGACGGTCATGACAGCGGACTGTTCACCTGGGACTACCTCTATCAGTTGGCCGTACGTCAGGACGCTTTGTGGGCCGACTACCTGGCCGAGCTCAGAGCCGCTGGTAAAACCCGCGATCCGAGTGAGTCGGTCGTGCGGCTGATGCTCTAGCTCAACGGTCTTGCTGTTTAGAGCGCATTTTCTAATTTCATCTGCTTGAATGCCCTGTCGCGTGGCCAACGATTGGCCCGCTTGCGAAAAAAAATAAACTCGGGTAACCAATGGAGCTGGCAAGTTCCCTGCATTTGACGATGTGGTATCAACGGTCACCCGAGTCGCAGTACCAGGCTGGTGTCGTGTATCGAAATTGGGTGCGCAGCAATCGCCGGTACTCGTCTTTCGGACAATGGAGCGTCGTAGATGAGTAACAAGAATAACGATGACTTGAAACGCCAGGCCTCGGAAAACACCCTGGGGTTGAACCCGATCATCGCGTTACGCAAAAAGGATTTATTGGCCTCGGCCAAGATGGTGCTGACCCAAGCCATCAAGCAACCGTTGCACAGCGTCAAGCACGTCGCCCACTTTGGCGTTGAATTGAAGAATGTGATGTTCGGCAAATCCGCACTGGTGCCCGAGGGCGACGACCGTCGTTTCAACGACCCAGCCTGGAGCCAGAACCCGCTCTACAAACGTTATTTGCAGACTTACCTGGCATGGCGCAAGGAACTTCACGACTGGATCGACGACAGCAACCTGTCGGCACAAGACATCAGCCGGGGCCACTTCGTGATCAACCTGATGACCGAAGCCATGGCCCCCACCAACAGCGCGGCCAACCCGGCGGCGGTCAAACGCTTCTTTGAAACCGGCGGTAAAAGCCTGCTCGACGGTTTGTCTCACCTGGCCAAGGACATGGTGCACAACGGCGGCATGCCCAGCCAGGTCAACATGGGCGCCTTTGAAGTCGGCAAGACCCTGGGCACCAGCGAAGGCGCGGTGGTGTTTCGCAACGACGTGCTGGAGCTGATCCAGTACAAGCCCATTACCGAGCAGGTGCATGAGCGCCCGCTGCTGGTGGTGCCGCCGCAGATCAACAAATTCTACGTCTTCGACCTGTGCCCGGATAAAAGCCTGGCGCGCTTCTGCCTGCGTAATGGCCAGCAGACCTTTATCGTCAGTTGGCGCAACCCCACCAAGGCCCAGCGCGAATGGGGGCTATCCACCTATATCGAGGCGCTGAAGGAAGCGGTCGATGTGGTCACGGCGATTACCGGCAGCAAAGACGTGAATATGCTCGGTGCCTGCTCAGGCGGCATCACCTGCACGGCGCTGCTGGGCCACTACGCGGCGCTGGGGCAGAAGAAGGTCAACGCCCTGACTCTGCTGGTGAGCGTGCTGGATACCACCCTGGACACCCAGGTGGCGCTGTTTGTCGACGAGCAGACTCTGGAAGCGGCCAAGCGCCACTCCTATCAGGCCGGCGTGCTGGAAGGTCGCGACATGGCCAAGGTCTTTGCCTGGATGCGCCCCAACGACTTGATCTGGAACTATTGGGTCAACAACTACCTGCTGGGCAACGAGCCGCCGGTGTTCGACATCCTGTTCTGGAACAACGACACCACACGCTTGCCGGCCGCGTTCCATGGCGACCTGATCGAACTGTTCAAAAACAACCCACTGGTACGGGCCAACGCCCTGGAAGTGTGCGGCACGCCCATCGACCTCAAGCAGGTCACTGCCGATATCTATTCCCTGGCCGGCACCAACGACCACATCACGCCGTGGCAGTCCTGCTACAAGTCAGCGCAGTTGTTCGGCGGCAAGGTCGAGTTTGTACTGTCCAGCAGCGGGCATATCCAGAGCATCCTCAACCCGCCGGGCAACCCCAAGGCGCGTTACCAGACCAGCGAGGGTCTGGCCGGCAGTGCGCTGGAGTGGCAGGCAGATGCGACCAAGCACACCGATTCGTGGTGGCTGCATTGGCAGGTGTGGCAGGCGGAGCGGGCGGGAAAATTGAAAAAAGCCCCGACGACATTAGGCAATAAAACCTATGCAGCCGCTGAAGCGGCGCCGGGTACCTATGTACATGAACGCTAGGCATTCTTGTGATTGAAATGAGATCAGATGTGGGAGCTGGCTTGCCTGCGATAGCAATGGGCCTGCTCACTAATCGCGGCCTGAAAGAATGCCATCGCAGGCAAGCCAGCTCCCACACTGACCGAGTTCCTACAGACCAATAGCACCACTTCACAGGGCTTGAGCATGGCGCAACCGTTCATCTTCCGTACCATCGACCTGGATGGCCAGACCATCCGCACGGCGGTACGCCCGGGCAAGCCGCACTTGACCCCGCTGCTAATCTTCAACGGCATCGGCGCCAACCTTGAGCTGGTGTTTCCGTTCGTCCAGGCCCTGGACCCGGACCTGGAAGTGATCGCCTTCGACGTGCCCGGCGTGGGCGGATCCTCGACGCCGAACCGACCCTATCGCTTCCCCGGCCTGGCCAAGCTCACCGCACGTATGCTCGATTACCTCGACTACGGCCAAGTGAATGCCGTGGGCGTGTCCTGGGGCGGAGCGCTGGCCCAGCAATTTGCGTATGACTACCCCGAGCGCTGCAAGAAATTGATCCTGGCGGCCACCGCGGCCGGGGCCTTCATGGTGCCGGGCAAACCGAAGGTCTTGTGGCTGATGGCAAGCCCCAGGCGTTATATCCAGCCGTCCCACGTGGTGCGCATTGCACCGATGATTTATGGCGGTTCGTTCCGCCGAGATTCCAAACTGGCCGCCGAGCACGCCAGCAAAGTGCGCTCGGCCGGCAAGCTGGGTTACTACTGGCAACTGTTTGCCGGGCTGGGCTGGACCAGCATTCACTGGCTGCACAAGATCCGCCAGCCCACCCTGGTGCTGGCCGGGGACGATGACCCGCTGATCCCGCTGGTCAACATGCGCATGCTCGCCTGGCGCATCCCCAATGCGCAGTTGCACATCATCGACGACGGCCACCTGTTCCTGATCACCCGGGCCGAAGCCGTGGCGCCGATCATCATGAAGTTTCTGGAGGAGGAGCGCCTGCGCGCCGTGATACATCCGCGACCGGCGGTGTGAAGGACCACACCACCGCGCAACTTGCCAGGAACCGACTATGGTTCTGGATTGGCGTGCCTGCTTGATGACTTGACGAAGGAGTGTTGGCTCATGCGAGAAAGACCCGTGACGAACCCGGCGCCCACCCCCGCTGCGTTCATCAACGCGCAAAATGCGATCACCGGCCTGCGCGGCCGGGACTTGCTGTCGACCCTGCGTACCGTCGCCGCGCACGGCCTGCGCAACCCGGTGCACACCGCTCGCCACGCCCTGGCCCTGGGCGGCCAGCTGGGCCGTGTGCTGCTGGGTGAGACCGTGCACGAACCCAACCCCAGGGACCATCGCTTCAGCGACCCCACCTGGAAGCTCAACCCGCTGTACCGCCGCAGCTTGCAAGCCTATCTGAGCTGGCAAAAACAGACACGGCAGTGGATTGATGACAGCACCCTCAGCGACGATGATCGCGCCCGCGCGCAGTTCGCCTTCGCCCTGCTCAACGATGCCGTGTCCCCTTCCAACACCCTGCTCAACCCGCTGGCGATCAAGGAGTTGCTCAACTCCGGCGGCAACAGCGTAGTGCGTGGCGTGAGTAATTTGCTTGAAGACCTGTTGCACAACAACGGTTTGCCGCGCCAGGTCAGCAAGCACGCTTTCGAAGTGGGCAAGACCGTGGCGACCACCCCCGGTTCGGTGGTGTTTCGCAATGAGCTGCTGGAGCTGATCCAATACAAGCCCATGAGCGAAAAACAGTACGCCAAGCCACTGCTGGTGGTGCCGCCGCAAATCAACAAGTACTACATTTTCGACCTGAGCCCGGCCAACAGCTTTGTGCAATACGCGCTCAAAAACGGCCTGCAGACCTTTATGGTCAGCTGGCGTAACCCGGACGTGCGGCATCGCGAATGGGGCCTGTCCACCTACGTGGCGGCGCTGGAAGAAGCGCTCAACGTGTGCCGGGCCATCACTGGCGCCCGCGAGGTCAACCTGATGGGCGCCTGCGCCGGGGGCCTGACCATCGCCGCGCTGCAAGGCCACCTGCAAGCCAAGCGCCAGTTGCGGCGCATCTCCAGCGCCAGTTACCTGGTAAGCCTGCTCGACAGCCAGATCGATAGCCCCGCAACCCTATTCGCCGATGAACAAACCCTGGAGGCCGCCAAGCGCCGCTCTTACCAGCAAGGCGTGCTGGATGGCCGCGACATGGCCAAGGTGTTTGCCTGGATGCGCCCCAACGACTTGATCTGGAATTACTGGATCAACAATTACCTGCTGGGCAAGGAACCGCCGGCGTTCGACATCCTGTACTGGAACAACGACAACACGCGCCTGCCTGCGGCCTTGCACGGTGACCTGCTGGACTTCTTCAAGCACAACCCCCTGAGCCACCCTGGCGGCCTGGAGGTATGCGGCACGCCCATCGACTTGCGCAAGGTCGCGGTGGACAGCTTCAGCGTGGCAGGCATCAACGATCACATCACGCCGTGGGACGCGGTGTACCGCTCCACGCAACTGCTGGGCGGCGAGCGGCGCTTCGTGCTGTCCAACAGCGGGCATATCCAGAGCATCCTCAACCCACCGGGTAACCCCAAGGCCAGCTACGTCGAGAACCTCAAGCTGAGCAGCGACCCGCGCGCCTGGTATTACGACGCCCAGCACGTCGAAGGCAGTTGGTGGCCGCAGTGGCTGGAGTGGGTGCAAAAACGCTCCGGTGTACAACGCGAAACCCTCACCGCTCTGGGCAACCAGAATTACCCACCGATGGAAGCGGCGCCGGGCACTTACGTGCGCGTGCGATGAGCTCAAACATCACATTAAGAAGACTGGATGAAGACCCGCGACCGTATCCTTGAATGTGCCTTGCAGTTGTTCAACCACAAGGGCGAACCGAACGTGTCGACCATGGAGGTGGCCAATGAAATGGGGATCAGCCCCGGTAACCTCTACTACCACTTCCATGGCAAGGAGCCGTTGGTACTGGGGCTGTTCGAGCGCTTTCAATGCGAGCTGGCGCCGCTGCTCGACCCGCCTGCCGATGCGCAACTGGAGGCTGAGGACTACTGGCTGTTTTTGCACCTGATTGTCGAGCGCATGGCCCACTATCGCTTCCTCTTCCAGGACCTGTCGAACCTGGCCGGGCGCCTGCCGAAGCTGGCCAAGGGGATCCGCAATCTGCTTACCGCGCTCAAACGCACCCTGGCCTCCTTGTTGGCGCGGTTGAAGGCTGCGGGGCAACTGGTCAGTGACACCCAGGCACTGGGGCAGTTGGTGGAACAGATCACCATGACTCTGCTGTTCTCCCTCGATTACCAACGCGTACTGGACCGTGAAGGCGAGGTACGAGTGGTGGTGTACCAGGTCATGATGCTGGTAGCGCCGCACCTGCTGTCACCTGCACGCCAGGCCACCGAACGCTGGGCCTTGCGCTACCTGGATGATCCGCTTTGACCGGTGCTTACTCAGGCCCGCCGAATTGCTGAATGAATTTGAAAAGTTCACTGTCATTGCGCACGCCCAACTTCCGATAAGCCGATTGTTTCTGCGTACTGATAGTACTTGCACTGCGGGAGAACTTTGCCGCAATCGAACTGACTGACATGCCATCGAGAAAACAGCGCAACACTTCGCGCTCTTTGGGTGTGAGCCCGGAAGTCAATGACAGCGTCGCTGAAACATTGACCGTCGACTTCACGGTGACGAGATCAAACGCAGAGTGTTTGCCCTGTAATGTCGCCAACATACAAGGTTGTATATAAAGCCGCCCTTGAGCGACAGTTCGGATAGCCGTGATCAGCTCGGTCAGATTCTGAGTCTTACCCAGAATGCCCCAACATCCAGCCTTGAGCGCCAGCGAGACTGTCGCAGGCGAATAATCCGAGGAAACGATCAATGCCCGGCACTGGCTGAAACGCCTGCCCAGCGTCTGGAGCAGACTGAGGCCGTCGATGTCTGACGGCGCCAGCACGAAGTCCATGACGACCACATCGACCCGCTGACGGGCCAGCGCCTCCAGCAGTTGCCGGCCCGTACCGTAGGAGCCGGTCACCTGAATGTCGGCCTCGGCATTCAATCCCAGTGCGATACCTTGGCGAACCATCTCGTGGTCATCCAGCAGCATGACGGTACAGATGGCCAATGGTGAAGTTGTCATAACGAGCCCCGCATAAATCAATGCAGTACTGCACGCTATAGACCAGCCTTATGCGGGGTTCAATAAGCGGACACAACAGTACTACATTTACTTACGGCAACTTCCTACAGAAACAACTGAGGAAACTTTACCCCACCAAAAATCCATACGAAAAAAACTAAACAAAACAAAACGCTTTCGAACAATCACGAACCAAAACTCGAGACTTCGCTATAGAGCGTATTCACTTTTAGATACAAATTATGCCAGCCCGCCCCATGAAAAAAATTCGACAAGAACCTCAGGCACTGCGCTTAAACCTGCGGCGGATAACTTCAATAACTCGAGATCGAAAACAGAATGAAAGCCAACGTTTTACCTGCCGTTGCAACCGCCCTGGCCTTGAGCGCCACGATGACGTCATCGGTGTACGCCGCGGACGGCGTGATCAACTTCAGTGGACTGGTGACCGACGTGACCTGCACCGTCGAAGGCGCGGCTCCGGGCACGGGGGCTGTGGTCAAGGACGTGAACCTGGGTGGCGTCTCTGCTGCACGCCTGGCCACGGCAGGCAGCCGTGCCAACCTGACCGGCTTCACCATTCGCATCGGCGCACCGGGTGAGGGCAGTTGCACAAACGGACGCACCGCCATGGTTGCCTTCGATCCGACCAGCCCGGCCATCGACGTGGCCACTGGGCGCTTGAACATTGATGGTTACGACGATCCATCGGATACCACCAACGCCAAAAACGTCCAGGTGGAGGTCACCAGCCGCAGCGGCACGCCGATCAACGTGTACACCGAAAAATCCGAAGGCGTGGTGATCGCCGATAACCAGGCAACCATCCCATTGGCTGCACAACTGTACGCCAGCGGCCCGGCCACCGAAGGCAAGGTCAACACCCGGGTCGGGTTCATGATCGAGTACGCCGAGTAAAGCGCGAGCGAGCCTGCGAAGGCGGGCTCCTCCCTGGGTAAAGAGACCAGACGATGAAAACGAAGGCCCGTCTTACATTTGTCGCCGGTGTGTCTGGTGCAATGCTGCTGTTCATACTTGCCGCCGAGGCAGGCGTCATCATCCACGGCACACGGGTGATCTACCCTGCCGAACGGCAGGAAGTGATCGTACGCCTGGAAAACAAGGGCAATCGCCCGGCATTGGTGCAAACCTGGCTGGACGACGGCGACCGATACTCAACAGCCGCCACTGCAAAAGCGCCGCTGAGTACGTCCCCCCCAATCTTCCGCATTGAGCCGCACCAGCAACAGGCGTTGCGCCTGCGCTACTCGGGCGAGCCTTTGCCTGCCGATCGTGAAAGCCTGTTTTGGCTCAACGTACTGGAAGTGCCGCCGAGTGCCGCAAAGGGTGACGAGAATAACCAGATCGAATTGGCATTTCGCACCCGCTTGCGCGTATTCCTGCGCCCCCAAGCGTTGCCTTATCCGGTGGCAAACGCAGCCTCGAAACTGCAATGGAAACTGATCGCCCACGATCGCGGCTACGCCCTGCAAGCCACTAACCCGACGCCCTATCACGTCTCGCTTGCTTCTATCGAACTGCTCAGCGCCGGCCAGCGTTTTGCCAAAGCGCCGAACCAGAGCGCCAACGACAGCCTGCTGCTGCCGGCCGGCGATGTAAAGCGCTTTGCGTTGCCGCTGTTGCGCGAATGTCCGCGTACCCTGGCCAAGGTTGAGTTCACCAGCGTCAGCGATTTCGGTGCCCGCGTACGGCATTCGGCAGCGCTGCCTGGCTGCACGGGATAAACCACCATGAATGTATTTTCGATTTTTGCGCAGACCACCTTGCTGACCTGCACGCTGGTGGGCGCAACGGCGCTGCAGGCGAGCGTGATCATCAACAGCACGCGCGTGGTTTATCCGCAGAACGACAAAGAGGTCACCGTCAGGCTGGAGAGCAAGAACCAGGCACCGGTATTGGTCCAGACCTGGCTGGATAATGGCGATGAGCAGTCGACGCCACAGGTGGGCGGCATTCCTTTTGTGGTGACCCCGCCCATCTTCCGTATGGAACCGGGCAAGCAACAGGTGGTGCGCGTGGCCTATACCGGCGAATCCTTGCCGACCGCACAGGAAAGCCTGTTCTGGTTCAACTTGCTGGAAGTGCCTGCGCAATCTCCAAATGCGCAACAGGGCAACCAACTGCAGCTGGCGTTTCGCTCGCGGATCAAACTGTTCTTCCGTCCGCATAACCTGCTCTACGGAGTCGAAACGGCACCCGGAAAACTGCAATGGCGACGCATCTCAAGCGCACAGGGCCAGGGCCTGGAAGTCTTCAACCCGACGCCCTATCACGTGACCTTTGAAGCCGTCGAGGTGCTGGAGTCCGGGCAACGACATGCGCGTAAAACCGCGTCGTCGGGCAGCGAAAACATGGTACTGCCCGGCGGCCGCCTGCGCTTTGAGCTGCCCACGCTCAAAGCATCGGCCAATACCGAGGCGACCGTAGAGTTCCAGACACTCGATGACTATGGCGTGAAGGCCGTCCATAGCGCCAAGGCCCCGCCATGACAGCCCCCAGAACAGACCTTCCAGCGTAGGGCGCCCTGACTGGCGCTACCACGCCCCTACTTTTTCATGTCGATGCCCACTGACGCGGGTAGGGACGCCCTATGCCGACAGTCGACCGACACCTGTTTTTCGAGAATGCTGAACATGAGTTTCAACACGCCAACCGGCGTAAAAGCACGTCATCGCTTCAAGCGGACCCTGCATAGCCTGCTGTTGATCAGCGGCGCTCAAGCCGTCAGCGCCCATAGTGCCGAACAGGTCGAATTCAATCCGGCTTTCTTTCCGGGTGGCAAGGCGGGCTTGCAGGTCGATATCGCCAAGTTCAACCAAGGCAACGTCGTCCTGCCTGGCAGCTATCGCGCCGATGTGCACCTTAACGGCCAGTGGATCGGGCGTGAAACCCTGTCCTTTTCCAAGATCGCGGGCCATGACACCGCCCAGCTGTGCCTGGAGCCCCAGGCGCTGCTCAGGTTTGGCGTTATCGTCGATAGCGTCGAGGCAGCAGCCCTTTCCAGCTGTGCCGACATCGCCAGCTACCTGCCCGGCGCCAGCAGCCAGTTCGATTCGGGTGAAAGTCGCCTCGACCTGCAAGTTCCGCAGATATACCTGGCGCGCCAGCCACGCGGCTACGTCGACCCGCAACACTGGGATGGCGGCGTGGATGCCGCGTTCGTGCGTTACAACACCAATACCTTCACCACGCGGACCGGCGGGCGCACCCAGGGCTCCAGCTACCTCGGCCTGAACACCGGCCTCAACCTGGGGGACTGGCACTGGCGCCACAACGGCAGCTACAGCCGCACCCATACCGCCTCGGGGTACCAAAGCAGCGCCACCTATGTGCAGCGGGATTTGAGTGCCTTGAAGTCCCAACTGGTGCTTGGCGAAATCTATACCCCCGGCGAACTGTTCGACAGCGTGCGTCTGCGCGGCGCCAGCCTGTCTTCCGATGACCGGATGCTGCCCGATTCACTGACCGGCTTTGCCCCGGTAGTGCGCGGGGTTGCCGAGACCAACGCACGGGTCACTGTGCGCCAACGCGGTGTGTTGCTGGATGAAGTCTCCGTCGCGCCCGGCCCGTTCGTGCTCAAGGACCTGTTCCCCACCGGTTACGGCGGCGACCTGAATGTCACCGTCACCGAAGCCGACGGTCGTACCCGTGAGTTCATCGTACCGTTTGCCGCCAACGCCAACCTGCTGCGCCCCGGCTACAGTCGCTATTCGCTGAGTGCCGGCCTGCTCGATGAAGTCGGCCTGCACCACCCGCCCAGGCTGATGCAAGCGACTTACCAGCATGGCCTGAGTAATCTGCTGACCGGTTATACCGGTGCCGTGATGGGTGAGGATTACCGTTCACAGTTGCTGGGGGCCGCGTTCAACACACCGTTGGGCGCACTTTCTCTGGACTTGACCCAGTCGAACGCGCATCTGCCAGGGCATGGTTCACGCGCGGGTCAAAGCGTACAGCTGCGCTACAGCAAGAACTTCGCGAATACGGGCACCCACTTCGCGCTGGGCGCCTACCGCTACTCCACCGAAGGCTTCTTGAGCGTGAGCGACGCAGCACACATCCGCGACCTTGCGCTGGACGGGCTCAAGCTCGACACCGTTTCGCGCCTGCGTGACCGAATGGACATCAGCCTCAACCAAAGCGTCGGCGACGGCTCGGTGTACCTGACCGGCTCCTCGCAAAACTATTGGAACCGCAACAATGGCAACCTGACGTTTACCGCCGGCTACAGCAGTACGTGGAAGGGTTTGCATTACACCGTCAGCGCGCAGCGCACCCGGGACTTGCTGAGCGAACGCGTCGACAAGCAATTGGACTTTACCGTCAGCCTGCCACTGGGCAGCGGCGCACGCTCGCCCACACTGACCACCACCGTCTACCGTGGCGATCAAAGCAGCGGCGAGCGCCTGAGCCTGGGCGGTACGCTTGGCGGGCGCAATGAATTGAGCTACGGCCTGAGCAGCAGCCGTGCTCAAGGCAGCGGCTATGCCACTAGCGCCGACATGAAATACCAGACCTCTCAAGGCGTGCTGTCGGCAAGCTACGGCCAAAGCAACGCGTACCAATCGACCTCCCTGGGCATGACCGGTGGCATCGTCGCCCACCGTGGCGGTGTGACCTTCGCCCCAGAGTTGGGCGACACCATCGGCATAGTCCAGGCTCCCGACGCCCTCGGCGCACGGATCAATGGCAACCACAGCGCGCAGATCGGCAAAAGCGGCTTCGCCGTGGTGCCGAATCTCACGCCTTACCGCCAGAACGTGGTCGAGTTGGACCCCAAGGATCTGTCCTCGGATGTCGAGCTCAAGACCGCCGCTCAGAACGTCGCGCCACGAGCCGGCTCGGTGGTGCAGTTGCAATTCGAGACCGTCAGCGGGCAGGCCATGTTGATCACGGCGCTGCGGGAGGATGGCACGCCATTGCCGTTCGGCGCGGATGTGTTCGATGAAAGCGGCGCCAGCGTCGGGATCGTTGGCCAGGGTGGCAAAGCCTTTGCGCGTGTGTCACGCGGGCAGGGGCAGTTGACGGTCAAGTGGGGCCCGGACGCCACGACCCTGTGCACCCTGCGCTATGACGTGAGCACAGGTTTCACTGCCGAGAACACCAACCGCTTGCGCCACCTGAACGCAGGTGCCTGCCAGCATGCGCCGCAAGCGCCTACCGCCAAAAGCCCCATGACAATACGGAGTTCACAATGAAGCCGTCGATCTCGCGCCTCTTGACCCTGCTGGTGCTTGGCCTGCCCATCGCGGCCCAGGCGGAGTGCGATAGCTATATGGACTCCGAGCACGGCCTTTCCCTTCCGGCCACTATTACGGTACCGGCCAACCTGCCCGATGGCAGCATCATCACCCAGCAGCCATTCAGTGGAGTGGTTCCCGGCCGTTTCTTCAATTGCCACAGCTTGACCCTCAGACAGGTCACCTCCCGCAGGTACCCGCAACTATTGCCAAGCCTGATCTATTCCACTGAGGCTCCTGGCATCGGCATCCGCATAAAAATTACCGATGCCCGAGGAGTGACCAACTTCTACGCGCTTGAAAATATTACCAATCAGCTGCCCACTGGACGCCATCCCATCTTCACCAATGCCGAGGCGATCTTCTACAAAACCGGCCCGGTGACCGGAGGGGTAGTGCCGGCGGGAAGCATCTACAAATACACAATGATGACCCGTATAGGCCAGCGCCTGGGCCGCTTTGAGCTCAACCTCAACAACTCGGTCAGGTTCGTAAGCCCTGTTGCTACCTGCAACCTTGAAGCAGGCGACGTCAACCGCTCCATCGCCCTCGACCCGGTGCAGGTCAGTGCTTTCAACAGCAGCCCCTACGCTGGCGCACACAACTTTGAGCTGACGGCCAATTGCAGCGATGCCGCCAACGTCACCTTTCGTTTTTCCGGCCCGCCCTCGCCTGAAAATGACCTGCTCTTCGCCAATACAGGCACCGCTGGAGGCGTGGCGCTGTGGCTGTATTCACGTATCAACGGAACGAATCAAACGATCCCTGCCAATGGCAGCGACAACGAACGCACGCTGGTTGTGAGCGGCAATCGCGCGGTACTGCCACTCGGCGCTGCGTACCACAAAAGCGGCACGGTCGGCCAAGGCACGCTGATCAGTACCGCTACCGTCAACATCACCTACAACTGAAACCCTGAGGATTAACGATGCGTCTCTCAATACTGCCCCTGCTATTGGCGTTCACGGCCAGCCTGGGCGCTCCTGTCGCCTTCGCTGCTACCACCGGCACCCTGACCTTCCAAGGCGTGGTCAACGCGGGCACGTGCAACCTGATCGCCGGCGATGTAAACCGCACCATCACTCTACCGCCCGTCAAAGTGTCGGACTTCGATAGTGCCGACTCCGCTGGAGAACACGATTTCGAGCTTGCCGCTGACTGCGACTCTGACGTCAAGAACGTGATCTTTCAATTCGCTGGCACACCCTCCGCCGGCAACGCAGAGCTCTTTGCCAATACGGGAACTTCGGGCGGCACCGCTCTTTGGCTGGCCAGCGCAGGCATCATCCCCGCCAACGGTACTGAGGCCCAGCGTAGCCGTACGGTTGCAACGAGCAGCAGCAAGGCGGTACTGGCGCTCAAAGCGGCTTACCACAAAACCGGCGCGGCGATTTCCCACGGCACGCTGGCCAGTGCCGTCACCGTTTCTATCACTTATAACTGATGGGCTTGGTGTAGCGCCCGCGACGCCTGATTGCTGTGGCCCATAAAAAATGCCCGACCTTTATAGGCCGGGCATTTTCTGGTCCCGCAAAAATCAGGACTGACTGGATGGCGTCGGGGTTACCGGCGTTGCAGTCGGGGTAGCAGCGGTGGGCGACGGCGCGGACACCGAATTGGCTGCAGAAGCAGTCGGAGCCGGCTTGGCCGCCACGGCAGGCTTTGGCGCTGCTGGCTTTTTCGCCGCGGCAGGTTTTTTGGCCACCGCAGGTTTTACCGCCGGTTTGGCTGCTGCTGGTTTCGCGGCGGATTTTGCCGCAGCTGGCTTGGCAGCGGGTTTGGCGGAAGCTGGCTTGGCAGCGGATTTGGCAGCAGCCGGTTTAGCCGCAGGTTTCGCTGCTGCTTTAGCAGCCGCTGGCTTGGCGGCAGGTTTGCTGGCCGGTTTGGCAGCAGCTGTTTTGGCCGCTGGCTTGGCCGCAGGTTTCGTCGCGGCTTTGGCTGGCGCCTTGGCCGCAGATTTTGCAGCCGGTTTAGCGGCAGCTTTAACCAGAGGCTTGGCAGCGGCTTTGGCTGCTGGTTTTGCAGCTGCAGTTTTGGCCGCTGGTTTTGCCGCAGGTTTTGCCGCGGCAGTCTTGGCTGGAGCCGCTTTGGCGCCAGTGAGTTTTTCGATTTGCCTGGTCAAGGTATCGACCTTGCTGTGCAACGTCTTCAACTCAGCCTTGCTAGGCACGCCCAGTCGCGAAATAGCACTGTTGAGGCGCTTGTCGAAGGTTTCTTCCAACTTGCCCCACGTGTCAGAAATGCTCGACTTGGCGGAACCGGCCGTTGCCTTGGCCGCATCAACTTTTTTCCCCACTGTACTCTTGGTCAACTTCTCGGCCTTCTCGCCGTCCTTGACCAGAGTCTCGAAGTATTTACCGCCGTCACTGCTAACCTTCGAGTACACGCCTAAACCAGCAAGCCAGATTTTGCGGGAATATTTTTCAACTTCCCCGACCCACGAGCTGCCTTCTTTCTGAGTAGTCTTTTTAACAGCCATCCCGATGTCTCCTTAGTGTTTACGCGCGACACGTTCGAGCAATGCCGTCAGCTCTTCGAGCTTAGCAGAGAGTGTCTCCACGTCATGTTTAGACGCAATGCCGATTCGATTCAAGGCACTTGCAACACGCGTGTCAAAAGCTTTTTCAACTTTATCCAGCTGAACTTCAACCAGGCTCCTGACGCCGGAGACATTACTCTTTACCTGGTCAATCTGACTGTTGGCGGCATCAAGTTGTTCAACTACAACTTTTTTACCTTTACTTTCAACATGTTGGCCGCTCTTAGCCAGCTCTTTGAAGTACTCGCTGCCCTCACTGCCGACCTTCGCATAGGCACCAAGACCCGCCAGCCAGATCTTGCGGGCATAGCTTTTAACCTCACTCAGGGGAGTGGTTTGAACGTCGATTTTTTTCTTCAAAATAACTTTGGCCATGGTGCACCTCACACAAAAAGGGGGGGAGGACGGCCCGCAGGAGTTGAGGGCTTGGGCACAAAGTAGGGTTTAAAATTAGAATCGGCACCCTAAGAGCAGCCAGGTCAGGCCAACGCTTTATCCAAGGCTTTTTCGATTTCGGACTTTATCGTGCCACTCATGGCCGACATCAACAGGCCGAGTTCGACATCGATGCGCAGTGAGTTGTCGGCCACCGCAACCGTGCCTTTAACCCCGGAGCGCTTGAGCTTCAGGGTGTCGCCAGCCCATGAAGACTCCACCCCATATTTATCCTCGAGTTTGCGCGCCAATTGCTCAGCCTTGGCCCGCGCCTGTTCTTTTCCCAGGGTATGTTCACGCTCAACGGTAATACGGGCCATTGCAATGACTCCTCTATATAACGACTCAGAACACCCGCCATGCGGCAAAAGGTCTCGATGAGCGCCTATCTTACCTGCAGCCTTGCCAAGACAAAGTAGGCCTTGGGGATTATCATGTCCCGCATTCTCTTTTGGTGACAGCGATATGACTGATCAGCGCAAAGGCAGCGATGCCGAACCCACCACTCACTTCGGCTTCAAGAACGTCCCGGAAAGCCAGAAAGCGGAAAAAGTCGCTGAGGTGTTCCACTCCGTGGCGGCCAAGTACGACCTGATGAACGATGTGCTCTCCGGCGGCATGCACCGCCTGTGGAAGCGCTTCACCATCGAGTTGTCGGGCGTACGCACCGGCAACCGGGTGCTGGACATCGCCGGTGGCACGGGCGATTTGGCGGCCAAGTTCTCCAAGCTGGTTGGCCCCACCGGCCAGGTGGTATTGGCCGATATCAACGGTTCGATGCTCAAGGTTGGCCGCGACCGCCTGCTCGACAAAGGCGTGGCCGGCAATATCGAGTTCGTTCAGGCCGATGCCGAGAAGCTGCCCTTCCCCGACAACCATTTCGACTGCGTGACCATCGCGTTCGGCCTGCGTAACGTGACTCACAAAGAAGACGCGATCCGCTCGATGCTGCGCGTACTCAAGCCGGGGGGCCGCCTGCTGGTGCTGGAATTCTCCAAGCCGACCAACGCGCTGATGTCCAAGGTCTACGACACCTATTCGTTCGCCTTCATGCCACTGATGGGCAAGCTGATCACCAACGACGCCGAGAGCTACCGCTACCTGGCCGAGTCGATCCGCATGCACCCGGACCAGGAAACCCTGAAGTCGATGATGGTGGAGGCCGGTTTCGACCGCGTGACCTACCACAACATGACGTCCGGCATCGTCGCCCTGCACCGCGGCATCAAGCCCTGATGCTGCTGCAAGGTCCTCTCGCCAGCGTCGAGCACGGCCTCAACCGTGTACTACGCCTGGACAGCACCGCCCTGGCGCGGCTCGCGCACCTGACCGGCAAAGTCATTGCCGTCGACTGCCGAAGCCCCGCCTTGCAGCTGTTTATCCTGCCCAGCGATGAAGGCCTGCTGCTCGCCACTCAATGGGCCGCTGAGGCCGATTGCACTCTGCGTGCGCCAGCCTCAAGCCTGTTGCACCTGGCACTGAGCCGCAACAAGACCGCCATCCTCCACAGCCCCGAGGTGGAACTGGAAGGCGACAGTGCGGTGCTGATGGACCTGGCCGCCGTGCTGCAAGACCTGGAGCTGGACTGGGAATACGAACTGTCGCGCTGGATTGGCCCCGTCGCCACCCAGTTGATCAGCGGGCACCTGCGCAGCCGCTCGCGCTGGTACCAGCAAGGGTTCGCCAGCCTCAACCAGAACCTTGCCGAATACCTGAGCGAAGAATCGCGCACCCTGGTCGGGCAACGGGAAGCGCAAGCGCGCTTTCGCGAGCTCGACAAGGCCAAAATCGACCTGGAACGCCTCGAGGCCCGCTTCGAGCGCTTGAGCCGTTCCCTTGATCCAAGCGATAACGCATGAAGCTGCTCGCCGTCCGCCGTTTGTTTCGTATCCAGCGCGTCGTAATCCGCTACCGTCTCGATGACCTGCTGTTTGCCCTGCCTTTGCCATGGTTCCTGCTGGCGGTGCGTTATGTGCTGCCGTGGCGCTGGTTGCCGCGCAAACCGTCACCGTTGAGCCGTGGCGCCAGCCTGCGCCTGGCGTTGCAGGATTTGGGGCCGATCTTCATCAAGTTCGGGCAGATCCTCTCCACCCGCCGCGACCTGTTGCCCGAAGACATCGCCGACGAGCTGATGCTGCTGCAAGACCGCGTGCCGCCGTTCGATTCGCAGCAATCGATGGCGCTGATCGAAGAACAGCTGGGCCAGAAGATCAGCGAGGTGTTCAGCCGCTTCGACGTCGAGCCCCTGGCCTCAGCGTCGGTGGCGCAAGTGCACGCCGCGCAGCTCAAGACCGGCGAAGAAGTGGTGGTGAAAGTCATTCGCCCAGGCCTCAAGCCGATCATCGGCCAGGACCTGGCATGGCTGTTCATCCTGGCCCGCGCGGCCGAACGCTTCTCTGCCGATGCGCGCCTGCTGCACCCGGTGGACGTGGTCGCCGACTACGAAAAAACCATCTACGACGAACTCGACCTGCTGCGCGAAGCGGCCAACGCCAGCCAATTGCGACGCAACTTCGAAGGCTCGCAACTGTTGTACGTGCCGCAGGTGTATTGGGACTGGTGCCGGCCCAAAGTGCTGGTGATGGAGCGCATCTACGGCGTGCAGGTCACCGACCTTGCGACCCTGGCCGACCAACGCACCGACATGAAGATGCTGGCCGAGCGCGGTGTGGAAATCTTCTTCACCCAAGTGTTCCGCGACAGCTTCTTCCACGCCGACATGCACCCGGGCAACATCTTCGTCAGCACCGTCAACCCGTGGAGCCCGCAGTACATCGCCATCGACTGCGGCATCGTCGGCAGCCTCACCCCGGAAGACCAGGATTACCTGGCGCGCAACCTGTTTGCCTTCTTCAAGCGCGACTACCGTCGTGTGGCGCAGCTGCACATTGATTCGGGTTGGGTGCCGGCGGAAACCAAGCTCAACGAATTCGAAGCGGCGATCCGTACCGTCTGCGAGCCGATCTTTGAAAAACCGTTAAAAGATATTTCCTTCGGTCAGGTACTGATGCGTCTGTTCCAGACCGCGCGGCGTTTCAATATGGAAGTACAGCCGCAGTTGGTGTTGTTGCAGAAGACCCTGCTGAACATCGAAGGCCTGGGCCGCCAGCTGTACCCGGACCTCGACTTGTGGAACACCGCGCAACCCTTCCTGGAACGCTGGATGCGCGAGCGCATGAGCCCCAAAACCATGCTGGGCAACCTGCACAGCCAGTTCGAACAGCTGCCGCACCTGGCCAACATGACCCGCGACCTGCTGGAGCGCATGTCCCAGCCCCACGCCAAGGACCCTGAGCCACCGTGGCGCAAGCGCAAGGACGACTGGTTCCTGCGCCTGCTCGGCGCCGCGCACCTGGTGGGCGGTGTGATGCTGGCGATTGGTGGGCCATTGAACCAACTGGGCCACTGGCCAGCCGGCATCATGGTCGCCGTGGGTGTTTATCTGATCGTGCGTCGATAGCCCATCCGGTTATACACTGTCGCAAATTGCCGGAGCCGAACATGAAAGACTGGCTGGATGAGATCAAGTGGGACAGTGACGGCCTGGTGCCGGCCATTGCCCAGGACTACAAGACCGGGCGCGTGCTGATGATGGCCTGGATGAACCGCGAGGCCCTGAGCCTCACCGCCGCCGAGCAGCGCGCCATCTACTGGTCACGTTCGCGTGGCAAACTGTGGCGCAAGGGCGAAGAATCCGGGCACGTGCAGACCCTGCACGAGCTGCGCCTGGACTGCGATGCCGACGTGGTGATCCTCAAGGTCGAGCAGATCGGCGGCATTGCCTGCCACACTGGCCGCCACAGTTGCTTCTATCGCGTGTTCGAGAATGGCGAATGGAAGGTTGTGGAGCCGGTGCTCAAAGACCCGCACGCCATCTACCCAGCAGGACACTGAACATGAGCGATACCCTGAACCGTGTGGCCCAGGTGCTGGAAGACCGCAAAGGCGCGGATGCCGACAGCTCCTACGTCGCCAGCCTGTACCACAAGGGTCTGAACAAGATTCTGGAAAAACTCGGCGAAGAATCCGTCGAGACCATCATTGCGGCCAAGGACGCGCAAATCAGCGGTGATTACAGCGATGTAATCTATGAGACCGCAGACTTGTGGTTCCATAGCCTGGTGATGCTCGCCCAACTGGGGCAGCACCCACAGGCCGTGCTGGATGAACTGGACCGTCGCTTCGGCTTGTCCGGGCACGCCGAGAAGGCCTCGCGCCCGTCCGCCTGAATAACGTAAGACTTGAGGATTTGAAGCATGGGCATTTTTGACTGGAAACACTGGATCGTCATTCTGGTGGTGGTGGTATTGGTGTTCGGCACCAAGAAGCTCAAGAACCTGGGCACCGATGTGGGCGAGTCGATCAAGGGCTTTCGCAAAGCCATGAACGATGATGAAAAGCCAGCCGAGCCAAGCGCCAACCCGGTGCCACCGGCCCAGCCTGTTCACCCGCAGGCCACCCAGCCGATCACCGAGCGCCGTACCTTCGACGTGCAGGCTGAAAAGGTCCAAGAGCCGACCCGCAAAGACTCGTGAGCACTGACTAATGTTTGGTATCAGCTTCTCTGAACTGCTGCTCGTCGGCCTGGTGGCCCTGCTGGTACTGGGGCCGGAACGCCTGCCCGGTGCCGCACGCACCGCCGGCTTGTGGATCGGGCGCCTCAAGCGCAGTTTCAACGCGATCAAACAGGAAGTTGAACGGGAAATCGGTGCCGACGAAATCCGTCGGCAATTGCACAACGAGCACATCCTCTCGTTGGAGCAGGAAGCCCGCAAGATTCTTTCCCCGGTGCAAGAGCCGGCCAAGCCGGTAACGCCGGTGGCCGAGCACAGCATCGCGCCAGCCCCTGTGGCCGACGCCGCACCGGCAGCGCCCGCTCCTACGACGCCCGCGCCGACGCCCGTTGCGTCGCCCGCACCCCATGACCCTACATTGCCGCCGCGAGCCCCATGAGCGCTGATAAACCGGAAAACGACCAGCATATGCCGCTGGTCTCGCACCTCACCGAGCTGCGTACCCGCCTGCTGCGTTGCGTGGCGGCGATCTTCATCATCTTTGCCGGGCTGTTCGCCTTTACCCAGCAGATCTACACCTTCGTCTCGACGCCCCTGCGCCAGTACCTGCCGGCCGGCGCGACGATGATCGCCACCGATGTGTCGTCGCCGTTCCTGACGCCCTTGAAGCTGACCATGATGGTCTCGCTGTTCCTGGCGATCCCGGTGATCCTGCATCAGATCTGGGGGTTTATCGCGCCAGGCCTGTACAAGCATGAGAAGCGCATCGCCGTGCCGTTGCTGGTGTCGAGCATCCTGCTGTTCTACACCGGCATGGCCTTCGCCTATTTCCTGGTGTTCCCACTGATCTTCAAGTTCTTCGCCGCCGCGACTCCAGCCGGTGTGGAAATGATGACCGATATCACCAGCTACCTCGATTTCGTGATGACGCTGTTCTTCGCCTTTGGCGTGGCGTTTGAAATTCCGGTAGCGGTAGTGTTGCTGGTGTGGATCGGCGTGGTCGACGTCAAGTACCTGAAGAAGATCCGCCCGTACGTGATCATCGGCTGCTTCGTGGTCGGCATGATCCTCACGCCACCGGACATCTTCTCCCAGACCTTGTTGGCCGTGCCGATGTGGATGCTGTTCGAAGTGGGCATCCTGTTCAGCGGCTTGATCAGCAAGCGTGGCGAACACCCGGATGACGCGCCTGTCGACGACGACCAGCCGCCTGCGACCCAGCCGTGAACCTGCTGCTGCTCGAAGAGGCCGACTTTATCGCGGCCGACCGCGTAGTGCTGCGCGATCGGCGCCTGGTGCATATGCAGGAGGTTCACCGCGCCGCCGTCGGTGACTCCCTGCGCGTGGGCCGGATTGGCGGGCTAATGGGCAATGCCCAACTGCTGCGCCTGGAAGCCGCTGAAGCCGAACTGCAAGTGAGCTTCGACCAACCGCCACCGAGCAAATTACCCCTGACCTTGCTGCTGGCCCTGCCCCGCCCGAAGATGCTGCGCCGGGTGCTGCAAACCGTGGCGGCCATGGGCGTGCCCAAGGTGGTGCTGGTCAACAGCTACCGGGTGGAAAAAAGCTTCTGGCAAACCCCGTTCCTGGAGCCGGAAGCGGTGCGCGAGCAATTGATCCTCGGCCTGGAACAAGCGCGGGACACGGTGCTGCCCGAGATCATTATCGAGAAACGCTTCAAGCCGTTTGTGGAAGATCGGCTGCCGGCCATGGCGGCTGGCACCCTGGGCCTGATCGGCCATCCGGGCGATTACCCAGCCTGCCCCCGAGCCCTCGAGGAACCGGTGACCCTGGCGATCGGCCCGGAAGGCGGCTGGATTCCCTATGAAGTGGACTTGCTGGCCAAGGCCGGTTTGCAGCCGGTGCAACTGGGTGCACGTATTTTGCGCGTCGAAACCGCCGTAACGGCCCTGCTCGCCCGCCTGTTCTAACCCCCCGACTGATCGTTCCCACGCTCTACGTCAGCCCTTGTGACGCAGAGCGTCACGCCATTCATTCCCACGCAGAGCGTGGGAACGATCAGCAGAGCGTGAGAACGATCAGCAGAGCGTGGGAACGATCATGTGCATAGCTACAGAATCTCGCGCCCGTGCCGATAGCCTTTGAATAAGTCCAAGCCTTGTTCCAGGGGAGTTCGCAGCATGTATCGTTGGTTAGCCGAGAAGTTGGGGAATGTAAGCGTCAACCGCAAGCTGAGCGTCGGCTTTGGCCTGGTATTGGTCCTGACGCTGTTGATCACCTTTACCGGCTGGACCGGCCTGGGGGATGTGATCAGCCGCGGCGACAAGCTGGGCTTCATTTCCAGCCTCAATGGCCTGACCAAAGACCTGCGCCTGGCACGTCTGGACTTCGATATGCGCCGTGGCGAGCAAGGCACGGACAAGGTCGACGGCCTGCTCGCCCACCTCGACAGCGGCCTGAAGACCGCCGCCGAGCTGATCGAGCAACCTGACGACAAAGCCCTGGTCGAGCAACAGCAGGAAGCCTTGAACCAATACAAAAAGGCCTTCGCGGCCATGGTCCAGGCGGGCCTCAAGCGTGAGGGTGCTCGCAGCAAGCTCGGCGACACTGCCGACAATGCTGTCGCCAAGATCAATGAAATCGAAAAAGCCCTGCTGCAAGGTGACAGCGTCACCCAGTTCAACAGCGTGGTGGAGCAGAGCAAGCTGATCCAGCAATCGCGCTTCCAAGTACGCGGCTACACCTACAGCGGCAAGGTCGAAGCCGAGCAACCGGCCCTGGATGCTATCGACAACGCCCTGAAGAAAATCACCGAACTGCAAGGCCAGCTGCCGGCCCAATACCAGGCCAACCTGCAAGAAGCCGGGGCTTCACTGCAAGCCTACCGCGCCGCCGTCAGCCAGTATCGCGATTCCCAGGTCGCCAGCGCGGCTGCGCTGAAAACCATGATCGCCCAAGGCGACATCCTGCTGGGCCACAGCGAAAAACTCACCGTCTCCCAGACCGCCGTGCGTGACGCAGATGCCGCGCAGGCCAAATACCTGTTGCTGCTTGCCACCGTGCTGGCGCTGATCGTCGGCATCTTCGCAGCCTGGGCCATCACCCGCCAGATCGTCATCCCCCTGAACCAGACCCTCAAAGTCGCCGAGCGTGTGGCCTCCGGCGATCTGAGCCACAACCTGGAATCGGGCCGCCAGGACGAACTGGGTCAATTGCAGCGTGCCATGCAAAGCATGACCGTAGGCCTGCGCGAGTTGATCGGCGGGATCAGCGACGGTGTCACCCAGATCGCCAGCGCCGCCGAGCAGTTGTCGGCCGTGACCGAACAAACCAGCGCCGGGGTCAACAGCCAGAAGGTCGAGACCGACCAGGTGGCCACCGCCATGAACGAGATGGCGGCCACCGTGCAGGAAGTGGCGCGCAATGCCGAAGAGGCCTCGGAAGCCGCCGTGGCTGCCGACCAGCAAGCCCGTGAAGGCGACCAGGTGGTAGGTGAAGCCATCGCCCAGATCGAGCGCCTGGCCACCGAGGTGGGTAATTCCACAGTGGCCATGGGTGAACTCAAGCGCGAGAGCGACAAGATCGGCAGTGTGCTCGACGTGATCAAATCCGTAGCCCAGCAAACCAACCTGCTGGCCCTTAACGCCGCCATTGAGGCCGCGCGTGCCGGTGAGGCCGGCCGTGGCTTTGCCGTGGTGGCCGACGAGGTGCGCAGCCTGGCCCAGCGCACGCAGAAGTCCACTGAAGAGATCGAAGAGCTGATCGTCGGCCTGCAAAGTGGTACCCAGCAGGTGGCAACCATCATGGACAACAGCCGCGGGCTGACCGAGAGCAGTGTTGAGCTGACGCGCCGCGCTGGCCACGCGCTGGGCAATATCACCCGCACCGTCTCGACCATTCAGGCCATGAACTCGCAGATCGCCACCGCCGCCGAGCAACAAAGCGCCGTGGCTGAAGAGATCAACCGCAGCGTGTTGAATGTGCGCGACATCTCCGAACAAACCTCGTCGGCCAGCGAAGAAACTGCGTCCTCCAGTGCCGAACTGGCGCGCCTGGGGATCTACCTGCAGACCCTGGTTGGGCGCTTCCGGGTCTGAATTACCCTACACGGCGGCTTACCAAAGCCGCCGTAACTTGTGAAATTTCCTACGCAGTTATCAGCCCTCCACGGCCCCGAATCGAATTAGCGTTTCATGTGTTGCGAAATGCTTTCTCTGATTCGGAGGTTCACCATGTTTTCTCGGCTAACCCGCGTGCTGGTCAATGCCAGCGTCCGCCTCAAGCTCGCCCTGGGTTTTGGCCAAGTGCTGATCCTCAGTTTCCTGATCGCCGCTACGGGCTGGCAAGCCTTGAACGCCGTGCTTTACCGATCCAATAGCCTGACGACCCTGGGTCAATTGGCCGTTGACGCCGAGGCCATGCGCGCCGACCGCATCGTGTACCGCACCCTGACAGACAGCGATAGCCTGAGCAAAATGGCCGCGAAGATTGAACGGATGGACCAGCACTTGGCCGACCTATCAAACCGCCTGAAAGACCCGGCTGACCTGCAGCGACTTGAAGAAGCCAAGAGCCTTGCAAGCCACTTCAAGGCGGCCCTGACGCAACTTCCGCCCTTGGTCGAACAGCGTGAGCGCATCCGCCCGGTGCTGAAAAAAGTCGCCCTGCAAGCCAGCGATACCCTCGCCCAATTTGCCAGTGACCTGCCTGATCAGAACGACGAAAAGGCCCTTGATGCCATTGAGCAACTGCGGCAGGCCATGGAGCTGGCCGAAGATCGCGCCCAGAGCCCCGCCTGGGCCGCGCAATCGCTGGCAATGTATACAGAGGCCATCGGCAAGGCCCTTGACGCCCTGGAGACCGCGCAACTGGCAGTCACAGCGCTGCCCGTGGACTCAGCACTGCTCAAGACCGACCTGGCTAACTATCGCGAGCAGTTGATCGAGCTCAAGGAAGCCCAGCTCAACGTGGAGACCGTGCAAAACCGCTTCGAACAGCAACTCGATGACCTGCGCGACAACAGTAACCAGTTGAGCCAAAGCCAGAACACCAAGCGCAACAGCGAGGCAGACCACACCCGCACATTGCTGATGAGCGTGACAGTGGCCGCCCTGGCCCTGGGCGCGCTGGCCGCCTGGTGGATCGCCCGGCAGATTGCGGTACCACTGCGGGAGATCCTTGGCGCCGCACGCCGCATTGCCGAGGGCGACCTTAGCCACGACATGGCGGTCGACCGTCGCGATGAACTCGGCCAGTTGCAGCAAAGCATCGGGCAAATGACCCGCAGCCTGCGTAGCCTGATCAGCAGTATCGGTGACAGCGCCCGGCAGATCGCCGGAGCGGCCACGCAGTTATCCACCGTCACCGAGCAGACCCGCAGCGGGCTCAACGAGCAGAAAGATGAAACCGACCAGGTGGCGACGGCAATGAATGAAATGCTCGCCACTGCCCAGGAAGTGGCGCGCCACGCCGAACGCGCCTCGCTGGCGGCCCAAGAAGCCGACCATCAGGCCGGCGCCGGTGAGCAGGTGGTCACCCAGGCTATGGAGCAGATTGGCAACCTGGCCAGTGAAATGGCGCTGTCGGGCCGTGCGATGCTCGCGCTGCAACAGGAGAGCCAGAAGATCGCCAGTGTGCTGGATGTGATCAAGTCTGTTTCTCAGCAGACCAACCTGCTGGCCCTGAACGCAGCCATTGAAGCGGCGCGTGCGGGCGCTGCCGGCCAAGGCTTTGCGGTGGTCGCCGACGAAGTGCGCAGCCTGGCCCAACGCACTCAGGAATCGGCCGAGGAGATCGAAGGGCTGATCCTCGGCCTGCATAGCGGCACCCAGCAGGTGGCGGATATCATGGACAGCAGCCGTAACCTGACCGATAACAGCGTCACCCTGACCCGCGACGCCGGCGACGCCCTGATCGCCATTGCCCGCACGGTGTCGATCATCCAGGAAATGAACCCGCAGATCGCCGCCGCAGCGGAACAGCAAAGCGCTGTGGCCGAGGAGATCAACCGCAGTGTGCTGAAGGTACGGGACGTATCGGAACAAACCGCCGCCGCCAGCGAGGAAACGGCGGCGGCGAGTGTTCAGTTGGCGAGGTTGAGCCTGGACTTGCAGACGCTGGTCGACAAATTCAAGCTTTGACCTGTGGCGAGGGAGCTTGCTCCCGCTGGGCTGCGCAGCGGCCCCAAAATCTTGGGAGCGCTACGCACTCCAGCGCGAGCAAGCTCGCTCGCCACAGAGGCAAATATTTCTACAGGACTTGGCGCAGGAAGGCTTGGGCGCGTGGGTCTTTTGGCGTATTGAAGAACTCCGCCGGCGCGGCGTCTTCCAGCAATTTGCCGTGATCGAAAAACAACACCCGGTCTGCCACTTCCCGGGCAAAGCCCATCTCGTGGGTGACGCACACCATGGTCATGCCTTCCAGGGCCAGGGTCTTCATCACGTCCAGCACTTCACCGACCATTTCCGGGTCGAGGGCCGAGGTGGGCTCGTCAAACAGCATCACCTTAGGCTCCATCGCCAGGGCCCGAGCAATGGCAACCCGCTGCTGCTGGCCGCCAGACAGGCGCGATGGAAACTCGCGGGCTTTCTGCGCTATACCGACCTTTTCCAGCAGCGCCAGGGCCTTGGCCTCCCGCTCTTGCTTGCCGCGCTTGCGCACGACCTTTTGCGCCAGGCACAGGTTTTCCAGCACGGTCATGTGAGGGAACAGGTTGAAGTGCTGGAACACCATGCCGACTTCACGGCGGTAAGCATTCACGTCGGTCTTCGGGTCGGCCAGTTGCAGGCCGTCGATGCTCACCGAACCCGAGTCGAATTCCTCCAAGCCGTTAAGGCAGCGCAGAAAGGTGGACTTGCCGGAACCCGAGGGACCGATCACCACCAGCACCTCGCCCTTGGCCACTTGGGTGGTGACATGATCCACCGCGCGCACCACCTGCCCACGGGTATCGAAGACCTTTACCAGATCGCGTACTTCAATCACTTTGGGCAAGCCTCCGCTCAAGCCGGCTGGCCATCTTCGACAGCGGCAGGTTGATCAGCAGGTACAAGCCCGCCACACAAAACAGGATTTCAAACGGCGAGAACGAGGTGGTGATCACTTCGCGGCCGCTCTTGAGCAACTCGGTAATCGCGATCACCGACACCAGGGACGTGTCCTTGACCAGGCTGATAAATTGCCCGGCCAGGGGCGGCAGCACGCGCTTGAAGGCCTGCGGCAGCACCACGTGGCGCATCGACTGGCTGGCACTCAAGCCCAGGGAGCGCGCCGCTTCGTCCTGGCCACGGGTGATGGACTGCACGCCGGCGCGCACGATTTCTGCCACGTAGGCACCCGTGAACAACGACAGCGCGGCAATCCCGGCAAACTCCCGGGACAGGTTGAGCACCGTGCCGATAAAGAAATAGAAAATGAAGATCTGCACCAGCAGCGGCGTGCCCCGCACCAGCTCGACGTAGATTGTCGACAGGTCGCGCAAGGTGGGGTTTTTCGACAGCCGGCACAGCCCGGTCGCCAAGCCAATCGCCAAGCCCAGGATGCCGGACACCACCGACAGCCACAGCGTGGTCCACAAGCCCCACATCAACGGCCCCAGTGCCCATTGCCGAGTCACGCCGACCACATCGCCTTCAGCCACATCATCGCCGCGCGCCACTTGCAGGCTGTTATCGGCGACTGTGAGCTTTTGTTCCACTCCGGCGTCGTTGCGCAGGGTGACTTCGGCCATATCGCCTTTGCGCACCAACTCGACCACGGTGGAAATATCCGCGGCGCGCTGGGAGGTTTCGGCTTGATAGGCGAAGTATTGGGGGACGCGGTTCCAGCGCCACTCGTAGGACATCAACGACGTGGCGTAGTACAAGGCACCCGCCAGGCCGACCAGAACCACCACCGTCAGCAGGTGCCAGGGCCATTGGGCTTTTTTCTGTTTCATTTCACTTTCCGCATAGGTGTCGCCTGATAGGCCGCCATCGCGGGCAAGCCCGCTCCCACAGGTTGATGTGTGAATACAGTCAAATGTGGGAGCTGGCTTGCCTGCGATGCAGGCAACTCGGTGTCAGGCCTTATTCCATGTCCTTGAGCCACTCGGAGCTCTTGAACCACTTGTCATGGATGCGATCGTAGGTGCCGTCGTTACGGATCTGGTGCAGGAAGTTGTTGATGAAGTTGATGCTGTCGTAATCGCCTTTCTTCAAACCGAACGCCAGAGGTTCAAAGGTGAAGGGTTCTTCCAGGAACACCAGCTTGCCGTTCCCGACCTTCTTTTCGGCCACCACGTTGTACGGTGCGTCGTAGACGAACGCATCAGCCTTGCCGTTGACCACGTCGAGCACGCCTTCCTGCTCGTTGTCGTAGCCGTGGTACTTGGCCTTGGAGATCAGCTTCTTGGCAACCATCTCACCGGTGGTGCCGAGCTTGGAGGTCAGGCGGTATTTCTCGTCGTTCAGGTCTTTGTAGGACTTGATGGTGCCTTCCAGCTCCTTGCGGATCAGCAGCGTCTGGCCGACCACGATGAAGGGTTCGCTGAAGTTCAGGCGCAGGTTGCGTTCCTGGGTCAGGGTCATGCCGCTGCCAATCATGTCGAACTTGCCGGTCAGGAAGGCCGGGATGATGCCGTCGTACCCGGTGGACACCAGCTCCAGCTTGACGCCCATGGACTTGGCCATAGCCTTGAGGATGTCCACTTCGAAACCGATGATTTCGCCGCGCTTGTCGGTCATTTCGAACGGCATGTAGGTGGGGTCCATACCGACTTTCAACGTGCCGCGCTTGACCGCGTCATCAATGGCGCCGGCTTGGGCCGCAGTGGCGGCGACCAGCGCGGTGACACCGAGCATCAGCATCGAAAGATACTTTTTCATCATCAAGACCCCTGAACGATTCTTATAAGGTGGGCGCACAGAAGGGCTGCGCCATTTCGGGGTGCGATCCTAACCCACTCGTTGTCCGCCACAAAGGTTTCACCGGTAAATGTTATCGGCGTGTGTCGCAAAACACTGACAGCGAGCCGGCCAGGCACAGAGGCAGACGCTTGCGCGCGACCTCTCGATTAGGGATTGATGTGTAAGCAGTTATGACGATCAGTCGATCTCGGCTATCCAGGCCGTGTCCCTGAACCACTTGTCATGCAGGCGATCGTAGGTGCCGTCCTGGGCGATCTGGTTGAGAAAATGGTTGATCCAATTGAGGCTGTCGTAATCGCCTTTTTTCAGGCCAAACGCCAAAGGCTCAAAGGTGAAGGGTTGCTCCAGTACCAACAAAGCACTGTTCTGCGGCCGACTCATCGCGATCAGGTTGTAGGGCGCATCATGGATAAAAGCATCGGCCTTGCCTTCAACGACCTGCCGCACGCCTTCTTCCGGGTTGGCCACACTGTTGAGCCGCGCTGATAGGAGAAAGCGCTGTGCCGCGGCTTCGCCGGTGGTGCCTTGGGTTGCAACGACGCGGTAACTGGGATCGTCCAGCTCTTCAATACTGGACACTTTCCCGCCCAAGCGCGGATGCAGTAGCACAGTCTGGCCCACCACGATAAACGAGTCACTGAAGTTGAGCTTGAGGTTGCGCTCCTGAGTGACCGTCATGCCGCTGCCAATCAGATCAAAGTTGTTCGCCATCAGCCCCGACAACAACTCCGTGTAGGGCACCGCCACCAATTCAAGCTCTACGCCCAGCGCGTGGCTCATGGCGTGGAGCAAGTCAATTTCAAAGCCGACGATGCGCCCCTGCTTATCGAGCATTTCGAAGGGCACGTTATTGGGAGTGGTGCCGACCTTAAGCACGCCGCGGTGCACAGCATTGTCCAGCGCGCCGGCGTAAAGCAGGCCTGCCTGTCCCCCCAGGAAAAAGCCCATCAGCAATGCCAAACAATACCTTTTGATCATAAATGCCCCCGTAGCGAGTCCAATTTGGGGGGCGATCCTAACCCAGCCGCAGGCACGGCAATACGCTTCGAACAAAGGTCTTTTGTTTCGAAATAACAAGGAGTTAGCGATAAAAGGAAGAGGCTAAAAACGCTGTAGGACCAACGTTTGAAACACCCCCGAAGTGAGCCTTCGGGGGTGCCTGAATCAGGCCGGCTGGGCCTGGGGCGACTGTGGTTGCAGGGGCAGCAATGGCGCGTGCGGATCGGCCTTGATCGAGGCACGCCAAGCGCCTAGCCACTCGGCGTGACCTTCGCTCCACACCTGCTCATGCAGACGAGCCAAGGCCACCGGATCGCTGAGCAAGGCCAGGCGTTCGCTGTTGTTGAGGCCAGCCGGGCCGACTTTCAACGCGTGGCGAACACGCTCCATGCGCAGGTACTCGATGGGCTCGGCCTCACGGTGCCGCGAGGTCGCCAAGGCGCAGGCCAGAGCGTTCTGCTGCGGGTCTACCACCGAACGCACAAAGCCGTCGTTGAGGGCGTGCCAACGGTTTTCGTGGGTGTACTTCTCGGTCGACAGCAGGGCCTGCGGCGGGTTGTATTCCTCAGGGATCAGGAACAGGCTCTCGTCGCGGGACTTGAGGCCCAACTTGACCCGGCTGGAAATCACCGACACCGGGATCGACAGCATCAGCGAGCCGACAATCGGCACCAGCCACCACAGGAAGCTCGGGTTCAGCCACACCACCAGCAGCGCCCACAGGAAGCCCAGCACGGTTTGCGGACCGTGGCGCTTGACCGCTTCGCTCCAGGGCGTGGAGTCGTCGTCACGTTGCGGCGAGTTCCAGGTAGCGGCCCAACCGAGGAACGCGGCGAGGACGAAACGGGTGTGGAAAATCATCCGCACCGGCGCCAGCAGCATGGAGAACAACATCTCCAGCAGCATCGACAGGGTTACCTTGAACTTGCCACCGAACTCTTTGGCGCCCTTGGCCCAGATCAAGATGATGCTGAGCAGTTTAGGCAGGAACAGCAGCACGATGGTGGTGGAGAACAGCGCCACCGCCTTGTCCGGGTGCCATTGTGGCCATAGCGGGTACAACTGGCGCGGGGCCATGAAGTACTGCGGCTCCATCAGCGTGTTCACCGCCAGCAAGGCCGTGGACAGCACCAGGAAGAAGAACCACAACGGCGCCGACAGATAAGACATCACGCCGGTCAGGAACACCGCACGGTGCACCGGGTGCATGCCTTTAACCAGGAACAGGCGGAAGTTCATCAGGTTACCGTGGCACCAGCGACGGTCACGCTTGAGTTCGTCCAGCAGGTTCGGCGGCAGTTCTTCGTAGCTGCCCGGCAGGTCGTAGGCAATCCACACGCCCCAGCCGGCACGGCGCATCAGCGCGGCTTCAACGAAGTCGTGGGAGAGGATCGCACCGGCAAACGCGCCTTTACCGGGCAGCGGCGCCAGGGCGCAGTGCTCGATAAACGGCTTCATACGGATAATGGCGTTGTGGCCCCAGTAGTGGGATTCACCCAACTGCCAGAAGTGCAGGCCGGCGGTAAACAGCGGGCCGTACACGCGAGTGGCGAACTGCTGCATGCGCGCATACAGGGTGTCCATGCCCGACGCACGCGGCGCGGTCTGGATAATCCCGGCATCCGGCGTGGCTTCCATCAGGCGCACCAGGCTGGTCAGGCACTCGCCGCTCATCACGGAGTCAGCGTCGAGAACGACCATGTACTTGTAGTCACCACCCCAACGACGGCAGAAGTCGTCGAGGTTGCCGCTCTTGCGCTTAACGCGGCGGCGACGACGGCGGTAGAAGATCTTGCCGAAGCCACCGGCTTCGCGGCATACGTCGAGCCAGGCTTGCTGTTCGGCGATGCAGATGTCGGCGTCGTTACTGTCGCTGAGCACGAAGAAATCGAAGCGATCCAGGTCACCGGTCGCGGCCACCGATTCGAACGTTGCACGCAAGCCGGCGAATACACGCGGCACGTCTTCGTTACAGATCGGCATCACCAGGGCGGTGCGCGCATCTTTCGGAATCGGCTCGTCACCGGCACTTTTACCGGAAATACGGTATTTATCGTGACCGGTCAGCAGCTCCAGGAAGCCCATGAGCGCAGTCCAGAAACCGGCCGACACCCAGCAGAACAGAATCCCGAACATGATCAGGATGCTGGTTTGCAGCGCGTAAGGCAGTACCTGGGTAGCGGTTTGCAGCAGGGTCTGGTTGCGAATTTCGTCGAAGTCGACCAGCGACCAGCCCTGGTACGGCATGATGCCTTTCATGTACCAGCCGGCCACGATGGTCTGGCCCAGCATCAGCACCAGCAGGATGTAACGACGGATCGAGCCCACGGTACGCCAGCGCGCAGCCGGCAATACCCGCTCATCTTTCGGTGGCTTGGGCGGGTTGGTGCGGCCGGTCATCCGGCGCCAACCGCGCACCAGGATGTTGGTGCGCCAAGGCTCGGGCACCACTTTGGTCCGACGAATCGGCGGCGTGGCCTTGAGACACACACGACCGCTGGCATCGAGCGCCAGCATCTCGGCGTCTTGCAGCTCTTCGGCGCTGTTGAGGGTCAAGCGGCGGCCGACCGACGCTTGGGCAGCGTCGGTCGGTGCGTCGAAGGTCTTGGACGACAGACGTTCGTGCAACTCGCTGAAGGACTTGCAGCCCGCCAGCTCGGCGCGCTGCTCAGCCGTCATGGGTAGATGCGCCAGGTACTCGGACAGAGTCTCTGGCTTGACTTGAGAATTACTCATCGGCAGGCAACTGATAGCTCCAGGTTTCGGTCAGGACTTGCTCGGTCTTGATCGGCTCCGGTGTGGCTGGGGCAGCCTCAGGCTGTTTGGCTTCCTTGTCCTTGGCGTCTTTCTTGGCCTGCTTCTCATGCTGCTTGGCCAAGACTTTGTCGGCCTTGAGCACATGGTTGGAAACCGACTCAGGCTCAGGCTGCACGATATCCTGCACCAATGCCGCACGCATTTCGGTCGGTTTGCTTGCGTCCTTGATCTTCATACGCAGGGTCAGGCGCCAGCCTTTGGTGTGTTCGTTGTAGCGCACGCTGTTTTCGACCAGTTCAGCGTTATCACCCACGCTCACCTGGCTACGTACCGGAGCGTCCGGCAGCAGTTTCTTCAGGGACGGGCCCTCGAAATCTACCAGGTAGGCCACGCTGCCATCGGGCTGACGGATCAGGTTCGATTGCTTCACGTCACCGGTAGAACGCAGGGTCTGCTTGACCCAGGCACTGTCCGGCGAATGGAAGGCCGCGTCGTCCAATGTCCAGTGCAGACGGTAAGCCACGTCCAGCGGCTTGCCGACTTCCGGCAGCTCGGCCGGGCTCCAGAAGGCCACGATGTTGTCGTTGGTCTCATCGGCGGTCGGAATTTCGACCAGGTCGACGGAGCCTTTGCCCCAGTCACCTTCAGGCTCGATCCAGGCGCTTGGGCGCTTGTCGTAGTTGTCGTCCAGGTCTTCGTAGTGGCTGAAGTTGCGGCCACGCTGCAGCAGGCCGAACCCACGCGGGTTCTCGACGCTGAAGTTGCTGACCGACAGGTGTTTAGGGTTGTTCAGCGGACGCCAGATCCACTCGCCATTGCCGGCGTGAATCGACAGGCCGCTGGAATCGTGGAGCTCGCGACGGTAGTTGAGGACCTTGGACGGCTGGTTGGCGCCGAACAGGAACATCGAGGTCAACGGCGCAACGCCCAGCTTGCTGACCATGTCACGCAGGTACATCTGGGATTTGACGTCCACCACGGTGTCGGTGCCAGGGCGCAGGATCAGACGATAAGCGCCAGTGGCGCGTGGCGAATCCAGTAGCGCGAAAATCACCAAATGCTTGTCACCCGGCTTTGGACGCTCGATCCAGAACTCGGTGAAACGCGGGAATTCTTCGCCAGACGGCAACGCGGTGTCGATTGCCATGCCACGGGCAGACAGGCCATACACTTGGTCCTTGCCTACGACGCGGAAATAGCTGGCGCCGAGCATGGTCATGATTTCGTCTTGCTTGTCGGCCTTGTTGATCGGGAAAAGCACACGGAAACCGGCGTAACCCAGCTGTTCGGTGGCTTTAGGATCAAATTTCACGTCGCCGAAATCGAAACGCGTCGGGTCGTACTTGATTTCGTGCACGCTATCGGCGGTGACTTCGTTGATTTTCACCGGGGTGTCGAAATGCATCCCCTGGTGATAGAAGGACAGCTTGAACGGGGTGTTCTGATCGGCCCACTCGGCTTTTTCATTGCGGAAACGAATTTTCTGGTAATCCGCAAATTTCATTTCGCGGAATTCGTTCGGCAGATTGCTGCGCGGAGCTTCGTACTTCTGCCCAGCCAGCTCTTTTGCCTTGGCCGACACATCATCCAGACTGAACGCCCACAGTTGACCCGCGCCGAACAGGCAAAACAGGGCAGAGCCCGTCACCAGTGCGTTTCGTAACCGTTTGGCAGACAATTTTGGTGCATTACAGGGACTAACAATCACGAGCAACCCTCGCCGAAAACAGATCAAAAAACCAACGGCCAGCTATCTATATGCCAGGTTGGCGAGCAATGTTCCGACTCCTCTGGGGCAAAATGATTCCCCATGCGGTTGTCGGACAAGGCTCTACCTAAGTCAAAAATGGACCAAACAACGCTGATCCCCGTAGCGCGCGATTATCTAGTAGCCCGCGAGACAACGCATCAGGGACAGTGAAGTATTTGTAGCGAAACCCTGCGTTTTTAGGCATTAACGTCGTTTTTCATACATTCATGTCTGTAAGAGGAAGGTCACAGGGCCATCATTGACCAAGTGCACCTGCATATCCGCGCCAAAACGCCCCGAAGCCACCTTGCCATGCAATTGTTGCGCTTGTAACAACAAGTGCTCAAAAAGCGCCGCTCCCAGGGTCGGAGGAGCCGCTGTGGAGAAGCTGGGCCGTAGCCCGCTTTTGGTATCCGCCGCCAGGGTGAACTGCGACACCAGCAGCAAACCGCCGCCGATGTCCTTGAGGGACAGGTTCATCTTGCCCTCCTCGTCACTGAACACCCGATAGTTAAGCAGCTTGTGCAGCAGTTTGTCGGCGCTTTCGGGCGTATCTGAAGGCTCGACGGCCACCAGCACCAGCAAACCCTGGTCAATCGAGCCTACCACCTCCCCTGCGACCTCAACCCGGGCGCCACGCACCCGCTGCAACAGGCCCTTCATGCTTCTTCAGGCGGCAGGTCGAGCAGGCGCCGGGCCATTTCGCCGGTCGCACGCACCAACGCGTCGGTAATGCCCGGTTCGGACGCCGCATGCCCGGCTTCGCGGATCACCTGCAACTCGCTGTTGGGCCAGGCCTGATGCAGCTCCCAAGCGTTATCCAGCGTGCAGATCATATCGTAGCGGCCATGGATGATGACGCCAGGCAGATGGGCGATCTTGTGCATATCGCGAATCAGTTGGTTGGGTTCCAGGAAGGAGTTGTTGGTGAAGTAATGGCACTCGATACGTGCGATGGACAAGGCGCGCTGCGGCTCGGAAAACCGTTCCACATGCTGCGGGCTCGGGCACAGGCCCAACATACGGCCTTCCCAGCCCGACCAGGCTTTGGCCGCATGCATCTGGGCGATCTGGTCGTTGCCGGTCAGTCGCTTGTGGTAAGCGGCGATCATGTCGTGGCGCTCTTCCACCGGGATCGGTGCCACGTAGTCCTGCCAGTAATCGGGGAACAGGCGACTCGCGCCCTCCTGGTAGAACCAGCGAATATCCTGGGGGCGGGCAAGGAAGATGCCGCGCACGATCAGGCCGAGCACACGCTCGGGATGGGTTTGCGCGTAGGCCAGGGCCAGGGTTGAGCCCCAGGAGCCGCCGAACAGCACCCACTTGTCGATGCCCAGGTGCTCGCGGATGCGTTCAAGGTCGGCGACCAGATCCCAGGTGGTGTTGTTCTCAAGGCTGGCCCTTGGCGTAGAGCGGCCGCAGCCACGCTGGTCGAAGGTGACAATATGGTAGAGGTTCGGGTCGAAATAGCAGCGGCTCTGGGCGTCGCAACCGGAGCCGGGACCTCCATGGATGAACACGACAGGCAAGCCTTCGGGGGAGCCACTTTCATCGACATACAGGGTGTGGGTGTCATCGACAGCCAGATCGTGCCGGGCGTAGGGTTTGATCTGCGGGTACCAAGTCTGCATTGCGTGCTCCGTAGGGTGTCGGGTTCATCCCTGGGGGGACGTCTATTATTTTGCCGTCTGGCATCATAAACCCGAATTGTGCAATGAGCATGTCCTTGAGCACTTAGACCTGTGTCAGCAGTTCGCACCTCAGATAACCGAGCAGATAGTCATACAGCCGATCCACCTCCGGCACCTGTTCGCGTGCCCCCCCTGCGAGTTACTTTGGGCTGGGCCGGCATTCCGGCTCTTTTCCAAAGTGACCCGCCGTCAGGCGAAACCCTAAGTGGCCGTTACCGCAGCAATGGATATATACAATCCAACTGTGTTGACTGTCAGGCCGCCTTCGCGAGCAAGCCCGCTTGTATGCTAGGACTTGAAGGGAGGAGAAGGGACAAAGCCCGATTCTGACTGTTGACGCAGTACAGACCGTGGGAGATTTCGCCCCTCCTCCTTTCACCCAAGCGCCGATAAAGAATGCATCTGGCTAT